>Ga0207433_10002358_pt1 | contig 38503 bp, 30 predicted proteins | sample YelNatPaOPGAMG01_FD_187559 | JGI IMG/M metagenome (GOLD analysis project Ga0207433, IMG submission 187559) | Hot spring thermophilic microbial communities from Obsidian Pool, Yellowstone National Park, USA - OP-RAMG-01 (SPAdes) (version 3) | ecosystem: Environmental > Aquatic > Thermal springs...
TGGTACGTTTGTTTTGGATCATAGGTTACGAATTAGTTACTAAAGCCGCCCTGCCGGGCTGGCTTTAGTATACGGCGTCGCCTTCAAACGTACACCCCGGCCTACGGCCGGGGGTTTTTTCTTTTAAAAAACCGCCCCCTCTATGCAGGGGACGGTTCTTTTATAAACTTTATTTTTTGCGCGGTTTCTTCTTGGTCCGGCTTCCGGTCCTTTTGCTTGCTCCCGAATCCAAACTATTAAGCAGATTCGCCAATTCTCTCAGGTCGACCCGCGGCGGCTCTTCCATAGGTAAGGGCCCGGTTTCGGTCCTTTCCCCTCTTCGGGAAACCGGCGGACGGCCCCGAGCCGGTCTTGACGAAGAAGGCCGAGAAGATCTTTTTTGCTGTGCTTCCCTAAGCACGCGGCGGTAAATGGCTTCCTTCTGGCCTGCCGGCGACCCCGCGGCCTCAAACTCTTTTTCCGCCTTTTTCTGCCACGAAGCCTTGGCAGCCAGGACCCGCTCAACGAACTTCATGGCGGGAATGCCGGCTTCCCTGGCATACTCGTCAATGCGGGTGTCGGTCAAACCCTGCGCGCTTGCCAGGTCCTTATTGATGTCGGGAATAGCCGCTTGGATGGACCAAACCTCGTAATTGCGCGGGTGCTCTTTTTGCCACTCCTGCCGCAGGCCAGGATTTTTTTGCGCCATCAGTTTGAGCAGCTGAATTAAGAACCGCTGCGGCCCGGAAGCATTCTTGACCTTCGGGGCATCCAGCTTGGCCTGCTCATACTGATCGCCCAATCCGTTAGCCTCAAATAATCCCCTGACCACCTGCTCAGGAGCTAACTTGTTCTTTTTGGCGTCCAAAGCATCGGCACTGTAGAAAAACTTGAAAGGATTTTCCTGAAAACCGTTTTTGACCGTGTCTGTCAATTTGATCGTCTCTTTGCTTTCTCTCTTTTTGGGTCCCTTAGGAAACAAAGTTCCTTCGACTTGCTTTATGATTTCTTGAGGATCTATATCAGACACTCCGGTAAGGATGGGACTTCCGTCCTTATCCACCCCTCCATCGACGTAGTATCCTCTGATTGATTTTGGATTCCAAGCCTTATCGTAAGTCGCTTTTCCTAAACGATACATTTCAATAGCGTTTGGGTGCATCACGCGGATAGTCTTTGCCGCTGACCATTGTACCGGGTTAACCATTGTCAGCATAACATTAGGCGTGCCTAAAGCAGCCGAATAATGGCCTAAACCAGTATCCGGGGTGATCGAGAGATCAGCCATCGACATGATGGTATTCATGTTGGACAAATCTCTGGCCTCGCTGACCACAGAAACTTTGAAATCCGGATTATCCGCTTTCAGCTTCTGTAGCATTGGAGCATATCTACCCATCCGTTCCTGGCTGGGATCCTCAAGAATCAAAACGTGAACTTCTGGATGGTCTCTGCAGATTCCAGCAATAACCTGGTTCCATCTGTCAGGGTGGTACTCTTTAGGTTGAATACTGGTTCCAAAAGATACGACTACAACCCTCTCCCCTTCCTCGATCTGGTATTTATCCTTTAAAGCCGCTGATTTCGTTTCAAAGTCTTTATCCCTATCAATGAAGCTGTCTACTTCATTGATGTCGTCAAACAATTTCGTTCCCACCATTATTTCGAAATTTCTCGATATACGAGCAGGGATAGCATCATATTTTTTCCATTTCCCGTTACCTATAGGTGCCATCTCCCTTTGCCACCAGGAATAATCGACTGACAATACACGAAGGGGATCAGAAGCTTCTTGAGCATTTAATCCTACTAACCCATAGTCGGAAAAACTCTTATGCGTATTGAAGACGAAACGGTTCTTTTTATCGGCGGCCTCAAAATACCTTTTTGCGTCCGCTTCATGGATTATCTCAACGGACCCGGGAAATTGTTGCTCCAAGCTCTTGAATAATCCGGGCTGCAGCGTGACTATCTTAACTGGTTTGCTGGCGTTCTGTAGTTTGAGATATTTTTCCAAGGAAACCAAAAGAGGCACCGTCAAAACAGCATCTCCTATAGGGCTATCTAAAATCAAAACTATCTCGTCGGCCTTCTCCAAGCCTTCTACCAAGGGAGCGTTTTCATAGAATTCCTTAGCGTAAGGCTTGTCTCCTACCCGAGCTTCCTCTAAGCCGATGTTTTCCAATTGGTGGTATACTTCTTTGATGCTTAGGGATACATATTGTTCCAAGCTAAAATAGCGAGATGTATCACCCCCAAAATAGCGGCGATTATACCTTTCCAATTCCTCCTGGAAAATAGCCCTGTCTCGTCCTCCCAAATAATCTACCGAGCGTAAATTGACGAGACGCTGAAGGATATGACCATATTTCCCGTTCAGTCGAGGCTCCTCCACTATCCTTTGCGCGATGAATTGGACTTACTGCTCCGAATTCCTATAAATATCCGCCCTCTGCCCTGTCGGCATATCTTTCTTATGTTCCCCGGAATAATAACCGTACCTGACCGGAGGCGGACTGACCTCCTCAGGCACACGAGAAGTATCTTCCAGCCCTTTGCGGCGGCCGGCGTAAAAGACCGGCGGGACGACGATGGGCGGCGTGACCTCGGGCGGGTCGAAGACCGGCGGGACGATATGCGTCACCGGCACTTCGGAGATCACCGACTCCCCTTTAATAGTGTTCATCACATGGCCGTCAAACCGCATCTCTATATATTTGATGGGCAAATGCCCGTCGCGCAGATGTTCGGGGTTGGTGAAATACGACGACCATCTTCCTAAATCGATCATACCGCGGGAATCGGCATCTTGAAGGAGATCGCTCAAACCTTCCTGGTTAGCGCCTTCAGTCGGGATAATGACCGCCTGGAAATGCTTTTCCAGTTCGCCGGAATTCACCGCTTCTATTATCTGCATCCTCAAATGCGCCATACCCGGGTCGATGAACGGCGTGCCGTCGGGATTGTAATACCCTTCCACGCGGCCGAATTCGGGGCTGTTGACCCGCTCGATCAGTTCCTGCCGGAAATTATGGATCACCGCGCGGCAATCCAAGTAAACGTCATCGCCCTGCTTGACCAGATGGCCCATCTGCTGCTTGCCCTCGAACTCCAGCCATTTCTTATGGATCTCGCTCCAATAGCTCCCTGGCTCGTCATGCCAGTCAATGCGCGGATGCCGGGCCAGATCCGGGAACATCTCGTGGGTCTTGGCCGCGTCCAAACCGGCAACGCCTTCCATATGGCGCTCAACGTTCTCATCCACTCCAAAACCATGCTCTGCCAGCCACTTTTGGGAATCGGGCGAAAGGTTGCCGTTGGCGTCCATATGCAGTTGGCCGCTTATGTGATGCCCCTGGCTGTCGGCCAGGTAAAAATCATTCGGATTATTCGGGCTAGCCGGAACAAAACGCATGTCGTTATCCAGGTCATACCGGCGGCCGCTGTACATCTCATAAGAATTCGTTCCGGCGGCCGCGTGCGCGGCAGCCAGGCCAGGCTGCTCCACTGAACTATAGAACGGCCTGTTCAGCAGCGTGGTCTTTTCGGGGATCAGATGCCCTTCGTTGTCGTAATGAGGGACGTAGTCATGGTGATGGCCCGTAGCCGTATCTTTCAAATGTTCCAAAGCCCCGTAAGTGTCCGAGTCTTTGAACGCCAAGGCTTCCTGCACGGACAAACCGATGATGCCGCTCCACATCGCGGCCTTCCTGCCGGCCTGCCACATCCTTTTATGTTTTAGCTTGACGAACAGTTCGTTCTTTTTGGTTATGCCTTCGTCGCCTTCGTAAAAACCCCGGATATCGTTTTCCACGGCGTTCGACATTATGGCCATGAACTGCTCCTTGGTCTGGCCGTGCGCCGCTGCCCACTGCAGCAGCTTGGTCTTGGCGGTAGCGCGTAAGCGATCCAATCCGTCCTGCTCCTGGGTCACTTTGGTGACGTCGGAATAGCCGATCAGGTCCGCCTTATGCCGCTTGTTGCTGCGCCAGACCTGCCACCACTTTTTCTGCCTGACGAAGATGCCGCGGTCAGATTCCTTGACTCGGGCTTCCAGTTCCGCGACCGCCTTCAAGGCTTCCTGGTATTCTTCCGTAGACAGGTCTTTGGCTTCCCTGCCGCCCTGCAGCCGGTCGAACAGGCTGCGGTTGATGTCGGCTTCCAATTCCTTGGCTGTCCTGAAATTTATCCTGGATTCTTCCAGCTCTTTCCTTCTGGCGGAAGTGGACTCTTCGAATTTCCGGCCCTGGGCCATTTCGCGCGCGTGCTGCATCCGCTCCTTCTCCATCCGGACGCCTTCGCGGGTCGCGGCAATAGCCCCGGTCCCCGCCACGCCCAGGCCGAACAGCCCGGCCGCTTTGGCGACGCTGCTGGTGATTATCCTTTTGCCCACGCCATAGGTTATGGCAACGGCCGCCGTGACCGTGGTCTCGTTGATGACCCCGCGGGTATGCTTTTGGAAGGAATCCACTATCTTTTCCACGGAATTGAACTGCGCCTCGGTCTTCACTCCGGTCTTGGCCTTGGCGACCACGACGTCGAAATCCAGGTCCAAATTCTGGATGGCAGTGTTGTGGTCAATGTTCTGCGCGACCTGGCACTCCACTTCCGCCTTGGCCCATTTGGCTATCTCGAAAAGGTTGTCCGCGTACATTTCCCCCTTGTCTATCACTTCCGGTTTCGCTCCCTGGATGCGCGCGAAGATTCGGTTCTTATGCTCATAGAATCCGGCTTCGTCGACCGCGCCTCTCGCGTATGCCTTGACCAGGCCGACGATCTCTTCCTTGATCCTCTTTTCCTCTTCCGAACCGCCCAAGGTCTCCCGTTTTTCCCCGCTATGGAGATAATCTTCCACGAACTCGCCTTCCTGTTTGGAAAAACGTCCGACCAGTGACTTCATCGCCTCGTCATGGGCCTGCTTGGCCAAGGCCAAGCGGCGGTTCTTTTCCGTTTCCGATATCCCTTTCTCGTTCGGATCCAGCTCTTTTTCGTTGACATAAAGGCTGCCGTGCTGCTCTATTTTTTTCTCCGCTTCTTTCTGATATTTGACCTCATAATAATCCCGGGCCAGATTCTGCTTCCAGATCTGCCTGCCCACGGTCTTCCAAAAGGCGCCGGAAAACAATTTTTTCCAGCCTTTCGGCATCTCCCCCGCCGGCTTTTCGCTGAGGCGCGCCAAAGCCGCGTCGCGCGCATGTTCTTTTTTGGCGGACCCGATGCCGGCGAACACGAATTGTGTCGGCCGTTCGGCATCAGGACTGAAACCAGGACGTTCTGGCATAAGATTAAAGATATTTTAAATTTTTATATCCGAAATTTTCTGGTCTGCCCTCCGGCATACCAAAATCATTATGCGCCCAAATAGGTCTGCTTGAAGCTTATCAAAGCTTCGGTGATGACTTCCTGCAGGTTCGGGATGTTCCGCTCGCAGAAATCCGACAACTCCTCTTTGGAAGCCGTGTCCAAAAGTTTTTCCAGGTCTTCCACTTTCTCGGGCGGCAGGCTGGCCAGAATGGCGGCGTTGACCCGTTCTTCCAAACGGTCATAAACGTCTGACACCAGCATCTCCATAGTTTCCTGGTCCAAATCCTTGAAGTCCTTTTCCTTGACCAAAGCGGCGGCGAATTCGCGCAAATGCTCTTCCGCAACGCCCAATCCTTGATTTTCGTTTCCCATAGATTTTACGATAATTATAAGTTAAATATGGAATATCGGATTTTGTTTGTCAATCAGTTGTTTTCGAAGTCCCATTCATTTCCGTGGCCTGGCCCGCGGGGCGCTTCGCTTCCGCTCTGCCCCGTTGAACTTTGCCGTTGTTGAGGGATGGATATTCCCGACCGGCAGGACCTTTTCCGTCTTGGCGGATTTGGATGTTTTCTTCCCGCTATTCTCGCCGGATCGCCTGTCCAATTCTTTGGCAATGAGCTGCTCGGTCAGATTAGGAAAACCGCTGTTGGCCAGAAGATTCTGGAACGCCAGGACTCCCGCCTTTTCCCAATCCTTGGCCTGCTGCCACCATTGGTCGCCTTCCTCATTACCCGCGGCCTGGGCTTTCTTGTTCGCCAAAAACACGGTCTTAAGCAATTCCGCCCTGACCTTATTCGGATAACTCAAGGTCCCGTACAGATCCTTATAGCCGATCTTCCCTTGGCTCCCTCCCAAAGTCAGCAAAAATTCCGGATTCGCCTTCGTTCCGCCTTTCAGCTGGATGAACGGCGAAAAGCCCCCGCGCTGGCCCTGCTTTTCCCTTTCCAAAAATATATCGGCCACGTCCTGCCGCAGCTTCTTTGCGTCCTCAAGCGAATCTAAATCCCTTTTGCCATCATTTGCGGGAAGGGAAAAGATGCGCGGCTTCCGCTCCGTCCCCTGGTGGGGCGGACGCGGGATGAAAACCTGATAGAATCCTTCGTCCGTACCGGCTTTGGTAACCTTCCTGGCAACAACAACCCCTCCCTTGCCGTCCGGATCGACGAAAGACGTCTCCTTGCTGATATCATAAAGCCTTTTGTCCGAATATTCCGGCAGGGCATTGCGCTTTTGCCTGGTTTTCGCCGATTCAACGGCGATCCGGGCGGCCACACGGTTTATTTCCACCCGGCCGATCCCTTCCGTCAGCCCGTTCTCCCGGAAATCTTCCACCACGGAAGAAGAATTATAACCCAAAGCAGTAATGATGGCGACATACACCCCTTCACGCTTTCCCGCTTCCAAAAAAGAGAGGGCCTCGTCTAACCGCTCAAAAGGGACTTTGAATAATTTTTCCTGGATAGCCGCCAATATCTCCCGGCTGGATTCTGGTTCGGCGCTTCTTTCCTTGACCGCTTTTGCCGGCCGTCTTTTTGCTTCCCGCGGCTCCGGCCTTGGCAAGCCGCCTTCCAGCCGCCGCAAAAAAGCCTGGTTAGCCGCCTCGTCCGCGAGACTGAATTCCCCATCCTTCAAATTCAACCCCAGACACTCGAACGCCCTGATTATTTCTTCCTGTTCCGAGGAAAGTTTTTCGCCTTTTTGCTGCAGATCTTTGGCGTCCTGATACTCATCCAAAAGTTGATCCTTATGTTTTTCCGCCATCTCCAAATAAACCGGAGGCACTCCCTGGAAAATAGACTTCAGGGCCAAAGCGGCGCGCTGATGCTTATCCGGCAGCGCGTCCAGCTCTTCCCTGGACATCTGCTTGAATTTCGCGGCCAGGCCGAACGCCCGGCTGTGCTCCATAGCTTTAGCGACCCGTTCTTTGACCTGCTCGAAAGGGATAGTAAACCTATTATGGTCAACGGAAAAAGACATAGCCGTTTCCCCATCTTTTCGGGCGTATACCTTTATACCTCTCGGCAGCAGGCTGTTCCTGTTCTCCTTCAGCATCTGCTTCAATACCGACAGCCGCTGGTCTTCCGGATACTGAAACATATTCTCGCCTGATGGAGTGTCGTTAACTCCCCTTTTCCGATAGGCTGCTGGAACCTCTTTAGAATCGTTGATAATGTGCTCCTGCGCTGGCCTGCTTTGCATGAGTCTGTGCTGCAGTCCTCGCGGGATGACGAACTTGAATGGTCGCTTAACGGCCCGCCCGTTTTTACCAGGCATCTCCATGCCGACCGTAAACCGGACATTACCCTTTAATTCATTTGGGGTTTCATCCGAAATAGAGTATACTTTTGGATCCGAAACTGATGGCTTCGCTTTTTCCGCATCAAACGACAAAACCTTATCTTGTTCAGATCTCGGCTCCCCCTCGCGCGGCGGCTCGTATCCAATTGTTTCCGGCATTTTGTTTCTGTTACGTGTCTATCCTTTTGATTTATTATACCATAAAACCCACTTAAGCAACAAAAAAACCGAGCGGGATGAACCACGCTCGGTTGCAACGATAGCTATTCCTCCTTCGCTGCCAGGATGCCCTGAAAAGGGACTTGACCTCCTACTGCCCGACCGGGAACGGGGCGTCCGGTTTCGGCAGCGGCCAGTGTTTCGTGGCCTCAACCGGCCAAAAGTACCAGGTCAGATAGCCGGCTACGGCGAGGCAGGCACTCTTCTCCACGCCGTCCCAGCCTTTCCACTTGCCGGGATGGGCAGCCTGCCAGACGCAGTTAAGTCCTGGTATATACCAGAACCAACGGCGCCCCTTTTTAACGAGGTACACGTCGACGCCGCAGTCTATCCCTTTTCCGTCCGTGAACCGAAGAAAGAATTGCTTCCCCTTCAGCCCCTTGGCTGCGTGTTTCAGCAACCCATAAGACAGGGTAAACTGCGTGACTGGCGCGACAAGATTGGAACGCCCCCGCTTGTCGACAAGATACCACGCCCCTTCCGTTACTGCGCCGCCCTCGATCTTGGGCGCGACTTTGATAGGAGGCGTTTTGGGGCCGATGCTGTCGACTGGCAAGGAACTCGCCACTGCCACACACTTCGGACAGGGCGGCTCCTCCACCACAACGGGCCGCTGCGGCGGGGCCTTTACAGGCATTGGCGCAGGCGCAGGCCGCTTCTGTTGGTTCTTGATCTCAACAGTTACGGTCTTGCCCGGTTCCACCGTGACAGTCGATGCCGAAAGGTAGATCTGCTCCCACGCGGTCTCGTCGAAGTATTCCTTCACTTCGTACGTGCCCGTAGGGACCTCAATCTCACCCTCGCCGTTCGCGTCCAACTCAACGGGGTAATCCCCGATCATAATGGTGAACGCGCCAGTAGGCGTCGGTATAAGCGCTGATTCCGTATCGTAGGTCTTTTTGACGACACGGACCTTTGCCGGTAGGACCGGCGCAGGGGCAGGCTTGCATGTCAGACAGGTCGTGAGGTTAACACAACCTTCCAACACCACAAGCGTGCCGTTGGGCTGGATCCACCCTTTCGTGCCGGCTGGCACGCGGTAGATCTTTGAGATGTCTGACCGCACGTGGGTGCCTGCAACGCAATACTGCATTGGTCGCAGGTCCTCGGTGCCATTGAACGTATACAGCACCGAAAGTCCATTCGCGGCCTTGACCGCCTCCAGCTCCGCGCCGCATTTTACCATAGCGGTAGGAGAGTCCGGCCGAGGGATGAGCGTCCGAATCATGCCAGGTTCCGTCCGCTGCGCGGACATCGCCACAGCGAAAACTGACAGCAGTGCCCACACGAGCACTACGCGACGATTGCAAGTCATCGCTAAATCCTCCCTTTAACTTGCGGCCTAGCCTAGCCGCTGTTTTTTCCGTCAGGCGACGGAAAGCCTGGGCGGCTATCTCTTGCCAGGCAATCAAAACAGGTATAAGCGATTCCCTGCTTTGACCGCTCGGCAATCTTTACAGGATATATTATTAGACCGGTAAACTGGCCAAGGCTATCAAAATTTAAGATGAGAGGGGGCGGGCGGCTTTGTCAGCGCTTTTAGACCCGCCCCTCTTTGGATTCCGTATCCCCTGCCGTGGGAGCGGCAAGGAATCCGGAAAGAAACGTTACTCCTCAATCCATCGGCACGTTGGGCACGCGCCGCCAGCTGGCAGGTGCAGGTTTGGATTCTCCACCCGAGGACTGCCCCATGCGCTCGCCAATCGTCTTGGAGTGGAAGATTCCTGTCTTGAACTTGGCCTGCTTTATGGCCTCAACTTCGGCCTTCAGCTTGTCAAATTCCTCCCGGGAGACATCTTTCTTCTCCAGGACCTCCACCCGCGCCGTGACGTCGTCCATCCGGCTGCTGCCGTCGGAATAGAACAGCTCCGACCTGACGGCGGCCATGGATTTCTCCATCTCCGCGACTTCCTTGCTGAGCGTAGCTACGTTGTCGTAAGCTTTCTTAGCAATTTCAGCCGCGCCAGTCGCGGCGCTCGCCGCATACTTGACGTCTTCCGCGGCCTTGGCCTTGACTGCGGCCAAGTCCCGGACAGCGCTGCGAGCGGCTGCCAAAGCTTCAGCAGCCTCACTACGAGCGACCCTGTCACGTCCCGGGATATACTTGGGAGCGGGAGGAGCGGGCGGCGCAAACATCTTGCGCTGCAACTGCGGAGGAATAACCCCCCACGCCCGATCCGCCTGAGCGAGCTGTTCGGCGGTTTCGGCCACCTGGAAAACCATCGGCGTGGTCTTGATGGAACCATCAGAACACACCAAGGTAATCCTCTTGGCGGCCGACGTCGCGTTGTCCGCAATCGTCCAGTTGATCACAGCAACATTATCGCCCGTATGGGTGATGTTGCCGGTCACGCCACTCCCGTTACGGGAGCCGATGATAACACCGGTGACATCGCGGAGGTTCCCCTCCATGGTTGACCGTGAAGACATACCCCGCTGTCCGAGCGCCGGATAGAACATCTCCAGCGTCGCGTTGTCGCACAGATTCGCGGCAGACGCTGTTGTCGCGGCCCCGAAGAGCAGGGACAACACAGCGGCCGCGGCAGCCAGGAAGGCCACAGCAGCAGAGCTGCCAGAGCCCCCGCCCGCTGGCGGCCTGGGAACCCGAATGGTTTCGTCTGGCGCAGGTCCTTCCGGAGCCGGACCACGCTCATGGAAAGTCTCGGTGCGTTCAACCACGTGCTCCTCAGTGTGCACGTGCTCCCTGGACACAGGACGGAGTTCGGACGGCAGTTCTGCGGGACCCCGGGTAATTGGTGTATCCGGCGGGGTTGGCGGTACTCCACTTCCAGCAGCAGGCTGGGTTGGAGTTTCTTCAATCCTCTGCTGGATGCGCTGACGCCGCAACAGCAGCGCCGTTATCACGATCGCCGCGATGATCAGTATGACAAGAATTGCGATCCACAAAGCGGTCGCGGTCTTGTACCACGGGGCGGCCGGAGGCGCAGGCGGGGGTACCGGCGCGGGTGCCGGTGCCGGCGCGAGGGCCGGGCTGTCCACGGTCTCCACCGGCGTGTATGCCGGGGCGGCCTGGGCAAAAAGGTTTACGCTGCCAAGCCCCAAAATCAACAGGAGCCCGACGAGCACGTGGGCGTAGACGAAAGGGTGGCGGTTTGCCATTTCCTTCTCCTTTTTATCAGGAACTGAGATTGCCACGGATCGCGAAAACACGCGACCCAAAAAGAACACTAGATGTCCTTTGCGATCAAGACCCAATATAAAATCAAGGCCCTTGTCGCAAAGGACATCTGTCCCATTTGAAGTAACGTTTATCCTCCTATTTTAGGTTGTTAAGGGTCAATTCTGGTTTACACCAAAATGACTGACAATTATAGCAAAAAAACAACTTTTGTCAATATCAACTGCTTCCCTTTAAAATCGTTAAATATATTACTTATATTTAAGACGCTTATATCAACAATTAATAATTTTAGATGCCACTAAGGCTCGTCATTAGCTATTGACAACAACTATAATAAATGTTATAGTTATGGGTAAAATCCAATATTTCCATAGCAGCTTAATATACCAAAAATCGCCAGACCATTGCAAATTATTTTAGATATTTTGCAATGGTGTGGCTTTGTGGTTTTTGCGTTTTTACACTCGGGATATTGTCGCGCAGCCTGCCACACGCGACATCCCGAAACACGAACCTTCCCAATCCAATAGGAGGACGAGATGGTGTTTTCCATCTTGCGAAAAAAGAAAGACCTCTCTATCGTTCCGTCGGCCCAACCGGGTCCGGCCAAACAAGAAACCGCAGTCGAGGCCCGCAGTCGCAGTTTGGACGAAGAGTCCCTGAATATTGAAGGGCTCCAAAACAAACTCACCGAGGCCGAAGCCGAGATAGTGACCATCTGCGGCGACGAGTACAGGAAGGAAATGGGTTTCCTGAGCGTCGTCACAGAGCTCGTCAACAAGATCCAGAAAGCGGCCGCCTGGTTTGACCAGAACGGCTGCGACGCCCTGATCAAGGCGCAGCGCGACCTGAAAACGGTCATACGGCAACACACCTCCGGATTCGCCGCGACCTTCCGCGAAGCAGTAGAACCGTGGAACACCTGGCTCAAGGAAGCCATTCGGCTGGCAATGACCAACCTGCTTGACCGCAACAAGGCGCGGGAGAACAGGCTCAAGGAGCTGAAGCTGGCTCTTCCGCAATACAAGCGCGAACTGTATATCCACGAGTGGCGGATGAATGCCGATGTAAGCGTTGCTTTCGCCGTGGACTACAAGAAGTGTTTCCGCAACATCCTTATCACCTTCGGCCTGATGCTGTTCATGGAAGGCATGGGTGGATATGACATGTTCGAATTTTCCGGCAGTTCGGCTTCGGCCCTTGCCTGGAGTTTGATCAATGTCGTCGTCCTTACCGGCCTTTCCGCCCTTGCGGCCACACAATGGGCGATCGTTTACCACAACCGCATCGTCCGGGAGCACGGCAATAACGGACTCAGGGCCTACGACAGCAACGGGAAAACTTACATTGTCTACCCCTTCCCGCTGTCCCTGACCATCCTTTGGGTAGCACGATTTTCCCGTGGATTGCTGCTGGCTTGGTCAATCGGACTACTGACCTATCGCATCGCCGGATCAATCTACAATCCGGAGCAGTTCGGCATCAACGCCATTTTCGGCGCCGCGGGTATGGTCGCCCTGGCTTGGGGTTATTACGCCCTTGAGCTGGGTAAAGCGCCCAAACACCCGCCGGAAATACAAAAGGAGTGGCAACGCCTGACCAATCGCGTCCGCGATGCTGAGCACGAGATCGACAGCATCAAGCTGGTCGATGTCGACGCGCAGTACGAACGGGAACGCGCAAACGCAACCGGCAAATACAACGAGTCGATCGCGAAGATCAAACGCCAGTTCAGGGAGCTGGAAAAGGCCAATCGCCTGACCGCTGACCGCTTCCTGACCCTGTATGAGCAGTACCGCAACGTTTTCGTCAAGACGCTGCTCAATCGGTTCAAGGAATTCATCCGGCAGGCGGCCGGATACCTGGAAAGCCAGGGCAAGGCGACCCACGAAGAACTCGACAACACCGACACCGCCACGCAGGGCCTGACCTACTTCAACCGCACCGTCGTCGGGGCCCTGGATGATGACGAATTCGCGGACCAAGCCCGCAGTTTCGATTTTACCATCACACTCCCCGAAGAGGTGGTGATAACCGATGTCTCCGCTATTGAGGCAGAGACGAAAAACGCCCTGAAGAAGCGCGTTGCCGCCGCAGGCGGCAGCGGACTCGGCGCAAGGCCATTGGAGCATTGGTAATGGAATTCCGATTCGATTTACCTCAACCGCCGTCACCGATGGGAAGCATGTCGGAAACTTCTTTCCCCGGCATGCCGCCCCAGCAGCAACCCGATGGCCAGACCAACAAGAGGGAAGCTCTCCTCTATCTCATCGCCGGTGCTGTGATTTCGGCCGTGATCATCGCGTTCGTCTCGTACCGCACCAGCCGGCAGCCGGAAGAGATATCCGGCATGCCAAGCTACGTGCGCAACATGATGGACCAGGTCACTGCCCCACCGGCGGACAAGGTCTTCCCCGCAGCGATCATGAATCGCCTGTTCGCGGGAGACGGCTTGGAAATACCGTTCCGGGTCACTTTCCGCGGCCAAGAGGAATGGAATGCCAAGCTGACCATACCGAAACAGCGCATGACCCTGTTCGCCAGCTACCGCAAACGCCAGAACCTGGTCCGGGCCAAGATCGCGGAGTTCTCCGAACTTGCGCGGAATTGGGCCGGTTACCGCGATACGCTGGTGTACGAGATCCACCTCGACAATACCGACGGCATCTCTCCGTCACTCGATCGGATGGTTCGCCGGCAGGTTGAGGAACTGGACATCCGCCGCGCCCTGAAACTCGGTCACGGCGTGGAGTTCTGGGTCTTCAGGCTCAGCAATGAGTTCAGGCTCAAAGACGACCACGTAACGATCGCTAAGGGCGCGGGCGAAACCGCTTATTCCGAAGTGGAAAGCATGCTCAGGAACATGCTCGCCGACAATACGCCCAAATCGCGGACCTCCTTAGCCTCCGGCATCTTCAACTCCCTCAACAAGAACGAGGGGAAGAAGAACCGGACGGTGCTCGTCTTTTCGGACGGCATCGAATACAGCGCGCTGGCGGACTTCTATAAACATCCGCCGCAACCCGCGGAATTCCCCGAGCTCTGGAACAGGCTCCAGGAAAAAATACCCTGCCCTGACGTCAAAGGCCTGACCATAATTTGGAAAGGCTTCAAGACCGACGCCAGCGAAGACCAGATCCTGGCTGCCCAAAGGTTCTGGACCTACGGGTTCAGTACTGTGGGGAAAGCCGGCATGAAGATGGAATACTAAAGGAAGGGGGGCCGTGCGATGAAACGACCGCAAGGACGTCACCCGCCGCCTTATCTTCCTCGCAGTCCCTAGGGGACGACACGTAATGCTTTGCATTCCGCAAGCAGTGTCGTCCTCTTTTTTTTGTCCGGATACAGTCCTTTCGCAAAAACAAAAACCGGCTTTTGGGCCGGTTCGGTATTATTTTGATCTATGGCAGGAATGATTTCAGCCACTTCTTGACCTTCTGCATCTTGGGGTTGCCCAAGACCTGTTTGAAGGTGCTGGAAAAACTGCTGGCAGCACCGCCACTGCTGCCCCCGGAATATTTTTCTCCCCACAACACCAGTCCCACGACCGTGGCAAACGACGGATCGTCCACGCGATCAATGACGGTATTGACGTTCTGCGGCCGGCCTACCACTACTGGCAAACGCAAGTGCTTTTTGGCAAATTCCACCACGCCAGGAAGCTTTGACCCGCCGCCAGTCAGAACTATTCCGGCCGGCAACTTGCCGTCGCGGTTTATCTTCTTCAGTTCCTTATTGATATATTCAAAGATCTCTTCCAGTCTTGCCTCTATTATCTCCACCACATAAGCGCGAGAAGTAAGCTCCTCTTCCGACGGATCCAGCTTGGACAGGTCTATGTCCTCGTCCTTGCCCACGGCTTTGGGATCGGCATGGCCGAACAGGAGCTTAACCTTTTCCGCGGTCTCAATGCTGCAGCGCAGCCCGATGGCGATGTCGTTGGTGATGTGCGAACTGCCGATGGGGATAACCGCGGTATGCAACAGATCCCCTTCCTCGTACACGGCCAGGCTCGTCGTCCCCGCTCCCAGATCTACCAATACCACGCCTAATTCCTTCTGCCGTTTACTCAAGACTGCCTCGGCGGCCGCACAAGGCGCTAACACCAAATCATCTATCTCTAATCCTGCCTGTAATATCGCCCGGCTCAGGTTACGCACGTAAGGCAACCCTGCCTGCACGATGATGGAATCCACTTCCAGGCGGATGCCGCTCATGCCTAGCGGGTCCTTGATGCCGGACTGGCCGTCCAAAATAAACGTCTTGGGAAAGACATGCAACACTTCGCGGTTCTGCGGGATAGAAATGGCCTGGGACGCGTCCACGACGCGCACGACATCGCTTTCAGAGATCTCGCCGTCCGCGCGGGAGACCGCGATGACCCCGTGGGACTGCTGGGACGAGACGTGATTGCCGCCGATAGAGACGCAGGCCGAGGTCACCGGCACGCCGGTCATCCGCTCCACTTTCTCCAAAGCCACAGAAATGCACGATACGGCCTCTTCAATGTCCGCGATGACGCCGCGGCGTAACCCTTGGGCCGGCACTTCGCTGGCGCCGATCACGCTCAAAATTCCGGTATCCGCGGCGAGCTTCGCCTGGATAGCACGGATATTTTGCGTGCCGATATCCAAACCGACGATGTAGTGTTCCTTAGCCATAATAATTTGAACCGACTAGGTCGCGAGGGATCCCTCGGCTGCACTCGGGATGACAGCTATTTGAATTTAATTATTGTTTGTCAGTTTTTCTTTCAGCACTTTCGCGAGCACGGCGCTGTCAGCGCTTTCCCCTGCCTTGGCCTTGAGCGTGGCCATGGCTTTTCCGAAATCTTTGGCGGTAAAACCGCTCTCCGCGATGATCTGGTCGGCCAGCGCAATGACCTGATCTTCGGATATCTGTGCCGGCAGATAACGTGACAATACTTCGGCTTCCTGCTCTTCCTTTAGCGCCAGTTCCTCGCGGCCGCCATTGCGGAAAGCCGCGGCTGCCTCTTTCCGGCGTTTGACCTCGCTGCGGACCAAGGCAACACTTTCCGCTTCCGACAGTTCCTTCATCTTGGCGATCTTCTCATTCTGCAGCCGCGTCTTCAGGCCGCGCAAAACATCCGCCTTCAGGCGGTCTTTGGCCTTCAGGCTGGCGGTTAAATCCTCTTCGATTTGTGAGATACTGATCATGTAACGATTAACGATTGACGATTAACCGATCGGCTAACCGTGAATCGTAAACTGTCAATTATTATCTCCGCCCGAATTTTCTGACGACTGGCTTACCCATGCGCTTGAGCTCCTCTTTCTGCTGCCTAATCTGCTGGCGACGGCGGGCCGCGACCTTCTGCAAATTGCGGGATTTTGGCGCTTCAAAAAAACGGATCCTTCTGGCACGCATCAAAACGCCGCTTTGCTGGATCTTCCGGTTAAAGCGACGAAGCAGGCTTTCAAAGGATTCATGCTCTTTTCTCTTGACCTCTACCATTATTAAGTTCACACCCCTTTCCAATGAATTGATAATGATACTATACTATTTTTCTGCGATATCGTCAAATAACAAAATCATCAAGCAGCGAGTATCAGGCGTTAAGGTAAAACCTGGGTACCTGATACTGGCCGCCTGATGCCGATGTATGCCTTATTCCGAAAACTTCTTTCCGCCCAAAAGGTGCAGATGAAGATGAGGAATAACTTGGCCGCCGTCCTTGCCCACGTTGTAGACCAGCTTGTATCCGGCCTCCGCCACCCCTTCCTTCCAGGCCATTTCCTTGGCTGTCAGGATCATTTTTCCAAGCAAGGCCTGATGCCGCGGCTCCGCGTGGTTGATGGAAATTATATGCTCCCGCGGGATGACTAGCAGGTGGACCGGAGCTTTAGGCAAGATGTCCTTAATCACCATCACGTCCTGATCCTCAAACACTATCTGGGCGTCTATGACCTTGTTGGAAATATTGCAAAATACGCAGTCGTCCATAAATTACATTGACAAAAATGACATAATTGAACAAAATTGACAAAAATTAAACTAAGAAACTGATAAAATTATAAAATATGGGAGTATTATCCTAATTTTCCAATTTCTTAATGTCTCAGTTACTTAATTTCTTATTCCAATTTCGTCGTTCTTGTCATTTTTTTAATTTTTGTCATTTTCCTAATCGTTTTTTGACCTCTTCCACTATCTTATCATAAGAAATGATTTCCTGCATCCCGCTCTTGACGTCGCGAAGGATAACCATCTCGTCCACAGCCTCCTTCTGTCCCATTATTAGGGCGATGGGTGCATTGTAAACCTGGGCCTGTTTGAGCTGGTTCTTTACCCCGCTCTGCCCGAAATGGTCGTAGACCGAGATCTTCTCAGCGGTCAGATCGCGGAACAGGCGCAGGCTTTTTTTAGATGCCAGTTCGCCGAGCGGCACTAAAAATACGTCGTTCTTCAATTCCCTTTCCGCGACAACCCGCTCTTCCTCCAGTAGTTTGCGCACTAACCCCAAATCCCCACTAAAACCGAAACAGTTATGCGGTTTTCCGCACAGGCTACGAACCAACCCCTCATGATATCCGCCCTCGCCGATCACCGTAGTCGCGCCCTTTCGCTTGTGTTTGATAATGAAATTCGTCCGGCTGAACCCTTCCGGTCCCGCGTGCAGATTGTTCAGCTGATAAGGTACGCTCAATTCGTCCAAAGCCTCCAGCGTGCTGGTAAAATGATTGCGGGATTCCTCGTCCAAAAAATCCAGGATCGTCGGCGCTTCGGAAAACAACGACTGGCAGTCCAAGTTGTCGCAACGGAACACATCCAGCACCCGGTCCTGCAGGGCATCGCTGCAGGCGTCGCACAATTCGTATTTCTTTCCGCCCAAATATTGTTTTAGAGCTTCCTGATAGGTATCCTGGCAGCCTTCATTGCCCAAATGGTTTATCTCCAAGACCAGGTCCTTCAGTCCAAGCGACCGCAGGAATTCCCATATCCCGCCGATCACCTGGCCTTCGGTCAGATGATTAAAATCCCCGAACACTTCCAAACCGAACTCATAGCGGGTCTCTATGCGGCCGTTTGTCCCTTGCCGCATGGTCTGGCCGGAATAAGCCCACTTGCTGAGCGGACTCTGTTCATAAACCTTATGCTGGCAATAGGCGCGCAGGACCGAAGGGAGCAGGCTGGGGCGCAAAGCGGCTGGATGCGCTTCCGGACCAACCCGAATCAAACTGTCTAATCTCTTCGGCTGATTCCGGTAATAATTCTCATACAGCCGGCAATCTTCCAGCAGCGGCGTCTCCACTTTGGAAAAGCCATAGACGCGCGACATCCGATTGAAGCGTTTAAGTAGCGTGTCCCACAAGATATCCAGTTCGCTGACTATATCGGCCGTCCCTTCCAGGTTCTGGGCTTTTTTCGGCATGTAATTTATAGCCGGATTTTTTTTCGGTCTTCCCATAGTGTTGAATTATGCGGCGGTTATCCAATCAATCCGCGTTCCGATGCTTTCCGCCCGCGGGTCGTTAATTCTTTCCGGAATAGCTCGGCGTCTTAATAAACCCAAACTTGCTTATAGGAAGCACTCTTAACCAAACTTTGCCGACGATATCGTCGCCAGGCAATATCCCCCAAGCACGGGAATCCGAACTTGCGGTGCGGTTGTCGCCCAAGACGTAATATTCATTGCTACCCAAGGGACGCTGGCTCGACACGGCGGAGCAGGACGGTTGTCCCATGGTCTCCGTGCCGCTTGGCAAGTACGATTCGTTTAACTTTAAGCCGTCCGGATATTTATCATTATATATATAGACCTGCCCCTGCGTAAAACAGACCTTGTCCCCGGGCAAGCCGATAAGCCGCTTTATGAAATACTGGGAAGGATCCTTGGGGTATCGCAGCACTATCACGTCGCCCCTTTGCGGTTCTGAAAAACGGTAAGTGATGCGATCCACTATTAAATAGTCGCGATCCTTGAAATTCGGCAGCATGGAAGGGCCGGAGACCACGAATGGTTCGGCGATGAAGATGCGGAACGGGATAATAATAACCAAAGCGATGACCAGGATCTTGACCAGGTCCCAAATAAAAGCCCCGGCCGCCCCCAATGGCGATTGATTGTCGTTTGTTTCGGACATTTCCGTATCCTTTTCCGTCATAGTAAACGTTTATAATTGATAAAAAGACTCCTTTATATCCTTTTAGACGCCGGGGAGTTTTAGTTCTGTAAAGCGATATCTGCTAAAAAGATATCTATGGTGGACGATACTGGGCTCAAACCAGTGACCTCGCCGACGCGCCCGCACCATTTTTTTATGGACTCCTGACAAATATATTGAATGGTGGACCCGAGTGGACTCGAACCACTGACCTTTCGAATGTGAATCGAACGCTCTAACCAACTGAGCTACGGGTCCTTACTTTGGATTATTATCTATAAAAATGACGCGGGGTAAAAACGGCGCGCTCTTAGCAACTGAGCTAATCGTCCCAGTGATAATAATGACAGACGCGGTTATAAGCTTAATTCAACCAGGCGCCAAAGTTACCAGATCTAAACAAGCCGGCTTGAAATCGAAATGATATCTTGAAGGTCTGGTTTACGGCGGCCTGCCGCCGTAAACATATTGATGTTAGCAATAACTTTGGTGCCAAGACAACCCTGAGCTACGGCTCCGCGCATTGGCGCAGGACAAAATTTCTGGACGAGCACGGATCCAAAACCCTTCATTTCCAAGATTTTGCTTAATGAACTATACCATTACCCGCAGCGATATGCAAGGGCAGCCGGACATACTACCGCTCCACTTAACTAACGGTCATATTTAATATATAATAACTGAAGATTAACGCCAAGCCAAATCCATGCATAACCAGGACAACTTCGGCCACAAGCCACCAGTCGTGACCGTATCGGATATTGCCAAGCCCGGTCCACGGAAAATCAGTCTGCTCAACCCCGCCTCCGCAAAAAGGCCCAAACGTTTCTTAAAGACAGCCTTGGCTTTAATAGTGCTGGTCATTCTGATATTAGGAGGATTCGTGTTCTTCCGCGCTTCCAGCATTTCCAGCAAGATATTCGTCGGGCAAAAGACCACCTTCTTCCAGAAACTTCGCGACACATTCCGCGGCGGCAGCGGCAGCGTCAAGCTCATCGGCGAGGACATGGGGCAAATAAACGTCCTCCTGCTCGGCATCGGCGGGGAAGGCCACGACGGCCCGTACCTGACAGACACGATGATCCTCGCCCAGATCCGGCCGGATATCGGCGAGGTGGCTTTAATCTCCATTCCCCGCGATTATCTGGTCACGCTGCCGGGAAAATTAGGACAAGGAAAGATCAACGCGGCGTTCGCCGAAGGGTTCGCGCGGCACAAGGACTGGGACGAAGCCGGAAAGTGGGCTAGGACGGTAGTGGAACAAATAACCGGCCAGACCGTTCCGTATTTCGCGGTAGTGGACTTCAAGGGTTTTGAAGCGGCCATAGACCGCGTCGGCGGCATAGACATCCAAGTGGAGCGGACCTTTACCGACTACCAATATCCGGACGGCAAGGAAGGATACCTGGCTCCTTTGACCTTCACAGAAGGCTTGCGCCATTTTGACGGGACCAAGGCCCTGCAGTTCGCGCGCTCCCGCCACGCGGCCGGTCCCGAAGGCAGCGACTTCGCCCGTTCCCAGCGTCAACAGAAAGTCATTGAGGCGCTCAAACAGAAAGTAACCAGTATGGATGTTATCACCGACCCCCGCAAGCTTAATGACCTACTCGGCATCTTTGCCGATCATTTTCATACCAATATTAGCCCTGGCGAGATCCTCCGGATCTACAATCTGGTCAAGGACAAAGGGATTGATTCCTTCCTCTCACTGAGCCTGGATCCGTCCACGAACATCATTTGCCCAGGCACGATACCAATAGGCGAAATTAACGCTTATATCGTATCCCCCTGCGAAGGGAAAACGCCACAAGACGTACAGAACTTCTTTAAGAACAGCTTTGCTCTGGGCAAGATGTACGAAGAAAAGAGCGTGGTATGGATGGCGGACAGCACCAAAAGCAAGACTGCTTACGAAACGGCCGACGAAAAATTGAAGAACGCCGGACTGACGGTCTGGGAAGTGCCGTATACCGACAAAACCTTTACCCAAACCGTGTTTTACCAGGTCAACCCCAAGCCGGCCACCGCGGAATTCATCAAGAACACACTGGGCGCGGCCGAAGTCTCCCTGCCCCCGCCCGGATTTAAGATCGACAAGAACAAGGTGGATGTGATAGTGATACTGGGAGGAACACAGTGAAATTTCAAATTACAAATACCAAATGACAAATAAAATCCCAAATCCCAAATATCAAATGCAAAAACCGCGACATTTAGGAATTGGACATTGGAAATTTATTTGGAATTTGTAATTTGTTATTTGGGATTTTTGCGGACAAATTAAAAGATCCGATATTGAAACATCAACAACATAAACTATGAACTCCCCTTTACCCATCGTCGCCATAATTGGCCAGCCCAATGCCGGCAAATCCACCCTGCTTAACAAGATCGCGGGGACGGCTCTGGCCGTAACCTCTCCGGTGGCGGGTACTACGCGCGACCGGCAATACTTGGACACGGCCTGGAACGGCGTGGAATTTAGCCTGGTGGACACGGCCGGGCTGGACCTGTCGGGCAAGGACGAGCTGGAAAACAGTCTGCGCAAACAAATAGATATCGCGGTTGACGAATCGGACCTGGTGCTGATGGTGGTTGACGCGCGCCTCGGCAGCGCGTCCGTGGACCGGAAGGTTATAAACAAGCTGTTCCGCTCCAAGAAGACTTTGGCGCTGACATTAAACAAACTGGATTCGCCGGCCACGTGGGAAGAAAAGATCGCGGAATACCGGCGGCTCGGGATAAAGAACATTTTTCCCGTTTCTGCGCTTAGCGGCCGCGGCGTGGGCGATCTGCTGGATTTCGTTGCGGATAAAATAAAGGATGTAAAAATAAAGCGAGATTCACCATTAAAGGACAAAACCGCCGGTATCGCCGTTTCCATTGTCGGCAAGCCTAACGTAGGCAAGAGTAGCATCTTCAACCAAATATTGAAGGAAGAACGCGTGGTGGTCTCCCCCATTCCGGGTACGACCCGGACGGCGATTGATTCCAGGATATCGATTGACGGTACGGATTATACGTTCATCGACACGGCCGGCTTGAAAAAGAAAGTTTATCGCCAGCAGCAGCCCGACATCTACGGCGGCTTTCAGACCTATAAATCCATCCGCCGCAGCGACGTCTGTTTTTTTGTCATCGACGCCACCGAGAAGATAACCAAGCAGGACCAGCGCGTGGCCCAGGAGATAATCTCCCAAAGCAAGGGCGCAATAATCCTGGCCAACAAGATCGACCTCTATAGAGGCTCACGCGACAAGCTGCGAGATTATGTCAGCGCCCACTTCCCATTCCTTTGGATGTCTCCCTTGTTCTTCGTGTCCGGCAAGACTGGCGAAGGGCTAGACGAGGCAGTTGACGCGATAGGACCCATCCACGAAAGGCGCAACAAAAAAATAGATAACCAGACACTGTCGGAATTTTTGAACAAAAAAATGAAAAAGAACCCGCCTAAGCTCTTGCGCGACCAAAAAAAGCCGAAAATCTTCTCGCTGCACCAGACCGACACCAATCCCCCGACCTTTGAGCTGTTGGTCAACCACCCTGCCGCTATCTCCATGCAGTTCCGCAGATTTTTGGAGAACAGCATTATCCGCGACCTAGATTTTTGGGGCACGCCGATCTCTCTGAGGCTGAAAGGGAAAGATAAGGCGTGATATCCCCCTTTCTAATAAAATGATGATATAATGATCCTATGAAACTCATTGTCGGCTTAGGCAATCCCGGAAAGAAGTACGAACACACTCGCCACAACGCGGGTTTTTTGGCTTTAGATTATATTTTGAACGACAATGACGGATTTATGACCGCCAAGCCCAGCCACGAATTCAAGTCCGAGATGTTCACCTGGACGGACGGAAATAACAAAGTGATATTCCTTAAGCCGCAGACCTTTATGAACGACTCGGGCCAGGCGCTGAAGGTTTTGTGCAACTTCTACAAACTGGACCTGGCTAAGGACCTGCTGGTCATCCATGATGACGTAGACCTGCCGTTCGGTAGCCTGCGGTTGTCGGTCGACGCTTCCGCCGGCGGCCACAAGGGAGTGCAGAGTATAATCGAAAACTTGGGCACCCAAAATTTCTTTCGCCTGCGAATCGGCGTGGAAACCCGCGCTTCGCGTGACCAGCTGCCCACTGACGCTTTTGTCCTGCAGGATTTCACGGACGAAGAACTAAAAAAGCTGGAAGCAGATGTCTTCCCCAGAATCAAGACCGAAGCGGAAAAATTCATCGCGAGCCGATAAAACATCAAGGCCAAAAGGTGGACACGAAAAAAACACGGCTTTGTCCGTGTTTATGTTTTATGTCCGCGACCCTACTTGCAAGTGAAAGGTTATAAGCAATCGCTTACAGACCTTTACTTGATGCTAGGAGCAAGTGATAGGAGGGATGACACCTGCTTTCGCGACTTGCAAATAGGGCGGCGGGCACAAAATAAATAAAGTCTTTCAACTTTTTTATTTCTGATATAATATTATACACCTAAACAGCCATTTTGTCAATAGTAATAAAAAACCTTAAAATAAGAGAAAATTTTAGCTAAATGGACTACCCTTTAAACCTCTATCTCCACGGTTTCAATCTGCTGCCGCAATTCGGTCCCTCGCGGCTATTAAAGTTAAGCGGATATTTTAAGGATTATCAAAAAGCATTTTTTGCCACGGAAACGCAGCTGTTGGCCACGGGCCTGGAACCAGAGATTGTGCGAGCATTCCTCAAACACCGCGAAACCCTGGACCTGGACAAAGAAGCGGCCAAGCTAAAAGCCGAGAATATTGGTATCCTCACCCACCAGGACAAGGCTTACCCCAAACTGCTTTTGGAGATCCCCAAATTTCCACCCATCCTCTACTTCCGCGGCAAAATGGACGAGCCGGAGGAATTGTGCGTGGCCATGGTGGGCACGCGCAATATCTCCAATTACGGCCGCACCATAATCCCCTCTTTAGTGGAACCGTTGGTTAATAATGGCATAACCATAGTTTCCGGCATGGCTTTTGGCGTGGACGCGGCTGCCCATCAAGTATCTATAAATAAAGGGAAACGGACTGTGGCCGTGCTTGGCGGCGGGCTGGACCAGAAGAGCCTCTACCCGAAATATCACGCGCTTTTGGCCGAACGGATATTGGAGAACGGCGGCGCGCTATTGTCCGAATATCCGCCCGGCACCCCGAACTTCAAACAAAACTTTGTGGCACGCAACCGTATTATCTCGGGGATGTCCCTGGCCACGGTCATCGTGGAGTGCGACCTGCAAAGTGGCACACTTATCACCGCGCATCACGCTTTGGACCAAAACCGAACCGTTTACGCCGTGCCAGGACCGATCTACGCGGCAACGAGCCAGGGGCCGAACAACCTGCTCAAAATGGGCGCCAAACCATTAACCTCGGCGGACGACATCCTGGAAGACCTGAACCTGGAAAAACTGCCCGAACAGCGGGAAAGCCAAGACCTGTTCGGGGACACGGCCGAGGAAGTCAGATTGCTCGGCATACTGGGCCGCGAGCCAATGGTAATAGACGAGATAATCAAACTTTCCAACCTGGAGGCGGGAAAGGTCAGGTCAACTTTGACTTTTTTGGAAATGAAAGGTAAAGTCAGGAACCTAGGAGGACAGCAGTATATCCTTTCAAGATAACAATTAAACAACTAAACAATATAACATAAGGGCTTCCTGGATTTATTCGTTAAATTGTTATATTGTTATTTTGTTATATTAAACATATGAACCGGCAAACCCTTATTAAAATAGCCGTCGCCCTCCTGTTTGCCCTGGCGATCATCTTCGGACTTTCCCAGCGCGACAAGCAAAATACTCACACGCTGGAGAACGTCCCTTCTTCGGCGCAGGACAATCTTGACGCTTATTTCCAGAAAGCCCATGACCTGGCCGCGCAGCAGCAACAGAAAACCACCGCGACATTCTTGGCCGTGGGCGACATAATGCTTTCGCGCAGCGTGGCATTGGCTATCCAGAAGGCCGGCGACCCCGCTTTGCCGTTCTCTAAGATGACGGACATCTTCCGATCAGTGGATTTTTCTTTCGGCAACCTGGAATCCCCGTTCTCGGACAACAACCATTTCAACCCGTCCGGCAGCATGGTTTTTAACGCGCCAAAAGATAACATCAAGGGCCTGGTGGACAACAGATTCAAAATCCTGTTTTTAGCCAACAACCACGCGCTTGATCAAGGGATCAAAGGACTGGATTACACGAAAAAATACTTAGACGAGAACGGCATTAGACATTTTGGGACCGGCGATAATCTGGACGAGGCCTGGCAAGCCGCGATAGTCGGCGCCAACGGCATTAAGATTTGCTTTACCGGAGCGTCTTACGCATCCGTGAACGATAACGGCAAGACCACGAACAATTACGTGGCGCGGATCGAGGATTTATCCCATCTTAAATCTTCGATCTTAAATCTTAAATCTTCTTGCGATTTTACGGTCGCGGTGATGCACGCGGGAACGGAATACACGCGCAAGCCCAACCAGGCGGAGATGAACTTCGCGCACGCGGCCATAGACGCGGGCGCGGACCTGGTCATCGGCGGACATCCGCACTGGATACAGACCACGGAAGAATATAAAGGAAAATATATCTTTTATTCGCTGGGGAATTTCATTTTTGACCAGGAATGGAGCCAGGACACCAAGGAAGGGCTCATATTGAAGATCCAAGTATCCAAGAACCAAGTATCAAGCAAGGCAATTTCCGGGGCAGCCACAGCCGAGGATCTGCAAGGCAGCAGGATGGCAGCAACTCTGGATAAGATAGAACTAATCCCGGTTGTCATCGAAAATTATTCCACTCCCCGTCCGGCAACGCCCGAGGAAGCGAAGGCTATTCTTGATAAGATCGGGGTTACGGAAAGCGTTATTGAACCGTAGGGCCAATTTAACAAAATAACAATTTAACAACTTAACATTCCTCGCCGTGGTTTGAGTTTTTGTTAAATTGTTTAGTTGTTTAATTGTTAAATTTACACCCTATTTCTTGACAAATCTCTACATAATTTGTAAACTCACATCTGTATCAAACTCAGTAAGCAGTAATAAGTAAAGGGTAAAGAAAATTTTTTTGTTTATTCTATTTACTTTCTATGTCCAAACCCCTGATTATAGTGGAATCTCCGACTAAAGCGAAAACCATTTCGCGTTTTTTGGGCGGCCAATATATAGTGGAAGCCAGTATGGGCCACGTGCGCGATCTGCCCAAAAGCAAGATGTCCATAGATACTGAACACAACTTCGAGCCGACCTATATCATTCCGCCTAAAGCCAAGCCTATCGTCGCCAAACTGAAAGCCGAGGCCAAGGCCGCCCCCTCTATAATATTGGCGACTGATGAGGACCGCGAAGGAGAAGCTATCTCCTGGCATCTGGTGCAAGCTTTAGGGCTTGGTAACGAGGCAGATATTGCCAAAGGCCGCGAAGACAAGCGGGTAAAGCGCATCGTTTTCCACGAAATCACTAAAACTGCCATTGATGAAGCTTTAAAGAATCCGCGAGATATTGACCTGCATCTGGTGAATGCCCAGCAGGCCCGCCGCGTCCTGGACCGGCTTGTCGGATATGAATTATCGCCATTCCTGTGGCGAAAAATACGATACGGCCTGAGCGCCGGCCGCGTGCAGAGCGTGGCCGTGCGTCTTATAGTGGAACGCGAACGCGAGATAGAAAAATTCCGAAAAGAAGAATATTGGTCCATAGAAGCGAAGCTGTCAAAGACAGGAACGGATGCGAAGATTTTTACCGCAAAACTAAACGCGATAGACGGCAAGGCCGTGGGCAAAATGGACATCAAGAACGAAGCTGACGCGAAAAAAATCGTAAGCGACCTGCAAGGAGCGCAATACCACGTCAAAGAAATAAATAAAAAAGAGGTTAAGCGCAATCCCGCTCCCCCGTTCACCACGTCAACGCTGCAGCAGGAAGCCGCGCGCAAGTTTGGCATGAGCGCCAAGCAGACCATGGTCATCGCCCAGCAGCTATACGAAGGCGTGGAGTTGGGCAGCGAAGGTTCGGTCGGCTTAATAACCTATATGAGAACCGACAGCTTAAACCTGGCCCAGTCGGCGCTGCAGAGTATCCGTAGTGTGGTCCAAAACGAATTCGGTAAAGACTACGCTTTGGACGAGCCGCGCTATTATGCGAACAAGAGCAAGGGCGCGCAGGAAGCGCACGAGGCCATTCGCCCCACGGAAGCGGCCAGAAAACCCGCGGACATAAAGCAATTCCTAGACCGTGGGCAATATAAGATATACGACTTGATTTGGAAGCGCACTATTGCCTGCCAAATGGCCCCGGCAGTATTGGAGCAGACGGCTGTCGACATCCAAGCTGCCGACAGATATACTTTCCGCGCCAACGGCCAGGTCATAAAATTTGACGGTTTTATCCGCGCCTACACCGAAGGCCAGGATGAAAAAGCCGAGGACGAAATAGAAGGAGTGCTGCCGGAACTGGCTATCGACGAAAAGCTCAAACTGCATGAACTTACCCCCCTGCAGCACTTTACCGAACCACCGGCGCGCTACACGGATGCTACTTTGATAAAGGCGCTAGAAGCGCACGGCGTGGGCCGGCCGTCCACTTATGCCCCTACTCTCTCAACCATCCAGGACCGCAATTACGTGGAAAAAATTGAGAAACGATACCATCCGACCGAGATCGGGATACTAGTCAACGATATGCTAGTGGAAAATTTTCCTGAGATCGTGGACATCAACTTTACTTCCCATATTGAAGAGGAGTTCGACCAGATCGCGGAAGGAAAAATCGATTGGGTGACAGTAACGCGGGAATTCTATGACCCGTTCAAGAAACATTTAACTATGAAAGAAAAGGAAGTGGAAAAACAGGTGGAAGTCAGTGACACCCCCTGCCCGCACTGCGGCAAGCCTATGGTTATTAAATTCGGCCGCGCCGGCAAATTCCTGGCTTGCCCGGACCCGGAAAGCAAAGTGACCCTTCCGATGCCCGAGGAAGCAGCCAAGATCAAAGAGCTTACCGAAAAGACCAAAGACCAAAAATGTCCGATTTGCGGCGGTCCAATGGAAGTCAAGCGTGGCCGGTTCGGCTATTTCTTGGGCTGCAAAAACTATCCCAAATGCAAAGGCATCAGCAAGATCTGGAACAAGACCGGCTTTAAGTGCCCAGCATGCCTGGCTGACGAAAAGCGCAAGGAGAACCCCGGCGATATTGTGGAACGCAAATCGCGCGGCCGCGGCAAGGTCTTTTACGGTTGCAGCCGCTTCCCAGACTGCGCTTTCATTATGAATAAAAGGCCAGAAAGCGAGGCGGAGGTACAGGCCGCATTTGAGGAATGGAAGACCAATCCGCCAAAACCAAAAAAAAATTCGTACGCAAAAAAGCGAGCTTAATATGTCAAATAAAAGACCGCCCCAACATATGGGACGGTCTTTTTGATGGAAGATTTAATCATTTCTTCCGTAAAGCTCCTGCTGCAGCAACCAATATTTCACGGCACGGCGAAAACCGCAGATGCGGCGATAGTAACGGAACCTAACCAAACGCCCGATAATGTAAGCGAAAATTCCCGTAAAATTCAATCTGTCGGTCTTCACTATCGCCCATTTGCCACCGATATTGACTATCCAGCTCCGACTGGCCGGCTTGAACGGCTGCGGCCGCCGGTTACGCATCAGCTGTGGCAAGGCTTCCGCTAAATAACGGGCCTGGTCCAGCGCCTGCTCGACTCCTCCTAAAAATGGCGGCTTGCCCGCAGCCGCGGCCGACAGGTCTCCGATAACAAAAATATTGGGAAAATCCTCTAACTGCAAAAAATCGTTTACCAAGAGCCTACCCTTCTTGTCTTTGAGCTCCGCATGCGCGAACGGGACCGGAAAAGCCTTGGCGCCAGCCGCCCAAACAAGTACGTCGTATTCCACCTTTTCCCCGCCCAAGAATTCCACGAAATTATTGTCAACGCGGCTTATCCGATGGCTCAACTCCACCCTTATTCCAAGTTGTTTGAGCCGGAAATACGCTTCGCGCGCTGCTTGTTCGCCGATACCGGCAAGTAGATTACTACCTGCTTCCGCCAAGACTATCTCCATATTCTCACGGTCTAGTCCATTCTTCCAGGCCACCTCGTCCAAAAACCCCTTCAACTCCCCGGCCATCTCCACGCTGGAACAGCCACCTCCCGCGACCACGACGCGCATAAACCTCCTGTTTGGTTCCATACGCATCCTTTGCGCCGCAAACTCCACGGCATTGCGCACACGCAACGCGTCAGGTAGTGACTGCAAAGGCAACGCGTGCTTTTCCACGCCTTCTATCCCATAAAAATCCGCTACGTTACCTAGCGCAACCACCAAATAATCGTAATCCATCTCCCTGCTGCCGACGCTAATCTTCCTTTTCATCTGGTTTATCTGCCTTATCTCCCCTTTGATGAATTTGATGTCCTTTCCCGAAATGACCTCGCCGACCGGGATAGCGACGCTTTTCTTGAGTTGCGCGATGCTGGTGAACTCTTCATCAGCCGTCGCCACTTCATAAAGATTTGGTGTGAATAGATGGTAATCGTGGCGGTCAACAAGGATGATCCCCGCGCCATTCTCTTTCTTGAATGTTTTTTCCAGGCGCAAGGCCGCGGACAGCCCCGCGAATCCGGCACCGGCAATAATTATCTTTTTCATTTGTTTCCGTCGATTAACGTCGTCCTAATTATATCAGCAATCCGCGGATTTCCCCAAATCACGGACGCCGATCTGAATAAAAACGATCCATGGCTTCAAACGCAGGGTCGGGTGAGCTATTAATTTCCTCTACTCGTGTTGTAAGGCCTTAATAGGATCTAAAGCCGCAGCCTGGCGGGCCGGCAGGACGCCGAACAGGATGCCGATGCCGCCGGATACGCCCACGCCCAAAAGGATGGCGGAAATGGGCACGGAAAATACCCAGGTCAATCCCGATGCCTTAGCGATGAGCGCGACTACCCAGCCCAAAAAAGCCCCGGCCAATATTCCCACCGCTCCCCCAAGCACTGTAACCAATATCGATTCTATCAAAAATTCCCCCAAAATGTCCGATGGCTTAGCCCCCAAAGCTTTCTTCAACCCAATCTCCGCGGTCCGCTCGGTGACGCCGACATACATAATGTTCATTATCCCCACTCCTCCCACGACCAAGGAAATGGCGGCGATGGCAATAAGCAAAAAAGTCACGCCGCTGAAAATGGTATCAAACGTCTCCAGCCCCTGGGCCATGGTCGTAACCTGGAAATCGTCCTTAGCCGGGTCGGTGATATTATGGTTTTGTCGGACAACGACCTTAATGTCTTCCGCGGTCGCATCCGCTAATTTTTCGTCCTTAACCTGGGCAATCATATAGACCAGATAATCTATACCAAGCATCTTCTTCTGCAATGTATTCAAAGGGACAAACACGTCTTCATCCTCATTCATACCGCCAAGGCTGCCCCGCTTCTCATAGACCCCGATGACCTGGAAATTCAGGTCGCCTACCCTAATTATCTTCCCAATCGGATCTTCTTGGCCAAACATATCCGCAGCCAGCTTGTTGCCGAGGATCGCCACCTGTGCCGCTGCCGCGTCCTCCTGGGCCGTATAAAACCGCCCGGATTTCAATACCCCTTTATCTATGTCAAATCGCTCCGGTGACGCGCCGAAAATGATGGTATTCTTCACTACGTCCTTGTAACTCACAACCTTTTGGCCGAATGCCGCGCCGTAAATGTTTATGACGTTGGGCAGCCGTTTAACCTCGTCCGCGTCGCGCATCTTCAGCGTGGTGATGGCCACGGGGGACATAGCGCGACTGATATCGCTGCTGGCGGAAACGCTATTGCGGTCCTTGGTGGAAGGCGGGACGCGGGTTTCGATGATGACCGTGTTCGTGCCAAACATATCCACCTGCTCATTGATCAGGCTGCGGAATCCCGCACCCGCGGACAACACCAAAATAACCGTGGCCACGCCGATAATGATGCCAAGGGTAGTCAAGCCAGTGCGAACCGGATTATTGAATAACGCTTTAATGGCTTGTCGAAATGCGGTTAACATAGTTGAAAGTTTATAAAATTTGTAAAGTTTATCAAGTTTTTGCAGTGACTTTATGGACTTTATAACTTGATAAACTTTACAAACTATTCATACCTTAACGCCTCGATCGGGTCCAACTTTGATGCTCTGATGGCAGGATAAATGCCGAATATCACGCCGGTGACTATGGATATGCCCACGGCCAGGACGATAGACAGGGGAGAAACAATAAATTCCCAATCCAAACCCGCCATACGCGCACCGACCGCGGCCAAATAAGAAACCACAACCCCGACGATTATCCCGATTATGCCGCCTAACGAAGTCAGGATGCCCGATTCCAGAAGAAATTGGTTGCGAATGGCAGAATTGGTCGCGCCCACGGCTTTGCGCAGGCCAATCTCTCGGGTGCGTTCCGCCACGGTCACCATCATGATGTTCAGTATGCCGATGCCGCCCACGACCAAAGCGATGGATGCCATGGCCAGCAAAAACAGCCGCAGCGCGTCAGTTACGGTGGTAAATATCTTAATGGCATCCGCGATATTACGTACCGTGAAATCCTCGTCCTCCGGCCGCTTGATGCGGTGCTGTTCGCTGAGGACTTGTTTAACGTCGCTTATGGTCTGATCCATATTGTCGGCGCTGTCCACCTTGATGGTTATGGACTGCAGGTAATTTATCCCCACCAGTTGTTTCTGCGCTATCCCCAATGGGATAAAGACCTGCTTGTCCTGGTTCTGAAACATAAATGAACCGCGCTTGGCCACTACGCCGATGACCTGAAATGGCACGTTCTTTATCTTAACGACCTGCCCCAACGGATTCGTCTCACCGAACAGCTCATCCCTGACCTGCGATCCGATGACGATAACATTAGCACTCCCCTTGCTCTCCTCTTCACTGATGAACCGGCCTTCCTCCATAGTCAGGCTGACAATATCGGTATAGGTATATTCTACGCCCGAAAAAGTCACGTCCGTATCCTTGTTTTGCCAGACCAAAGTATCGCTTCCTTGGATGCCGCCCATAACCCCCACGGCATGCGGAACGCGCGAAGGGTCACGCAAAGCTTCCGCGTCTTCTTTGACCAAGGTGGTTACCACAATACCAAAAGCCTGAGAAGGAGGCCCCTTTTCGTTGCTCTTGCCGGGCTGGATGGAGAGCAGGTCAGAGCCGAGTTTATTGACCTGGGAAAGCACCAGACTCTGCGCGCCTGCGCCCAAAGCGATTATAATTATTACCCCAGCCACGCCAATAACGATGCCGAGGATGGTCAAAAACGACCTGCCTTTGCGGGCAAGCAGAGTCCGGTACACGAGTTTGATGGTGGAAATTAAATTCACGGAAAATTGGACAAACTGACAAGATAGAGCGAAATTGAGTAAAACTTTACCGCTGGAAATTAGGAAATTGATGAAATTAGGAAATTCGGGAGAACTTTCCTAATTTCTCAATTTCTCAGTTTCATAATTTCCAGGTCTCAATTTTGTCAATTTTGTCATTTTTTTAATTTTTTTCAATTATTTCACCAGTTCTTTCCCCACCTCAGCAATAACGCGGTTCCTGACCAATTCGTCCGAGATAATATTTCCATCCTTAATACGGATTATCCGCTTGGCATGACTGGCCGTATCGCTCTCGTGAGTGACCAGAATTATGGTTCGACCTTCGTCGTTCAAACGCTGCAGGATATTCATCACGGTATTGCCGCTCTTGGAATCCAAGTTGCCGGTCGGTTCATCCGCAAAGATAACGGCCGGGTCATTAACCAGCGCCCGAGCGATGGCCACGCGCTGCTTTTCACCGCCCGAGATCTGATTGGTGAAATAGTTCAGGCGATGGGACAACCCCACCGACTCCAGGGCTTTTTTCGCCAGCGCCTCATGCTGTTTTTTTGAACTATAGGCCAACGGCAATTTCACGTTATCCAGGACTGTGGTGCGCGTAAGCAAATTGAAAGATTGGAACACGAACCCTACTCGTTCGTTCCGCAGGTTTGCCAACACGCCGTCGTTAAATTCGGACGTATTTTTACCCTCAAATTCGTACAAACCTGAGCTCGGACGGTCCAAAAATCCCAAAATGTGCATCAAGGTGGATTTTCCGCTGCCCGACGGACCCATTATGGCCACGAACTCGCCGGATTTTATTTCGAATGTCACCCCATGAAGGACAGGGGTGACCACGTCATCGTTGACGTAATCTTTTTTCAAGTTTTCAACTCTTATCAAATTCATATCGTCCACAGATCACTAATACTTCAAATGAGCTCAAACGGCTGCATCTATATTTGCAGTATTTGTTCCCATCTGTGATTAGTGGGTGATTATTTCTTTATCAACGTCACTATCTCTTGTCCTGGCTCCAACCCGGATAGTATCTCCACCATCCCCCCGTCCGCCAGCATACCCGTCGTCACTGGAATCTCGCGATAGCTCATCTTTTTCTTGTCAGTCACCAGACGCACTACTTTCTTGCCGTCCTGGTCCAAAACAGCCCGTTGCGGCGCGGCCAAGACGTTATCTTTCTCAGATACCAAGATGACCATATTCGCGGTCATGCCCGGTTTTATTTCGTCTATCTTACCAAGAGTGGCCGTAATCTTATAATTGACAACCCCGGAAACGACCGTTGAGGCGGGGTTGATAGTCTGGATGGTCCCTTCGAAATTCCGGTCAAGCCCCAAGGCGTCAAAGGTCAGGTTCACTTTCTGTCCCTGTTGAAGATTAGCCACGTTCGCTTCACTAATATTGGCCTCCACGTGGAGATTACCCACATCCTGAAGGATCATCGCCTCTTTCAACGCGGTAGCCAATTCCCCAGCTTTCACGTCTACGGAAGTGATAGTGCCATCAGCCGGAGCGCGCAGGATGGTATTCTCAAACGCGGCTTCCGCGGCCTGTACTTGTCCCTGAGCGGAAGTGATTTGGGCTTTGGCCGCATCCAAATCGGCGGGACGAGCCGCGGCTTTCTTTAGCGCCAAACTGGCCTGCGCCTGCCCCAAAGCTGCTTCCGCGGCAGCGACCGATGCCCGCGCGGTGTCCACCGCCGCCTGCTTCGCCACTACTGCCGCATCGTACGCGTTCTTGTTGGCCAGATACGTGGAAGCTTGGGTGTTAGGGATACTAATAGTCCAGGTATTATTGGTCGGCACCGAGGTATTGGAAAATTGAATGTATAACCCCTTTGTTCCCATCAAAGTCGGAGCAGTACTCACCAGACCATCACCGCTTTCCAGGCCGGCGATCTGGAACCTCAGGCCGCTGCCCGTGGAATAGATGCTGATCTTATACTCCCCTTCTTGCGTGCCTGTATAGGTCCCTGTTACCGTGGCAGTAACGCTGCCCGTATTGGAAGATCCTCCCACCGCGGCGATGCCGGAATTCAGCATGGCCCGATAGGCATTGCCAACGGCCACATCCTGCTGCTTGATAACGTTTTCCAGGTTTTGTTTGGCGTTATCCAAAGTGACCTGCGCCGTATCCACGGCTTTCTGGGCTACAGCAACCTCTTCGCTTGAAGCGCCGTCTAATATTTTCTGGTAGCTGGCCTGGGCTTGGGCGAGCGTACCGCGCGCCGAGGTTAGGGCCGCGGCCTGGTCTTTCTGATCGAGTATAGCCAAAACATCCCCAGATTTAACCTGATCGCCTTCCTTGACGTTTATCTTTTTTACCACGCCGCTGGTCTTGAAACTTAATTCCAGATCAGTGCCGGACACAACTTGACCGGTTGCCAATACCGTCTGTTTGAGGTGCTGGAACGCGACCGTTTCCGCAATTATGTTCTTGGACGGGTCGCTGCCTTTGACGATCGGATAACCGATAGCGGCAAGGATCAGAATGATGACGGACCCCCAGATTATTTTTTTCTTGGTGAAAAATTTTCTCATTTGATTCAGGTTAATTCAATTAAAACACTTTTTTATAATTTCCGAGCAACTCCTTGATGCGCCGGCTTATTTCCTTTTCGTAAGGCGTGCCGGCCACGCTCTTCATTATCATTTCCACCAGTTCGCTCATTTGGTCAGCCTTAAACATGGACAGAACCTTTCCGAATTTGCTTGAAACCATCAGGTGGTCGCCAGGTTTGAGCTTAAGTTCTTTGCGCGCCTCGGCCGGGATGACCACCTGTCCTCTGGCTCCCAACGTGGTTGTTCCGTACAGCTTATCCGGCTTATATGGTTTGAGATTGAAGCGTTTTTCCATAGACGTATTACATAATATGATATTTCATACTTATCATACTAAAAGCTGAAACTCCTGTCAATAAAAGGAAAAGGGCAGGAACGGCATCCTGCCCCTTGCTGTGGAAAAAGCTTTCCGCTACGTCGGACATGACGGGCTGCTCCCCAACATTGTCCGATCCGGATAATCGGGCTTGAGCTGCTGCTTTAACGGCTCCTGCAGCGATATTGACAATCCTGCCTCGGTTTTTTGGATAACCAGGATGTTTCCATCCTTCTTTCCGCAAGGACAGCTCCCCCGCTCTTCATTCCTTAACGGGCCGGCACAATCCTTGACGTAATGAAGGCGCAAAATGGCGCCAGGGATTGCCTTTGTACCGCTCAGCATGCAAGCGATGTCTATCCTTGTCTCGCAACCCAGACGGTGATGGCCACACTTCGGATTGAGCAGCCATCTCACCATGATATCTTTCGCGCAGAGCGCGTAAGCAGCCTTCTTATTCATTGGCTACTCCTTGTCCGCCCATCCCCGACTGTTCTTGTGTGACGAGGCACCCTTCAGGCTTTCGCCTTTCCACTGAAAGATCGGAGATATGTACCGGCCTGGTATCGCACAATATGCACCGGACATACTGTCCCGGATAGGTCTCCATTTTCATGCCACACTTGCCGTGGTAAGGCACGATATTCTTTGGCTTATTCATATTCCCTTCTCCCAAGTTGTTTGATTCCCGTATAAAACAAAAACCCGGCTCTTGCCGGGAACGGGAACCTTAGGTCGATGTTTCTTCTATTTGTTCAACCCAAAATTTCCGGTCTCGGCCGGGCCAGTAAAATAAAACCAGAAATTTTGGGTCAAATGCTGCATAAGTATTGGAATTATAGCAAAGCAATTAATAATGTCAAGGCTGTGCTGATCATCGTGATCATCCTAAGCGACGGGCCTGCCCATTGCATCTTAGCCCTGACACCTATAATAACGCTTTCCAGACCTTTTCCGCCATCCCGTTCGCTTCAGCCACTGCCTCATCCGTAAGCGATAACAGATCGTCGTCGCGCTCGGCCGCGGGGGTAATGACGCGATAGATCTCGGGCAGCAGGCTCTCTATGCTTTCGCCGACAGTCAGAGTTTCCGCCAATTTGCGATATTTATCGTAAAGCTGGTCGTCCTCGGACAGAAAGATATCTATTCCGGTCGCCTTGGTGAGCTGGCCGCTTTTTTGCAGGAACGCCAGGTTGGCTTCGGCGAAATTCTCCGTGGGTACGCGGCCTATTTCCTCGGCTAGCCTATTTTCCCCCGCTTCCCGCAATAAGGACACGAACTTATCCTTAATATCCGTTAGCCAATTAACCTGGTTGAATCCGCCGAGACAGGTGGCACCATAATGGAGCAGGGCCAGGAAACAAACCAAACTCGTCGGGTAGATCTTGCGATCAGCCAAGGCTTGGCCAATGATTTGCGCGTCCGCGGCCAGGCTGATGTCACCGCCCTTAAGATGTTTCCCTTGACGACACAGGCGGAACCGCCGCCCTTTTTCCCCTATGCCCCAAAACAGGAAACTGCCCTTGTGCCCGGAAGAAAAAGCACCAAGGCTGCCTTCAAAATATTTTTCCACCAAATCCCAACCTTCTACCGTAAACAACAGCCGATGCAAAATATTGCCGGAGTCTTTTATTATCTTTTCCGTCATCAAGTCCGAAACTAGCTCTTCCACGGGAAAATAGACGACAGCGGGAGCCTCGGGAAATGTCCTGTTCCACAACTTCGCGCTAAGCAGCGAAGCCTGGCTTAAGAAATCCGATTGCGATAAGACCTGCTTGTCCAAGAATAATTTTCCAACCAGTCCCTTGAGCTTTCCATGTTCTTCCGGCGATAATTCTTTTTCATTATCAATCCTGCTCATTAAGGCAGCTATATTCTCTTTACTGAACGGCGGCACAGCCAAGACTGCCGACGTCTTCATCTTGTCAGGATACAGAGAGTATCTCTTCAGACTTCCGTCCTTAGCGGTCCTGACCAGGCAGCCAGGCCAGGAAGAATTATTCAAAGATACACCTGCCGTGGTCAGGCAGACTAGGTATGGCGTTTTGGTCCTTAAGCTAAACAGGAGGTTGGAATTCAAAAAAAATGGGTGATTAAGCAGGCCGTGGTGATCAATAGTGGAAATTAGGAATTGGCGCCGCAAGGATCCGATGACGGAAACGGCCAGATCCGCGCCATAAACCCGGATTAAAGACCTTTCCAGAATAGCCGTTAGATCGCCACTGGCTGGAGACGGCAATGGCATCTGCCAGCCATTCACGTAATCAAACAGGTGGTCCTGCCCATACTTTAAATATATCTTCGCCAAAACTTTTTGCCTGGCGAATACTATTTCTTTCATCCTTTTTAGGCTCTCTTTGAGATTCATATCCATAATTATAGCTTTTAAGATCGGAAAATAAAAACCCTCCCGAATGGGGAGGGTAAGAGCACAGCAAGCTACCTAAGTCCTTCTGGGGTAACATAATGTATACCGCCTTCAAAATTCCCGGTCTTGTTGCCAAGACAGAAGTAATAGATGTATTTCGGATAAAGCGTCTTGCCGTTGAAGGTGTAAGCGGTGCCCGTTGGGTAATAGGAATAGTCGTTGGCCGGGTCGCCACTCGGGGTCGTCAAGGCAGCGCAATTGCCATCAGGCGGCATAGGAGCTTTGGGTAAGGTGACCACGGAACCGGAAAGGTCGGCTGGCTCCCTGTTCACCGCGGGCGGATACCCCTTATTAGCGTTAAAATACAGCTCCAAAGCGCTAGCCATCTGGGTCATATCGCCCAAACGTTTGGCATCGCGAGATTTCTGTCTGGTATCTTGGTAAGCGATAAGAGCGATGGATGACAAAAGGGAAATTATGGCTACAACGACCAGTAATTCGATCAGGGTAAAACCATGATCTTTTTTTTGTTGTTTTGGTTTCATAAAGGGGTTTTTTTCTTTACTTTTTTATTATATCAAAATTACACTAATAAGAAAAGTGGATAAGATTCGGCCCTTGATAAAATCACTAAATTATTGTAAAATATCAAGGACTGGCAGATTCTTGCTTTTAAACCAAGGATCGGATTATACCGAGGGTCGGTAGCTCAGTCGGTAGAGCAGCGGCCTTTTAAGCCGTTTGTCGTGGGTTCGATCCCCACCCGACCCACCAAAATAAAATACTCAACTG
>Ga0207433_10002360_pt1 | contig 38500 bp, 37 predicted proteins | sample YelNatPaOPGAMG01_FD_187559 | JGI IMG/M metagenome (GOLD analysis project Ga0207433, IMG submission 187559) | Hot spring thermophilic microbial communities from Obsidian Pool, Yellowstone National Park, USA - OP-RAMG-01 (SPAdes) (version 3) | ecosystem: Environmental > Aquatic > Thermal springs...
CAGTATCTGTTTTTATTTCAATTAAATCTTTCACAATAATATTTATTTTTATCTGATAAACTATTTGGAATCAAGAATCAAGCAGATATTTTTAAATATATTTTCAATAGTATCATCAGCATTTATACGAACCAACTTATTCTGAGTTTGATAATAGTTCACAATCGGTTCTGTTTCAGACTGATAAATTTTAAGTCGTTCTTTAACTGTCTCTATTTTATCATCGGAACGCTGTATCAGTTTAACTTTACATATATCGCACAACTCATTTTCAACAGGTGGTATTGAAATAAGATTATAATTCTTTTTACATATCGGACATATTCGCCGTGCTGTTAATCGTTTTATACTTTCATTAACTGGTAATACAAGATATAACACATAATCTATACTAGTATTATGTAAGCTGAGAATATTATCTAACATTTTAGATTGAAATATATTTCTCGGGAAACCATCTAACATAAAACCTTTTTTTAAATCAATTTTATCAATTTTTTCTTCCACTATCTTTACAACAATATCATCAGGAACAAATAATCCTTTGTTTATATAACTTTCTATTTCAGGTTTTAAATAATGGTTACTACTAAGTATTTCCCGAAAAATATCTCCTGTTGATATATGTGTTATACCATATTTTTTTACAATCAAATCTGCTTGCGTTCCTTTACCTGCTCCAGGCATACCTATTAAAATCAAATTCACGATTATTTATCCCCTTCTTCTATAGATTTTTCAAAGAACTATTTGATATTGAACCATCTTCCTTTAATACGACCCTGCTTCATAAATCCTTCATAATGACGCATTATCATATGTGACTCAACTTGACCTATTGTATCAAGTGCGACTCCAACAACAATAAGTAATGATGTTCCACCAAAGAAAAACGGTGCATTGAACCAACTACGTAATAAATCTGGTAATATAGCCACACAAACGACAAACAATGCTCCAATTAATGTTATACGCGCGATTATTCTTTCTATATATTTAGCTGTTTGTTCTCCGGGACGTATTCCTGGAATAAATCCACCCCACTTCTTCATATTTTCTGATAAGTCAACAGGATTAATTATAATTGAATTATAGAAGTAACAAAAGAATATAATCAGTATAGCATATAAAAGTTCATATAAAATTGAGCCACGTGTCCAAAAACTTGATATTTTTTCAACCAGAGCAGTATTAGGTAAAAATTGCATAACTGTTAACGGTGCTGTTAACACTGAAATAGCAAATATTACTGCAATTACACCCGCCTGGTCAACTTTAAGTGGTAAAAAAGTATTTGCACCACCATACATTTTTCTACCGACAATTCTTTTTGCATACTGAATAGGTATCTTTCTCTGTGCTGTTTCAACCCAAACAACCATTCCTGTAACAAACAACACCAAACCTATTAGTAACAAACTCGCTAATAACGAAATTTCCTGCATCCTGAATAATCTGAAAAAGTCCTTTATTGCAGCAGGAAGTCTATCAACTATCCCAGCAAAAATTATCAACGATATCCCATTACCGATACCAAACTCTGTTATTTGTTCACCTAACCACATAACAAACATTGTTCCAGTAACAAGTGTTATCACTGTTATGATAAAGAACCCTATTGTAGGATTATCTATTACCTGTAATCCACCCGGTATCGGCATTTTACTGACCATTATAGTTAGTCCAAAAGATTGAACTGTTGCAAGCAGGACAGTTGCATACCTTGTTATCTGTGTTATCTTTTTTCTACCGAATTCTCCTTCTTTTGATAAATGGTCCAGATACGGTATAACATGTGCTCCTTGTAATAGAGACATTATAATAGATGCATTGATATACGGCATTATCCCGAGAGAAAATATTGAAAGTTTACTCATTGCACCACCAGAAAACATATCTAAGAACCCGAGTAAAGTATTCCTGTGTGTTTCAAATAATGCTTTAAGTGCCTCAGGATTAACACCTGGTATAGGTATAGCGGCACCGACACGAAATGCAGCAAGTATCCCAAAAGTGATAAGTATCCGTCGTTTAAGTTCTGGTATCTTAAAAATATCAGTAAATGCTTTTATCATATTTTTATTACTGTGCCACCAACAGATTCTATCTTTTTTATCGCGTTTTTAGAAAACGCATGTGCTTTTATTGTAAATTTTTTTGTTAAAGTCCCATCAGAAAGTATTTTTACCGGTAATTTGTTTGTTTTGATTAATTTTTTTTGATAAAGAATTTCAGGATTTATTTCAGTATCAGAATTAAATTCTTTTTCAAGTGTCCCTAAATTAACAATACTATATTCTTCACAAAATCTACTATTCGAAAAACCTCGCTTTGGAATCCGACGTAAAAGTGGCATTTGACCACCTTCAAATCCGGGTCTCTCTTTTTCACCTGATCTCGCTGTCTGTCCTTTACCACCGCGTGTTGAAGAACCCCCATGTCCTGTTCCTCTACCACGTCCTAATAATTTCTTTCTATGTTTTGAACCATAAGCGGGATATAATAAATCAAGACGCATCAGAATTTACCTCGTAATTTCATAATATCTTCTCTTGTTCTTAATTTATTTAAAGCATCTATTGTTGCGTAGACAACATTTATCTGGTTTCGTGACCCGAAACATTTAGTAAGTATATCCTTTATTCCACAACATTCAAGAACAGAACGCACACTGTTTCCAGCAATAATACCTGTTCCAGGTAAAGCAGGTTTCAGTAATACTTTTGTAGCAGCATTACTACCTATTATTTCATGTGGTATAGTTGTCCCGACAATAGGCACTTTTATCATATTCTTTTTCGCTTTTGATACTGCTTTCTGTATTGCTAACTGCGTTTCGCGTGCTTTTCCTAAACTACAACCGACATTCCCTTTGCCGTCACCAACAACGACAACAGCATTGAATGACAATCTTTTACCACCTTTAATAACTTTTGCAACACGATTTACAGATACAACTTTCTCAATGTATTCTTTCTCTGGTACTATTATTTCTTTTTCAGTGTTATTAATATTAGTATCCATATTTTTTAAAACATTAATCCATTTGACCTTGCAGAATCAGCTAATGCTTTTATTCTGCCGTGATATTTATATCCACCACGGTCAAATACAACTTTTGTTATTCCTTTCATTTTTGCATTCTTAGCTATAAGTTCGCCAACAAGTTTAGCTTGTTCTGTTTTATTTTTACCATTAATCTTTTCCTTCAATTCTTTAGACAATGTTGATGCTGCCACAAGTGTTTTTTTCTGTTCATCATCAATAATCTGAACATAAATATGTTTTAAACTACGAAATACAGACATACGAGGACATTCAGATGTCCCAAAGATTTTTTTTCTAACCCTATATTTCCGTCTAATTAATCTCTGCTGTTTTGTTATACTCATTTCTTTGCACCACCTACTCCCGCTCCAACACCTACAACTGCTTTTCCAACTTTTTTCAGAACTCTTTCACCAACATATCTTATCCCTGTTCCTTTATATGGTTCAGGTGGATAAAAACGTCTTATTTCTGCTGCTACTTCACCAACTTTTTGTTTATCTATTCCAAAAACAGTTATTATTATTCCTTTCTCATCAACACTAATTTTTATACCTTCAGGTATTTTGTATTCAATAGGATGTGTAAACCTAAGTTGTAAAATAAGTTTATCTCCCACAACTTTTGCTGAATAACCGACTCCCCGTATTTCAAGTTTCTTACTGAAGCCTTCTGTTACTCCTACAACCATATTTCTTATCAAAGCCCAAAATAATCCTTCCAAATTATGAGAAGGACTCTCTTTATCTACGGAACTAACCATAATTTTTTTGTTATCAATTACTAAATTAATCTTAGGATTTATTTCAATAGAAAGTTTACCTAACGGACCCGAAATACTAAGTTTACTATCCTTGTATTCAACTTGCACTTTTTCTGGAATAATAATTGGTTTTTTGGCTAATTTACTCATAATTTAATCCTTTTTTATTTTCACCATATCTTACAAATAATTTCTCCACCAAGATGCTGTTCTCTTGCTTCACTATCAGTCATTATTCCTCTATTAGTAGAAACAATAGCAATACCTAAACCATTATATACTTTCGGTAAATTTTTCCAATCACGATATATTCTCAATCCTGGTTTTGAAACGCGCTTGAATTCAGTAATAACTCTTTCTTTATTAGGACCATATTTAAGGAATACTCTCAATATTCCTTGTTTGTAATCTTCAATTTTCTTATATGAACTTATATAACCTTCTTTCTCAAGAATCTGGATTATTTTCTCTTTCATTTTTGATGCAGGAATATCAACCTTTTCTAAATAAACTTTATTCGCATTATTTATCTTTGTAATCATATCAGCAATAGGATCCGTAGTCATATATACAATTTTCTCCCTCCATTTTCGAAAAAAATAATAAATTATTGTTTGAAGTTTTTACCAACTCGATTTTACTACACCGGGTATTTCTCCTTTATGTGCTAATTTACGAAAACAGATTCTGCATAGTCCGAAATCTCTAATATATCCACGCGGTCTACCACATAATCTACAAATATTTCTATATCTTGTAGAAAACTTTTGTTTTTTCTTAAACATTTTTACCATTGACGATATTGTAGCCATTATTATATTATCTCCCCTATTCACATTTTTTTCTTTTTAAACGGAAGTCCTAAAAACATTAACATATCTCTTGATTCATCTACTGATTTTGCATTAGTAACAAAAGAAATATTCATACCACGTGCTTTATCTGATTTATCTATCTCAATTTCAGGAAAAATATATTGTTCTCGTAATCCTAAATTATAATTACCTTGATTATCAAATCCATCCAAATCAAGTCCATTAAAATCTCTTATTCTTGGTATAGCTATCGTTATTAACCTGTCAATAAACTCATACATTCTTGCTCCCCTTAAAGTAACTTTAAGTCCTATTGGCATACCTTTACGTAACTTGAAATTAGAAATTGATTTTTTAGCACGACATATTTTGGGTTTCTGTCCAGTAATAGCCGCAAGTTCAGCGGATGCAATTTCGATTGATTTAGGATTCTCTTTTGCTTCTGTTAAACCTATATTTATAACAACTTTCTCTAATTTTGGTACTTGAAATATATTTTTATAACCATACTTTTTCATCATTTCTGGTATGACATTTCTAATATAGTGTTCTTTGAATCTCGGAATATATTCTTGTTTCATAACAACATCTCTCCACATTTACGACATATTCTAACTTTTTTACCATCTGATAGAAAATCGTATTTAGGACGAGTTGGCTGCCCACATTTTGGACAAATAAGCATAACATTTGATATATGTATTGGCATCTCAATTTCTCTTATTCCTCCAGGATCCGTTTGCGTAGGACGTTTGTGTTTCTTAGTTAAATTAATCTTAGATACAATTACACGCATTTCTTTAGGAAATATTTTTACTACTTCTCCTGTTTTCCCTTTATCATCACCACTTATAACAATAACTTTATCTTTCTTTTTTATTGGTAACATTTTATTAAACAATCTCCGGTGCTAAAGATACTATTTTTGCGAAATCCAGTTCTCTCAACTCTTTTGCGACAGGTCCAAATATACGTGTTCCTTTTGGTTCCTTGTATTCGTCAATAATAACACAAGCATTATCATCAAACCGTATATATGAACCATCTTTACGACGATATTCTTTTGCAGTACGGACTATTACTGCTTTTACAACTTCGCCTTTTTTAATAATAGCAGTAGGTAATGCATCTTTTACTGAGCCGACAATAATATCTCCTAATCTCGCATACCGATGGTTCGTACCTCCTAAAATACCAATACACATAAGTTTTCTTACCCCAGTATTGTCAGCCACATTTAACATTGTCCGTTTCTGTATCACTTTACAATACTCCTTGTCATTTAATTACTTCTAATATACGCCATCGCTTCAGTTTTGATAATGGTCTTGTCTCAATTATTGAAACCTTATCTCCAGTATGTGACACATTTTTTTCATCATGGACATAATATTTTTTCCGTTTCTTTAATACTTTTTCATATAATGGATGACGGACTGTTCTTTCAACTACAACTATACGTGTTTTATCCATTTTATCTGATAAAACAATTCCTTCATGAATCTTTCTTTTTCCCATTTTTATATCTTTCTATTAAATTTTAATCCAAATATAGTTTTTATTCTTGCTATATCACGTCGTAATGTTCTTATTTCAAGTAAATTTTTTACTGGTGCAATTTTTTTCTGTGCAGATATTTCGAACAATCTTTTCTGTTTCTGTTCTAAAAGTGACAATAATTCCTGTTCACTATAATTCTTTATTTCTTGTAACTGCTTCGTTTTCATAATTCGTGTCTACTAACAAATTTTGTTTTTATAGGAAACTTATGTGATGCTAATCTCAGCGCTTCTTTAGCATCTTCCAGTGTTGCTCCTTCAATCTCAAGTATTATTCTACCACGTCTTACAACACTTACCCAATGGCTCGGGTCACCTTTCCCTTTCCCCATTCTTGTTTCAGCTGGTTTTTTTGTTACAGGTTTATCAGCAAATATTCTTATCCATATTTTACTACCTTGTTTAAGATACCGAGTTAGAGCCATTCTTGCAGCTTCAATCTGCCGAGTAGTAATCCAGGCCGATTCAAGTGCTTGAAGTCCATATTCACCAAAAACAATTTTTGAGCCTTTTATTGCAATACCTTTAATTGTCCCTCGCTGTGATTTACGATATTTAACACGTTTAGGTATTAACATTTTCTTCTAATTTATCCTCACTATCTTTAATTATTTCTTTCTCCAATTGATCTGTTTCTTTCTCTTCAAACTGCTCTATCTTTTCTTTTTCAATAAGTTCTGCTTCTTTTTCTTTAAGTAAATCTTTATCTGTTTTCCTATATAATTCTTTTTTAAATATCCATACTTTAATCCCAATCTTCCCTTTCTTTATTATCGCTTCACTGAATCCATAATCAATATCAGCGCGAAATGTATGTAATGGCATTCTACCTTCTTTAAACCATTCGCTCCGTGCTATTTCTACACCTTCAATCCGTCCTGAAACCATCACTTTTACACCTAATGCACCTCTCTCCATTGCACGTTCTATTGCTCTTTTTATAACACGCCTATAATTAATATTCTTTTCTAATTGTAATGCTATCATTTCTGCAACAAGTTGTGCATCAAGTGCCGGTTCTTTTATTTCCATAACATTAACAAATGTTTTCTTAGATGTCATTGTTTCTATTGCTTGTCGTATATTTTCTATTTCCTGTCCATGACGGCCTATCACTATCCCAGGTCTACCGGTATAAATAGTTACTCTTAAAAATCTGCTAGTACGTTCTATAACTATTTTTGAGACAGAAGCTAATTGTAATCTTTCCTTCAAATATTTACGTATATTGTAATCTTCTTCAATTAAATCAGGTGTATTACGTAGATCAAACCATTTTGAAGTCCAATCTTCAAGATAACCTAATCTGTTTATTTTAGGTGGTACTTTTTGTCCCATATTTTGTCCTCATAAAAATAATTTAATTCTAAATTTGCTCATCTGTTATTTTAATTGTCAGATGACATGTTCTTCTTTTATACATTGCAGCACGTCCATATGCACGTGCACGATACCTTTTCATAGACGGTCCCTGACCAGTCCAACATTCTTTAATAAATAACCCTTCATTGTTCTTTAATCTTCCTGAATTTGCGACAGCACTTCGTAATGTTTTAGTAATCAAATTCACTGCTGATTTCGGAATAAATTTCAAAATTTTAAATGCTTCTGGCACAGATTTCTTTCTAATTAAATTCAAAACCTGTTCAACTTTACGCGGACTATAATTAGCGAATCTTGCTTTTGCTATCCATTCCATATTTTAATACTCTTCCCTAAATTACAAATTCTTATGTTAATTCTGTTGCTTCTTTCGTATGAGCTTCACCGTGTCCCTTAAAAATTCGTGTCGGCGAAAATTCACCTAATCTATGACCCACCATCTGTTCAGTAATATAAACAGGAATAAATTTTTTCCCATTATGAACAGCAATAGTATGTCCAACAAATTCTGGTACGATTGTACATGCACGTGCCCAAGTACGTATAACACGTTTTTCACCAGTTTTATTCAATTTCTCTATCTTTTCATATAGTTTTTTATCTATATAAGGACCTTTTTTTGATGATCTTCCCATATTTATTACCCTGTAACTATTGTTTCATTTCTCTTACGTATCCTCATCCAATCAAATTGTTTCCTTTTCCTTGTTTTATATCCTTTTGATGGTTGTCCCCATGGTGACTGAGGCTGATTGTTACCTTTTGATTTACCACGTCCACCTCCATGCGGATGATCAACAGCGTTCATGGCTGTTCCACGAACAGTCGGTCGTATACCCATATGTTTTTTTCTACCTGCTTTTCCGATAGTAATATTTATGTTATCCGGATTACTTACCTGTCCAATAGTAGCATTATTCTTAATTGGAATTAAACGTATTTCACCTGAAGGCATACGAATATGAGCATACTTATCTTCTTTAGCCATGATTTGTGCCCATGAACCTGCTGCTCTCACTAATTTACCACCTTGTCCTTTAATCAATTCAATATTATGTATAATTGTTCCAACAGGTATATTTTCTAATGGTAATGTATTCCCAACTTTTATCTCAGCATTTGGACCGGACATTATCTCATCACCAACTTTTAATCCGAGTGGACATAATATATACCTTTTTTCTCCATCAGCGTATTCAACTAAAGCTATTCTTGCTGTTCTATTAGGATCATATTCTATAGATATAACTTTCGCTTTAATATCTATTTTATCGCGTTTGAAATCAATTATTCTGTATAATCGTTTATGTCCACCACATTTATGTCTGACAGTAATTCTACCTGTATTATTTCTACCACTTTTACGTATTAAACCAACAGTTAAACTTTTTTCCGGTTCATCTTTCGTTATATCAGAAAAATCTTGTGTTGTAATGAATCTTCTTGATGGTGTATACGGTTTATATGTTTTTATTGCCATATTTTATGTTACCTGCTTTCTTCAATAAATTTAATTGTCTGTCCTTGTGCAAGTTTAACTATTGCTTTTTTATAACTGGGTCTATAACCTGAATAGCGTCCTAATCGTCTCAATTTACCTTTAACATTTAAAGTTGTTATTTTTTCAACATCAACATTGAACATTTTTTCAATAGCATCTTTTATCTGATACTTATTCGCTTTTTTGTCAACAATAAACATATATTTATTTTCTTTTTCTTTAAGTAAAGTTGTTCGCTCAGTTACAACAGGTCTTTTAATCACTTGATATATATCCATTACAACCAATTCCTCTTAAATTTAAGATATTTTATTGAACGCTGATTCAGTAAAAATAATATTTTTTGAATTTAATACTTCATATGTATTTAAAAAATTAACTTGAATTACTTTTAAACCTTCAATATTCCTCGATGCTAATTTTAAATTATCATCAATTTTATCAACTACTAATAAAACTTTATCTATTTTAGGGATAATCTTATTAATAATTTTTAAAAGTTTATTTGTTTTAGGTTGTTCTAATATAATATCATTCATTATGACAATCTTATTATCAATATATTTAGATTTTAATGCCATCTTTAATGCTATCTGTTTCTTTTTATCTGGTAAATCTGTTTTATAGGACCGCGGTTTAGGTCCAAAAATTATTCCTCCTTTACGCCATAATGGTGACCTTATTGACCCAGCACGTGCTCGCCCTGTCCCTTTCTGGCGCCACGGTTTTGCTCCACCACCTCTTACTTCACTACGTGTTTTAGTTGATGCTGATCCTTTCCTCTGATTATTGAGGTGTGCCGTGACAACTTCATGCATTACTGGGATAGATAATTTCACCTTAGATATTGTATCAGGTAAACTTACTTCGTTTACTTTTTCTCCGGATATATTATATACTGGTATCATTTCCATATTATTGTCCTATTTCTTTTTCGGTGCTTCTTTTGGTGGCTTCCCTTTTGTCTTTATTCTCTCTTTCTTTACTGCAGTTGGGACCACTTTATGTGTAATTTTCTTTTTTGTTTTAGTAAGTATAACAAGACTATTATTTGGTCCTGGTGCTGAACCTTTAACTGCTATTAAATTTTTTTCAGGAAAAACTTTTATTACTTCTAAATTCCTTATTGTTCGCCATACATGACCCATATGACCTGCCATTCGTGTCCCTTTTTTAACACGCTGTGGTCTCTGTGAGCCGATTGCACCTGGAGCGCGTTGTCTATCTGATTGTCCATGTGTTCTGGGACCACCACCAAAATTATGTCTTTTAACAACACCTTGAAATCCTTTTCCTTTCGTTATTCCTGATACATTTACTAAATCACCTTCTGAAAAAATATCAACTTTAATTTCTTGTCCTTGTTGTATACCATCAATACTATCTATTCTGAACTCTTTTAACCATCTATGTGGTTTAATATTATATTTTTTAAAATAACCTGCAAGAGGTTTATTAACATTTTTCTCTTTAACTGTTCCGTATGCTAACTGCACAGCAACATAACCATCTGTTTCCTTATTTTTTATTCTTACTATAGGACACGGTCCTGCTTGTATAAGTGTAACAGGGATCATGTCACCATGCTCACTGAAAAGTGTTGTCATACCTAATTTTATTCCCATTAAATTATTTATCATAGTTTTATTTCTACATCTACACTCGCCGGTAATTCAAGTTTCATTAGTTCTTCAACCGTTTTCGGTGTAGGGTCAATTATTTCAAGTAATCTCTTATGTATTCTTGTTTCAAATTGTTCTCTTGATTTCTTATCAACATGTGGTGACCGTAATACAGTATACTTTTTTATTTCTGTTGGTAATAATATCGGTCCAGATATACTTGCACCCGTCCTTTTCGCAGTATCAATAATTTTTTTAAGTGATTCATCAAGCATTTTATGTTCAAATGCTCGTAATCTAATCCTTATTCTCTGTGCTGTTTGAGTAACCATATACTTCTGTTCAATAGTCTATCATATAACAAAAACTATTAAACATTTCCCTCCTGTCTCATTCTATTATCTCTGTTACGACACCGGCACCAATTGTATGTCCACCTTCCCTGATTGCAAACCTTAACCCTTTCTCCATCGCTATCGGAGTCAATAACTCTACTTCAAACTCTGCATTATCTCCAGGCATAACCATCTCTACCCCTTGCCCTAACTTTATCGTCCCCGTTACATCACATGTCCGAAAATAAAATTGTGGCCTATACCCATTGAAAAACGGTGTGTGCCTGCCTCCTTCCTCCTTCGTCAATACATATACCTGCGACTTGAACTTCCTATGCGGCGTTATCGTCCCTACTGCCGCTATCACCTGTCCTCGCTCTACCTGCCCCTTCTCTATACCCCTCAATAATACTCCTATATTGTCTCCTGCCATCCCTTCATCAAGTATCTTCCTAAACATCTCTATCGATGTCACTACCGTCTTCTTCGTCTCCTGTATCCCAACTATCTCCACTGTGTCTCCTGTCCTAACTACTCCTCGCTCTACCCTCCCTGTCGCTACTGTCCCTCTACCTGTTATCGTAAATACATCCTCTACACTCATCAAAAATGGCTTATCTACATCTCGCTTCGGTAACGGTATATATTCATCTATCGCATCTAATAACTTCCATATCGAACCACACCACTCACATTCCCTCTTCCCACAACATTCTAACGCCTTCAATGCACTTCCTCGTATCACAGGCACCTTATCCCCAGGAAATTCATACCGCTTCAATAAATCCCTTACCTCCATCTCTACCAAATCTATTAACTCTTTGTCATCCACCATATCTACCTTGTTCAAATACACTACTATATACGGAACATTAACCTGTCGCGCTAATAATATATGCTCCCTCGTCTGCGGCATCGGCCCATCCGGCGCACTCACTACTAATATCGCTCCATCCATCTGCGCCGTCCCTGTTATCATATTCTTTATATAATCCGCATGCCCAGGACAATCTATATGCGCATAATGCCTCTTATCTGTCTCATACTCCACATGCGCTATGTTTATCGTTACTCCTCGCTCTTTCTCCTCCGGCGCATTATCTATATCCCATATCCCTTTCGCCTGCGCTAATTTGTGCTTCGATAATACTTGCGTTATCGCTGCTGTCAATGTCGTCTTCCCATGATCTACATGCCCTATCGTCCCTATGTTTACATGCGGCTTCTTCCTCTCAAATTTTTCTTTCGCCATCTCTATTATACCTCCTACTTACTTGATGATAATTACTTATACTACCGCCTGTGGAATTAAAGAACTAACTACTTCTTTGGGTGCTTCTTCGTAATGTGATACCTCCATAATATAGTTTGCTCTACCTTTAGTTAATGAACGTAATACAGTTGCATAACCAAACATTTCTGTTAGAGGAACTGTCCCATAAATAAAATGTAATTTATCTTTTATATCAGTACTTGTTATTTTACCGCGTCGTGCATTAAAATCTGAGATTACATCACCTACATATTCTTCAGGTGTTATTATTTCAATCTTCATTATTGGTTCTAATAAAATCGGATTTGCTTTCTTAACAGCATTTTTTAATGCTATTGATGCTGCCATTTTAAATGCCAATTCAGAAGAATCTACTTCATGATATGAACCATCAATAAGTTTTACTTTTATATTCATTAGATTATATCCTGCGATAGGACCTGTTTCCATTGCTTCAAGAACACCTTGTTCAACAGCAGGAATATATTCTTTAGGTATCGCACCACTTTTGATTCTGTTAATAAATTCATACTTATCTCCTGGTTCTATTTCTAATACTACATGCCCATATTGACCTTTACCACCTGTCTGACGAATATATTTACCTTCTTCAACAACTTTTGTCGTTATTGTTTCACGATATGCTACATGCGGCTTACTTATATTAAGCATCACATTAAATTCTCTTTTTATTCTCTCAACAATTATCTCTAAATGTAGTTCACCCATACCAGAAATAACAGTCTGCCCGGTCTCTTTATCTACTTTAACTTTGAAAGTCGGGTCCTCTTCCGATATACGATTCAATGCATACGATATTTTTTCCTGGTCCTGTTGTTTCTTCGGTTCAACAGCAACCCATAATACTGGTTCAGGAAATTGCATCGGTTCATATATAATAGGATGTTTCTCGTCACACAATGTATCTCCTGTTGAAGTCCACTTAGGACCAATAACTCCTACAATATCACCCGCTAATGCATAACTCACATCTTCTCTCGTATTAGCATGCATTCTCAATATTCTTGTAACACGTTCCTTTCTTGATTTTCTTGGATTATAAATATATGTCCCTGTTGTTATCTTTCCTGAATATACACGAATATAATTTAATTTACCCACATATGAATCTGTCTGTATTTTAAAAACCAGTGCTGACATAGGATCAGATTCACTATGATTTCGTATCTGTATCTCACCTGTATCAGGATTTTCTCCTTTTACTGGCGGTATATCAACTGGGGACGGTAAATAATCTACTACTGCATCAAGTAATTGCTGGATCCCTTTATTTTTCAAAGATGAACCACATAAAACAGGAAAAACTTTTGAAGTAACAGTTAATCTACGTATAACTTTCTTTATTTCATCAGAAGTAATTTGTTTACTATGGACAAATTTATCCATAATTTGTTCATCATATTCTGATAATGTTTCTATTAACAGGTCTCTATATTCTGTATATTTATTAATTTCTTTTTCTGGTATCTCAGAAATAATCATATTGTCTTTTATATTTTCAGCATTTTCTTTCCATAATATCAATTTTTTATCAATAAGATCTATTATACCACTAAATTTGTCATTCTCATAATAAGGTAATTGTATAATTAACGGCTTTGATAACAATCTTTTCTTTATCTGGTCAATAACAGAATGAAAATCACCTCCAATACGATCCATTTTATTCACAAAAACAATTCTCGGAACATTATATCTATCTGCTTGATGCCAAACTGTTTCTGACTGAGATTCTACTCCGTTCATAACATCAAAAATAACAATACAACCATCAAGAACTCTCAATGCACGTTCTACCTCAACAGTAAAATCAACATGGCCCGGTGTATCAATTATATTTATCTGACAATCATTCCATTTACAATATGTTGCTGCTGATGTAATTGTTATACCACGCTCTCGTTCTTGGTCCATCCAATCCATCGTGCTTGTTCCTTCATCAACTTCACCTATACGATATATACGACCAGTATAAAACAATATACGCTCTGTTGTCGTCGTTTTACCTGCATCAATATGTGCAACAAGTCCAATATTCCTAATTTTATTTAACGGATATTCTCTCTTTAATTCCATATATTCTCCATAAAAATTAACATCATTTATTTCTTACATCTTCGCGGACAATTTACTCTAAATTATAAAAACTGAACGGCACTGCAAACAAATCTTTTTCTGCCCCTTACTTAACTTACCACCTATAACACACAAGGCAGAAAAATATTTGTGAGCAGTGTTTTAATTCATTTTCGCATCCAGTAATCTAAAAGAGCATTTTATCCTTTTTCCTTTCGCACCTATAAACCAAACCTAAGAAAATGAATTCTAAGTGAAGTACATAAGAACTGAACGGCACTGCGAACAAATGTTTTTATGCCCCTTCACCACCTATAATGCGCAAATGCTTTATTTGCTTCTGCCATCTTATGTGTATCTTCTCTCTTCTTAATAGCCGCTCCTTCTTTCCTATATGCTGAAATTATCTCTTCTGCTAATTTCTGTGAAATAGGCATACCCTTTCGTTCACGTGCATATTGAATAATCCAACGCAAAGCTAATGTTTCACCACGTATTTGTGGAACTTCTCCTGGTATTTGATATGTAGCACCACCAATACGTCTTGGTCTAACTTCTAATAATGGTCTAACATTCTCTACTGCTTCTGTAAACACTTTTAATGGATCCTCATTAAGTTTCTTTTTAATTATATCAAATGCATCATAAACAATACGTTCAGCAAGTGTTTTCTTTCCGCGCTGTAAAATTTTATTAATAAATCTGCTTACTAAAACACTGTTATATTTATAGTCAGGTAACGGTAATTTTCTTTTTTCTCTTGGTTTAAGTGGTTTTCTTGGCATTTTTTTTACCCTGATTTAACTAATTTAGCACCATATTTTGAACGTCCCTGTTTCCTTCCTTCAACTCCAGCTGTATCTAATGCTCCTCTTATTATATGATATCTTACACCAGGCAAATCTTTTACTCTACCACCACGAACAAGCACAATTGAATGCTCCTGTAAGTTATGTCCTATACCAGGAATATAAGCTGTTACTTCTATACCAGAAGTAAGTTTCACACGGGCTACTTTCCGAAGAGCACTATTTGGTTTTTTAGGTGTTGTTGTATACACCCTGGTACAAACACCTCTTCGTTGTGGACATCCCATCAAAGCCGGTGCTTTAGTTCGTCTACTTACTTTTTCTCTACCAAATCTGACTAATTGGTTTACAGTTGGCATAAGTTATATCCTTAAAATTACTTAAAATTCCTTTTTTACATCTGGTTCTGTTTAATAAATCCTGTTCCAGCAGGTATTAATCGTCCGATTACAACATTTTCTTTTAATCCTTTAAGTTCATCAATCTGTCCCATTGTTGCTGCTTCTGTTAATACACGTGTTGTTTCCTGGAAACTTGCTGCTGAAATAAATGATTCTGATAAAAGGGCAGCTTTTGTTATACCAAGTAAAATAGGTTGCATCTCAGGCACTCTTATTTTTTTTGCTTCATCACGTCCTTTCTCATGTGAAATTTTTTTCTTCAGTTGTTCTATTCTTCTCTTTTCCTCTTCATATTGCCTTTTAGGAACTATCTCTCCGTATAAGAACTTACTATCACCAGGATTTGTTATCCTCACATTGGACAACATTTGTCTCACTATTATCTCAATATGTTTATCATTTATAATAACACCTTGTAACCGATATATTTGTTGGATCTCATTAACAAGAAATTCTTGAACTTCTTTTGCTCCTTTAACTTTAAGGATATCATGAGGATCAATTGCACCATCAGTTAATGGTTCACCAGCACCAACTTTATCTCCTTCATATACAACTAAATGTCTTCCCTGTGGAATAATATATTCTCTAACCATACCAGATTGTTCATTAACAACAGTTATTTTAGGTGTTCCTTTAGTTGTTGTACTTATTTTGACTGTGCCATCAATTTCAGAAATAACAGCTGCATTTTTGGGATGTCTTGCTTCAAAAAGTTCTGATACACGAGGTAATCCACCTGTTATATCTTTTGTTCTTATCACCTCTTGTGGTATTTTTGCTAGAACATCACCAACATATACTTCATCATCTTCATCAACAACAAGCATCGTATCGACAGGTAATGGATAAGTTGCAAGCCGTTTACCTGTTTTACTCATTATGACAATCTGTGGATTCAATTTCTCACCTTTATGTTCAATAATAATTTTCTCTATAAGACCTGTTACACCACTTTTTTCCTGATGCATTGTTTTACCTTCAATAACATCTTCTAATTTAACTATTCCTTCGAACTCAGTAATAATAGGTAAAGTATAAGGATCCCATTCAGCAAGAAGAACACCAGCATTAACAACTTCATTATCTTTCACTTTAATCCTAGCGCCATAAGGTAATTTATATACTTCACGATGTCTTGAATTAACTTCTGTTAAAACAAGTTCGCTGTTTCTTGTTATCACAACAAGATTATTATTTTTATCTTTAACTGATTTCAGGTTATGGAACCTAACTGTTACATGACCAGGTGAAGTTATTTGGGAACGTCTAACAACTCTACTTGCTGTCCCACCAATGTGAAAAGTGCGTAATGTTAGTTGTGTTCCTGGCTCACTTATACTTTGTGCAGCAATTATCCCTACCGGTTCTCCTACTTCAACTAACTTACCACCTGCTGCAAGATTAGCACCATAACATTTAGCACATACTCCATACTTTGCCTCACATGTTAAAACGGACCGTATTCTTATTTTCTCAATATCTGATTGAACTATTTTCATTGCCTGTTCTTTAGTTATCATCTCTCCTTCTTTTACAATTATTTCTTCTTTAGGTAAACCATTTTCATCTGTAACTAACCATACTACGTTGTCAAGTGCCACTCTACCTACAATACGTTCCTCAAATGATTCTATTAATTCCTCACCACTCTGCAAAGAACCAATTCTTATTCCATTAATTGTTCCACAATCTTCTTCTGTTACAACCACATTATGTGCCACATCAACTAATTTTCTTGTTAAATATCCAGCATCAGATGTCTTTAATGCAGTATCAGCTAAACCTTTACGTCCACCATGTGTGGATATAAAATATTCAAGAACAGTTAATCCTTCCCTAAAATTTGACACAACAGGTGATTCAATGATCTCACCAACTTCACCAGTAATTTTTCGTTGTGGTCTAACCATAAGTCCGCGCATTCCACCAAGTTGTCTAACCTGTTGCTGATTACCTCTTGCACCAGAATGTGCCATCATATAAACAGAATTGAACCGCGGTCTATCTGGGGAATATGGAGATACACATTCTTTCTTCATTTCTGCGAACATACGATCAGTTATTTCGTCCGCTACATGTGTCCAAATATCAATAATCTTATTGTATCTTTCTGTCTCTGTTATTAACCCAGCCAGTGCCTGTTGCTCAATCTGTTTTACCTCTTGATATGCTTTTTCAATCATGATTTTTTTATCAGGAGGTATTTTCATATCACTAACAGATATAGTTAATCCCGATATAGTTGCATATTTATAACCAATTTTTTTCAGATTATCCAAAAGTATTACTGTTTGATATTTATCTAATTTCTGATAACATAATTCAATAAGTTCTGCTAATTCTTTTTTCCCTAAAGTTTTATTATAGAACTTAAGTTGTTCTGGTAATATCTCATTCAAAATAACACGACCACATGTCGTATAATCTTTCCACTTGTTTACATCTAATAAATCTTTGTTATCTTTAAAATGATCCTCTATAATTTTATTTATCCCTTGAATTTTAATTTTAGCGTGCATATCTATAATTGATGAGTCATATGCTGCTAAAACTTCCTCTATTGAAGAAAATATTTTCCCTTCTCCTTTTTCACCAGGTTTAACTTCTGTTAAATATGCACAACCTAAAACCATATCCTGACTTGCAGCGACTATTGGTTTACCACTAGCAGGTGAAAATATATTATTAGGAGCATACATTAAAACACGGGCTTCCAGTTGTGCTTCAACAGAAAGCGGAACATGAATTGCCATCTGGTCACCATCAAAATCAGCATTAAAAGCACTACATGTCAATGGATGTAACTGTATTGCCTTACCTTCAACAAGAACTGGTTCAAATGCTTGTATACTTATTCTATGTAATGTAGGAGCACGATTCAATAATACAGGATGCTTTTTAATAACTTTTTCTAATATATTCCAGATTTCAGCTGACCCTTTTTCTATCATTCTTTTAGCTGCTTTCAAAGTAACATTTCCTGTTTTTATCAATTCATATATTATAAATGGCTTAAATAATTCAACTGCTATCTCTTTCGGTAATCCACATTGATGTAGTTTAAGTGTGGGTCCAACTACAATCACACTTCTACCTGAATAATCAACTCGTTTCCCGAGTAAATTCTGTCTGAATCTACCTTGTTTACCCTTTATTATATCTGAAAAAGATTTTAATGGTCTTTTACCGGCACCTGTCACAGGCTCAGACCTAGCACCATTCTCTATTAAAGAATCAACTGCTTCCTGTAGAAGCCTTCTTTCATTATTAATCATTATTTCTGGTGCTTTTAATAATTGTATATGTTTTAATCTATTGTTCCTGTTAATTATTCTACGGTATAAATCATTTAAATCACTTGTTGCAAATCTACCTCCTTCAAGTGGAACAAGAGGTCTTAAGTCAGGTGGTATCACTGGTAACACTGTTAAAATCATCCATTCTGGTTTCGAATTGGAATTCAAAAATCCTTCAAATAATCTTAACTTTTTTATATATCTGCTTCTTTCTATATCCGACTTAATCTTTTTAAGTTGTTGTTCAATATTTTTTATTTCTGCTTTAAGGTCAATTTTTTCTAACAACTTCCGAATAGCATAAGCACCTGTAGCCGCTTTTAATTTATCTTTATACTCTTGTTGATATTTATAATAATCATCTATTGAAAGTAAATCTTTGGCTTTAAGTATAACTTTACCAGAACTATCAACAAGATCTTCTAAAACTATATATTTTGTATAATATACCACTTTCTCTAAATCAATTAACGGTATTTCTAACATCATTCCTATTCTAGAAGGCGATTTTCTTAAAAACCAAATATGAGCAATCGGTACAGCTAATTCAATGTGTCCCATCCTTTCTCGACGGACCTTTGATTCTGTAACTTCAACACCACATCTATCACATATAACACCTTTATGTCTCACAAATTTATATTTTCCACAACTACATTCCCAATCTCTTACAGGACCAAATATACGTTCACAGAATAAACCATCTCTTTCGGGCTTAAATGTCCTATAGTTAATTGTCTCCGGTTTTTTGACTTCACCATAGGACCAAGAACGAATTTGTTCTGGAGATGCAACAGTTATTCTTATTGCATCAAAATCCAAAAAATTAAGTTGTTGAACATATTTCTTTTTTTGTGTCTGAGTCTGTGATTTTAAAATGCTCGTAACAGACATTTATTTATCACTCCTTGTTATTTTTTCGTTACTACTTTTTCCCCTTTTCCTGCAATCTCTAATTTCTTAGTTTTATCTGTTTCTCTTTTACTAGACAATAATTCTATATTTAATCCAATACCTTGTAATTCCCTTACAAGTACTTTAAATGATTCTGGCACACCTGGTTCAGAAAAAGTCTCTCCTTTTATTATCGACTCATATACCTTTGCTCTACCAACAACATCATCACTCTTAATTGTTAAAAACTCTTGTAATGTGTATGCAGCACCATAACCTTCTATTGCCCATACTTCCATTTCTCCTATTCTCTGTCCACCAAATTGCGCTTTACCTCCCAAAGGTTGTCTGGTAATAAGTGAATACGGTCCAGTAGAACGCGCATGAACTTTATCTTCAACAAGATGAACTAATTTCATTATATACATATTACCAATACTCACTTTCTCTTTGAAAGGTTCTCCTGTACGCCCATCATAAAGTGTAATTTTACAATCATCAGTAGGTAGATATTTACTCGGTATATTCTTTTCTTTAGATAAATAATCTTTTGCTTCTTTTATCTTGCTTATTATCATTTGTTCAGATGGTCCATCAAATACAGGACATATAAATTGTATATTTAATGCCTCTGCTGCCCATCCAAGCATCGCTTCTAAAAGTTGGCCAACATTCATTCTTGATGGTATTGATAACGGAGAAAGAACAATATCAACTGGAGTACCATCAGGCATAAAAGGCATATCTTCAATAGGTAATATTTTTGCTACTACCCCTTTGTTACCATGTCGTCCAGCTAATTTATCCCCTACTTGTATTTTGCGTCTGGTAGCAATATATACCTTAACCTTTTTACTAACTGTAATAGGTAATTCATCTCCATAACGCAAAGTTTCCTTCTTTTTCTGTTTCTCTCTTTCTAATTCTTTCTCTTTCTCCTTATAATAACTTAATAACTTTTCTCTTTTCTCTTTATCTTGAACTTCATTTTTAACATTCTCTTTTTCTATTCTTAATTCTTCCTCTTTTTTCTTATACTCTTTATCTATTTCTTCTAATTTCTTCTTTTCAATCTTTTTACTTATCTTTTCGTGTCTAGTAAACACTTTTATATCAATAACTTTTCCTTCAATACCAGGTGGTACTCTTAAAGATGCATCAATTACATCTTCTGCTTTCTTACCAAAAATCGCTTTTAATAACCTCTCTTCCATCGTAACCTGTTGATCAGCTTTCGGTGCTGTCTTACCTACTAAAATATCACCTGTTTTAACTTCTGTCCCTATCCTTATAATCCCAGATTCATCTAAATTAAGTAAATCCTCTGCACCGACATTGGGAACATCTCTAGTTATTTCTTCAGAACCCATTTTTGTGTCCCTTGCTTCAATTTCAAACTCATGTATATGGATAGAAGTAAAAACATCATCCGTAACTAATCGCTCACTTATTAAAATAGCATCCTCAAAATTATATCCTTCCCAACTCATAAACGCAACAGTAACATTTCTACCTAAACTTAATTGCCCATCATTTGTGCACGGACCATCAGCAATAATTTGACCTTTTTTTACTTTATCACCTACTTTAACTAACGGTATATAGTTAATACATGTATCTTGATTACTTCTATTGTATTTTTTTAAATAGTAAATATCTACTTTATCATTATCGTTATATATACCTATCTCATCAGAAGAAACATAACACACTTCTCCGTTATTTTTTGCCGTTATAACTGAATATGAATCTCTGGCTATACGTTCTTCAATACCTGTCGCTATTCGTGGTTTTTCACTAATCAATAAAGGAACAGCTTGTCTCTGCATATTTGAACCCATTAATGCACGGTTAGCATCATCATGTTCAAGAAAAGGAATTAAACCTGCCGATGGTGATATTATCTGTAATGGAGAAATATCCATATAATGAACTTCTTTGGGAGATACATATTTTATATCTCCACGATATCTACACTGAACGGGTCCTTGTAACTTGTTTTCTTTGTCAAAAATTGAGTTTGCTTGCGCAATAATATATTTATCTTCCTTATCCGCTGTTAAATATTCTATCTCATCAGTTAACTTCCCATCTTTAACTTTAAAATAAGGGGTCTCTATAAGCCCATATTCATTTACTCGTGCGTAACATGCCATAGATGTAATTAAACCAATATTAGGCCCTTCTGGTGTCTCAATCGGACATATTCTACCATAATGGGTATAATGCACATCACGAACCTCAAATCCAGCATGCTTACGATGTAAACCACCAGGACCTAATGCTGAAAGACGTCTCTTATGTGTTAATTCTGCTAATGGATTGATCTGGTCCATAAATTGCGATAATTGAGAAGTACCAAAAAACCTTCGTAACACTATTATCATCGGAGTCGGATTAATAATAGTTCTCGGAGTAAGAACATTCTTTTTATCTGCTGTATTCATACGGTCACGTGCTAGTTTTGCAAGACTGAGTAAACCAATACGAACTTGGTTCTCTAATAGTTCACCTACTGCACGAACACGTCTGTTACCTAAATGGTCAATATCATCAATTTCTCCACCAGAACCATTATTTAGATTAATAAGATATTTTATTGTTGCTATTATATCTTCTTTTGTTAAAACACATTTTCTTTCAGAAGGTATCTCAAATTCAAAATCTTTCCTTTTACTAAGTTCAGAAAATATGTCTTTCAATTTCTCATTAATTTTAAAACGGCCTACTTTTGTTAAATCATACTTTCGTGATTTGAATAGTAAATTATCTATATAATTTGTCGCTAATTCAGGTGTAATAAATTCTGTTGCTCTTAAAACTTTATATATAAGATTTATTGCTTCCTTCTTATTCTTTGTCGGATCAATTCTCAATGTAAGCAATATAGTTGTGTCATTGGTTGTAGGATCAATTTTAATTACTTTTATCTTATCTATTTTCTCTTTTAATATCTTTATTTTTTCTTCATCAAGTTTCTGCAATAACTCACAAATAATTTCTCCTGTCTTTTTATCAATAACATCTTCAGCAACAATCCTACCAACGGCTTTGGAGAAATCATTTTTATCTATCGTCTCAATATCATAAAATAATCTAATTATTTCCTGATTTGTTTCTATACCTATTACTCTCAATAATGTTGTTACCGGTATCTTACGTTTCTTGTCTATTCTAACAAAAAGAACATTGTCAAAATCAAACTCAAAATCAAGCCATGCACCACGATATGGTATTATACTGGCTGTATAAAGTCTTTTCCCTAAATGTGATATTTTCTTCTCTTCATCCTCCTCAAAAATTACTCCTGGTGAACGATGTATCTGTGTTACAATTACTCGCTCGGCACCATTAACAACAAATAAACCACTTTCTGTCATAAGTGGTATATCACATAAATACACTTCCTGCTCAGATAATTCTTTGATTTTCCCTGTTTCCTGTTTTTGCACGAGTCTGAACCAAACTTTTAATGGTGCTTCATATGTAAGTCCACGAATCTTCGCTTCATCAACACTGTATTTGGGTTTTCCAATACTATAATTTAAATATTGTAATATAAGAGAACCATCAGAATTAGTTATTCCTGTAGTTATATCATCCTTGTTTTCAGGAACATCACCAAAAACATCAAGAAAAGCCGCATGTAATCCTTGATATTTGCGCTGATTAATATCAATATCTGATTGTAAAAATTCTCTATAAGACCTCTTCTGTAATTCTAATAAATCGGGTAAATTAATATGTGGTAAATGTCCCTCTTTTTTACCCATTATCTCTTGACTTCGACTAATTTTTTTTGAGTCTTCTCTCATTTATAATACTTGCTCCTTAATTTAATTTTTTACATTGGATCTTATTTTATTTCTACAGTTGCTCCTACTTCAACTAACTTCTTCTTTATCTCTTCTGCTTGCTCTTTAGTCACATTCTCTTTAATAGGTTTTGGAACAGATTCAACTATGTCTTTCGCTTCTTTTAAACCTAAATTTGTTATCTCGCGAACAACTTTTATAACAGGTATTTTGTTAGAACCAACATTTGTTAAAATAACACTGAATTCTGTCTTCTCCTCATCTGCACTACCAGATTTACCTTCTGATTTACCAGCAACTGATGTAGCAACAGCAACAGGTGCCTGCGCTTTTATACCAAATTTCTCTTCCATTTTTTTTACTAATTCTGTTAATTCTAATACAGACATATTTGCTATCTTTTCTATTATTTCATTACTTGTCTCAGGTTTATCAGTCATTACTATTTCCCCTCCTTTATGATTTTTTCTTAACTATTTCATTCATTAAGAAAACTAAATTCCTTAATGGACCCTGTAAAACATTTAATAACCTGTATAAAGGCGATTGTAAAAGAGTCATAAATTGACTTAAAAGTATTTCTTTTGAAGGTAATTTAGAAATTTCGTTTATTTCATCAGGTGTAACTATTTTGTTAAATAAATACCCAAATTTAATTTTAAGATTCTGATGTTCTTTCGCAAATTTCACTAACTTTTTTGTTACAGGTAATATGTCACATTTACAAATTAGAACTGCAGTCGGTCCAGAAACATAATCAACTAAATTTGGTAAACCAGTTTTCTGAAGTGCTATTGATGCTATAGTGTTTTTTATAACCATATATTTACAATCATAGGATTTTAGTTCTCGACGCAGTTCTGTTATCTCGTTTACCTTCAATCCTTTATAGTCAGTGAAGATTAATCCTGTATTATCTCTAAATTTATTAATAAGTGACTCTAAATAATTTTGTTTCTCTAACTTAATTTTTTTCTCAGAATCCATATCCAAATCCTACTGATAATGTCATCTCGTTCAATAAACCTAATTCAAAAATAATCCATTCCATAGGGAATATCTTTAATTGCGAACCTAAAAAAATACCTATTCCATCTGTTATACCTTGAGCCTGTTTCAATGTTACCATATCAGTAATACGATTAAAATTTCTAAAAATTTTCAATCCAAAGTATGGCTCTATTTCTAATTTCTTGTCTGATGATACTAATGATTTACTCATAAATAATGTCATTTGCCCTTCCGTCGATTCGAGTTTGTTATTAATAATAATTGGAGCCATACCATACGGATAATATTTTTCAAACTTATATTCAGAAACTGTTAACCCGAAATCAATACATATTCCTGGACTCACTATTGTCTCGGGAAAAATCTGATACTTTGTCCCTAATCCTACAATTAGCCCACCTGATAAAGTATCTAACTTATTCTTGCCTTCTAATAAAGGAATTTCTAAACTATAGTTCTCTGAACCTATTTTTGTCCACCAATAAAGTTCATCAAATGGATTAATTTCAATTTTCAATATTGCGCTGTTTCCTTCCGCCTTGCAATTTATCGTCTGTTCTGTTTTATCAAAATATTTAAATTCCTTCGTGTCAGTCCTAACTGTAATTTCATCACTACTTGTTATATTAAATACTGGATATAATTTAAAATCATTGTAATACAAAACAGCCCTTATTTGTCCCTTAGCAAACTGCTTACAAGTGTCCATTACTTCAAATCCATATACAATTTCAATAACATAATTTAAAAGAACTAATAAAAAAACTTTATAGAAAAAATTTTTCATTTTTTGAATTTTAATATTTATTTTAAATTCTTGGCATCGACCTACTTTCCCGAGAGCGAGTTAGCTCTAAGTATCATCGGCCCTGATGGTCTTAACTACTCTGTTCGGAATGGGAAGAGGTGTTTCCCCATCGGTAAAGATACCAAGAATATCTTAATAATCATTTTTATATAGAAAACTATATCCACACCTAAAAATAATATCTTTTAACAAACTAAATTACTAATTTTGGTTGTTATAGATATGAAATATATTACGCTCTTATTAGGCGTGGTTTATTAAAATAAAGTGGATCAAAAGATATGGCCAAGTCACACGGTCTATTAGTATGGGTCAGCTAAATACTTTACAGTACTTACACACCCCACCTATCAACCCTATAGTCTATAGGGGACCTTTAGGTTTATAACCTAACTTGCGTTAGATTATAAAACGAGAAACCTTATTTTGAGGTGGACTTCCCACTTAGATGCATTCAGCGGTTATTCCGTACAAGCAATAGCTACCCTTCTAATACCGTTGGCACGATAGAAGGTACACCAGAGGCTTGTCCATCCCGGTCCTCTCGTACTAGGGACAGAACCTCTCAAGTTTCTTACACCTACGGCAGATAGAGACCGTACTGTCTCACGACGTACTGAACCCAGCTCACGTACCGCTTTAATTGGCGAACAGCCAAACCCTTGGGACCTACTCCAGCCCCAGGATGCGATGAGCCGACATCGAGGTGCCAAACCGGGCCGTCGATATGGACTCTCGGGCCCGATAAGCCTGTTATCCCCGGGGTAGCTTTTATCCGTTGAGCGATGCCACTCCCATACGCAAGCACCGGATCACTAAATCCTACTTTCGTATCTGCTTGTCCCGTCGGACTCGCAGTTAAGCACCCTTATGCTTTTGCACTCAATATCCGACTTTTATACGGACTGAGGGTACCTTTGAACGCCTCCGTTACCATTTAGGAGGCAACCGCCCCAGTTAAACTGCCCACCTAACACTGTCCTTAGATTTGTAATCTAAGTTAGAACAACAAGATAAAAAGGGTGGTATTTCAAGGTTGGCTCCTCCCCAGCCGGAACCAGGGACTCAAAGCCTCCCACCTATCCTACGCATCTCATCCCGCAATTCAATATCAGGTTACAGTAAAGCTCCACGGGGTCTTTTCGTCTAGCCGCAGGTAGTCCGCGTCTTCACGGACACCACAATTTCGCCGAGCTTGCCGCCGAGACAGTCCTCCTTTCGTTACGCCATTCGTGCAGGTCGGAACTTACCCGACAAGGAATTTCGCTACCTTAGGACCGTTATAGTTACGGCCGCCGTTTACTGGGGCTTCGATTCAATGCTTCTCCTTAATTCGCATTAAGGATAACATCTCCACTTAACCTTCCAGTACCGGGCAGGCGTCAGCCCCTATACATCATCTTCACGATTTAAGCAGAGGCCTGTGTTTTTGTTAAACAGTCGCAGGAGGTTCTTAACTATGGCTCTCGGATACTATCCGAAAGCACCCCTTCTTCCGAAGTTACGGGGCTAATTTGCCTAGTTCCTTAGCGGCAGATCACTCGCGCGCCTTAGGTTATTCACCCTGTCCACCTGTGTTGGTTTACGGTACGGTTATCTGAAATACTCCTTAAACAAGCTTTTCTCGGTACCGGACTCTGTCACTTCTCCGACTTTCATCGGAAACGTATTCTCCTGGTTTACACCAGAATTAAACTTCGTATTCCGTCACGAAGCTGACTTTACTCCGATACGCACTTGCTAAGTAATAACGCATTCCAGATAGTTCCGGAATATTAACCGGATGCCCATCGTCTACGCTTTTCAGCCTCAACTTAGGACCGACTAACCCTGAGTTGACGAACATTGCTCAAGGAAACCTTAGACTTACGGCGATCCTGATTCTCACAGGATTTATCGCTACTTATTCCGACATCCTCACTTCTGGTTCGTCCAGTACTCTTTACAGTATACCTTCATCCAAACCAGAACGCTCCCCTACCCCTTCCTTCCTAATAAATATTAGAAAGGAAAGCCGCAGTTTCGGTATGAAGTTTAAGCCCCTGACATTTTCGGCGCGAATTCACTCGACTAGTAAGCTGTTACGCACTCTTTAAATGATGGCTGCTTCTAAGCCAACATCCTAGCTGTCTAAGTAAATTCACATCCTTTACCACTTAACTTCAATTTCGGGACCTTAACTGGCGGTCTGGGCTGTTCCCCTCTTGCGCGTGAAGCTTATCCCTCACGCACTGACTCCACTCAAATACAAACAGGAATTCGGAGTTTGGTTGAATTCGGAAAGTGGGTTACACCTCCTACATCATCCAGTGCTCTACCTCCTGTTCTTAACTGAGCAGGCTAACCCTAAAGTTATTTCGGGGAGAACCAGCTATCTCCAGCCTAGATTGGCCTTTCACCCCTATCCTCAGGTCATCCAGTACTTTTGCAACAGTAAATGGTTCGGACCTCCCTCCGATTTTACTCGGAGTTCACCCTGCCCAAGGATAGATCGACTGGTTTCGGGTCTACTCTGTGCAATTAAATCGCGCTATTAACACTCGGTTTCCCTACGCCTACGTTTTGATCTGCTAAATCAAAACTTAAGCTCACTGCACAGAAGTAACTCGCCGGATCATTCTTCAACAGGCACGCTCTCACACATTTAATTAAGATACAAACAGTATTGCTACTGCTCATCTCTTAATTCATAGTGTTCGAACTGCTTGTGGACACACAGTTTCAGGTTCTATTTCACTCCCCATCTGGGGTTCTTTTCACCATTCCCTCACGGTACTTGTTCACTATCGGTCAGAAGTTCGTATTTAGCCTTACCCCATGGTCGAGGTAAATTCATACCGGATTTCACGTGTCCGATACTACTCAGGTATTCTGACAAGTAAGGTTAAATCCATTTCGTCTACTGGACTGTCACCATCTATGGTTGGCCTTTCCAGAACCATTCGACTATGAATTTAACTTTGTATCTTACCGGCTTGCGCCCGCCAGAACCCTATAACCCTCTCCGATTATAAATCGGAAAGTTTAGGCTCTTCCCAGTTCGCTCGCCACTACTATGGGAATCATCTGTTGATTTTCTTTTCCTCAGGATACTAAGATGTTTCAGTTCTCCTGGTTGTCCTCCCGACTTACGTCAGGATATCCTGATTTTCATCAGGATGAGTTTCCTCATTCGGCAATTCCCGGGTCAAAGGATGTTTGCTCCTCACCGAGACTTTTCGCAGCTTACCACGGCCTTCATCGACGACTTCTGCCAAGGCATCCACTATGTGCCCTTACAAACTTGACCATATCATTTCATCCCGCTCTAATAATTACTATTAGAACGATTGAAACATTAATCAAGTCCAAATTTTTTTCTTCCACCTTAACCTTTCAAAGAACAATATATAATATAAAATATGTACATATTTTTTATCTGGAGATGAGGGGAGTTGAACCCCTGACCTTCCGGGTGCAAACCGGATGTTCTCCCAACTGAACTACATCCCCATATTTTATTTACTTAACTTTCTATATTTAGGTTTATAAATTGTTTCAAATATTATTCGTGTCTTTAATGCAATACCACAAACCAATCCAGGACCTTTAGGAACAGTTTCTGATATAATATACAATTGGTATCTTTTATTTCTATATTTTTTATTTGATGGTATCCGTATATAAACTTCTGTCTCACCTATTCCGTATGATGTAAGTGTAAATGTTGTTTTTTCTATTTCTATCCATGAAATATTAGGTAACGGCTCACATCCATCCTTAATCTCATCTGAATTTGGTATTTCTACATATAACCTTACATCAACAGAATTTTCATCGGTACTTGATACACGAAATAATCTATTAGTCAATTCACTCAACTTGTTTTTCTTACCTACTATAACATCTTTTATAATTAGTTCACTTGGTGCTATTAAACCATCAGATAAACATATATTTGTAAAAGAACAAATATAAATAAAACATATAATTAAAAATTGCACTTAAATCTTATTCTCAATTTTTCTAATTGGGCGTAAGAGGAATTGCACCTCTCACCTCACCCTTATCAGGGGTGCGCTCTATCTAACTGAGCTATACGCCCATAAAATTGAATAAAATTAGTTTACCCGTTTTTTTTTCGGCTTTTGATTTTTATATTCCTAAGTAATCCAATAAATACCCCAACATATTCTATTGATATATTAAAATTAAGAAATTTAACTCCTTAGAAAGGAGGTGATCCAGGCGCACGTTCCCGTACGCCTACCTTGTTACGACTTCACCCCAGTCACTAGTCATAACTTCCTCTAATATAAATTAGAGTTCGGTTACAACTAATTCCCATGGTGTGACGGGCGGTGTGTACAAGGCCCGGGAACGTATTCACCGCTACCTGCTGATTAGCGATTACTAGCGATTCCTCCTTCATGAGGGCGAGTTGCAGCCCTCAATCTGAACTGGGGCTACTTTTCCAGGGATTTACTCCTTCTTACGAATTGGTTTCCCTCTATAGTAGCCATTGTAGCACGTGTGTGGCCCCGGACATAAAGGCCATGATGATTTGACGTCATCCTCACCTTCCTCTCCGTTAACCGGAGCAGTCCCTCAAGAGTGCTCCACAATTATTCATTGTGGTTAGCAACATGAGGCAAGGGTTGCGCTCGTTATAGGACTTAACCATACATCTCACGACACGAGCTGACGACAACCATGCAGCACCTCTACTGGCTCCCTTGCGGGTCATCAAACTTTCGTTTGACTAAAACCAGCTCTTCAAGCCCGGGTAAGGTTCCTCGCGTTGCGTCGAATTAAACCACATGCTCCACCGCTTGTGCGGGCCCCCGTCAATTCTTTTGAGTTTCAACCTTGCGGCCGTACTCCCCAGGTGGGAAACTTAACGCGTTAGCTTCGACACGGAAGGAGTTGATACCTCCCATATCTAGTTTCCATCGTTTACTACATGGACTACCAGGGTATCTAATCCTGTTTGCTCCCCATGTCTTCGCAATTCAGTGTCAGTAATAGCCCAGGAACCCGCCTTCGCCATCGGTATTCCTCCTGATATTTACGCATTTCACCGCTACACCAGGAATTCTGGTTCCCCATTCTATACTCAAGTTTGACAGTATTGATTGTCCTCTCCAATTTTATTGGAGCTTTCACAATCAACTTATCAAACCACCTACTTGCGCTTTACACCTAGTGATTCCGAGTAACGCTTGCCACCTACGTATTACCGCGGCTGCTGGCACGTAGTTAGCCGTGGCTTTTTCTGGAATTACTGTCATCCTAATTATACATTAGGATTCATCATTCCTAAAAGGAGTTTACAATCCGAAGACCTTCATCCTCCACGCGGTGTCGCTGGATCAGACTTTCGTCCATTGTCCAATATTCCCCACTGCTGCCTCCCGTAGGAGTGTGGCCCGTGTCTCAGTGCCACTGTGGCTGACCATTCTTTCAAACCAGCTACCCGTCTTAGCCTTGGTAGGCCATTACCCTACCAACTAGCTGATAGGCCATGAACTTATCCTTAAGCGGAATTACCTTACGGTAACCCTTTCATCTAAACCAGTTATCTAGTTTAGACAATATGAGATATTAGTTCCGATTTCTCGGAATTATGTCTCTCTTAAGGGTAAATTATTCATGTATTACTCACCCGTTTGCCACTAAAATCAGTCTATAGCTACAAAGTTCATAATTTATGGTTGCCCATAAACTAATCACTAAATAACTATAAACTAATTTCCGTTCGACTTGCATGTGTTAGGCACACCGCCAGCGTTCACTCTGAGCCAAGATCAAACTCTCCAAAAAAATTTTTTCAACAATAATTTATTATATCAATAGATTATTGTTGGGGCATTTATTTGATTACCCTTAATTATAAAATAATCAAAGAGCGTAAAAAACTCCTATTCTCTATTTTATTATTTAATTATTTTAAGAGATTTTTTGCTTGTAAGTTATTATTTTATTTTAAATCTATTTTTAATTTTCTTTTATATTATAACATTATTTTATAAATTTGTCAAGAGGTTTAAAAAAAATTTTTTTAATTTAATTTTTCCGTCGGAAATTATTTAATTTATTTTTTTATTAAAGAACTATATAAATCTTTTGTTAATTTTGCTATATATGTCCAACTGAATTTTTCCTCTACTCTTTTTCTACCATTCTTACCAAATTTTTTAGCTAAATCTTTATCTTTCAATAAACGATTTACTGCATCTGAAATTTGTTTTGGATTTCCTGGTTCTACTAATAAACCTGTTTGCTCATGTACCACTACTTCTTTTATTCCTCCAACTGCTGATGCAACAACAGGTGTTTCACATGCCATTGCTTCTAAATTTATTATCCCGAATGGCTCATAAATTGATGGACATACAAATACTTTTGCACTACTATATAATTGTACATATTCTTCTTCCTTAAGTAATTTATGTATCCAAACAATATTTTTCTTTTTCTTCACTTTTTCCATCATTCTCTCTTCATATTCTTTTGTATCTGCACCAACTGCACCGAATACAATTTGAACAGGAATATCATCTGCTGCTTCTACTAAATATTCCATCCCTTTCTGGGGTGTCGGTCTTCCAACAAAAAGTATATAATCATCTGCAATTCCATATTCTTTTTTCAAAGAATCACTTATCGGAGTATATTTCCATTTATTTAAATCAATACCATTATGTATTACAACAATTTTTTCTTCGGAAACATTAAAATACCTTAATATATCTTCTTTCATTAATTTTGATACAGCAATAATTTTATCTGCTGATTCTATACTAACTTTTTCTATCCATGTACTTAGTTGGTATCCTCTACCTAACTGGTCCTCTTTCCATGGTCTTAATGGTTCTAAACTGTGACATGTTGCTACAAACGGTATATTATACAAAATTCTTGTTAACAATCCACCAAAATGACCATACCATGTATGTGTATGTACAATATCAGAATCAATATTTTCACACATCTGTAAAAGATTGGTAGATATTGTATCAAGAGCAGGAACAAACTTCTGACCACATTTAAGTTCGGACCAACCTTTATATCCTTTAACTCTAAGTGATTTCTCATTAATGTTCTGGTCCCCAAAACATCTCACTTCTACATCCATTATTTTTGATAATTCTTGTGTTAAATATTTGAGATGAACTCCAGCACCACCATATACATATGGCGGATATTCTCTTGCTATCATTGTAACTTTCATAATTTCCCCTCCACCTATTTTATATTTTTAATGTCCTGGTGTTTTTATATAGGCTTCTATAATTGAATCATAACCTTGATCTTTTGATATTCTGTCTATTACTGTATGATAATCTATGTCATAATCAGGTCCTGTATAAACTTTTGGTGCAACATATTCATTATAGAACCTTGTTAATTCATGTCTTGCTAAGACATCACTGTTTCTTTCTGCTCTATATTTAAGTTCAAAAAAGTATATTGAGTTTTCTTCTGCGATATGTGATTGAGCATCTTTTTTCTCTATAACAGGTAAATCTTTTTCTATTCTAAAAATATATGCTGGCTCTATTTCAGGATTAAGACGAACATAATTTTCTCTATCTTTCCATACATAACATTTATCGGTTATCAATTCTCTAACAACATACTTCTCCCCAGAGTTAATTCCTATTTTCTCAATTGGGACAGTTATTCTTGATGATTGCACATTATAAGGATTTAAATTAACTACAACTAGGATACAGTTCGTCTTATCTTCTGAAATTTTCATATATGCAATTACATTATCATCAGTTGAATTACAGAAAATAATATTATCAAAATAATGTAACGCTATATTCTCATCTCGTATTTTATTTATTTTCGCAATATATTCTTTAATATTACCAGGTCTATCCCAATCCCAAACTTTATATTCGTATTTTTCTGAATTCAAATACGACTCTGTTCCGGGAATAGCCTTGTTTTCACATAATTCAAATCCACTATATATTCCATAAGAACAACTAACAGTTGATGCTAATACAAGACGCATCTTGAATGCTGGTCTACCACCTTCTTGTAAAATTTTTGGTAAAATATCAGGTGTGTTTGTAAAGAAATTCGGACGAAGAAATTCTTTCAAATAACTCTGTGTAAGTTTAGTAAAATATTCTAAACATTCATTTTTATTATTCCTCCATGTAAAATATGTATACGATTGTGAAAATCCTAATTTAGCAAGTAATTCAAGACGTTCATAATTTGTGAATGCTTCTGAAAGAAATATTACATCAGGATAATGTTTCTTTATTTTTTTTATTAACCAAGACCAAAATTCATCTGGTTTTGTATGCGGGTTATCAATCCGAAAAATTTTAACACCCTGTTTTATCCAGAAAATAATAACATTTTTCAGTTCAGTCCACATATCTTCCTTATCTTCAGGATAAAAGTTAAGGAAAACAGTATCTTCATATTTCTTAGGTGGATTTTCAGCATATTTTATTGTTCCATCAGGATTATGAAAGAACCAATTTGGATGTTCTTTTATCCAAGGATGGTCAAATGAACAAGTAAATGCTATATCAAGTGCAACACTAATTCCCTGTTTCCTACATTCATTCAAAAAATGTCTGAAATCTTCAAGTGTTCCTAACTCAGGATGAACTGCTTTATGACCCCCTGATTCATCTCCTATTGACCACGGACAACCGGGGTCATTAGGACCAGCATATAATGAGTTATTAGGTCCTTTTCGGTTCGTCTTCCCTATTGGATGTATTGGTGGTAGATATATTACATTAAATCCCATATGTTTTATTTCAGAAATCCGCTGTTCACAATCAACAAATGTTCCACTCTTTCCTGGAATCTTACCCTGTGACCTAGGAAACATTTCATACCATGCACCAAATCTTGCTATCCTCGGTTCAACAAATAATTCTAGAATTTTACTATATGTTACACTCTGTTTTTTATCAATTGTGTTTGCTTCTATTGTATATTCATAAATGCTAATACTGTCAAAATTTATATAAGTTTTATATTTTTGTCCATTTGTAATTTGTTGATATGGGTTCATCTGCACTTTTTTCCATGTCTTATTAGAAATTTTTCTGTATTTAACCCATACTTCAACAGGTTCCTTAGAAAAAACATCTGCTGTAATTTCCATATGTCTATCAATTTCTGTCTTTACAGGATATTTACCACCTTCTATTTCAGGATATACATTTTTTATAACAATTTTTTCTTTCATATTTATTATTACTCCATATAATTTAAAAAATTTTTTTGGGAACTAATAATATATAAAATCAAAATTTAAATGTCAAACAAAATTTGTATTTGTGCAGTGTAATAAATATCTACCTTATATAAGAAATGTTCACCTGGAGGATTTTTTACTACATAATATTTTTTGATGCTTTTTTATTAAGATTTTTTATAATGGTTTCAATAGATTTTTCCAAAGTAACCTTTAACCGTAACTCTTTATTTTTTCTATCTTTTTCTGGAAACTTTTTTAATGTCTTCTTATCTACTGTAGTAAAAGCAGTTTTACTCCATATTTTTTTTCCATCTTTCGTACTTATTAATTTGCTTTCTAAAATTATCGGAGTGAATATTTTATTAAATACTCCAATGCCTATACCAAACTTCAATATTTCTTGTACTATTTCTTCAATTGCTCCTGCTATGGCAAGTTCTTCACTTTTAGTAACAAGGTGTATTTCTGCACCAAAAACAATTCCTTCTACGAAACCTGAACCAAGCAATATGACTTGCCATTTTTTCTTTATCTTACCGTAACCGGATAGTGTATTAGTCATTATAGCATCAGCAAATGAAATCTCCCCTAATTTTTTAATCTGTTCAGGTTTTAAAGAAAAATCTGCTGTTGTTATTCCTAGGGATTTTAACGCTTCTGCGGTCTGGCTTTCAGGCACAACTTCAAAAAAATAAGAATTGTTTAATTTGTCTTTAATATATCCAGTTATTTCCTTTGTAACTTTATCAAGTTCTGTCCTAATCAGTTTTTCTTCAATTTCTTTGTCAATTTTTAATTCAGAGACATCTTTAATATTTTTTAATTTCTTTATTCTTACATTACAAACTGTAGGTAGAATAGCAATCTTAATTTTATTAGGTGGATTTAAATTGACTCCGTGTTCGGACCAACCAGCATAAGAAGTTGAAATAAACAAAAATAAAACAATTATTATATACTTCATGAATATTATTGAGTTATACGAAAACAATGAACCAATTAATTTAATTTTCTTTCAAGTGAATCTGTTTCTGTTGTTATTAATTTACCATTTTTTTGTTCAACAATAATTGTCTTTAATTGATATTTATTGAATCTAATTGATGTATTTAATTTTCCAAACCGTATTTTGGCTATTGTCTGTTTTCCTGAAGATTCCCATAATCTAAGAACAGTTCCTGAACCTTGATATGCAGGTTTTATCGCAAAAACAACTATGTTATCGGGTTGAACTTCAACCATACTAAAATCAGCAGATATTGTTCCATTATGTTTACCGCCATGTATTAACACTGGTGGTGTATTTAATTCAATAGCAAGACGTTGAACCTGTGATTCACACCATGTATTTTCATGTGGTATAATACGAATTCTGAAATAATGGACACCTTGATCCATGTAGTATCGTGATGCTTTCTGTGGTGATGGTTTTGGTCCATATTGGTGTCCAAGACACGCTGAACGAAGGAGAGTAAGATACATTACATTACCAATAAAACTGCATCCATATTTAGAATCATTAGCAACAGCGAGTCCAAGTTTTTTATCATTTATTTTTCCTGATAAATCAATCCATTTATGACATAATTCTTCATAACCATCGAGTCCTGCTTCAACAGGAGCGACTGCAGTATCACAAACGGCTACTGCTTCTTTAAGGTTTGTTGGAATGCACAGTTTTACCATAGTATGACGGTCATGCCAGTTAACATCAACAAGTGCATCAATATAGTTCAGACCGTGAGATAAACTCCATTCAATTCGTATTACAGAATTTTTCCATTTATAATTTGGCACGAAAGTACATCTTAAATGTCCTTTTTCAATGAATCCAACTATTTCAGGATTAAATTTAGCAACAAATTTATTATATTTTTTATTCAGCGGTTCGTGTCCGGCATCAGTTCCATATGCAGTATCATCATCTTTAATTAATACAGGTTCAATAGGACCTTTCAATAAATTTTTACCTGATTTTTTATGAACGATTTTCATCAAATTACCTTTACTATCAAACTCAACATATAAGAACTTATTTTCTATCCAATATTTTTTACTTCTGTTCATTCTTTTTATTGCTTTATCAATATCATTATTATCTCTTTTTATTTCGGTTGCTATCACAGGATCGATTACATTAATATCTGTAGTTTTTATCAGTCGAACAAGAATCTCTGATAATGGTCCACTTGATTTCAATTCATCACCTGGTGCTTTGGGACTAACAAAAAATTCTCTTGAATTATAAAACAATTTTCCACCACATGCTGGTAATACTGTAACAACCATTGCTCTTCCTGGATTAGGTCCGATTTCGTTTTCTGATGGTATTAATTGAAACGGAATTTTGTTCCCACTTTCATCAAATACTGTTGGAGCCCATCTTAAATTCAAACTTATTTTTACATCCCAAGGTAGTGGATTATAAACAAATGTTACAAATTCGTATTTTTGAGAATAAATTTTTCTGAATATTTTTTGTGCTATTCTATTGATAATCTTTTGTACAATATATCGTCCATACTGTAGATGTTGTATACAATCTTCAACTGCTTTGATATATGCGACACCTGCTGCAAGGTCATGAAATTGATTAAACAACAACGATTTCCATGATTCATCAAGTTCGTGTTGTATTGAAGATAACGGTAATTTGAACCCTAATTTTTGTGCTGTTATAATAAGTGACTCGGCAGTAAATAATTCTGATTCTAACCGACGGATAAGTTGTTTTATAGTAGATATACTTGAATATGTTCCTTGATAAACAGGTAATAGATGTCCCTTTATAACTGGTAATTGTTGCTGATATTTTTTCAATATATTATATAGTTTTGAATATGAGCTGAATTCTATTTTCTGTATTCCTATTTCATTCATTAGATTCTTCAATTCTAAAAGTTTATCTTTATCAGCACCATTTTTTATTGCTTCATTGTCATTTCCGGATTTAATTGCAATAAGTTGTTTAACATTTTCTATACTTGGACCACCACCGTGGTCACCCCAACCATACATAAACACAATATGTTTAACGATATCAGATTTTTTATTGATACATTGTATTAATGTTTTACACATGTCTTTATCCCAGACAGCATAATTATTAATATGTATACCGATAACACTACTACCATCAGGTGCTATCCAGTTTATGTATGATTTAATATCAGGTCTTAACTCTTGTGTCGGATGTCTGAATACATACGCTTTAATACCAGCAGAATTTAATATTGTTGGTAATCCTGCTGGATGTCCGAAACTATCAACAGAATAACCTACTTTAATTCTCTTTCCAAAATATTTCATAAAGAATCTTTGTCCGTATATTAATTGTCTGATTAAACTTTCTGCTGATGGTATATTTAAGTCAGGTTGTTCCCACATTCCGCCGACGATATCCCATCTACCTTCTTTCACACGCTTTTTTATTTCAACAAAAAAATCTGGTTCACATTCTTTTACCCATTCATAGAACTGTGCAGAACTTCGCACGAATGTAAATTGAGGAAATATTTTCATTCCATTAAGTGCTGTCTCAGTAAGTCCCATTGTTTCAGTATATGCTTCATTCCAGGGCCACATCCATGCTGAATCGAGATGTCCATTACCAATCAAATGTATTATATATTTTTGTTTTTTCATTACTAAATCCTCCTACATTCAAACTAAATAATGAATAATATTATATATTAATTTTAAAATACAAACAAATAATAGTTTACAAAACAAGGTGATAACACTATCTAGGGAACGACATTAAAGACAAAGTTTAATTTAAATACTCAGATAAAATAAAAGATGAGTTATAAAATATTGTGAATAAATAATAAACAGTAAT
>Ga0207433_10002361_pt1 | contig 38495 bp, 33 predicted proteins | sample YelNatPaOPGAMG01_FD_187559 | JGI IMG/M metagenome (GOLD analysis project Ga0207433, IMG submission 187559) | Hot spring thermophilic microbial communities from Obsidian Pool, Yellowstone National Park, USA - OP-RAMG-01 (SPAdes) (version 3) | ecosystem: Environmental > Aquatic > Thermal springs...
TGGTTGTGCAGGCACCGGGTGATGGCCGAGGTCAGGGTGGTCTTGCCGTGGTCCACGTGCCCGATGGTGCCCACGTTGACGTGCGGCTTGGTCCGCTCGAACTTCTTCTTGGCCATTTTGACCCTCCCGAAAATCCCGCCTTCTCCCCCAAGCGCCGTTTTTCCGGCGCCCACCGAGAAACGCCGTTGCCGCTGCCGGCCACAAAGGTCCCGGAAATAAATTTACGGGACACCCGGGACGGGCTCCCTTCCTTCCGGCGGCAACGGCTCCTATATATCCAGGGATGCTTCCCTTGTTTCCTGGTAGCGGTGAGAGGACTCGAACCTCTGACCCCACGGGTATGAACCGTGTGCTCTAACCAGCTGAGCTACACCGCCGCCATTTGACTCCACCAACAATTATAGATAAACCGCAATAGGTATCAAGCAATGGAGCCCGCTAGCAGACTCGAACTGCTGACCCCATCCTTACCATGGATGTGCTCTACCAACTGAGCTAAGCGGGCTCGAAAGACCTGGCACGCATGCGCCTCGTCGTAAGAAATCTTACTATAAGCCACCGGCCCTTTCAACAGCATCCGGGGCTTCCCGGCGTCTTTTCCTCCACCCCTCCAGGGTTCTTCGTTCCGGGGATCAAGCGCAGTACACTGGTCCCAGTAGGGGAGACCGCTTCTTTCCTATTGTTCTTCGGCTTGTATTCCAGATAAAGGAGTGGCCTCCCGCTCTTTTTCAACTTAAAAGCGCCCATTGAAAAGGTGAACCGCCCGGGGCGCCGAGGCCGTCTCCCCCTCCACCCCCTCGATGCCCTTCGCTTCGGGGATCGACCCAGGCTCCCGGGATCCCGGCGATGCGATCACCTCTCCTTCCCGCCTTTGCCGCGCGCCATGCCCGGATGAGGCCCGGCGATACCCTCCCAGGGCTATTCCCGGGCCGGATGGGGGGATCGCTCTTCCTCCCGGAGGAACATCTCCGGGGTCAGCTCCCCGCCCTTGTCCACTACCAGGAATTCCCGGTTCCAATCCCCTTCCAGCATCATCCGCAGCATGCGGTTGGAACCCGGGAGCTCCTGGAAAGCCAGCCCCAGGGCCTCGGCCATGGAGCGCGCCGCCTCCCGGCATTCCTCCAGGGCGTAATTCCCCGTGTTTATGAGCACCACCCTCTTGTAGTTGGCCATCACCGCCCGCGCCACTCGCAAGGCCTTCTCCTCGCCGTAGCGTTCCGCCAGCCTCGCGTAATCCCGGAGGGGGTACTCCGCCGCTTTTATCCACCCCTTGGTCAGGTAGTAGGTTCCCGGTTCCTCGCGCATGCAGCGCAGGTATTCCTCGCGGGACCCCAGGAAGAGGGCTATGCAGTCGTCCACGCGGGGCACGATAAGCCGGTGGCGGGCGGAGCGGAGCCCCACCACGGCGTTGGAACAGAGGCCGTATCCCAGCACAACGTCTCCCTCTCCTGGCACCTCTTCGATGCGGCGCTGCAGCTCCTCGTGAAGTTTATCCGGGTTGATGTGCAATCCGAATTCCAGCTCCACCAGCCGCTCCGGGTCGGCCCCCATGATGCGCAGCTCCTCGGCCACCGTGGCGCAGGCTATTATCCAGCGTCCCTCGCCCAAGATCCCTCCCCCTCTCCCGTTCCTCGGCTGCCTCGCTCCGCCGTTTCCCTACCGAGCATTCGCCAATAACCTTGGGGCTCCGACGCCCGAGAGGGTCCCGGGTTCCCTTTTCCCGATCCTTCTCTCCCTTTCCCTAGGGGAGTTCACCGCCGCGCTCATGCGCAACGACAACGGGTTCCCTTTCCCCGATCCTTCTCTCCCTTTCCCCGATCCTTCTCTCCCTAACCGGGCGCCGTCATTATCCCACCCGCCATCCCCACTTTCCAAGACCGCCCAAACCCTGCAGGGCTTGAATCCTCATGGGCTCAATCCGCGCGGCAGGCCGCGCCGCGGTTCAGGCACGCGCACACGCCGCGAAGGCTCGGGTACAACATCCGGAAGGCCTTGTAAGCGCGGTCGTAAACCGGCTTCAGCTCCCGGCGGGGGGAAAAGGCCCTCCGCACCCGCAGGAGGCCCTTTATGGCCCGGTAGGCAGGCACCGCCCCCACCCCCACGGCGGCGGCCAGGGCGCAACCCATGGCCCCCGCTTCCCGGGGGTTCTCCATCGCCTCCACCTTTCTCCCGGTGACGTCGGCTATCATCTGCATCCAAACATCGCTCACGGCTCCACCCCCGATGGCCCGGAGGACGGGGCAGGGCCACCCTCCCCTCTGGGCCACGTCCAGCAACCAGCGAAGGTTATAGGCCACCCCCTCGTAAACCGCCCGTAACATGTGTTCCTTCCCGTGTTCCAGGGAAAGGTTGACGAAGGCGCCGCGCAACCGGGTATCGGTGACCGGCGCCCTTTCCCCGTACATCCAGGGGGCGAAAAGGAGCCTTCCCGCTCCCGGCTCCACCCCCGCTACCCTGCGATCAAGCTCCCCGTAATCCGGCTCGCTCCCTCCCATCCCCTTCTCTGCAGTAATCCCATCCTCCTCCCACAGCTCCCTGGCGAACCAGTCCAGGCAAGCCCCGGCGGTCTCCGACTCTCCGATGAGGATGTACATCTCGGGGTCCGCGGAGACCACGGCGGCGAAGCCGTGGCCTCCCAGGTTACGGGGGCGGGATATGGAAAGGCACAGCCAGCTGGAGGTGCCGATGTTTATGTGGGCGTCCCCGTCCATGAGGGCCCCCGAACCGGTGGCCGCCGCCGGGATGTCCGCCATGCCGGCGATGACCGGGGTGCCCGCGGAAAGGCCCATGTCCTCCGCCGCCTCCCGGCGCAGGCCTCCCACCACCTCCGTGCTCCCCCTTATGTCCGGCATCTTGTCCAGGGGAATCCCCGCCAGGCGGGCCAGGACCCTCGACCAGCGGCGCCTTTTGCCCTCCAGGAGACCCGTGCCCCCCGCGCCGGTGTGGTCGATGACCGCTTCCCCGGTGGCCCTCATAACCAGGTAACCGGTGGTATCCAGGAATTTCCAAGTATTCCCAAATAACTCCGGCTCGTTCCTCTCCAGCCAGAGGATCTTGCAGACCACGTCCTTCCCGGATGGGGTGGCCCCGGCGACCATAGCCACCACCCGCGACCCGCCCAGCCGCCGCGTGATGGCCTTCGCCTCCCGGTCGGCGCGGGAGTCCAGCCAGATGATGGCCGGGCGCAGGGGCCGGAGTGAACGGTCCACGGGTACCAGGCCCAGCATCTGGCCGGCGAAGCCCAATGCCACGACCTGGCCGGCCCCTATCCCCGAGGAGGCCATGAGCTCCCGGGACCCCTCCGCCACCGCCTCCCACCAGTCTCCGGGATGCTGCTCCGCCCATCCCGGCCGGGGACTGAAAACGGGATAGGGACGGAAGCACGATGCCACCAGGGAGCCGTCCGTGCCGGCCAGGACCCCCTTGCAGCCCCCCGTCCCCACATCGAAACCCATAACGTATTCCATCTCCCGTGCTCCCCCTATCAACCGTCCCCTTCTCCCTCACCCCTCGACCCGCTTCCCCTTTCCCCCGGCCCCGCCATCCCGACTGCCTCCCCTTCCGGAGGGACTACGGGATCCCCGCACAGATAAAGGCACCGCCCCGGGCTTACCGGTGGACAAGGACGGGCGAGAATATTATGCCACCTTCCGTCCACCTCCCGTCCCGCATGGATCTCAAAACGCATCCGGGTACCATCGCCCATGCGACCGGACTTTCCGACCCTCCGACCGCTCCTCCGCGGCCCCTGGCAGGAGGGGGATCGGTCCGGGCGGGCTATTCGACCCTCCCTCTCCACGACAGAGAGCAACGGGGCCCATGGGAAAAATGGACGATGGGAAACCGAAAGATGCGGGGGCGGGATATGCATCCCGCCCCCCGGATATCGGCGGTTCGCGCCAGGGAGTTCCCGAAAAGGAGTTCTCGACGCTTTTCTCCCTAGGCCAGGAGGTTACCCAGGGACATGGCGAAGGACATGTCCCCGTCGATCTTCAGCTTGCCCTGCATGAAAGCCATGGGTCCGGGCAGCTCACCGGACTGGACCTTGGCCCAGTCCTCCAGGGCCGCCTTGAAGGTCACCGCCGGGGAGTCGGCGTTGTTGAAGACCACCTTCACGTTGGCCGTGGAGCCGTCGGGCATGCCCACTTCGAGGTTCATGGTTCCCTTGGTGCTGCGCAGGGCGTCGTACCTCTTGCGGTTGGCCACCTCCCCCATGTTGGTGAAGGCGTCCATGGCCCCCTCCATCTTCCCGGTGACCGCCTTACGCCACACGTCCTCGGAGAGCTCCAGTTTGATCATGGGGTTCTCCAGGGCACCCTCGGCGATATTGACCTCCTTGGCATCCTTGACGGTTATGCCGTAAACGTAGTCCTGGTCCCCCTTGATGTCGAACTCGATGGTGAACTCCGTGCCCTCCATCCCCGCGATGGGGGCCTTGGACAGCTGCTCCTCCACCATCTTGGGTACGATGTCCTCGAAATACTGCTTGACGGTGATGTCCTCGGGAACGTCCATGTCTTACCTCCTTCTTGTTCCTGCCTTTACTTCCCGCTGGGCGAAAGTCGCCCGAAGGCGCCTCCAACCGTTTCCTCCCGGAGCCTCCCGCCACAGCTTTACGGAACTGACATGTCATTACTATAATTGGCCCATAGCGAATAGTCAATAGAGATTTGTTCTAGTCGGGGACCGGGAAGATGTTTTCTTACCTTTCATAGATCTTGGCCCGTCTTCACGGAAAGCGGGAATCCGGCCCCACTTGTGGCCTGGCTTTCGTCGGGGTTTAATATTGGGTTGACCGACGAGGCTCCGGTCCCGCAGCAATGGAGGAACCCGAAGGAGTGATAAAGGATATGGACCCCAGGCTCAGGAACCTCGATTTCGCCTTCAACCCCCGCTCCATCGCCTTTGTCGGCGCCACGGAATCCATGCGCAAGTGGGGTTTTCTTATCCTCAACAACCTTCTCACCGGGGGCTACCGGGGTGAGGTCTACCCGGTGAACCCGGGCCGGGACACCGTCCTGGGGCTCAAGGCCTACCCGCGCGTCAGCGACATACCGGGCCACGTCGACCTGGCCATCTTCACCGTCCCCTCCCGCCAGGTCATGGAGGCCCTCCGCGATTGCGCGGAAAAGGGCGTCAAAGCGGCCTTGGTGATCACCGCCGGCTTCAAGGAACTGGGGGAGGAAGGAGCGAGGGCGGAGGCGCATATGGTAAGACTGGCCCGCGAGGCGGGAATGGTCCTCATCGGGCCCAACTGCCAGGGCATCTGCTGTCCGGCCAACGACCTCTATCCCTGGATGCCCATCCTCTTCCATCCCCCGCGCGGGCGCATCGGCTATGTCTCCCAGAGCGGCAACATATTGAACATGCTCATCGGCCATGCCGTCACCGCGGGACTGGGCGTTTCCAAGGCCGTATCCAGCGGCAACGAGGCCGACCTCCGCACGGTGGACTACTATACCTACCTGGGAGAAGATGCCGACACCGAGGTTATCGTCTCCTACATCGAGGGTCTCCAGGACGGGCGCGACTTCGTATCCCGGGCCCGGGAGGTAACCCGGCGTAAGCCCATCGTGGTCCTCAAGGGGGGCCGCACCACCTCCGGCGTTTCCGCTGCCCGGTCGCATACCGGCGCCATGGCCGTGAGCGAGGACCTCTTCGAGGCCGCCTGCCGCCAGGCCGGCGTCGTGGTCACCCGTTCCATCGAGGAATGCGGCATCACCGCCGCGGCCTTCGTCAACCGGCCCCTTCCCCGCGGCAGGCGGGTGGGCATCGTGACCGGCGGAGGAGGGCTGGGGGTCATCGCCTCCGACTTCTGCACCGAGATCGGGCTGGAGGTAGTGCCCCTTTCCTCCCGCACCCTGGAGAAGCTGGAGAAGATGCTTCCCGACTGGTGGGTTCCCGGAAACCCTGTCGACCTGGTGGCCGGCCTGGACTTCTCGGTCATCAAGCCGGTCATCGAGACCCTCATGACCAGCGGTGAGGTGGATGCGGTGATGTTCCTGTGGATAGGGGCACCGCGACTGAAGAACGCCCGCCTCAAGGGAGAGCGGGGGATGGACCTATCGGGAGTATGGCAGAGCATGGACCAGTACTTCCTGGAGCACATCGGGGAGCTCTACGAGCTCATGCACCAGCTTCAAGTACCTCTCTACATCGCCACTTCCCTCCGTATGGAAGACGGCGGCGACCCGGACGGTTGCCCTCCCCTGGTCTTCGACAGCGTGGAGTCGGCCTGCCGGGCGGTCAGCGCCATGGCCGAGTACTACCGCTTCCGGGAAGTAATGTCCTGAGGGTGAAAAAAGGGACTGGAGCGGAATCCGGGATATTCTCCAGGGCATCGCGGCCGTAATGCGGGAAGCGTAAGGCTAAAGGACGCCTTGCCCCGCCGCGAGGTAGCGAGTCTCCCTTGAGAGCACGGAGGGTGGCCATTCCTCGCCGGAAGCCTTGCACCGATGGTGTGCGCATGGCGAGTTCAGGAGGTCCCACTTTGTCCAGGAGCAGGCAGGCGGAACTGGCCCTCATCGGGGTCACGGTGGTGTGGGGGCTTACTTTCTCCCTGGTGAAGAAGACCCTGGACGGTCTATCCCCCTTCACTTTCATGGCCTACCGCTTCTGGCTGGCCTTCCTGGTCATGCTGGTTTTAGCATCGCCCGCCCTCCGTGGTTTTAACCGGCGGGTCCTGGCCGCCGGCTCGATCCTCGGGGTGTTCCTCTACGGAGCCTATTCCTTTCAGACCTTCGGATTGCGGTACACCTCGGCGGGCAACGCCGGATTCATCACCGGGCTCTTCGTGGTCTTCGTCCCCATCCTGTCCACGCTCATCCTGAAAAAGAGGCCGGGGTTGCTCAGCCTCGTCTCCGTGGGGGTAGCCGTGGTGGGACTCGGTTTTCTCTCCCTGCAGCCCGGCCTGCGGGTCAACCCGGGAGACCTCCTCGTCCTGGTCTGCGCCTTCACCTATTCCCTGCACATCATCTTCATGGACCGCTATGCCCGGGAACACGATCTGGCCCTGTTGACCCTGGTGCAGATGGGAGTGGTGGCCTTCCTGCAGTTGTCCTCGGCCTTGGCCTTCGAGGATATGGCCTTGCCTCGCGGATGGTTCGCCTGGACCACCATCGCCGTATGCGGGATCTTCGCCTCCTCCCTGGCCTTTTTCATCCAGGCCTGGTCCCAGCGCCACCTTTCCCCGGTGCGTACCTCGGTGGTCCTGATCATGGAACCGGTCTTCTCCGTGCTCTTCGGGATGATCCTCCTGGGAGAAACGCTCAGCTGGCGGGGGTGGCTGGGCTGCGGGCTCATGCTGGCGGGCATGCTCATCACCGAGGTACGCCCGGAGGGGAAGGGCGGCCCGTAGGCGTACGGCAACGCCGTTTTTTTTCGCTTCTCCCCGTGCTCCCATCCCTCACAGATGGGAGAGGATCTTGGAGAAGAAGTCCTTGGCCCGGGGCGTGCTCGGATTGGTAAATATTTCCACAGGCTTCCCCTCCTCCACGATCTCCCCCTCGTCCATGAAGATCAGGCGGTCACCCACCTCGCGGGCGAAACCCATCTCGTGGGTGACCACCAGCATGGTCATCCCCGATCGCGCCAGGTCCTTCATGGCGTCCAGTACCTCCTTGACCAGTTCCGGGTCCAGCGCCGAGGTGACCTCGTCGAAGAGCATGATGTCCGGGTCCATGGCCAGGGCCCGGGCGATGGCCACCCTCTGCTGCTGTCCCCCGGAGAGCTGGGAGGGATAGGCTTGAGCCTTGTCCTCCAGGCCCACCCTCTTCAGGAGCTGCATGGCCTTCTCTTCCGCTTCATCCTGCCTCATCTTCCGGACCTTCACCGGGGCCAGGGTGACGTTGCGCAGCACGGTCAGGTGGGGAAAGAGGTTGAAGCTCTGGAAGACTATCCCCACCTTCTGGCGCATGGCGTTTATGTCCACCCGGCTGTCGGTGATGTCCACACCCTCGATGAGTATCCGTCCGCTGGTGGCGTGCTCCAACCCGTTGATGCAACGCAAGAGGGTGCTCTTGCCCGAACCGCTGGGGCCCACGATGACCAGTACCTCGGAGGGCCTCACCTGCAGGTTGATGCCCTTGAGCACCTCGTGATGCCCGAATCTCTTGTGAAGATCCTGGACCTCCACCATGAAATCCATGTGTCCCAACCTCCTCGCCCGGCCCCCGCAAACGGAGCCGCGGGCGCATTCCTCCCACCCGGCCCTTCCCTGCCCTTTGGGCTTCGTCCCGGGCCGGCCCCTTCAACCTTCTTGCCTATGCCGGCACGTGTCCATGCCCGCCGAGCCCAGAAGTGTTCTATCCCGGGCCGGCCCCTTCTGAGGCCAACGGGAACATGATAGGATCATCATAAAGCGTTCCCGGGCCCCGGGCCAGTTCTACACGGGATGCCCCGACCTTAACCCCCACCGAGGCGACCATCCCGTTCGTCATCTACCTGGCCCCTTTCTCACCCACCCATTTCCATTGTCGGCCCGCCATCCCGGCCTACAGGACAACATCGCCTGTCGTTGGGTTGCGGAATATGTCCGCGGGCCTCGCGGAACTTGCCGATCCGCCCTCCCGGCCAGAGGAGGCCATCAAAGATGAGGATGCTCCTTCCGCACCGGTGCCACGCGCTGCCCTCCTCCGTCGAGATCCCGGACCGTAGCCGTCAACGGCCCGCGGATAGGCGGTTGGTGACGTACTGGACCAGACGCATTAGGGGTAGGGTGATGATGAGGTAGCAGATGGCCGCGCAAACCAGGGGGGTTACGTTGTAATATTTTCCCATCATCTCCGTGCCCCTGCGCAGCACCTCCGCCAAGGCGATGACCGAGAGGAGGGAGGTGTCCTTGAGCAGGGCGATGAACTCGTTGGACAGGGGTGGTATCACGTTGCGGATGGCCTGCGGCAGGACCACGTAGCGCATGGCCTGCAGGTAACCCATGCCCAGGGATCGCGCCGCCTCCATCTGCCCTTTGTGGATGGATTCGATGCCGGCGCGGAATATCTCCGCCTCGTAAGCGGCGTAACAGATGGTCAGGGCGGCCACGCCGGCCACGAAGGGGTCCAGCTTGAAGCCCAGGTAGGCCAGGCCGTAATAGACGATGAAGATCTGAAGTAGAAGGGGAAGGCCCCTGATGACGTCGATGTAGATGATGGCCAGGATGCGGAGCAGGGGGTTGCGGGAGATCCTGGCCAGGGCGATGATCAGGCCCACCACGAGTATGAAGACCTCGGAGACCAGGGCCAGCCTCACGGTGAGGGAAAGCCCCTTTATCACGTAGGGCATGGCCTTCCGGAAGGTGGCGGCGTTGAAAAACTCGTCGATGAAGGTCCTTCCGGCCTCGAAACGCAGGAAGAACACCACCAGGAAAGCTACCACCCCCAGGGAGAGGATGGTGCCCAGTACCCAAGTCACCCTTCTCCAGCGCTCGCCGATGAGAGACACCTCCTTTCCGACCTCGAGGGCACCGGGGAATTGGCCAGGCGATCAGGCGCTCGATCGCGGCTCCCCTTCCTCCCGCTCCATGCATGGGGAGGCAAGGGTCGGCTACCTGGTCACCCGGCACGGCGGAAAGGCAACCCCGCCCCCCGCGCTCTTGCCGCCGCGGAGCGTTTATGCTGTGCGCCCGTCGGCACACAAAACCTAAGCCGGGTTCCTTAACCGGCGTGCACCATGCGCCACCATGGTGAGCCGGATAGGTCCTTCCTCTTGGAGGCCCTGCTTTCGCGCACCATCCGGGTCTCCTTTTGGCGGCCGCGGTCCTAACCGACATGAAAAGGGGCCCGCCCGCCGGCAGGCCCCGGGGTCGTCCGTTTTCTTGACGCCTGTCCCTCCTAAACCTTTCCGAACCACTTCTCGTAGATGGCGTCGTAAGTACCGTCCTTCTTCATCTCGGCCAGGACCTTGTTGATGGCCTCCAAAAGCTGGGTATTGCCCTTCTTCACCCCGATGCCGTACTTCTCGTCGGTCTTTATGGTCGCCACCACCTCGGTCTTTCCTCGCGTCTTGCTGATGTAGGCGTTGACCGGGAGGTCGTTGACGATGGCGTCGATGCGGCCCAGCTCAAGGTCCTCGAAGGCCATGAGGATGGTATCGTACTTGCGAATCTCCTTGATGCCGGGGATCTCCTCGGCGGTGAACTGCCCGGTGGTGTCCACCTGCACCCCCACCACCTTGCCGGCCAGGTCGGCCTCGCTCTTGATGGAGGTGTCGCCCTTCCTCACGGCTATGGACTGGTCGGAGTCGATATACGGATCGCTGAAATCGATCTCCATCTTGCGTTCCTCGGTTATGGTCATGGCGGACATGACCATGTCGTAATCGCCGGTCTTGAGGCCGGGGATGATGCCCTCCCATTTCACGGAGACCACCTCCAGCTCCAGGCCCAGCCTCTCGGCGATCTCCTTGGCGATATCCACGTCGAATCCCACCGCCTCTCCCTTGTCGTCGATGGATTCGAAAGGCGGGTAGGTGGTATCGCTCCCCATGAGGAGCTTGCCCTCCTGGATGGTGGTCACCTTGACCTCTTCCTTCTTCTCCTCCTTGGCCTCTCCGCAGCCCGCCAGCATGGCCACCGCGAGAGCCAGGACGAGGAAAACGCTCAGCAGGACGATACTCTTGCCTTTTCTCATCTCCCCTCCTTTTCCCGCACTGCACCTCCCCTGAGATCGGGGAAATTATATTATCTCCGCCACCGCGGAGGCAAATCAGCTTCAATACTTTTCAACCTTAAAGCGCCTACTGAACGATGCAGCGTCTGTAACCTGGGCTTCCCCTCTTCCCCTCGGCTACCGGGCTCCAGAACCGGAACCGGAAGGCGAACGTGGGGAAGGGTTTCCCCGTGAGCGGATGGACCCCGGCCCGGGGCGGCATTCCGATTCGGGCTTAAAATGGAAACTACTTAGGACAAGGAAAGCGGACGGGTAACGGTTCATCCTGAAAGCCTAATCCAAGCCTCCCGTTAGGGGCATGTATAGGTGGAGATGACGGGAAGATGGCCTGCCCCCTGCCGAAGGAAAGTGCGCGGACAAGCCGGTTCAGGCCCACGAACCTATCTCACGCCCATGACGCCGGCGAGGCGTAACTCGGGGGTCATGCCCACCGCCCCCGCCGCCCTGGCGGCGTGGAAACCGTTCAGCCGCAGGTCCACGGCCCAGCCCAGGGAGGCGGCCATGAGGGTGAGGTGGGAAAAGGCAATGGGAAGGTCCACCATCCAGAAGGGCTTCTCGAAGAAAGTGGCCTCCCAGCCGCCGGGAAACCCCAAACCGGCCACGGCCGCCCTCCATTCCCCGCCCGCTCCACAGGCACCGGCTAAACCCTCCAGGTCCCCTTCCCCGGTGACGGCCACGAAGCGCCAGCGCTGGGCGTTCCCCGCGCTGGGGGCAAGGCGGGCCGCTTCAAGGCAGGCCTCCAGCCCCAACGCCAAGGGGACGTCCCCCCCACCAGCGTCCCCTTCCGAAAGCTTGCGCAGCAAACCGGCCACGTCCTGGGTGGGGGAAACGGAAAAGGACGCCTGGTTCTCGGAATCCACCGGAAAAGGTACTTCCAACCTCTGCCAGCGGGCCACGGCGGGAAGCGGCTTGCGGTGCCGGGATATGGTGCGGTAGACAAGATGGTCGAAATCCGCGGCGCGCACCCGGGGCTTGGGCCTGCCGAAGGAGACTACTGCCGGAATCACGGTCCCAGCGTCCAGCCCCAACACCTTCCGCACCTCATCCTGGTTTATGCCCCCCAGCCAGCAGGTGCCCAGCCCCTGTTCCGTGAGCCAGAGCACCGCGTCCTGGGTGGCAACCGCCGCCTTCATGAGCCTGAGCGGTGTATCGCCCCGGACGTCCTCGGCGGGAACGGCCAGCACCAGGAAGCCGTATACGGGAGCCCTGGAGAGCCACAGGTTTATCTTGTTGGGAGCTCCCCGGTGAGCGCGGCGTTTTATCCCCTCCACCCTGCCGGGATCGGTCACCACCAAGAGGTCCCCCTCCTCCGCGCCGCGCACGGATACCGCCAGGCTCACCATCTCCCGGAGCCGGCCTTCCAATTGGCTGTCCTTCTCCATGGGGAGGTACTTGCGGTGGGACCGGCGAGCGTAAAGGGTCTCCCAGAACGTCCACGGCGTGCGGGAAAGGGACGGGTAGTCCCGCGTCGGTTCCTTGGTCCTTTCCATCCCACCTCCCGGGAAACATCCGAATATCCCCGTTTTATGCCCTATTCTTTTCGGCGCGGGTCTCCGCGTCAACCCCTCTACCGCGCAGGCAACTTAAAGACAATCCGCACCCCTTTCCTCTCCGGGGACTCTGTCGAGGGAAAACGGCGTTCCCTGTCTGTATGCGGTGGTTCTGCGGCCGGACATGTCGCGGGTCGCTCCTATTATGCCTCGCCACGTTTTCCGGGCCGCGCCCAGACCTGCGGAGGCTCCGGATTCCAGCCTTTCCCCGGTGATTGTTTTCCGTCGCAAAGCCAAGGATGGCAGGCTGGAGCAGCACTTGGCCGTTATACGTGTGACCGGCGCGCCAACGGCATAACCCCTGCTTCCTGCCGTCATGTGCCGGAGTTATTCCCGCTCCGTGTCCATCGTCCGGCATTCCATTTCCCGCACGGAGCTGATGATCTTAAAGGGTGAGAATCCCGCCTCGCGGACTTTTCTTTCCCCCTACTCCCCGATGAGTTTCTTCACGCTGGCCAGCAGGTCATCGGGTTCCACGGGTTTTTCTATGTAGTCGTCGGCGCGCACCTCCATACCCCGGCTGCGGGGAATCTCCGTCTCCGTGGTCATACGGGATCCGAAGCTGGTGAGGAGCATAAGGGGTATCTTGCTCAGCTCCGGGTCGGCGGCGATCTCGTCCGCCGCGGTGAAGCCGTCCTCCACGGGCATGATCACGTCCAGGATGATGAGATCCGGTTTCACCTCCCGGGCCTTGGCGATGCCCTCGTCTCCGTCGTAGGCCACCACCACCTCGTACTTCTCCTCCAGAACTGTGCGGGTGGCCTCCACGAAATCGCGGTCGTCGTCAACGATAAGGACTTTTTTCATCTTCCCCTCCTTTTGTCCCCAAGCGGCTCTTTCCCCTGTTTTCTTCATACCCCCGGACCGGGGAGGCGAAACCTCAGGCCCCCCTCCTGGCCAGGGCCTTGCGTACCCGGTCCAGAACCACATCCGGGTCTATGGGCTTCTCGATGTAGTCGTCCACGTCCATGCGCACCCCGGTCTCCAGCTCATAGCGGCGCTGGCTGGCCTCCTCGCGCACGGAGGTCAGGACGATGATTGGTATTTCCTTCCACTTCGCCCAGCGGGGATCCTGCAGGGTCTTGCACACCCCGTAGCCGTCCAGGCGGGGCATGAGCAGGTCCAGTATGATGAGGTCCGGGTTGAGCTCCCTGATCCTGGCCAAACCCTCCTCGCCGTCGCTCGCGGAATAAACCTCGTAGCCCTCTCCCTCCAGGAGGACGAACAGGGCGTCAACGATGTCCGGGTCGTCATCGATGACCAGTATCTTGGCCGCCATGGATATGCACCTCCTCAGAGCACGGGCCGGGGAAGCAACCCCGCCCTCTCCATTATCTCGGGAACCACTTCTTCCCAGCCCACCGCCTGGACGTGGATCCCGTGCACCCCGGGTATCTCCTTCACCTCTTCGATGATCTCCAGGATGATGCGTATTCCTTCCTCCCTGACGTCCTTGGCCCCCTCCAGCCTCTTGATCATCTCGTCGGGCACCTCCACCCCCGAGACGTATCTCTGCATATAGCGGGCCATGCCCACCGATTTCACGGGGATGATCCCGGCCAGGATGTGTACCTTCTTATCCAAGCCCGCCTCGCACACCTCCTCCATCCAGCGCCGGAACTTGGGGACGTCGTACACCGCCTGGGTCTGTATGAAATCCGCTCCCGCCTCCACCTTCTTGGCCAGGCGTGCGGTGCGGAATTCGAAGGGGTCGGCATACGGATTCTCCACCGCCCCTATGAACAGCGGCACCTCGCTTCCCACCTCCTCCCCGCAGATGAAGCGGCGCTCATCCCGCATGTCCTTCACCGCTTTTATGAGCTGCACGGAATCGATGTCGAAAACCCGTTTGGCTTCCGGATGGTTCCCGAATTTCACGTGGTCCCCGGAGAGGCAGAGGATGTTGCGTATGTCCAGGGCCACCGCCCCCAACACGTCCCCCTGGAGGCGGATGCGGTTGGCGTCACGGCACAGCATCTGCATCACCGCGTCCAGGCCCATGCGCCTGAGTATGGCACAGGCAGCCAGGCTGCACAACCGTACCACCCCGGTCTGGTGGTCGGTGACGTTGAAGGCATCCGCGGCGTGCCCGATCTGCTCGCCCTTGGCCTCTATCACCCGGGCGGACGCGCTCTTGGGGGGACCGATCTCCGCGGTGACCGCGAAATGTCCGGCTTCCAGCACTTTCTCCAGGTTGCTGCCCGATTTCACGGCTCTTCCTCCTTCCGTCTCTCCCGGTAGGCAAGGTCGCAGACAGCGCCCTTGGGTATGGTAAAGGTGACCCTGGTACCGATCCCACTCCCGGGAGCGGGGCTTTCCACCCAGATCTTTCCGTGATGCATCTCCACGATTCGCCGGCAGATGGAAAGCCCCAGCCCCGTCCCCTCCTGGGCTTCTGGGTCACCCTTGAAGAAATCGTCGAATACCTTGGGGAGGATTTCCGGCCGTATGCCACACCCCTCGTCCTCCACGTACACCGTGACCTGATCGGGGTCCTGGAAGGCGCGGATGAAGATGCGCTTCCCCTCCGGCGTGTAGCGCACGGAATTGGATACCAGGTTGTTCACCAACTGGCAGAGGCGGATCTCCGATCCGAAGATCTCCGGCAGATCGGGGTCGATGTCCACCACCAGCTCGATCCCCTTGGGATCGGCCAGCCCCCTGGCCACCTCCACGCAGTTCTCCAGGACCCTGCTCCAGGAGACCGTCTCCAATTCGGGGACGATGAGCCCCGCTTCCAGCTTGGAGAGGTCCACGATGTCGCTGATCATCTGGAGCATCCCGTCGATGCGCTTCACGCTCCGCTCCAACCAGGCCCTCTGCTTCTCGGTCACCGGGCCCGTGTTTCCCCTCAGGATGACCTTGATATAGCTCTGCACCGCGGCCAGGGGAGCCTTGAGATCGTGGGCCACCATGCGGATGAAATGGAGGAAACGTTCGCGGTCCTCGCTGAGGCGCCGTAGCTCCTCCTGCGCCCTTTCCGCCTCCTGGGCCACCCGGTCATGCTCCTCCTCCTTCTCCAGCACCAGCCCGGATAGCTCGGCGATGGAATCCAGGAAATCGATCTCCTCGGGGCTGAAGTCGCGCACCTCCGAGGTGTAGATGCGCATGATGCCCCTGATGCCCCCGTAGGAGCGCATGGGGATGGAGAGGACGGAGGAGATGCCCTCCCTGCGGGCCGCCTCCGGGTACTGCACGCGGGGGTCGCGGGAGGCGTCCCGGATGAACACCGCCTTTCCGGAGAGGACCTCCCGCACGGTATCGTCCACTTGGATAGGCCCCTTGTTAACATATTCCGGACTGATCCCGTAGCTTACCCGGTGGTAGAGCTTGTCTCCCTCGGGGCTCAACAGGAGCAGTGAACATCCTTTGGCCTCCGTGCCCAGGGTAATGGATTCCACGATAGCCCGGAGTACGTTCTCCACCCCCACGGCGGCGATAACCGGCTTGGAGATCTCGTAAAGAAGGCGTTTTCTCATTTTTCCTCGTTCTGGATCCCGGGAGGCGGAACCGGGACGCGCATGCGTCGCGCCCCACCGCTGAGCGATTTGCTCCAGTCCTTGCAAGGCCGGATGATGGAAAGCTCTTCCAGCCTCCCCAGGGATTTCATGCGGTCATAGATGAGCTGCCACCCGCAGGGCAGGTTGGGGTCCACCTCGCACTTCCCTCCCACCGACCCCCCGCAGGGTCCGTTGAAGAGATTCTTGGCACAATGGACGATGGGGCATATTCCCGCGTAGTCTCCCAGCAGGCACTCACCGCACTGGGCACATTCTTCGACGAAGAAACCGGGCTCCGCCTCCCGGCCGATGAACAGGGTGTCCAGGGCGGGTAGCACCGGAAGTTCCGTGTAATCGGAGACCATCCGCACCCCCAGGGAACAGGAGAGTACCAGGACGGCCTGGGCGCCCTCCAGCAAGGATCGGAAACTCTCCCTGGCTTCGCCGGGAAGCGGTTCACAGGCCACAGGTATCACCGTCCTCGAGGCCACGGTTACCTCCCTCTCCTCCAGTGCCCCGGCCATCTGTTCCACCTGGCGGAGCCCCCCCGTCTCGGCCATGGTGGGGCAGGTCCCGCACCCCACGAGGGTCACCTTTCTCGCCTTGCCCAGCAGGCTGATTATCTCCTCCAGGCCCTTTTGTCTGGTGATGCTTTTCATCCTCAACCCCCCATCCTGGTCGCCCTGCCCGGCTCGACACCGACTGGAGCCGGGCAATCCTCGCCCTCGAGGTAAATGCGGAAATCCTCCGAAAAACTTTCCAGGCATGCCCGTACCGGAGAGGTATACTCCCCAAGGCAAGGACAAAGGGCTAATTCCTCAGCCCCCCGCAGCACCTCTGCCGTCCTCCGAAGCTCCGTCTCCAAGTCGGCGCGACGTGTGGCCGATTTCAGCATCGCGGCGGCCGCAGCGGCGGCCGTCCGTCCCGGTGCACACCCTCCACAGCAGGATTCCGCTCCCGCTTCCAGGAGGCGCAGGGCCCACCGGGCCATGCAGACGGACTGGTCCAGCACCAGCAACCGGCGGGTTCCGGAGGGTATTTCCACCTCCGCCGCATCGGCGGAATAAAGCTTGTTGGTAATCCCTTCCAGATAATAGGCTTTGGGCCCGCTTTGCCCCTTCACCCACGCGCCTTCCAGGAGGCGCGACAGTTCCTCTCCGGAAAGGCGGGCGGGCACCTCCAGCCAACGGGGCGGGGAACCGGGGGCTTGGGCCATAAGCGTCATCCTCTCCTTCCCTTCTCCCCCGCTTCCCCCCGCCTCCACCAGCCAGGGGACCCTCCACAGGGAGAAGGCGCCGAAAACCGCCAGGGGCGGCCGGAGCCGGAGCGGGCCGTCGCGCCCGCAGATGGAGGCCGCCCTCCAGAGCATCATCCCCTGCAGCGTCGCCGCCACGCCGGTCTCCCTGAAGCACGGTATGTACGCCGGGCCCCTGACCACCTCGCACCGTATCCCCGTTCCGGCGGCCGTCTCCCCGGCCGCTTCCAGGATCCTTTCCCCCAACTCGGGCCGGTCCCAGGGAACGTAAAAGGCCACCCTCGGCGCTCTCAGGGCAGCCGCCGCCAGAAGGGATCCCGCGGCCACCGCCCGGGGATGGAACAAGGACACCAGGAGATCGACTCCGCTCTCCGGCGAGGGTCCCACCGTGTCGCAGATGAGCGCATCCGGTGGCCCGAGCGTCGCCGGCTCCCCTTCGCTCCTGCCCTCCCCCTTCAGGATCTTCAAGAGGCGGCCCGGCTCCCGCGATATCTCGCGGACGGCGTCCGGGCCGAAGGAGCCCGGAAGTTCACCCCCGGCCAGCGAGGCCAGCCAGGGAGAACTCCCCTGCGCCGCGTAATCGGGCCACACCGGGGAAAGGGGCTCCTCTGAAAGGGGGTAGGTGGAAAGGTCCCTTCTCTCCAGCGCCATGACAAGTCTTTCCAGCTCTGGTTCCCGGAAACCCTGCACCAGCCTGGCGCTCTCCCCCGGAAGTCGCACGACCAGGGCTGGGGGGTTGTGGGGCCTGGCCAACCCCGGGAGGGTGGCCACATGCGCCCCGGCACGCAACCTCCCCACCCACTTCTCCCTGTTCCATCCTTGTTCCGCGGCGGCACAGGCCGGGCCGGCACATAAGGTGACCATGGGCCTGCCCGCCTGGGTGGGGAACTCCGCGAACTGGTTGTAGAATCCGTACACCAGGCTGGCGGGGATACGCAGTCTCCGGGCCACCGCCTCCACGTCCACGCCGCTCAGGTGTCCCTTCTCCTCCATCAAAGCCATGATGGCCGGGAGAAGATCAGGTCGCGGAGGTACGGACATCGCTCATCCCTCCTTCCAGCCTCTCCACCTTCACCGCGCACACCTTGAGGTCCGGTATCTTGCTCACCGGGTCCAGGGCCGGATTGGTGAGAAGGTTGGCGTTCTCCTCCCGGAAATGGAAGGTGGCGAAGACCACCCCCGGCTGCAGGCGGGGGGATATGTGCGCTCGGCTGATGATCGAACCCCTGCGCGATGTGACACGCACGCCGTCTCCCTCGGAAAGACCCAGGCGGGCGGCGTCCTGGGCGTTAAAGGACACCCATCCTCGCCGCACCTTCTCCGCCAGGCCGCGCACCCTCCTGGTGAGGGAACCGGAATGGAAGTGGTAGAGCAGCCGCCCAGTAGTCAGGAGGAAGGGATACTCTTCGTCCGGCAACTCGTCCGCCGGCCGGAAACCCACCGGCGTGAGCCTTCCCTTACCCCTTGGAAAACTATCCACGTGCAGAATCGGCGTGCCGGGGTGGTCTTGATGGGGACAAGGCCACTGCAGGCCGCCTTCCTCCAGGCGAGGGTAGGTGATACCGGCGTAAGAGGGGGTCAGGGAAGCGATCTCCATCATCACCTCGGCGGGTTCGGAACAGGTCATGGCATAGCCGAGCCGCTCCGACAGGCTGGCGATAATGGAGGCGTCGTCCCTGGCCTCGCCCGGGGGCTCCACCGCCTTGCGCACCCTCTGCACCCGGCGCTCGGTGTTGGTGAAGGTGCCCTCCTTCTCCGCGAAGCAGGCTCCCGGTAGCACGACGTGGGCCAGCTCCGCGGTCTCGGTAAGAAAAATATCCTGCACCACCAGGAGCTCCAGGTTGCGCAGCCCCTCCTCCACGTGACCCGTGTCGGGATCCGTGACCATGGGGTTCTCCCCCATTACGTACAGGGCTTTGACCTCTCCCTTCCGGGCCGCCTCCATCATCTCCACCACCGAGAGGCCGGGGGTTCCCGGTAGCTCCCTCCCCCAGGCCCGGGAGAATTTCTCCCTGGCCTCCGGGTCATCCACGCGTTGGTAGCCGGGAAAGAAATTGGGGAGGGCCCCCATGTCGCAGGCTCCCTGCACGTTGTTCTGGCCTCGCAGGGGATTGATGCCCGCTCCTTCCTTGCCCAGGTTGCCGGTGAGGAGGGCCAGGTTAGCCAGGCCGATGACGTTGTCCGTCCCGGTGACGTGCTGGGTGATCCCCATGGCATAGAGGATGGCTGCCTGCTCCGCCCCCGCGTAAAGGCGAGCCGCCTGCATCAATTCCCCGGCGGGTATCCCGGTGATCTTCTCCACCCGCTCCGGGGTGTAATCCTCCAGCGCCCGGCGCAGTTCCTCGAACCCCTCCGTGCGCTCGCGCACGAAATCCTGGTCGTAAAGCCCCTCCTCCAGGATCACCCTGGCCATTCCGTTTATCCAGGCCACGTCCGTGCCTGGCCGCGGCCGGAGCTGAAGCGTCGCGTACCGGGCGATGGGAAGCTCGCGAGGATCGATGACTATGAGCTTGGTCCTCCCGGAGAGAACCGATCGCTTGATGACTTCTCCGATCACCGGGTGGTTCACGGTGGGGTTGCTCCCCGTGAGAAGGATCACCTCCGCCTTTCCCAGATCGGAGATGGAGTTGGTCATGGCCCCACTTCCCAACGTTGCCGCCAGACCGGCGACCGTAGGACTGTGTCATAAGCGGGCACAGTGGTCCACGTTGTTGGTGCCCACCGCGGCGCGGGCGAGTTTCTGGAGCAGATAATTCTCCTCGTTGGTGGCCTTGGCCGAGGAGAGGAAGGCGATGGAATCCGGCCCGTGCGTCTCCCGGATTTCCTTCAACCGGGAGGCCACGAAATCCAGGGCCTCGTCCCAATCCACCTCCACCAGACCCTCCTCCTTCCTTATGAGAGGCTTGCGCAAGCGGTCGGGATGGTCCACGAAATCCAGCCCGTATCGCCCTTTGACACACAGGCTCCACCCGTTCACCGAGTTCTCCACCCCCGCCTCGACCCCCACGATCCGGTTTTCCCTCACTTTGAGGATCAAGGAGCAGCCTACACCGCAGTAAGGGCAGACCGTCACCACCTTCTTCTCCTCCACACCCCGGTGCAGGTAGGGCTTGGGGATAAGTGCCCCCACGGGGCAGAGTGAAGCGCACAGTCCGCAGAACTCGCACGCCGAGGCCTCCAGGTCGGTGTCCAGGGCCGTACCGGGACGGGCATATCCGCCGCGGCCCAACATCTCATAATTCCCTACCCCTTGTACCTCCTGGCAGGCGCACACGCACAGGCCGCAAGAGATACACTTGGAAAGATCCCGCGCGTAGAAGGGGTTGGCATCCACTACGGGACGGAAGTCCTGTTCCAGAGGTAACTCTCGGCCGCTGATGCCCAGCTCGGCGGCCAGCTCCTTCAGCCGGCAGGCGTTGGCCGCCTCGCAGACCTCGCAGTGGGCGGGATGGGCGGAAAAGATGAGCTGCAGCGCCTTCCTCCGGGCCTCGAGCACCCGTTCCGTATCCAGCAGGACGGACATACCCTCGCGCGCCGGTGTATTGCAGGCGGTGAGAAGTGCCCCGCTCCCCTCTTCCTCCACCACGCACACCCGGCAAGAACCCCGGGCGGTGACGGCGGGGTGATGGCAAAGGGTGGGCACCTTGAAACCCGCCCTCTCCGCCGCCTCCAGGAGCGATCCTCCCTCCCCGAGTTCCAACTCCACCCCGTTGACCCTGAGCTTCATGGCCTACTCCTCCGCTATACCCCACGAACAGAATGTTCCCGGGAGAACCCGGCTTACCCTGGACTCGACCCGTATAGGTGCCGCGGAAAAAGCCATGTCGGCGGCGACGGTGGTGGGTTCGGAGCTAGGTCTATGCCCCTGCCGATACAGCTGAGATGCTACGGAGCAGCTTTCCTTGGTCCTTCAGTGTTATGAATATACCCCCTGCCAACCTCCGGTAAACCGGCTTCTTGCACCATTCCAGGAGCCCTTCAAACTTTTCCAGCATCACGGCCGGGATGGTCGAGGAAAGCGGCTGGTCCTGGTGGCTTGAACGGCATGCCGTGTACTCAGCCTCGGCATCCCATAAAGGGACGGGGCGAGCCAATCGACCGAGTCCCGAGAGGCGGAAGGGGAGGCCGCGCGCGTCGTCCAGGTCCCCCGAGAAGGATCAAAGGAGGAAAGGCCGGGTTCGGACGCCCCAGAGGCAGCATGGCTCCAGAGGCAGCATGAGGCCAGGATCCCGGCATCCCCGAAACCAGGGTGACACTAGCCCTTACTTTACCGGACCGTCGTCCAACCTTTCCCTGAAGGCCCGGTAATGGTGCAGGGCGGCCAAGGCGCGGGCCGCCCTTTCCGGGGAATGGAGGACGGGGATACCGGGACCCAGGGCCCTGTCCAGGTCCTCCAGGAAACCCCTGTCTCCCAGGGAGCAGGCCACCAGGGGCTTGTGGGGGGCCAATTCACGCAGCTCCGTGGCGCTGCCCAGGAAATCCTTGACCGACACCCCGCGTACGGTGAACTCCCGGAAGACGGCGAAGGGCATGACCATGATGGACAGGACCATGTCTATACCAGGATCTTCCAGAAGGGCCTGCATGGCCGCCAGGTAGGCCCCGGAAGGCCCCACGTCCAGCGGGTTGCGGACGTTCATCCACCTCGGGGCGATGGAGCGCACCCTCCTTTCCGTGTCCCTTGAAAGGGAGGGGATCTTAAGACCCGCCTCCGCCGCGGCGTCGGTGGCCAGCGCCCCCAGGCTCCCGCTGGAGGTGGCTATGCCCAGGCGGTTTCCCGCCGGAAGGGGCTGGGTGGAGAACACCCGGGCCAGGTCGATGAGCTCGTCCAGGGTTCCGGCGCGCACGGCTCCCGCCTGGCGGAAGGCCGCATCGTAGAGGTCATCCTCCCCCGACATGCTGCCGGTATGGGAGGCGGTAGCCTGGCGTCCCTCCCCGGTGCGCCCGCTCTTGAGGACCAGCACCGGTTTCACCCGGGTGACCCGGCGCAGGGTAGCCACCAGCCGTCTTCCGTCCGCGGCCCCCTCCAGATACATCATGACCAACTTGGTGTCCAGGTCCCGGAGGAAAAATTCCAGCACCTCGCACTCGTCCACGTCCAGGCGGTTTCCCAGGGTCACCGCCTTGGAGATGAAGACCCCCCGCTGGTGGAGGCCGTCCAGGAGGATGTTCCCGAAAACCCCGCTCTGGGCTATCACCCCTACGGGGCCCGGAGTGAGAGCCTCCTCCACCACTTCCACGGTGGAAAAACGGTTTGCGGTGTTCACCACCCCCACGCAGTTGGGCCCTATGACCCGCACGCCGAGACGCGAGGCGGTCTCCCGGAGAAGTTCCTGGCGCGCTATCCCTTCCCCGCCTACCTCGGCGAAGCCGGCGCTCTCGATGACCGCATGCCGGATCCCCCGAATGGCGATCTCCTCCAGGGTTCGCGGCACGGACTCCGCGGGCACGATTATCACCGCCAGGTCGGGGTCCCCGGGAACATCGGCGACGCGAGGATAAAGGGGCATGCCGTGCAGCTCCCCTCCGGCCGGATTGACCAGGAATAAACGGTCCCCCCATCCCTGCCTCTGCAGGGCCAGGGGAAGCACGAAGCCGAAACCGGGGGAACGCCTCGCCCCCACGATGACCACTCCCCGGGGTTCGAAGAAAGGCCGCAATCCCTGTACGCCGGAAGCCATCCCCGTTCACCCTCCCGCCTGACTCTTCCCGGATGCTCCACGGAAAATTCCCGTTACAAGCAGGTTATAGGCATCACCGCCGGCGTGCAAGCGGAATCCATCCTCCGCCAAAACCGCCGCCTGGTATATTCTGCGATGACGGGACGGAAAGGCAAACCCGGTAAGAGACACGACCTGATGTACAATGGAGGCCGACAGGGGCGGAAACATTCCTCTAAACCCGCCTCCGCTCCACGATTCCCCCGCCTATCACCTCATCTCCCCGGTAAAAAACCACCGCCTGACCCGGCGCCACGACCTCCTGTGGATGCTTGAACCTCACCATCGCCGATCCTCCGCTTAAGGGAACCAGCACGGCGGGAATTTCCTTTCCACGGTACCGAGTGACCACTTCGACCTCCAGTTCACCGCTCGGAGAAACGCGACTTGTGTAACTTACTTCCCGCAGAAAAACCCGATTCTCCCTGCGGGGCTCTGTGTTCACGGTGATCGCGTTCCGGGAGGGATCCATGTCCACCACGTACCAGCGACCGGGACGTGAGACGCCGAGACCCCTCCTCTGACCCAGGGTATAAAAGGGCAATCCTCGATGCACTCCCACCACCTCGCCCCTCCCGTTCAGGATGGGACCCGGCCGGAATTCGGCCCTTCCCGATTCGGCCAACAGGGCGGCGTAACCCGCCTTTCCCACGAAACACAGGTCCTGACTCTCCCGTTTGTCGTGGACCCTCAGGTTGAGAGTCGCGGCTATCCTTCGGGTCGTCTCCTTGGCCATCTCGCCCAGGGGAAACAGGAGACGGGAAAGCTTATCCTGTTCGAGCATGTAGAGGAAATACGATTGGTCCTTGCGTGCGTCCAGGCCCTTCATCAGAAGGAATTCGGCTCTGCCCGGGTCATACACGACGCGGGCATAATGTCCGGTGGCCAGGAAATCGGCCCCCAGGGCCAGGCACCGTTCCAGGAGAACTTCGAATTTAATTATCCGGTTGCAGGCCAGGCAGGGGTTGGGCGTCTCTCCCTGGAGGTAGCCGTCGATGAAGTAATCGATAACCGCCTTTCGAAAAATCCCTTTCAAATTAAGAACGTAGAAGGGGATGGAAAGAACCTGGGCCACCCTCCTGGCGTCATCCAGGTCCCGCAGGCCGCAGCAGACATTGGGGCGCTCCTCGACGGCACCTGCGTCGAAGAGCTTGAGCCCCACGCCAATAACCCGGTAACCCTGCTTTTTGAGCAGGGCCGCCGCCACGGAGGAGTCCACTCCCCCCGACATGGCCACAAAGACCACCCTGTTCCCCACCTCCTTTCACCCCCCTGTCGAAAACGACGCTAAGCGATAGCTGCAGGCTCGGCGAAAGGCTCTCGGTGGGCGGCTTTCCTCACGCGGTCCATGGAACCAACATCCTCTCCACGGCGCGCAAGGCCCGCAAGCGCACAGCCTCGGGTACCTTCACCTGAGGGCGGAGGGTCTCCAGGGCCTTCAGGACCTTGGAAAGGGTGGTCAACTTCATGTTGGGGCACAAGGGCTCCACCATCGGTGCATAGAACCTCTTGTGCGGCACGGCCTTCCGCAGCGGGTGCAGCATTCCGCACTCGGTGGCCACGATGAACTCCTCCGCCTCCGAGTTCCGGGCGGCCTCCACCATCCCCGAGGTGCTGCGGATGTGATCCGCCAGCTCCAGCACCTCCCGCGCGCATTCGGGATGGGCGATGACCTCGGCCTCCGGATGTAATTTTTTCGCCTCCAGGATATGTTCCCTCCGGATGCCCTGGTGCACGTGGCAGTATCCGTCCCAGGGGATGATCCTCTTCTCCGGCACCCTCTCCGCCACGTAGGCCGCCAGGTTGCGGTCGGGAAGAAAGAGTACCTCCTCGCCCTCCACCCGGCGCACCACCTCCACCGCGTTGGAGGAGGTGCAGCAGTAATCGCTCAAGGCCTTCACCGCTGCCGTGGTGTTCACATAGGAAACTACTGTCACCCCGGGATGGTCCTCGCGGAACCTTTTCAGGTCCCGGGCCGCAGCCATGTCCGCCATAGGGCAGCCGGCGTTCAGGTCGGGCAGCAGCACCACCCGGTCCGGGCACAGGATGGAGGCCGTTTCGGCCATGAAATGCACGCCGCAGAAGACGATCACCTCGGCATCGGTCTCCGCCGCGCGGCGAGCCAGTCCCAGGGAATCGCCCACGAAGTCGCCCAGATCCTGCACCTCCGGCCGCTGGTAATTGTGAGCCAGGATCACCGCGTTCCGCCTCTCCTTCAGGGCCAGGATGCGCTCCTGCAGTTCCTCCTCGGGAAGCAGCAGTTCGAAACTCGTATCCTCCCGCTTCATTTTCCAATCAACTCCAATCCTCGGTGCTCCTCTTTTCCGGTCACGGGGATCCCCTCTCCGTCGACCCCCGCGACCGGATGTTCTCCTCTGCCGGAACCTGGCACCCGTTCCGGCCAGGCCGGCATCACGGGCCAGCTCCGGATCCCCTATATGTAATACATGGTCGGAGTTTCCTTCATCATCCTCCTCTGCATACCCGCCAGGTCGGCGAGGGTTTTTCCGGCCAGCGCCCCCCGCATCGACCTGGTTACCTCCTCCCACACCAGCCGGGCGGCGCAATCGTCCGCCCGCCCGCAGAAATCCCGCTTTCTCACGCATTCCACCATGCTCAGGTCCCCTATGCACGCCTCCACCACCTCCAGGAGGTCTATCTCTCCCGGAGGCCTGGAGAGCATGAAGCCGCCTTTCGCCCCCCGGGCGGTCCGCACCAGGCCGGCGTTCCGCAGGAGGATGAAGACCTGGCCCAGGTACCGCTCCGAAAGCCCCTGCCGGGAGGCGATCTCCCGGAGGAGCACGGGATGCTCGTACCCTCCATGCATGGCCAGGTCGAGCATGGCCCTCAACCCGTAGCGAGCCTTGGTGGGCATGCGCATGGCCGCACCTCCTCACCGGTACCTGAGCAGCCGGTGACGACCGGAGATCCTCCTTATCCTCTCCACGATGCCCGGCAGCACTTCCAGCACGTAATCGATGTCCTCCTCGGTGTTACCCCGGCCCAGCGAGAAACGCAGGCTGCACTGGGCTAGATGGGGAGGGACGCCCATGGCCAGTAGCACGTGCGAAGGCTCCACCGACCCGGAGGTACAGGCGGATCCGGTGGACACGGCTATCCCCTCCACGTCCAGCCCCAGGAGCAGGGATTCACCGTCAGCGCCCTCGAAGCTCAGGTTGAGCACGTTGGGCAGGGAGTCCTCCGCGCTTCCATTGCGGTAAACGCCGGGTATCCTCTCCATGATCCCCGCGGCCAGCATTTCCGTCAGCGCGCGAAGGCGAGAATGGGTCTCCTCCAGCTCCGAGAGAGTCGCCGAGAGGGCTTTGGCCATACCCACGATGGCGGGGACGTTCACCGTCCCGGGGCGTAACCCCCTCTCGTGATGACCGCCTTGCATGATGGGGCGGATGGGAGTGCCCTCCCGGATGAACAACGCTCCCACCCCCTTGGGCCCGTAGAACTTGTGCCCGGAAAAGGAGACCAGGTCGGCGCCTAGCTCGTCCACGTCCAACCTCGTCTTCCCCGCCGCCTGGACGGCGTCTGTGTGCAGGAGGACCCCTCTCTCCCGGGCCAACCTCGCTATCTCGCGTATGGGCTGAAGGGTTCCCGTTTCGTTGTTGGCGGTCATGACGGTTATGAGAACGGTCTCCTCGCGGATGGAGGCGCGGAGGCGCTCCAGGTCGACGAGGCCCCGCCGGTCCACGGGAAGGTAGGTGATCTCGAACCCCTCTCTTTCCAGTTCCTGGCAGCAATGGAGCACGGCGTGATGTTCGACGGCGGAAGTTATGATGTGGTTACCCACTTCCCTGGCCGCCATGGCCACGCCCTTGATAGCCAGGTTGTCGCTTTCCGTCCCCCCCGCGGTGAAGACTATCTCCTCGGGCCTGGCGCCGATGCGGGAGGCGAATTCCTCCCTGGCCTCCTCCAGGGCCTTGCGCGCCTCCTGGCCATACAGATGCACGCTGGAGGAATTCCCGAAGGCGCGGCGGTAGGTGTCCACCATGGCCTGCAGCGCCTCTTCGCGGATGGGGGTGGTGGCGGCGTGGTCCAGGTATACCCTCCTCCTCATCGACTATCCTCCTAGACTTTTCCGGGACCGTGGAAGCTTTCCTTCATCCCATCTTTTGCCCGGTCTTTCCCCTTTCCCGTAGCCCTTGCGATGGCCGGGCTTCGTGTGGCTCCAAAACGGATGAAAACAAATCGTTTACCTCTCTACCCCCTCAAGGAGATACCGTGGACTCGAAGAGCCAAGTGGAAAGGTAGCGTTCCCCCGTATCGGGCAGGATCACCACGATGAACTTCCCCCGGTTCTCCGGCCGGCGGGCCACCTCCAAGGCCGCCCAGGCGGCTGCCCCCGAGGAGATGCCCACCAGGATCCCCTCCTCCCGCGCCAGCCTCCGGGCCATGACCCCGGCGTCCTCGTCCTTCACCCTCACGATCTCGTCGATGAGCTCCGTCCTTAACACGCCGGGGATGAACCCCGCCCCTATACCCTGGATCCGGTGCGGCCCGGGCTGACCCCCGGAGAGCACCGGGGAGGCCTCGGGCTCCACGGCCACCACGTGGAACCCCGGCTTGCGCTCCTTGATCACCTCCGCCACCCCGGTCAGGGTCCCGCCGGTCCCCACCCCGCTCACCAGGATGTCCACCCGGCCGTCCGTGTCCTCCCATATCTCGCGGGCGGTGGTCGCGCGGTGAATGGCAGGGTTGGCCGGATTCTCGAACTGCTGGAGCATGACGGCTCCGGGGGTGGTACGCACCAGCTCCTCGGCCCTGGCTACCGCCCCCCTCATGCCCTCGGAGCCCGGGGTGAGGACGAGCTCGGCCCCCAGGGCCTCCAGGAGCTTTCTCCTCTCCACGCTCATGGTCTCGGGCATGGTGAGGATGAGCCGGTAACCCCTCGCGGCACAGACGAAGGCCAGGGCGATTCCCGTGTTCCCGCTGGTGGGTTCCACGATCACGCTCCCCTCCTTCAAGAGCCCCCTGCGCTCGGCATCCTCGATCATGCTCACCCCGATGCGGTCCTTGACGCTGGAGAGGGGGTTGAAGGACTCCAGCTTGGCGTACACCTCCGCCTCCACGCCCTCCGTAACCCGGTTCAACCTCACCAGCGGCGTGTTCCCGATGGTCCGGGTGATGTCCGCGTATAACCTGGCCATCTCTCCTCCCCGGTCGATTCAAATAAAGATTATTAATACTATCGTTTTGATAATCTATAATAATCAGTCACCTTTTTCAAGGGGTTTTCAAGGGATTTAATGAATAGGTGACGTCCTCTTCAGGGATTATGGGCGACATCCTCTTCGGGGATCGCAAACCGGCCCCAGCCATCAGGTTGGCGGGAGCAGTGGTGTCAGATATCCATTATCTAGGGGGGCACCCGCAAGAGGTTAAAGAGGATCTTAGGCCGTTTTCAGGAAGATCTCCACGTAACCCTCGCCTTCGTTCCTTTCCCCGAGGACCAGGTCCCTTCCCTCGAAGACCTCCAGGAGCCCCCAAACCCTGCCGGAAACGACGGGGGGGGAGTAGGGGTTGAGTATCCTTATCCGGTAACCGTCCCCCTCCCGCTTCAGTGCCGTCGCCCGCCCCCAGCTGCGCAGGGGGAACTTTAGGAGCTCGGCCTCCAGGGAGGTGCGGTCCCTTATCTCCCCGTAATAACCCCGGGCGTACCCGCGGCTGATCTCGGCGATGATGTCCCCGATCTCCTCCCCCAGCTCCTCCTCCAGTACGCGCACCACGGCCACGATGCCGTTGGTGTTGTGGAGGATGAATCGCTTGCCGCTTACGCGCTCCCGGATGAGGGAGATCTCCGGGTTCCACTCGAACTGCTCGGATATGGCCAGGGGGATGCCGCACTCCGGACAGTAGCGGTACTCCAAGTCACCCTCCTCGGTGAAGGGAATCCCCAATTCCACCTCCTGCTCGATGCGCTCCTCGAGCTCCGGCTCCCCCTCCACGGCCACTATGTCTATGATGTCCCTGGTGGTTTCATCCCTCCAACGCGGATCTCCCCTGCTGCCGTCCGCGGCCTCGAAGACCCCCGCCCAGTCCCCACGGGCCATGGGATCGCTGTAGTAGGCGGGAGTGCGCACGGAGAGGATCTCCCCCTCCCGGTATTCCAGTATCTCCGCGATGCCCAGTCCCCAGTAGGCGCAGAAACGCGAGATCATGCGGAAGACGTCCATGGGCGCGGGTTCCATGCCCGCACGGCGGAGGTTGTCCATGAGCGAGCGGGTATAGCGCACCCCGTCCCTGCGTTTGCCCTCGATGACCAGCCGGGTGATGTCAAATCCTATGCGCCGGGAGATCTCCGGGAAGAGGTTGTTCAGCTCCTCCACGTCATAGAGGGTCCCCCTGATATGCGGGGGTTGGCTGGCGGTGATGACCCCGTTCTTGTGCCAGGTATTTCCCCTCCCTATACCCTTGGGAAGGCCGCAATGTGTACAGGCCCATTTCCTTTCTTCCATGCCACACCTTCCTGATCGCCCCACCGGATGCGCCGCCTCGCCGCCATCCGCGAATCGACCTGGCTTTATCTTAATATTTCGATCACCCTCATGCATATCCTGCGGGGATCCGTCATTGATCGAACACCTTCACCCGGCCACGCGCGCAGGTTAATCGCCCGTTCCGGCTGCCCCTGGCTCGCCTGATGTACCGGTTCAGGCGGCAAAGGGGATGCTCGTCGATGGTGACCGAAGCGGTGGCCAGCGGAACCCCTTTCGCCCGCTCGGCCTACGAGGGCCTGCCCACGTCGTTCCTCGACCACGGCTAAGGCTATCATCTCCTGTTTGGCAATTTATGGCATCTATTGCCTGCCCGCTTATCCTAGGCCTTCACTTTCCTCCAGCCCGGTGGAAGCAGCTCCATGACCCGGTCGCGGATGAACTCGTTGTCCTCCTCCTCGGCCAGGCGGAAGAAGAGGTCGAAGGGGATGTCCTGGCGGGACACGAAATCGGTGACGATGCGGATCATGCGGGCGATGAGTTTCATGCCCTTTCGGTCCCGGGGGACGGTGTCCGCCCACTGGCGGAGGGTCTCCACCTGCTGGATGAACCGCCCCTCCGCCTTCTCCCCCAGCTCCTCCAGCACCTCGTACATGCGTCGCTTGGGGGGAAGGGTGAAGAGCTTCCCGATGTTCACCTGCACGCCCCCGTCTTCCTCCCGGCGGTAAACGGCCACCGGGAGGATGGGCGCCGGTGCGGCGCGGGCCAGGTTGGCCACCCCGAACTGGAAGGGCTTGACCTCTCCCGGCCTGCTCCGGGTACCCTCGGGAAAGACGAGGACCAGTTCCCCTTTTCGGAGGTATTTTAGGCTCAGGCGTATGGCCTCCGAGTTGTCCCCCCCGGAACGGTCGATGGGGATGACCCCGAAGACCTTCCAGAGCATCTTTCCCAGGAAACCCTCCGCCCCCGTCTCGATCTCCTTCTTGGCCCAGGGCCACAGGTGCCGGTGCACCAGGGCAGGCTTGAGGGCCAGGGCGATGGCGATGATGTCCGCGCTGCTCTGGTGGTTGGAGACCACGATGAAGGGCCCGTAACGGGGGACGTTCTCCTGTCCGGAGACCCTCAAGTTGTACCTGGGTCTGCGGGCCACCAGGGCGAAGGGCGGTCGCAGGAAAACGTAACGCCACCACATCTTCACGCCTCCCGGCCCCGGGGGAGAAAGCAGCCTGATCGCGGCTGATTTACATAGAGCGCCATTCCACCCTTCAGATCCCGTTTTTCCTACCAGGGCAGCCCTGGTGTCGCCTTCCAGCAATAATCGGTGAGGCCACGGGCTTGCCCTCACAGAGCCGCCGTTCGTATCCTTATCCGCAGCCCGCCATCGAGTGGAACACCTTCAGCCATCCCCGCCAGGCTTCTTTATATCAGCTTATACAAAGGCCGCCGTCCGGCGCAATGTCGGTTGGGTGACGGCTTCCAGAGGGAATATTTCCTGCCATATCCTTATCCGAACCGCATGGAGGAGCTTCCATACTCCCTCCTCTCTCCATATTCCAGCTCGACGCCGGGAAGGGCCCCGGAACCCTTTAACTCCGAAAACTCCCTTTTCAACCAGGCGCCGTGTCCGCCCGCGCCGGTATACCGCGCCATCGGCCTCCTGTCAGGAATCGCCATTCCAGCCCCGACCTGCGGATGCCCCGCGCGCGCCTCGCGCCTGCCCATAAGGCCCCCGTGTTAAGATAAAGACCGACGCCGTGGCCAGGTGCAGGGGGGCTTACGAGCCGGGAGCGGTAGAGGACGGTGACAGGTATGTATAGCAGGAAGAATTTCCCATGGAAATGTTTAGCCATTCTCGCCGGATTCGCCTTCTTTGAACCACTGCTGCGGGAAAGGGCTACACGCAGCGCGCCGAGGGAACCGGTGATCTGGTCCCCCTCTCCCGGGGAAAGCCTTCTCCTGCGCGGCCTGGAGGTCATAGACGTGGCCAACGGGCAGATCCTCCACCGGCGCGGCCTTCTGATCCGCGACGGGCGCATCGAGGACCTTCTCACCGAGAAGAAGGCCTCTTCCGCCGCGGCGGACAAGGTGGTGGACGCCTCCGGGTTCTACGCCCTCCCGGGACTCATCAACGCCCACTGCCATATCCTTCTGCCCATGGCCCTGGACCTGCGGCCCGATCTCCTCTCCGCGCTGGGACGACAGGCGGAGCGCAACCTGGAAGAATGCATAACCCACGGGGTCACCACGGTCCGCGACGCGGGCACCTTACCCCTGCTCCTGCTCCGATACAAGGAGAGAATCGACCGCGGGGAGCTCCTGGGGCCCCGGGTATTCTACGCGGGCTCCTTCATCAACGCGCCCGGGGGGTATCCCTCCGATTACATGAAACCCTTGCCTGCTCCTTTGGCCCGCCGGTGGGGAAATCAGGTGCTGAGCGCAGACACCCCCCACTCGGTCCGTGAGGCGGTGCGTCGGAACCATGATTTAGGATGCCGTTTCATCAAGACGGCTCTGGACGACCGCACCCTCTTCGCGGGACAGAAGCCCCTTCCCGTGCTGGACGACGCCTCCCTATCCGCCATGGTGGACGAAGCCCATTCCCTCGGACTGAAGGTCTCCGCCCACCACCGCTTCCTGCGCGGCTTCCGGCGGGCGGTGGAGTTGGGGTTGGACGGCCTGGAACACCTCCCCTCCGACGACTACCTCACCGAAGAGGATGTCCGGTCCTTCGTGTCCCGGGACATGTACCTGGTGCCCACGGTCACCGTGGGCTGGGCCCTGGCTGGCGTCAGCTCGGGGGATCCCTTCTTGGAGGACCCTATGGTACGGAAAGCCCTGGCACAAAGGTTGGAATTCGTGAAATCCCAATATCCCACGGTGGCCGAGACCTCCGTTCACCGGGCCATGCTGCGCTTCGAAAGGCATTACCGAGATCCTCGCTACGTGGAACGGCGCCACCCCATGTATACCCTGGACCCCAAGATCTTCACGGAGGGCATCGTGAAGGGCAGCGAGAATTTGCGCCGGCTCCACCGGGCGGGGGCCCTTATCGGCTGCGGCAACGACGGCGGCATCCCCCAATCCTGCCCGGCCCTGGTGGCCCTGGAACTCCACCTCCTGCGGGAGATGGCGGAGATGGAACCCATGGAAGCCCTTCGCGCCGCCACCATGAACAACGCCCGCATCCTGGGGGTAGAGGATGAACTGGGAAGCCTGCAACCGGGCAAACTGGCGGACGTGGTGCTCTTGGCGGAGAACCCGCTTCTGGACCTGCTCTCCCTTTTGCGGCCGGAGGCGGTCTTCAAGGAAGGAAAGCTGGTCCATAGCACGTATCGCCTGACAGTGTGAAATGTCAAGGCACTACAGGAAAAGGGGGGACGCGGGTTTTCGGACGTGGGAGCCCGGGATGAGCCCGAGCCGTCCGGGTGACCCGTGCACGGCTGCCGTAAACTCAGATCGTCGTAACGGGGAGGACAGGCGCCGGTGCACGGCGATGGGTGGGACGTGATCGTGGTGGGGGCCGGCCTGGGCGGGCTGACCGCCGCCCTCCGCCTGGTCAGGGAGGGCCTCCGGGTGGTGGTGGTGGACGCCGCCTCCCATCCGGGGGGCACCGCCTACGTTTTCCGGCGGGGAGATTTCCTCTTTCCCATGGGGGCCCTGGGATGCGCCAACCCTGAACTGGTCCGGGCAACCATCACCCGCGCCGGGATGAAAAGGCCTCCCGTTTTTCACCGAGTCCATTACCGATTGCGCGCCTTTGGCCTCGACCTTCCCATCTCCCGTCCCTTCCGGGACACGGCGGATGCCCTTGCCCGCCACTTCCCGGAAGAAGCCGCGGCCATAAAGCGGTTCTTCCTTGATATGGAATATATTGCTAAAAGCCTTCTTTCCCCGACGCCATATCACCACCCTTATCAAAGCGCATCGGGGACCCCGCGCGGCGGGCATTGGGCATACGCCCCACCAACCCAAGTCCCGCCGGGTGGCGAGCGGCTCGGCTATTCCCTGGAGCCGCCGGGGAGGCCTGAATACGGGGGGCGCATCCCACCCCTGCCCGGCACCAGCGCTGCTTTCTACCTGAAGGGTATGGTGAAAGACCCGAGGCTGCGACGCATCCTGGGAAGCATGGGAACGCGGGAACCCTTCGCCAACCTGGCCATCCTGGCGGCCATGTGGTCGCTCCTATGCCAGAGCGGGATCCACTACCCGCAGGGCGGGTTTTACGGGTTGAGCGACGCATTGGCCGCGGAACTGGCCCCGGGTGCCGGCACGACACGGCCCCGAGGCGGAGACCGCGCGGGCCGAAGCGGCTACCCGCCGGGGGAATGCGGCGGGTCGGGTATCCGGGAACCCGGACCTCGGTCCGTCACGGCCCTGGGAAGCGTGACTGGTCGGCTACCGCCGATCCTCCTTGGGCGCCGCGTTTCCCGCATCAAGGCTGAACGAGGCCGGGTGCGGGGAGTGACCCTCCAGGACGGCACCTCCCTAACCGCCGAGGCGGTGGTCAGCAACGCCGACTTCAAGAACACCTTCCTCCGCCTCGTGGATCCGGAAGCCCTTCCCGAGCCCTTCCTCCGCCGCCTCCGCTCCGCCCCCCTCACCTCCTCCAACCTCCAGGTCTGCCTGGGGCTGGAGGCGGCAAAAGCGGATCTTTCCTCCTTCCTGGAGGGCACCCGCATCATATACCGCCGCGAGGATGCACCGGATGTCGACGGGGAGCAGGAAAGAGCCCCGGAATGGGATCCCGCGCGAGCGGCCCAAGATGAGTTGGAGCTTTGCCTGCTGAGCGCGGACGACCCCTCGCTGGCCCCCCCGGGAAAGGCGGTCCTGGTCATACGAACCGCCGTGCCCTACGAGGCTTTCCAGCGCCTCCGTGGCCCGGGGGGCGGCAGGGATCCGGGGTACATGGAATACAAGAAGAAAATCGGGCGGGCCCTGGTCAGGGAAGCCGCCGTTCTAATCCCCGGGCTGGAGGATTCCGTGGAGGTCATGGACGTGGCCACCCCCCTTACCTTCGAGGAACGCGGTGGCCGCTTCCGGGGCGCGGTTGCGGGATGGTCCTGGGACTACGGGGAGAATCTCGACCGCCCGGTGGAGCTGGTGCGCACCCCGGTCTCCGGCCTATTCATGGCCGGCCACCAGGCCTTCTCCATGCTCGCCCTGGGCGGCATACCATCCGCGGTGCTCAGCGGCCTGCGGGCCGCCGAGTACGTCCTGCAAGGGGAGGGACCGGTGGAGGACATGGAGCTTCCCGGAAGCTGAAGACCACCGGGCCCTCATGTCCTGCCGTCCATCCGTTAAGTGAAGGCCAATCCTGCCGATTAATAATCAGGCGGTGGGATCGGTCAGCCGACCTCGCCGAGCTCACGCCGCAAGATGGGCACGGTTAACCGATCGCCCTCGGGGCCGGCACTGTGGCGAGAAGAGGATGGACCCCGGGCCGTGGAGGGCCGTGGGGAGAGGGATGCCAGGTCGCCAGGCCACTATCCCCGAGGTTTCGCCGGGTGGGCGTGGTTGGACGGAGGCCGGGTGGTGCGGCACCGGTTCTCCGCACCCCGACGGCCTTTTCGCCTAGGGCGATGCATGCCGCTTTTCCCGGGGAAAAGGATCCATCCCGCCCCTGCGGTCCAGCATCCAAACCACCCCCGCGATGCGCCTGCAGCTGGGGGAAGAGGTCGTCTCGCGAGGCATCGAAGAATACGGCATAGAGGGCAAGGTGAAAGGAATGACGAGGGGCGATTCCGGGAGGCCACCGGGCACAAGAAAGGGGCGTAGATGGACCCTACGCCGCAAGGTGCTGGCCCTCCTGGGCATGACCTTCCTGGCCTTGGCCGCCATCTTCAACCTGGTGGCCTGGTATGTACTCCTCCAGGGCTACCGTGGCCTGGAGGAGGAGCGCATCCGAGAGGACGTCTCCAGGGCCGCCGACGCCTTTTCGCGGGAGGCCGAGAACCTGGACTTGACGGTAAGGGACTGGGCCTTCTGGGACGAAACATACGCCTTCGTGGCCCACCCGGATCCGGCCTATGTGCAGGCCAACCTTACCGAAAGCACTTTCCGGGAACTGAACGTCCAGGCCATGGTCTTCCTCGACGACAGCGGCCGAGTGGCCTATGCCAAGGGCGCGGGCTTCGAGGAAGGTGGGGAGATGTCGGTTCCACACGGCCTTTTCTCCCACCTGCGGGCCAAATCTCCCCTCCTGGAAACAATTTCCACGGGGAAGGGAGTTTCCGGCCTGCTCCTGCTTCCGGAGGGCCCTTTCATCGTCTCCTCGGAGCCCATCCTTACCAGTAACATGGAGGGCCCGCCGCGGGGAGCGTTGATCATGGCCCGGACGCTGGATGGAGAGGAGATACACCGGATCACGGAGCCCTACCACCTGGAGATCGAGACGCGGCTCCCGCAAGCCGTGGCCGGTGACCAGGAGTGGGAACCGGCGGAGGGACTGCTCGCGGCGGGCGAAGAAAGCGTCATCCGGGCCGAGGGCTCGCGATACATCCACGGCTACGGCCTACTGCGCGACCTCTACGGGGCGCCCGGCCTCTTTTTCCGGGTCACCCAGGACCGCTCCCTATACCGCCAGGGCGTCAGGGCCATGATCTACTTCACCGCCTTCATCACCGGATTCTGCATGCTGGTACTGGCCGCCGTTCAGGTCCTCCTGGATAGGTCCTTCCTGCGCCGCATAGGCAGGCTGAGCGAAGAGGTTTCCCTCATGGGAGTGGAGGGCGAGCCGGGTTGGAGGGTTAACATCTCCGGTAACGACGAGGTCACCGAGCTGGCCCGGGCCATCAACCGCATGTTGGAGCTCCGGGAGAGGGAGGAAAGGCGTTTCCGCTCCCTGGTGGAGCACGCCCAAGATATCATCGTGGTCCTGGACCGGGAGGGCAAGGTCACCTACCAGAGCCCCAGCACGGGAGAGGTCCTGGGCTACGGCACGGAGGGAATTATGGGCAGGAACGTCTTCGATCTCATCCACCCCGAGGATCTCCCACGCGCCCGCCATGTCTTTTCTCGCGGCGTGGAACAGCCCTGGTCGTTGGGGCGCCACGAGATACGCCTCCGACGCGGCGACGGTTCGTGGTGCCACCTGGAGTTTACCGGGGTGAACCTCCTCGAGGACCCCGCCGTCCTGGGCATGGTGGTCAACGCCCGCGACATCACCGCCCAGGTGGAGGCCAGGGAACGGCTGCAGAAGATCAACCTCCTCTTCACCGGCCTGGGAGCCGGGATCATGGACAACATCGACCGGATCGTCCACTCCTGCCGCGAAATATTGGGGATGCGTTTCGCCGCCTACAGCCGGATGGAGGGGGGCAAGCTGGCGGTCATCTCCACCGCCCCCGGGGAAGAGGGCTTCAGGGTGGTCAAGCCCTCGGAGAGTTGCCCTTTCATGCGCCTTATATCGACCGACGCCCGGAGGCCCTTGCCCCCGCGGAGGATCGACGTCCGGGAACACTGCGGTGGGTGCCCGGTGGGTTCCCTGGAGGGATACGGGCTCTGCGCTGCCTACCCGGTGACCCGAGCTGATAACACATTGGGTTTCCTTTCCGTGTTCGACCCCGATAAAGAAACCCTGTCCCCCGGCGATCTGGACACCCTGGGGACCCTGGCCCGGGCCATTTCCGTGGAGGAGGAACGCCTGGCCCACGAGACGGAGCTCAAGGACTTCATCGATATCGCCTCCCACGAGCTGCGGCACCCCATCACCCTCATGAAGGGCTACGCCATCACCCTCCGCGACTACTGGGAACGCATGCCCGGGGAGCAGAGGAGGGAATTCCTGGAAAACATCAACCTGGGAGCGGACCGCCTGGACATCCTCATACGGGAGCTCCTGGACGTCTCCCGTATCGAGCGGGGGCGCCTGGGCCTCGACCTCCGCGAGGCCCCTCTTCCACCCCTGGTGGAGCGCGCCCTCCAGGAGATGGAGGCGCGCGGCAACCCGGGGCGTTTCCGCCTGGACATCGCCTCTGGGCTCTCGCCGCGTGTGGTGGACCCGGAGAAGATACAGCGAGTGCTCATCATACTCCTGGAGAACGCGGTCAACTTCTCCCCTCCCGGAAGCCCGATCGAGGTATCCGTCGAGGACAAGGACGGCGTGGCGTTGTTCTCGGTCCTGGACCGGGGGTCCGGCGTCCCGGAGAAGGACCGGGAGCGCATCTTCGAACGCTTCTACCAGGTGGAGGACGTCCTCCACCACTCCCGCTCGGGCATGGGCATGGGCCTGTTCATCGCCCGGGAGATCATAGAGGCCCACGGCGGCAGGATTTGGCATGAACCGCGACCCGGCGGTGGTTCCATATTCCGTTTCACCCTCCGGTAAAGAATCCCGCTCGAGGCACGACCTTACGCCATGCTTCTACCTTCCGGATGTCGCCCTGCGGCATCGGTTTTTGGTCGCCCAAAGACCTCAAAACGAGCAGCGCTGAAAACCAGCGGCGTGCACTGTTGGACTTGTTTCCTGGAATACCGCGGATTCCACCCCGGCATCTCCCGGTCCCCGGAATGTCCTGTGGCACAGGCGTTTCCGCGATCATCGGAAAACCGCGAAACGAACGGTTTCCGGATACCTCCCGCACCAAGGGCCGCCGGATGTTTCGTGCAACAAGCCCCGTGCAGACCGCTGAGAATAGGCCGCCTCCGGGATAGGTGGCTCGAGGAAATACACAGCGGGGTTCGGGAGGCTTTACTCGTCCCCGAAAGAAGTGCCTACCGACTTGGCGTACAGCACCATCTCCCCGTCCGGAGGGACCTTTTTCTGTTCGCTTACCGCCTCCGAGAGGTCGGCGGCGCAGATGCGCGGCGTCCTCAGGCAGGCCATGCGTCCGAACTCCCCTTCTGCCACCATCTCCACCGCCTTGACGCCGAAGCGCGTGGCAAGGACGCGGTCGAAGGGGGAGGGGCTTCCTCCCCTCTGGAGATGCCCCAACACGGTGACCCTGGTCTCCATCCCCGTCCGCGCCTCGATCTCCCCGGCGACCAGCTCCCCTATCCCGCCCAGGACCCGTCGGCCGTTCCCGGTTTGCTTGTAGATCACACCCTTTTCCGGATGGGGGGTGCCCTCGGCGACCACGATGATACTGAATTTCTTGCCGCTTTCCTTGCGCTTGATTATCTTCTCCACCACCTTGTCGAAGGTGAAGGGTATCTCCGGGATGAGAATGACATCCCCGCCCCCGGCGATGCCGGACTGCAGGGCTATCCATCCCGAATTGCGCCCCATGACCTCCACGACCATGACCCGGTGATGGGACTCGGCGGTGGTATGGAGCTTGTCGATGGCCTCCGTGGCCGTATGTAGAGCAGTGTCGAAGCCGAAAGTTATATCGGTGGCCATGATGTCGTTGTCGATGGTCT
>Ga0207433_10002367_pt1 | contig 38456 bp, 23 predicted proteins | sample YelNatPaOPGAMG01_FD_187559 | JGI IMG/M metagenome (GOLD analysis project Ga0207433, IMG submission 187559) | Hot spring thermophilic microbial communities from Obsidian Pool, Yellowstone National Park, USA - OP-RAMG-01 (SPAdes) (version 3) | ecosystem: Environmental > Aquatic > Thermal springs...
GATGAAACCGCCAGTCCGTATCAAATGGTTGGATGTGTCTATTTCCCCCGTTCCTCACATCCCCGCGGATCATCGGGGGAATCAATAGCCCAATGATTAAAATGTGTTTGAAATTCAACATAGGATGGCCCCTTTCTTTGGTTAACTGTATTGTATTTTTATTTTAATAATAAAAACTTCTTCATGGCACAGTAATTCCCGGCCTTTAGTTTATAGAAATACACTCCACTCGATAAATTGGCGCCATTGAATTCCACAAAATGATTGCCCGCACTCTGACGTTCGTTGACCAGCGTTTCGACTTCCCTTCCGCGAACATCGAATACCTTTAAAACCACAAGACCACTAACCGGCAATTGATAGCTGATTCGTGTGGAGGAATTAAAAGGATTGGGATAATTTTGAGATAAATTAAATGAATGACTCATGTGGGAATTTTTTTCAGGACTCACGGAAACATAATTGTTTCCTCCTTCTACCATAATCATTTGCACTGATCTCGGAGGTGAGGTCAATTTTATTTCATTTTCTATTGGGTATGAATCCGCCGGAATATCAAACAATTCCTCATAAGGTCCCCAATGGTTTTCATTGGGCCCGTATCCATTAATATAGACATTCGGGGAAAAGTCGCCGTTTTCTGTATCCCCAATAAATGAGTAAACATAATATTTATTGCCAACACCGATGTCTTTTGGATCGATCTTGATGACTTGTTCCGCTGTCCCTTTGTTCACAATAATCACACCGGTCTCGCCGGACGCAAATTTTGAAGCATAACAAAGGATATCCTTATGAGAGGATGTTGTAGAAATGACATGGTCCCCATAAAATTTTTGCAGAAACGTGAGATAATAAAAATCCGCGTGGGGATGATTTAAATATCTGGCATCCGAACCGCCATAAAACATGGTGGATTCACCGGAAATCAGCAACCACCTTGCTGCTAATCCATAATTGTTTTTTATCATTTCGCTGATCAGAATAACAGCCTGCATTCCATTGATATAAGAAATTTGCTGAGCCACAGTAGCGCCTAGCCCGATATTGTATTCTGTCAGGGCAATGGGTTTTGGAGGCGCATTGTATTTGATGAAATCCTGCTTTAAAAAATTGATCTGCCTTTTAGGTTCTGATACTGCAATATCCAAAAGAGATTTGACTGTATAGGTAGAACCGAAATAACTATGAATCACATAAAAGTCTGCCGCATCACCGACTTCTTTAAAAAAACCTTCATTCCACGTTCTATCGACAAAATTCCAGCTCGTTGGACCATCAATCACAACCTGTCCACCGATATAAATTGTAGCCCCAATTTCTGCAGCAGCTTTTCTCATGGAATCCGCAAACACCTTAAAATGCTTTCCATACAATTCACCCGAAATAATTTGGGGTTGCCCGTCTTTGTTGAGAGTGGTGTCGATCATCCACCCATATTCCCATGGGCCACCATTCTCATTCCCGATTTCCCAGAACTTTGTCCGGCCGGCATCATACCGGACCCAGTCCGCAGCAAGATGAGCCGCCTTCGCTACCGGATTCTCGCTTGTGCCATAACGGGCATATCCGTAATTAATTGTTATTAATCCTTCCTCGACACCAGTATTCTCACGAAATGCATAATACTGGTCAGGAGTAGTTTGCCAGCCCCCTTTGCCTGTTTGAGCCCAGAACTTGACTTTCTTGGCAGTTTTAGTGGTACTGTTGTACGTTGTCCCATCATAAATCGAATCTGGGACATCGGGTGGGACCCCATTCCAGAAATATCCATCTGACCAGCTTCCACCGGGAAAACGAATCAGGGTGGGTGCAAGACGTTCAACACCTTCGATTAATGTAGGGTTATTATGGGCTCCTGCCCAGGCTGCGATTGCATTCCCAAATACATATTTAGAAATCTTCCCAAGCGTGTCGTTTTTGATCGTCACGATCACCGATGCGGGTTCAATAGGCTTTGTTGCTTCCACTGCCGGAGGAATTTCGGCCATCTTGGGCTCAAAATCTTCAAGGAAACAATTCTGACCACTCTGGCCGGGAAGATTGGAGTGTATAAAAAGGATCGCTACCAAAACAAAGGCATAGACGATTCGGTTCATTGTTTTATCCTTTCATTGTGGTATTACTCTTTGTTAAACTCACAAAATCAGGAGACTCATATTTTTTTATTGCCTTGTCATTGTGATCAGAAATACATCATTCTCCCGAATCTCCAGTTCTTTTACAAAAAGCGTTTGCTTCTTGATTTTTATTTTCTCTTTGGAAATGGGTGAACCATCATTGAGTTGTTTTATTTTCTGAACCTGTTCTCTGGTAAGTTGATTGGGTCTGCCCATGTCAAGATAGGTGGTATAAGGATCATTGACACGATAACCGACTTGGTAGATTTCAAGATTGTATGTACCTGCAGGGATTCCTGAAATTTTTATTTGTACTTTTCCTTTTGATTTGGCTGGTAAGTCCCGAACATAATAATCCTGATTATTGACAGAATCAGGAAGTGTATAAGTGAAATCCCAAAATAAGACCTGAATGTTTCCTTTCTCATCTTTACAGGCCCAGGAGGAAGAATCGGCATTCTCCAATTCTATAGGACCAAGTTGATTCATAAACTTATATGCATAGAAGGCGGGTTTGTTGATTCCCTGGTAATTCAACAAACCAAAGCCACCATGAAATGGAGTAAAGCGCGGACCAGCCTCTTCGAAAATGTCTGTAAATACCCAATAGGACATGGAATTTGCGGCATTTCCCACTTGTTTAATTTTTTGCAATATATAAGCCGCTTGATGGTAACTATCATGTATCGGATCAGAAGGTGTGTATGAAGAACTCCACTCCGTGTAATGCAATTCTAAATTGGGCATAGAGGAGTTGGCAATTTCATTCCGGGAATTTAAAATATCGCCGCTCACACTCATTGGGTTTTTATCAAGAATCGTCCCAGCATTTCCAAACGCATCTAAATATCCTTGTCTCACTCCATACGAATGCGTACTGATAAAATCCAATGGAAGATTGTTCTTTTGGCAATAGTCGATAAGGTCCACCTCCCAAGCAGCACCCGCAGTCGCAGGTCCGCCCACTCGATATTCTTTGTTTACACTTTTGATGGCATTGACAGTATATTGATACAATTTGAAATATTCTTCCTGCGTTCCTGTCCAGAACCACGGCGTCAAGTTGGGCTCGTTCCACACTTCGAAATACCAGGTTTTTACTTCCTCTGCCCCATAACGTTCTGTAAAATGAAGTGTGAGATTGCGAATTAGATCTTCCCACTTTTTGTAATCTTTGGGTGGTGTGACATTTCCTTTCCACCAAAAAATAGTCTGTTTCCCGCTTGCCAATGCCTCGGGCATAAAGCTCAGCTCCACAAAAGGTTTCATCCCGATGCTGAGAATGAAATCATATAAAACGTCGATATACTGAAAATTGTACTGAGGGTTCCCGTTTCTGTCTTCCCGATAAACACCCATATCATCGCACAGCAATCCGTGCATCCGAATATATTTGAAATCGCATTCTCTTTTTACGTAAGCCAGTTGCTGCTGCCAGTCTGCCCTGAGGCCCTCGTTGGCTCTTCCTGCGCCGACACATTCCTTAAACATGGTGTTGAAAGGACCTTTGACTTGATTGAAATCAAGACTGATGATTCGAGCAGGTAAAACAGACATAGGATTTTCACTTTGGGCAAATACGTTGGCTATCCCAAAACTAACAAGAAGAATCAAAAATATCATCTCGTTTTTTAAATTTTTTTGCATCATTGGTTTATCCTTTCGGGTATTTTTGAACAATAAACGTTTCCATTTTACAATATTAGCATTTTGTGTTTTATGAAAAATTTATTCTAATTCAAGAAACTCAGGTTCAAAAGGTTCAATGGTGAACCCATCTACATAATTCTTATCGAACAGAAGGCTTCTGGATTTGCCCTTTAATACAATCTTTTTTGGTTTATCACTCACATTAAGGTATAATAGATGGTGATCGTCGATTTGCCTTGCCATCACCCCCTCAGGCACATTTGGGCCTCTTTTCATAGAAAGTTCGTTGATTAGATCGTCAATCAGAGGATTGAGGATTTCTCCTTTTGCCGGCAGACCCACATAAATTGCTTTTCCTTTACCATATCTGTGAGAAGTCATAATTGGATACTCCTTGTCGAGACTGGTCAGCAATCCAATGACTTCAGCCCCTCTCGGCTCTATCATATCGAACCTTGCTGCTTCGATATCAATGGACTTCCCTTTGTAAGTCAATTCGAGTTTTTTGCCTGTATAGAATTTTCTGGATATTTCATTCAATACTTCGGTTTCTTCGAAACCTCCGAGTCTAATCCCAAAAACATCGCTTAACATGCCGGGGCGGGTAGAGGAAAACACTTGTCCGAATTCATTGACAATCGCTGAATGGGTGGTCATAATCACCGTTCCGCCATTTTTCACAAATTCACGAATTTTGGCAGCGGTTGTTTGATCCATTACAGCCACTCCAGGAACAATCAATAACTTATAATTTAACGTGCTCCGAGGGATATCTACAATCCGTGTATCCATATTTCGATAGTAAAATATGTCCCAACAAGCTTGAAGTTGGTTCTCGTGTTGTTCCGGAAAATATTTGCTTGCAATCTGACTTGGAAATGAAAAAGCCAATGCAACTTCTGCCTGAACTTGGTAAGGGAAAAATTTTTCAATCTTCTTAAATTCGGTTGCAATTTTTTTGTACTCATAATATTTGCGGTTGGGAATTCCATCCCAGTCAACCATTCCCTGTAAATACTGTTCTTCACCAGCATGCATGCTTTGCCATGTCCATCCGCAAACCATCTGATTGCCATACATTAAAGAGGCATAAGCCGATTTTCTTATAGAATTTGGGACTGCAGTCATGGTGGTAAATTCAAGACACCAAAAAGGATTTGTACTTTCAAACTGAATGCGTGAGATGCCAAATGCGGCATTCATCACTCCCCAATTTGTTGTTAATGAAGGTCCTGGATAGAAACCCGCTCCTTCTCGTGTCATCTTGCCTGAATAAGCGATTGGAGCATAATCAAAATATTTCATATGGCTGTAATACCATGCATTGGTAGTGATGAATGCATTGGGAGCATTGGCGTTGACCTTTTCAATCACTTTAAAAAGAAGGTGGTTGATTTCGTCAGACACAAAGCGTCTGAAATCGAGCATTCTTTCAGGCACATCTGTGAGATGGGTGGCTACAGGAAAACCAATTTCCTCAAATTGGTTAATCCGTCTCGACCAGCGCTGCGTTGCCCATGCTTTATTTAAATTATCAACGGTCGAATATTTGTTTTTTAACCATGCAATGAAGCGTTGTCTTGCCGTTTCAGAATACGAAATAAGGCCATCTCCGGGCTCGTTGTCAATTCCAAAAGCCAGTAATGCCGGATGGTTTCCGTACCGCTTTGTGAGCACATCGGTGAAGCGTAAAGCATATTCCTGATACATTGGATCGCCAATATCTTCCATGTAACGATGGTTGGGATACAATACATTTCCTTTTTCGTCTGTAATGTTAATTGAAGGATATTTGTGGTGTAGCCAGATAGGGGCGGGCCGAATGGCAATATCTAAAATGACTTTAATGCCGGCTTCGTTCATCATGTCCATGACCTGATCAAACCAGGCAAAATCGAATTTCCCTTCGGATGGTTCGTAACTGTCCCAGGCCAGATGTCCCATTCTCACCACATTGAATCCAGCCTCTTTCATGAGCTGAATGTCCCGTTGTATTTTTTCAGGGTTTTTATCATCATGAGGATGATAGTTGGTACCCACGTACAACTTCTGAGCTTTTAATAAAGAATTGAAAAAGAACAGAATTGTCACTAAGAAAAATATTTTTTTCTTCATGTCCGCGATTCTCCTGAATCGTGTCACATCAAAGTGTCTAGAATTCAATATGAGAGTAGCCTCATTCACTCATTGAAGCGTCACTTTGATCATTCTTAAATCTTTAGCATCAGAACTATTTCCATAATAAACTTCATATTCGCCAGATGTGATAGCCATTCTTCGTTGATTCCAGTCATAAAATTCAAAAGTAGAAGGCGGTAAATCGATTTTAACGTGTTGTGTTTTGCCAGCTGGAATTTCTACCCTTTTAAAACCTCTTAATGTTTTTATAGGTCCGTCCACATCATTTACTTTACGAACGTATATTTGAATTACTTCGGCACCATCCCGTTTTCCAATGTTTTTCACCGGAATGGTGATACTGATCGTGTCATTCCGATGGATTGTGGTTTTACTAACAATTGCGTTGCCAATTTCAAATTTTGTGTAACTCAATCCAAATCCAAAAGGAAAAAGAGGGTCTGTGGTATAACGGTAAGTTCGCCCTGCCATTGAATAATCTTCAAAATCCTTCAGTTGTTCTGAACTTTTATAAAACGTGATGGGTAATTTACCTGAGGGGTTGAAATCACCAAAAAGGACATCCGCAACCGCTTGCCCACCCATTTCGCCAGGATACCATGCCTGTACAATCGCATCACAACTTTCCGTTTCTGGTGTTAGAGCAATGGCAGATCCTGAACAATTCACAAAAATGACTTTTTTCCCTGCAGCTTTAAGTGCTTTTAGACAATTTCGTTGTACAGAAGGAAGTTCGATATTGGTACGATCACCGCCTTTAAAACCGGGATAAGAAACAGGCATTTCTTCCCCTTCGAGCATCCCGGAAAGCCCGCCCACAAATATTACCACATCCATTCCTTTTAGCTTATTAATAAGCTCTGTGTAGTCTACATCAACTTCTTTACCAAAATCAAACTCGATGTTGGCTTGCCAATTGTACATTTGCGCGTATCGAATCTCAATTTTGTACTTTTTGCCTGCTTCTACTTGAATTGGGATACGAGAAGGCAAGGTACGCCAATTATGGTATTTGATCAAAGATTTTCCATTCACAAGCAATTCGAAATAACCTGTTGCTCCGCATTTGAACACCAATTCTTCAGAGATTGTTGGAACAAATTCAGCCTCATACAGAGCTGAAAAACCTTCCAATTTCACCCCGGGGGCAAACTCATGCTGACCCGCAGTCGTCATTTTAATAGGAGCAGTGATTTGAACCGTGTTCACAATGTCTCCTTCAAAGTTTCGATTGTTCCAGTAGGTCGCTTTAAAACCCTGTTTTCCTTCAAAGGAGAGCTGATTAAAATAACTCAGGGTGACTTTATCTTCTACAAGATCACATCCTTTATCATAAAATATCTTATCTTCAGAAAGTTTTGTTTTTATTCCATCCAAAATGGTAATGGTCTGGATCGGAGTACCGTTATAATTCCCCCATAACATGACTTTATCATTGGCATTTGGACCTATCACAGCAATCTTCTTAATTGATTTTGATAATGGTAAAATATTATTTCGATTTTGAAGTAATACAATCGATTGCTGAGCCATTTTGTATGCAAGTTCTCTATGTTTTTCACAATTCAAAATCGTTTCAGGAATTTGTGCCCATGGCACTAAAGAATCCGGATCAAAATCGCCAAGATCAAAGCGATTCACCAACACACGCATAACACTTCGATCGATATCTTCTTCTCTTATCAATCCTCTCTTCACTGCTTCTGGCAACATCTTGTAGAAATGATTCTCCCAGAGACACTCTAAGTCGGTACCAGCCAAAAGGGCTTTTGATGCAGCATGCACAGGAGTTGAAGAGATTTTATGTGTCATATAAAAATCAGTGACTGCACCACAATCAGAAACCACCATATGTTTAAAACCCCATTCATCGCGTAAAATGCGTTGCAATAGTCGCATGTTGCCACAGCATGGTTCATCATCCAATCGTTGGTAAGCGCACATTACCTGACGAACATCCGCCTCTTGTACCACAGCCTTAAATGCAGGCAAATAGGTTTCGTAAAGTTCACGTGGGTTCAAGTTATTGATATTTAGCATGTGGCGACTCCATTCGGGGCCAGAATGGACTGCGAAGTGTTTAGCACAGGCAAGCAATTTTCGATATTTTGAGGTATCAGGTCCTTGAAGGCCTTTTACCACAGCTACCCCCATACGTGACATCAGATACGGATCTTCACCATAGGTCTCTTGGCCACGTCCCCAGCGTGGATCACGAAAGATATTTATATTGGGTGTCCATACTGAAAGACTTAAAAACCGTCTGTTTTCGTTTCCCCTTCTAATCCATTGATGATATTTGGCTCTTCCTTCATCAGAAACCGCATTAAAAATTTCGTATACCAATGAATCGTTGAACGAAGCAGCCATTCCAATAGGTTCAGGGAAAACAGTCACACTGTCGTTATTCGCATATCCATGCAAAGCTTCACTCCACCAATTAAATTTTTTAACACCGAACCTAGGAATGGCTTCGCTCTGATCACACAACAATGCAACCTTTTCTTCAATGGTTAATCTTGCAATTAAATCTTTAGCCCGTTCTTCTGAACTCAGATTGGGATTCTGAAATGGGTATTGCTGTCCGAAAATCACAAATGAGTAGAATGGACTCATCACTAAAAAGAATAGAACTTTGAATTTCATTGGCATAAATGGTCACCTCATATTTTTTATGTAAAATCAGTTACGATAAATTTCTTATACTAGCAACAATGCGTTTTCTTCAGAACATTTCGATTTCGATTTTTAAAATTTTATTAGCTACAAGATGTTGTATTGAAAATTCTCCATCAGCAATTAATGTAAGTTTGTATTTTCCCTTATCAGTAAAAAATTAAATCTTATTTCTTAATCTCACAAGACTCGATCAATATAATCATAAAGATTCTGTTTGGAAAGCTCCTTAAATGTATGGTCAAAATATTATTCGTTTTGTATCAAGCATTAATGGTTCACTTCAATTAAAATTTTTGTAACAGAGTGATTCCCATCCCAGTATTTGAATGCTTCGGGTGTTTTTTCAAAAGGGAAAACAGCAGAAATAATATCAGAAAATGGAAACATCTGCTTTTCGAACATTTTTATCACTGAAGTAAATTCATTTAATGCATTTCGGGAGCCGAAAATATTCAGCTCTTTTTTTACTATGATTTGTGTGTTCATTTGGGTTTCTTTTTTTGAATATCCGATCGTGACCACACTGCCCGAAAATGAAACGATATCCATAGCAAGAGAAAATGTGTGAGGAGTTCCTGCTGCTTCAATAGCAACATCGACACCAAGATTGTTGGTGAATGCATCTATTGCCTTTTGTGGATCAGTCACGGATGAATTCATCGTAAAAGAAGCACCAAATTTTTTAGCTAAAGCGAGTTTGTTTTCATCTATGTCAATGCCAATCACAGTAGCGCCTTTTCTGGATGCTGCCGCAATAGCACCCAACCCGATGGTACCACATCCTATAATTGCCACCGTATCGGTTTCCTTGACCATTCCACGATTCACACCATGGTATCCTACACAAAAAGGTTCAACAAGTGCCAATTCTTTTAAAGACAGTAAAGAAGAATGGTAAACTTTAGAATAATGAACAGAAATATATTCCGTTAACCCTCCATCCCGTTGTACTCCTAAAGTTTGGTTATTTTCACATGCATTGTAAAAACCTTTTCTGCAACTGGCACAAATTCCGCAATTTGTATAAGGCTGAATAGTGACTTTATCTCCTATTTTTATATAATCAGGAACATTTTTCCCTTTTCTTTCGATGATACCACTAATTTCGTGCCCAGGAATTCTTGGAAATGTCACCAAAGGCATTAAACCTCTGTAAGAATTTAAATCACTTCCACAGAGACCAACGTAGCAAACCTTGACAAGGACTTCATCATCTGCTGGCTCAGGAAATGGAACATTACAAATAGCAACTTGAAAAGGTTCAACAATCGAATATGCCTTCATGTCATCAAACTTTCAGATTATAAGCTTTTATTGCATTTTCACCCAAAATCTGTTTTTGATACTCTAAAGGTAAGTCTTTGATATGTCCAATTACTATGTTCATGACTTTCTCATAAGGACCTGCAAGCGTACACACCGGCCAATCGGAACCAATGAGCAATCTTTCATAAGAAAATGTTTCGAGTAGAAAATCAATATACGGATAAAAATCTTCGTTTTTCCAATGAACCCAATCATTTTCGGTAACCATCCCTGATAATTTACAATATACATTAGAAAATTCGCTTATAATTTTTATATTTTGAGACCAATTCTGAAATGATCGATTTTTAATATCTGGCTTAGCAATATGGTCAATAACAAAAACTTGATCTGGAAATTTTTCAATGAAACGAATGGCTACTGGTAAATGTCTTTCATAGATTAAAATATCATATGTTAGAGAAAAATCTTTTAGAGCTTCTATCCCTTGAATAAAATCATTTCTTAGCAAGAATTCATCATCAGGTTCATCTTGGACTACATGCCGAACACCGACAAATTTGGGATTTTGAGAAAATTTTTCTAACTGTTTATAAAGTTCTTTCGATCTTAAATCAACCCATCCTACCACACCCAGAATAAAAGGATATTCGTTTGCTAAATTTAACAACCATTCTGTCTCTTCGATAGATTGCCTTGCTTGAATTGATATAGATCCATCAAAACCTATCTTTTTAAGCTCTTTAACCAGATCATTAGGCAAAAAATTTCTTTTTAAAACTTGCATCTCATCATGAATCCACCTATAGTCTTCTTCTTTATAATACCAGAAATGTTGATGACTATCGATTTTCATGGTTAATCCAATTTGAATATTCTTTCCATCAATTTCCACTTTTCACCAGCTGTCGCGTCTGGTGAAGTTTCTTGAAAACGTGAGACAAACGCTTCCCATTCTGCTTGTTTTGGTTTCTTCGCCAACTCTTCCATTGCTTTTTCGTGATCGAAATCAGGCAGAGTGTCCATAATCATGAATAATTGATTTCCAGATAAGTATATTTCCATATCAATTATCCCCACTTCTTTCATCCCTTGAATTATTTCAGGCCATACAGCACCAGGAGCATGCACTTTCTTATATTCCTCAATGAGTTGAGGATCATCTTTCAATTTTAGAGTTTTACAGTATCTTTTATAATTTTTTTCCATGATTTATCTCCTGTTTTTATTCAGCTTCATATTTTTGAGCTATGTAACTATAAAATGCAATAACAATAAAACAAAGTAGTGGTACAACATATGAAATATTAATGCTATGAGTCAAATCGGATACAATACCCTGAATTTGAGTCATCACAGCCCCTCCCAAAATAGCCATGATTAATCCAGAACCTGCTATCTTGGTATCCTCGCCCAATCCTTTAACCGCAAGACCAAAGATAGTTGGAAACATTAACGACATAGTGCCTGAGATACCCACCAATGCGTAGACTCCCGCTTTACCTCCCCCAAATGCAACAATTGACGTTAATAGTATTCCTATAGAAGCAAGTATACCTAACAAACCAGCAGGTTTAATAAATTTCATTAGCATTGTACAAACAAATCTTGATAAGGTAAATACAACCAAAGCTGCTAAATAATATCGAGCGGCGATTTGTTCAGGTGTAGTTCCAGGCGGCAAAATGGCTTTTTCAAGTTGTAATTCCTGCATCGTGTATCGAATCGTAAATGACCAAACGCCAATTTGGGCACCTACGTAAAAAAACTGTGCAATAACACCCCAGACGTAATGCTTTTTTGTAATCAATCGTTTAAAAGTAGTAATCAAATCGATATTAGTATTACCTTCCGAAGCTTTTGGCATTTTTTTATTTAACGCGATTAAGAACCAGATAATTATTAATACTAAACCCACACCCACATAGGTCATCGTGATCGCATTTAATTCATGCTCTTGAATTTTTGCTAATTGTTCAGGTGACATCATTGCGCGTTCAGCGGCACTTGCTCTATTTAGTTTTGATAATATAAAAAGTTGACTTAAAAAAATTCCTGTTATTGAGCCTATAGGATTGAATGATTGGGCCAAGTTCAATCTCCTAGTACCTGTTTCTTCTGGTCCCATAGTAATAATATATGGGTTCGCAGCAGTTTCAAGTATGGATAACCCAGAAAATAAAACCCATATAGCAGCAAGAAACCAACCATATTGAGCAGTAAGTTTTGCAGGGTAGAATAATATAGCCCCCAAAGCATATAAACCCAATCCAAGTAATACTCCAGCCTTATAAGTATATTTTTTTATAAAAATAGCTGCCGGTAACGCCAATAAACCATATCCAGCTCCGTAGCAAACGACCTGAATAAGAGCAGTTTTTGAGTCACTCATGCTCATAATTCTTTTAAATGCAGCGAGCAATGTATCTGTCATATTATTTGCTAATCCCCACAAGAAGAACAGACTTGTAATAAGGACAAAAGGAAATAACAATCCATCCCCAATTAATTTTTGTTGTTTCATATATCTTGACCTCTGTTTATGTTCCAACATAAGGATAATTTTTGTCAATTAATCCTTTCTCTTTCATTTCTTTGTAAAAAGCATCGGGAACTTCAGCTTTTACCAGCAGTATGTTTTCCTTTATTCTTTCAGGATTCGAAGTACTTAACGCAATGCTAATTACGCCTGGTACAGTACGCGCGAAATGAACACAAGGAATAGAAGGATTTATTTCGTATTTTTTACATAAGTCAAAAAATTCTTCTCTCCATTTAAAAATCTTTTTGTCTTCAGGATTATTAGGATCAAGCAATCTATAATCAAAAAACTTTCCACCGGTTAAAAATCCTCCATGAAAAACTGCTGAGTTAATTATAGCAACATTCGATTTGTATAGTAAATCAATGAACCTTAAAAGTTCTGGCGGGTGCCTCATTATTGTTAAGCTATTAGCAAACATGACCCAATCAAATTTTACTTCATCAGCAAGTCTTCTGATTGTCTTCCAATCTTTTGCTCCAACACCCACTCCTTTCACTTTACCCTCTTTTTTCAATTCAAATAAAGCTTTATATGCATCTAAAATATCTTTATATTTTTTTTGGTAATCACTCTCATCAATTGAACAACCAATGTATTCATCAGGATCATGTACTGATACAAGCGATGGTGTATACTTTCCCAGAAGATCGTTCCCTTGACGAAAACATTCAAGTATACCGCTATAGCTGATCTTTTGAATTGCATCATGATGAATATTTTTCCATACTCCAGGTTCAAATGTTGGTTCTAGAGTAGCTAAAGGAATTCTATACCAACCTAGTTTGTTACTAATAATAACGTCATTCTTATCCACGTTTAATTTTTCCAAGCATTCTCCCAAAACTTCTAATGCTAAACCAGCTCCATATTTACCTGCAGTGTCAAACACTACAGGAGGCGATACATTATCAATGCATTCTTTTACTATGTTTAATTTAGTTTCTTTGCTTAGATCAACATATAGATTCCCCAAAGAGCTAGTACCAAATATAATAGGAGGTATTTCTAAGTCTGTATTGCCAAACCTAATTTTTTCTTCAATCAAATATGCCATTAAACAAATCTAAAATGTTGAATGATGATAAAAAATTATTTCTAATCCTTTATAAATTTTTTAATTACTCCTAAAATTTAGACAAAATACATCACTTAAAATTATAGAACAGTCACATAAAATACATTTAGCTTCTCTCTTCCAGCAACCAGGATATTGACGAGTTCAAAATCGAAAAAACCTCACCTGAAGAATTGTTTCCTTCTTTTATTTCAGCAAAATCAGCTTCTTCGTCTTCATCAAATCCGGTCGTTGGGTGAAACAACAAAAATAAACCCCACCTGCCAGCGTGTGGCCGTCGAAGAGGGTTTCGTAGACCCCTGGCTGTAGAACGCCTTCGAATAAGGTCGCTGTTTCCCGTCCAAGCAAATCGTAAACCTTGAGGCTGACCTCCCCAGGCGTTTTCAATTGATATTGAATCACTGTGCACGGATTAAAGGGATTCGGATAGATCCCCAATACATGGTATCCTCTGATTGGTTCCGTTTTAGCATCTTTGATAGAGGTCGCACCCGTGAGCGTATTCCCAATTCGGAAATAATCAAAATCTACATATCCGCCTACTGTTTTTGTCGCATAATTGAATAGCGCAAAACGGTATCCCATAAAATGCGGAAGGGTATACGACATTTGAAGTGTGTTTCCAATGGCCTTCCATTCAACGCCATCCAGACTGTAGTAGAAATAGGCTCTGTCTCTCTTGTTTTTAAAATCACAGGCAATTTTGAAATAGATCCAGTCCTGTTCGAGCGGAATGGTTTCCACTTCTTTTGGAGTCCCAGAGCTGGCATTCACCATGATGATAGATTTGGAAGCGCCAGACATTTTCACTCCAACATACCCATAATTCTTTTGCAATACCCCAAGACCTGCTACATCGCCATCCTGCATGTGACCGATGTCCATGGCCACCATTCCTGAACATTCTGGGCCAAATGTCCTTTGTGTGAGTGTATTTTGGGTATCGAGAAACCCAGAATCGATGCGTCCGTTTCTTATTCTCAAATAACCGGGACGTTCCGTGACAGACCAATACCGAGGATCTGGATTGTGATTCCATTGCCAGACCAAAGGCATTCGGGTATCCCAATCAAATTCATCTGAAGCCACGATTTTGGGAATGCTATCATTTTTGACGGGAATATCGAGTTCATTGGGCACCCGACCATTGATCCCAAACACAGGCCACTCATTCTCCCAAGTCACAGGAATAAGGTAAGGAATTCGCCCCACAGAACCGTGGTCTTGAAACAAGAGGGCATACCATTTCCCATCCGGCGTATCTACCAGACCTCCTTGGGCAATCCCATCGTACCTTAAAGCGATTCTACCTTCGTACGGTCCTGTAAGACTATCCGCGCGATATACCAATTCGGTTCGCATGCTCCCTGCGGGCCATGATATAAGGAATATATAATACTTTCCGTGAATTTTATAAATGTGCGATCCCTCCGCAGTCACGTAAAAATTGGTGCCCGCGATTTGACTGGCTTTTGGAATGATGACCCGATTCAGCCCCCCAGGTTTGATGGCAGTGACCTCAGAATTGAGTTCGATGATTTTGATATCGTCGATCCCGTAAACCAGATACACGCGGTCGTTATCAAACAACAAAGAGGGATCATGGCACACCATAGGAAGGGTATAAGAGGACCATGGTCCGTGTTCGATATCCTGGGTTTGATAAATATGCGTTTTGCCCGTCGTATAAGAAAATGTAACCACATAATAAGTACCATTATGATATCTCAGACTGCTGGCCCAAGAGCCATCCCCGTATGCCGCTTGCCCGTTTCTGAGATTCATTGCATCATTGTCCACCAAAATCTCATACGCATAGTTGACGATTTCCCAATTGACCAGGTCTTTGGATTTCATGATCGGCACACCCGGATTCATGTGCATGGTCGTACTGCTCATGTAATACGTATCTCCTACCCGAATTACCGAGGGATCCGGAACATCTGCCCAGATGATCGGATTCTGGGCGTTTTGACCCGTTTCTTGTGCATCCCCCTGCCGAGTTACAACAAAAAACAGAGAGAGTGAAACAAGGAGGAATATTATATTTTTTATTTTCATATCAGATCATCCCCAATGATTATTTCAGCAATATCATTTTTCGCGTCTGAACAAAGCCTTTTGCAATCAGCTTGTACACATAAATCCCTGAGGCCATGTTCTCTGCATTCCAAGTGACCGTATGTTCTCCCGCATTCATTTTGGCGTCAACCAAAGTAGTGATTTCCTTGCCTAAAAGATCATAGACGCCAATTTTCACTTTACTCTCTTTGGGAAGGAGAAAACGAATCGTAGTGGATGCATTGAATGGATTGGGATAATTCTGATAGAGAGTGAATTCAGTGGGGGCATACGTTTCACTTGGCTCGACAATCCCCTCCGGAATGTCTTTGAATCGGCCCACGGCAAACCACCCAAGACGAGAAATTCCTCCTCTGGAGCATGTGTACGGTTGGGTATCCAATTGCAAAGTATACTCGCCCGACCCGGCTTCTGTGGTATCGTCAAGACAAAAAATGTGTGCGTTATGATTTCGGTCTGGCGTTCGAAAGGCCCGATTTTCCAGCTGTCGCATCCAACCAAATGTCAATGTATAATTACCTCCACCGGGAGTATTTTCAACAATATGCCATTTTACCAGGACTCGGCCACCAAATGGAGTGGAGGTGGTATCTGAGATCACGCTCACCCCAATGGTGTCGGGCAACCCTGCGTTTTTTACCCATACCGGTGCGTATCCATTCGTACCGACCGGGAACAATGTTTCAGACTCAGATCCGATTTGGGTCAATTTGAGCATTCCTGTTTCTGTAACAATGTACCGCAACGGGCCTGTGACTGTTGCAGTGCCTGCCGTGAGGGTATTGGAACCCAGCTTCAATTTTCCGCCCACTTCCACATTGCCCTTAAAAGTCCGGGATGCATGCAAAGTCACCCCTGCCAAATTGGCAATAATGAGATTCTTGGGTTCCCCATGGGGCGGTAATTCAACATCCGTGGTGGTTTGTGGAGATTTTCCTGAATACTTTAATGAAGCTTCAGGCCCATAGTGAAGTGTTCCATTCCCCAATGAGAGAAAGCCATTTTGTAATTCGAGTGTTCCATTGACAGTGAGCGGATTGAAAAGCGTGATGCCCGCAGGATTGTTGATCACAAAATTGTTCACAGTATCAGGAAGTAAAGTCCCTGGAATCTGGGCTTTGGTTCCACTGAAGATAAAACTTGCATGTTTATCAAACGTGATAGGACCTGTGACTTGAATGGCTTCGTCCAGTCCTCTCTCGTGGGCGAGTTCCACCGTGCCTCCAGAATCTACTGCAAACATTCCTGAACCCGTCACCACATTGGTCCCCAGGTTCAATGTAGAACCGCTTCCGACTTCAATCGGAAAAGCAATGAGCGTATTGCCTGTTCCAAGAGACAATGTCTGCGTGCCTTGTCTGGCAAAAACAAACTTTGCACCCAATGAATTTAAATTTTGCATGGTCGCATGGGAGATTCTGAAACTTTCTCCCATAAAGTACCACACCGTGGTCCCTGTACCCCCTTGTGAACCTCTGCTAATGGAAAAATCCCCACCCGTGACAATAATGTCTCCATAGTGATGAATTGCAATCGTGGTATTGGGATTGTCAGTCCCCGTGGGGCTGAATTGCCCCCCTGATTGAATAATGCTTCCCATGATCGTGACAGTGGCCGAATCGCCTGCATCCGGTGCACACAAAAGCCATTGACCAGTACCTGTATTCTTAATAGTAATATCTCCACTTATTGTGTTCTTATTCCATCTTAAAGTGAGATTAGAAGATTGCGCTGGGCAATTCCAGACCACATGATAAAAATTCTGATTCCCATTGGCAGGGGCAGAGGTTTTCAAACTGTCCAATTCAATCGTTGAACCATACATCCATTGAATTGTCGGAATGACGCCCCCATCTTGACAATGAACATATCGACTCCCATTCATCATTTTCAGCGTGGCTGAGGCGTCTTGTCGTATGGTCCCGAAATTATGGATTGTTCCATAAGAACTAAGATCCGTGCCTGGTCCATCCTTCACGAGCAAAGTGACATTCTGGGGAACGACCAATTTGGCTCCTGAAGCAATCACCAATTGATCAATGGAATCTGACTGCGTCACTGTGATCGTATGCCCTTTTTGAATCGTAATCCACGAGGCAGTCAGCAAAGGAATGGTCGGTGCTGGGCTCACCCAGGTTGTCCCATTGTAATATTCCCAGGTGTTGGTATCAGCCCAATTCCCTGATTGGCGTGAGCGATAATTTCCCGGAATCGTCAGAAATGTGCGAAGCCATTGGAGTGCAGGCCTTTCACTGCCATCTGCCCGAACGAGATAGCAGGTATTTTGCCACATACTGTTTTCCACATATCCCCACAGGGTAATGCCTTGCACTCCTGGATGATTCCAGAGAACCGGGAATATTTTTTGATACAACCGTAATTGAACCGCATCGTTCGGTGTTCCAGAATCCCCGTAGTTTCCTAAATCAAACTCGCTGATGTAAACGGGCAATCCTGTGGCAGCAAGTCGGGATAAATTATTTTTTAAAACTGTGGTATCTGCATTTTCCAGCTCAAACCGATGCCCCTGCACCCCAATTCCATCGATCAAACCCCGATCTTTTAGCAGATTGATGATCTTCAGATAGGCAGTGGTAGCCCCATTGTCATTGATAATTCCGTAATCATTGATAAGTAACTTGGCATTGGGAAGATACGCTCGCGCTTTTTCAAACGCCCAAATGACCCAATCGTATCCGGTTTGCCCATCTCCACCCAAAGCACCCTTATAATTCGCACGGCCATTTCGGCCATCCGGAGGATTGTGAGATGGCAATGGTTCATTGACCACATCCACCAAATCAATCTCGGGATATCTTTCTCCTACCAATTTGATCCATTCCTCAATCTCTTCAACTTTTTCCTGGTCACTGAGATTCGAAATCCAGGAGGGCTGTTGATTCCCCCAAATCAATGTATGGAGCTTAAAAGGAAATCCGCGCCTTTTGGCATAGGAATAAGCCTCATCCAGAGGCCCCCAATTGTACTGATCTCTTGTGCCTTCGACAGATCCCCATTTGCCCGAATTTTCTGGAGTGACCTGGTTCCAATACGAATCAAAGCTCGTCCTAAAAGGAGCATCCCCTGCACAACCCAAAAACTTAGAATGTCCTGTGGCCAATGGCTGGGAAAATAGGAGAGAATTCAGTGAGAGCATGGGCACCAGGAGAAAAAAACTCCTGAAAATCAATGGATTCCACCCCTTCTTCATCCTAATGACCTCCACTTTTTTGTTTATGCATTTTAAGCTTTTGATGTGAAATCCAAGAAACACACCCAACCTGCTTAAAAATTATTTCAGTAATATCATTTTTCTCGTCTGGACAAACCCTTTTGTGAGAAGCTTGTAAATATAAATCCCTGAGGCCACATTCTCTGCGTTCCAAGTGACTGTATGTTCTCCTGCATCCATTTTGGCATCGACCAAGGTTGCGATTTCCTTCCCGAGCAGATCGTACACCACAATCTTGACTTTGGCTTCTTGATGCAGTGTGTATCGAATGGTTGTGGAAACATTGAAGGGATTCGGATAATTCTGGCACAAATAAAATTTCATGGGCAGTCTTTCTGGAGTCTCAGTGATTCCAGTGGCCGGTCTGAACAAACCTACCGCAAAAGGACCAAGCTTTGAAATCCCGCCTCTCGAAAGGGTATAAGGGGGTGTGGCCAATTGCATTGTATAATCCCCGGTGCCGGCTTCGGTCGTATCGGTCAAGTTAAAAATCCTGGCGTATTTCGCTCGATCCGCTCTGAAATCTGTGGTTTCCAGAGCCGATGTCCAGCCGAATTGAAGGGTATAATTTCCACCCCCGGGCGTGTCTTCGATAATATTCCACCTGACTTTGACTCTCCCCCCATGGGGAGCGGGCTTGTCGTCCTTCACCGCTCCCACGCTCACATTGTCTGGAACGCCCTCATTGGTAATCCACACCGGAGTATAACTGATTGTTCCTACAGGAAAGAATACTGGAGATGCCCCCACAGAGAGCATTTTCAACATTCCTCCGTTCCCTGTTGCCACAAAAGCGCGGGTATCTGTAGTCGAAGCAGAATTGGCTGTCAATGTGTGGACTCCAATGTCCAATTTCCCAGAGAGTTGGAGCGTCTTGATCGTTCTGGAAGCGTGCAAAGTGACCCCTTTCGAATTGCTAATAATGAGATGCGCAGGTCCACCGGACGGAGGAAATTCTACATCAGTGGTGGTTTGGGCAGAAGTACCCGAATATTGAAGCGAAGCATTGGGCCCATACGAAAGCGCATGGCCATTTAAGGACAAAGCACCATTGGCCATTTCCAGTGTTCCATTGACCACGACAGAATGTGAAAGGCCCACGCCTTGGGGATTATTCAGGATAAGATTAAACACTGTATCTGGCATCAAACTGCCTGTCAACTGGGCGATAGAACCGTTGAAGCCATAACTCGAACCATTTTCGAAAACTCGCGACCCTGTGTTTGCGATTGAACCATCCACGCCATTGGGAAGCCCAGTGATCAGGGTCCCGCCTGCCTTGACTCGGAAACTCCCATTTCCTTGTAAAATACTGGTCCCCATGTCCACAACGGCCCCGCTATCGATTTCCATCGGGAACCCGCCTCCTCCAAATGTCACTTCGAAAAACGTCAGGCTCTGGGGTTTTCCATCTCCGGCAAACACAAACTTGGCCCCAGTGGGATTTGAATTTTGCGTGGTGGCGTTTTTCAATGAAACATTGCCGTAAAGATACCATATCGTGGTACCACTTCCCCCTTGGGAACCTCGGCTCACTGAAAAATTTCCTCCCGTCACGTCAATATTGCCGTAGTGATGAATGACGATGGTGGTATTGGGATTACTCGTGCCATTGGATGTAAACTGTCCGGCAGACTGAATGATGTCTCCTTTGATCGTCACTGTGGCCGAGGAGCCCGCGGGAGGAGCGCACATTTGCCATCTGCCTGTGCCGGTACTGGTGATTGTAATATTGCCACCGATGGTATTCCCATTCCATCCCATATTGAGATTGGCCGTTTGGTTGGGACAATTCCAAACCACATTGTAGAAATTCTGATTTCCATTGGAGGGCGCATTTCCTCTCACACTGTCGATGAGACAGGTGGAATTGGGCCTCCAGGTGGCGAGTGGAATAGACCCGCCATCTTGTGCATGTTCATAGAGGCCTTCATTGGCAAAGCAAAGAGTGGCTTTGGGGTCTGAAATGATGTTGCCCAAATTCCTCACTGTGCCATTCACCATGCAATCCGTTCCAATCCCATCTTTCACCTCAAAAGTCACGTTCTTTGAAATGATCAAAGTGCCACCTTTGGCCACAGTGAATTGATCGATTGCGACGTTTGAATTCACAGTCACGGTATGACCATCGAGAATTGTGACCGGACCGTCCTCTGGTGTGGGAACATGGGGAGCAGGATGGACCCATGTGGTACCATCGTATTGTGCCCAGGTGGAAACATCGTTCCAGTCCCCTGACTGAAAGGAACGAAATTCGCCCACAGGCTGATAATATTCTGTGCCACTGTCAAATGCTTCGACATCAAAATAATATTCCACATTCCGGTTTAAACTCCGGATGAACACGCTGTCTGCATCATACACGATGTAGTGGTTGTATAACTTGTCCGGAGCAACGCCGTATCGAATGAGATATCCATCTGCGCCTGGCACAGGTGACCAACGAACAATCGCATCCCGTCCATCTGCTGGATTTCTTTCTACAGTAAAATCATGCACCTTGGTAAATACAGCCTGATCCGAGTTTCCAAAAATTCTCAAGTCTCGAATCGCAAAAAATCCCATCCCAGGGGGAAGAAAGACATTGGTGATCTTGATGTAACGTGCGTTGACTGGATTTTCCAATTCGAGATAATCATGCGGAACATCCTGGGTATTTTGACTTTTATCCACGAGCATTTCCCAATTCATACCATCCAAAGACTTTTCAATGATATACTGTTGATATAATGTTTTGTCTCGGCCACGAACCAAATCCGGAGTGGTGTTGTGCTCTGCAAAATTCACTTGGATGGCTTCCACGCGACACTCTTTGCCAAGATCGATCATGAGCCATTCGTTGGGTTCTCCGCTGACTGCAGACCAATACGTACGAATCTCCTCGTCCACTGCTTTTTCAGGGCCATATCCTTCTAATGCAGAAGAAGCCTGAACATATTTCTTATGAGAAAGGAGCATCATCCCGGCAAAATTTTCATTCGCTGGATCGGCCTTAATTCCAGGAAAATATTGCGGATAGTCGCCAAAGACTGTATTGGTATGAATATGGCCATCTGCATCAAAACCCACTGGGAAAAGCGCCAAGCGTCGCTCGAAAATATGTTTTTGGGATATGGTCATGGTACCAATGTGCCAATACTGACCATTCTTGTCCTTAAAAGTAGAACCATGGCCTCCGCCACATACAAACCCACTGGGTTTGAAATCAACGGGACTATAAGGCGCATAGGTAAAAGGACCCATGGGAGAATCGCTTACGTAGATGCCGTCTGAGTACGTTTTCCATTCTGTGCCGGGAGCGGAATAATGGAGGTAGTATTTTCCATTGTGTTTGACCATCCAGCACCCCTCGATCCAGGGTCGTAAATCTTCCTCGAATTTGACTCCCTCTCCCCGCCTTTCCCAACCGTGATTGGTGGTATCTGCATACACAATATTGACAGGTTTTCCAATTTCCTTGAACGTGATTGGATCAAGCTCCACCACACTGGTGGGACTGGTATTTGAGAGTCCATAGTACATGTACAAGCGTCCGTCATCATCCAAGAAAAAGGCGGGATCTCCGTAGCCCTGATCACATTTTGGCCCCAAGGTCCAAATCCCTGATTTAGGGTCTGCAGTTTTGTAGACTTGTGGCGAACCCGAAGGAATGTAAAATACAGTATCTCTCATGACGACCACACCTGGCGCATACGTCTCGATATCGATTCCAGTGGGAATGATCAAAGTCCAATTGCGAAGGTCAGGAGAAGTCCAGTATCCACCCGACCGAGAAGCAAACAGATAGTAATCGCCCTTAAATAATACCATTACAGGATCCGCGGCTTCCCGAGCATCCACTGCATCTACCATAAATCGGTAATTGAGATTCAAGGGATTACAAAACGTTTGCGGATTCTGGGCAGGCTGAGCCCAAATCCATGCGCACACCAAGAGGCCAAAAGCCAAGATGAAAAATTTTTGTATGGTTTTCATGGTGCATCCCTCCATAAAATGACTATTTCATGACAATACACTTTTTCACACTGGAAAAATGTTCGGCTTTCAGGGAATAGAAATAGATCCCTGAAGGAAGATTGCAAGCATCAAAGCTCACGACATGATGGCCCGGATCTAATTCTCCATGGATCAAAGTCGCCACGCTTCTTCCCATGACATCATATACGTCCACTCTGGCCTTGGTTCTCTTTCGTAAATCAAACGGAATGGTGGTCTTGGCATTGAATGGATTGGGATAATTCTGATATAATTCAAAAAAGCGAGGTTGATTCAAGCTCTCTTGGACAGGCGTTGGGATTTTTCTCAGCAGACGAACATCAAAAACGCCCCCTGCATATCCATTGGATGGTGCTTGAAATTTGACCCGAATCGTGTCTTTCCCTGTAATTTTGGAATTTGAAATTCGATATTCAACATTTTTGAAATCCGAAATATTCCATTTCCCAGAAATATTCTCTGTGACCAATTTACTCTCGTCTATCCAAATGGTAAAGGTCCTGTTTCCGAATTCATTCCCCCAATACCGAACCATGAAAGACAAATTGGTTTCGCCGTCTGTTTTAAGTCGATAACTAAAATATCCCCCATTTCGTGCATCCCGCCACGATTCGCCCATGTGCGTTCCGGTATAGGAATTCGCACTTTGCATGGCATGATCCGCTTCGGACTTTGGATCTCCAGGCAAAACCCGATCGATGGTCCGCTGCTCGAGAATTTGCTTTTCATTGGCAATCGAATCGAGCATGGCCTGGTATTGCGCAGGCGTTAACGTTAGCCAGTACATCATGTATCGGGCATCATGGAGGGTAAAGAACGGAACAAATTCAAGAGAATTCGGAGGATTGATCACATTCAGTCCTGGAGCCGTAAAGGTCAATGGCTTTCCCTGTACAGGAACCAATTGATTGGGAATTTGAGCCCGGTCCTCTTCTACAATTATAGGAGCTTTTTCCAGAGGAAGCAGGGTGCCACTGGGCACGTGTCCCCAACGGCTGTCGTCCGCAATGAGGCCTTTTAAATCCTCGGTTCCCGTTTTTACGCCCAGGACAATGGGGCCATAGAGAAACGCCACATATCTCGGCACATTGGGTAAAGTCTCGATACGAACGCGCATGGGCAAAAGCACCTCCACTCTATCCCCTGGTGTCCATGTGCGAGAAATGGGAATGTACGAAGCAGGTTCTGCCGTATAGGAGAGGGTGTCTCCATTGAGAATGATTTTTAACGCACCTGAGGAAACCCAAAAGGGATACCGAATCATCAAGGTGAACGAAGCAGAGCCTTCGAGCACAGTCAATTGCGTTCTTTCTTCGTAAGGAAACTGGGTTTCTTGCCTGATTCGAATGCCTTTCTCTCTCCAATTTAATTCAGAAGCAATAAAGAGATTTAAAAACAAGGAATCGTTCTGATGGGTGTAAATGAACTCTCCGTATTTTCCGTGATTTTCCATTCCCGTTCCCACACAGCACCACATGGCCAGATTGGGAGCAGAATACACCCGATAGTGCCGAGGCCGAACAGGAGTAAAATATACATACCCTCCATGCACAGGATGTTGGGTTGATAAAATATGATTGTACAGCGCCCTTTCATAAAAATCGGCATACCTTGCCAGTGGATTGGCTCTGAACAAATGCTCGGTTAATTTGAGCATGTTGTACGTGTTGCAGGATTCAGGGCCTTCCACTCCAGTGATGTAATCCATACAAGCAGAGGCACTTGGAAAATGCTCACTTCGGCTGTTCCCACCAAATGCCAATGTGCGGTTCTGTGTCACGGTTTCCCAAAAAAATCTTGCAGCATTTGCATATTGGACGTCCCCACTGAGCTCTGCAATGCGCTGGAAACCCACTGCTTTCGGAATTTGGGTATTGGCATGCTTATTATCGAGATTGTCCTGTCCCATTGCCATGGCATTGAGCAATTGCTTGTGTGAGAATCGTTTTGCCGCAATGAGATATTTCTCATCTCCCGTCATTTGATACGCATCGGCTAAAATCTCGTTCATTCCGCCATGTTCTGTTCCCAACATGGTTTCCATTTGCGCCTCTGTCAGACCTGACGTGATCTGAATTGCCCAGTCACAAAATTTGAGAAACATGATTTTGGCTTCTTCGTTGCCTGCATACAACCAAGCATCCCGAAGCCCCGCATACATTTTGTGGAGATTGTACCAGGGCACCCAGGCCGACTGATACGCGGAAAAATTTCCAGCTTTGAGCGTGGACCAAATGGTATTGCTATTTGGGACTCCACCGACATATCCATTTCCCCATTCCGGATATCGAATGGCATTTGCCTCCTGACAGGCCTTGAGTTCAGAAATCATGTATTCCAAGCGTTGTTTGCATTCAAGATTCCCTGTGGCCGCATAATGAATGGCCATGGCTGAAAGATAATGCCCAGCCATGTGGCCATCTAGTCCCATGCTTTCCCAACTTGGATAATTTTGTGCTTTGGGTGTCAAACCAGCCACTTTCAAATAAGGAGCCAAGAACCGATCCACATCGTATTTCAAAAGGGTTTGAAGATTGAGCTCAAGCGCATTTTTAAACGGCCCGTCCAGTAAGACGACATCACCCAAGGGAAATGCATTCGGATAGAGTTTATCCTGCGGATACAGATTGCCAAACAGCAAAACACTGTACAATACCATGCCGGGGAAAAATGTTTTCATTGTATATCCTTTTAAAATTTTTTATTTTTCTATTTTAATAAAACAAGTTTCCTCGTCTGCACAAATGAACCGGCCTTCAATCGACAAAAATAAATGCCTGCGGGAAAATGATCTGCATTCCATTGTCGCCTATACTGCCCGGGTTGTAATTCTTCCGAAACAAGAGTAGCGATTTCTCGCCCCCGAAGATCATGAATGGTCAGTGTCACAAAGGATTTGGAAGGAACCGAAAAAAAAATTCGTGTCGAAGAATTAAAAGGATTGGGGAAGTTCTGTTCTAATCCATACTGTTTGGGAATTGTCGATTCCATGGACTCAAGCACCGAAGTCGCGGTATCGCCTTTCACAGTAAAATAAAATCTGTGAAGCTGGAAAAGCTTTCCAGCGTCTGTCCCTGTAAATTTCAAATACACATCGTGCCGTCCAGAAACAGGCGTGACCGGAACAGTAAAAGTTCGAAATATTTTCCAGTCTCCTGTATTGGAAATTGGACATTCGGCAATTTTTTTACCAGTATCCAAAGAATCCAACCACACTTCCACCATTCCGCCTGCAGTGGCACTGGAAGCAATCACTTTGAGTGAATCCGGGGTTTTGTCAAAATCGGCATTGCCTCCAAATTCAACGCCCGCGTACATGGCCCAATCGTTCACATGGATGTTGTCCAATACATAGCCTTGGGCCTCACGGGAATACCCTCGAGAACAACCGTATTGGTTTGCATAACATTCGGCCAATATGGGGGTATAAGCTTCCCGGTAAATGTATAGATCGAAATCTGCAGAGGTTTTCCCAATGACGTACAACCCTTGTCTGTTCCCAGTAAACGCATTCCAATTGTCTTGCTGGCGATCCATGGAAGAGACATTGATGGTTTTTCCCACTTGGGTCCAATAATGTCCATCTGCACTGAAATAACCACTCAGGACATGATTGTTTCGATATAATTTTAACCAGACCCCATTGCCGATCGTGTTTTCGGTTTCGTAATACGTTTTATCAAAACTGAAACAGATGACTTTCTTTCCTTCGGTGTTCACAGAGCAATACAGCTTCGCATAGAGATTTTGTAAACCCGTCATGACCCGAAGTCCCGCCTCGTCCGTAGATGCTTTGGGATCAAAATCCAATCGGGTGATGAGCGAATAGTTTCGCTCTGCATCGCTCTTGATAATGGTATTATGCTGGTTTCGAGTGGAGGGTGTTAACCGAATCCAACCCGGACGTGCAGTGAGAGAATAGGGAAGCACTGGACAATACCCCAAAAGTCTCCATTCTGGATTTAATTTATCAGAATCAAAAAAATCAGATTTTGGCACCATCCATGGAATCCCACTGCTGGGTAAATTGGGAGCAGGCATTGGCTCATTGATCGGAAAATCCGCAACAGGTTTTCCTCTCTGGTCATACCGAACTTGACTCAATAATCCCTGCCGTCCCACACCTTCCCAGTCACTTGGGCCATAGGAATGATACATGACCCACCAGGTACTGTCTTCGAGCATGATTGCAGGAGAGCAATGGTTCGGAAAACGAAACAACGCGCTTTCCTTTTTGGGATCTTCTTCGTTAAAAAAATTCCCCAGAAATTCCCATGAAGACTGTTCCTCAGTGAGAACCGGGCTCCGCATAATTCTCTGCGTGGCATAGATATGAATGGCAAAAGAGTAATAGTAATACCCTTTGTCCTTCCACATCACAGGACCTTCTGCCCAGCTATAGGGATAATTCGGCGCGGGATTGATCCAGCATAAATTGTAAATTTCACCCGAAGGTTGCCCATCTTCTCCCAATTGGACAATCCAGTTATTCTCTTGACCGTTTTTTACAAGCAAATACCAGCTTCCGTCGTCATCAATAAAGATCGAATTGTCCATCCCAAGACCAGGCACACTGGGAGGGCATTGCACTTCGATAGGAGGTGAACTCCAAGGCCCCTCTGGTTGATCCGCAGTGACAAAATACATTCTCGCACCATGACCAAAAAAATACCAGTATTTCCCGCCATGGAAAACCAAATGCCCCCCCCAACACCCATCTGTGGGATTGGTTCCAAACAATGGCCAACTATTGCTCACAGGATGAGAAATGGCCTCCCAGTGGACCAGATCCGTGGAATGGTAAATAATGGGCGTGGTCGCGAATGAGGAACCCGCAGTATAAAAATGATTTCCAAATTTGGACAACGTGCAATCCGGATGGTCTCCTGGAATCACTGGATTCATGTAAGTGGAAAAAGAAGGGGAGCGACCGTAAAGAGAAGAAAACAATATGAACAACACACAAACCCATTCTCTGATCATTGTGCCTCCAAAAATTAAAAATAACGATGGAGGTGAGCGTTGTGTACACGAGGAAACAGTATACACGAGTAAACAACGCTCACCTTTTTTAAAATTTCACTTAAGCAATAACATTCTCCTTGTCAAGATTTGTGTATCCGTCTCTAATCGACAGAGATACAAACCGCTACTCAAATTCTCGGCATGGAAAGGAACCCGATATTGTCCAGGAGCTTTGATTTCATTCAAAAGGGTGACCACTTCACGGCCCGACATGTCGTAGACGCTAAGGCGCACTTTGGATTTCTTTGGTAAATCAAACGCAATGGTGGTACTCATGTTAAAAGGATTGGGATAATTTTGGAATAAACCATACCGCGTGGGAATCGAAGAAGCGGTTTCCTGAACCACTCCCACATGAGGTCCTGGCCCTCTATCATAAAGCGCGCGAATCTCATCCGGAGTTAAAGCCCTATTGTAAATATTGAACTCCAAAATCTCGCCCTTCCACGGAGGATCGCCACTGTATCCACCTCTGGCCAAATAAGCATAAGTGGTGCTAATCTGGTCAATGCTATTGTTCGGAGCCAAAGTGTTGCTTGCCATGAATTCCCCATCAATGTATAAAGTGATTTCGTCGTTGGTGAGTGTACTCACCATATGATGAAGATTGCCATCATCATACTCAGTCCCATTCGCACCAGATTCACCTGTCCATGGATTGGTATATACACCGCACGAAATTGCAGCTCGACTGACATTATCAGCTCGGGCTGGTGTGATGAAATAATAATCCACCCCTTGACCACTCTCATTGGCATCACCAAAATAGACAATCATATGCCACGAAGTATTTGCCTCCGCAAGAGGGACAAACCAGATTTCCAAAGTAATTTCATCGTATGTATTAATGGCAATTTTATCTCCAGGCATTTCCATCCATTGATTGCCCTCATACGTTAAAAGAGAACCGTCCGCAATGATCGCCCCGCCTATCAATGTACCATGAGCACCTCCCACATAATCATTGGGCGTTCCATCATCAAATGTCCAAGAATGGGTCAAATTGGCTGTCCAAGTATCCTCTCCCTGTGCGAACAGAGTTCCTATCATTACGAATACAATCCATAAACCCCAAAATTTAGAATTTAACTTCATTTTTAACTCCTCCTTTCAGGTTTGATTTTTACAAAGCGAATAGATTGAAAAAAACGACTTTTCAATTTTCATTTCCGAATCACCCCCTTTCGCTCCACGTTCTCCATTGCATCGTTTTGTCTCGAAGTTTCTTTGGCATCCCCCCTTTCAACTTTTATCCATTTTCCACAGACGCATATTTATAAAACTCCACATTTTCTTTTGTGACAATATCAATAGGCATCATGATTTTATCTTCGACGTTATGATTGAGAACGATTTTACGGTACAGCATCATAATTCCTTCGTAGCCCTGGGTCATTGGAGATTGACTGATTAAAAAATCAATGGCCGAATTTTTTAAATACGCTACATTTTCTGGAACCAAATCATATCCTATGATTCGAATTTTCTGGTTTAGACTTTTTGATTGAATGTAGGAAGCGGCCAAATAAGTCAACGCATTGGTCATAAATATTCCCTTGAGATTCGGATTTTCTTTTAGTATTTTATCGAACAACGCATTAATCTCAGCTAAATCTTTCTTTTCATACCAATCATAAATGTGAATGGGGTGCTTCAAGCCATTTTCTAAAAAATAACTTCGAAATCCTTCGGCACGAAGATTAATATGGTAATCTTCTGGCAACACCCGAATAACAGCCACATCCCCATTCTCGCCAATTAATATTTTCATGAGTTTTCCAGCCAAAATTCCGCTTTTGAAGGGATCTTGACCAATGAAGGTAAATCGCTTGGTATCAGGAAGGTCTGAATCAAAAAAGAGATACGGCACTTTTTCAGGAATTCGGGAGACCAACTCTTTACATTGATCCACTAAAATTGGAGCAATCAGCAAACCATCCAGATTCTCAGCTAACATTTGTAAAAATTTTTTACAAAAAGAATTCTCTGAATATCGGTTAAAATGAAAAAACTTGACTTTTATTTTATAAGGTTCTAATTCCTTTCCAGCTTTGTGAATCCCCATCGCCGCTTGCTCCCAATATCCTGCATCCTGATGCAACTCAGGCATTAAAACACCAAATTTGTACCTTCTGGACAATTTGAGTTGGCGGGCATAAATATTGGGGGTATATTTTAATTTTTGGATTGCCCATTCCACTTTGGCCTTTGTAGGGGGAGAGACAGAGCCACGATGGTGAAGAACACGATCCACTGTTCCGATAGAAACATTGGCAAGTTCCGCAATGTCTCTAATAGTAGCCACACATCCTCCCTGGAGAATCAGTTATTGTGTACGTACACAAAAAAATTTCAAAAAATACTTGATTTTGTCCAATCCGTTGTGTATAATTTTTAAGATGAATTTTGTGTACGTACACAAAAATTTAAACAATCATACAAAGTTTGTCAAGAATTTTTTTCGAAAACTAGTGGGAAAAAACAACTTTTGAGGTTTTAAGTTGTGTGATACGGATAAATTAAATCAGTCTTTTCAAATAACCTTGGAGGGAGCCATGGTAAAGACAGTACGGATTTTAGGAATTTTTGCGATGATGCTTTTTGTATGGACAAGCTGTCATTCGGTGAGAAAGCCGTCCATTTACAAAAAGAGGTTTGGTCAACTTTCAGACGGACGTTCGGTGGATTTGTATACGCTGGTGAATCGAAACGGAATGAAGGTGAAAATCACCAATTACGGAGGCATTGTGGTCTCATTGGAAGTGCCGGATCGAAACGGAAAATGGGCGGATGTGGTCTTGGGCTACGATCGTCTGGAAGACTACATTCAAAACAATCCGTATTTTGGATGTATTATTGGCAGGTACGGCAATCGCATTGCCAAAGGGCAATTCACACTGGATGGGAAAAAGTACCAATTGGCGTGCAACAATTTTCCCAATCATCTTCACGGAGGGAAAGTGGGCTTTGATAAAGTATTGTGGAATGCAGAGCCGTTTGTGGATGAGAAAGGGCCAAAGCTTCGGTTGACATACAAGAGTCCGGATGGAGAGGAAGGTTATCCTGGGAATTTGGATGTGACCGTGGTGTATACGCTGACCGAGGACAACGGGCTTTTGATTGAATACACAGCCACAACAGATCAACCCACGATTGTGAATCTCACCAATCATTCGTATTTTAATCTTTCTGGCATGGAGTCCAAGACCATTTTGGATCATGTGTTGTGGATGGATGCGGACCGATTTACACCTGTGGATTCTACGCTGATTCCGACTGGAGAGCTTCGTTCTGTTTCAGGCACACCCTTGGATTTTCGGAAGCCGACGAAGATTGGGGAGCGGATTGGATCAGAGGACATGCAAATTCGGTATGGTCAGGGATACGATCACAATTATGTATTGAATGGGGAGATGAATACGTTTCGGTTGGTGGCCACGGTAGTGGATCCATTTTCTGGGAGGAAGATGGAAGTTTGGACGACGGAACCCGGCCTTCAGTTTTATTCAGGGAATTTTTTGGATGGGAGCATCAAAGGGAAAAGGGGCATTGTGTACGGCCATCGCTCTGGATTTTGTCTTGAGACCCAGCATTTTCCAGATTCGCCAAATCATCCCGAATTCCCGTCCACTGTATTAAGACCCGGAGAAGTGTACAAAACAAAGACAATGTACCGATTCTTGACAGAGAAATAAAAATTAAAACTCTATGAAATAAGATTCTTCGCTTCGAGAGGAATGGCAGGGAAAATTTTTAACCCGAGTGAACGGTGTCATTTTATCCATATTTGTTTTTGGTGGACTCCGCATAAAAAGAAAAGACTTGACAAAGAGTGTTTTTCGTATAAATTTCTGTGTACGTACACAAAACATTAATCAAAAAACTTTCCACTGAAAAAATGGAGTAAAAATATGAAAGACGCAGAGTATGTCATTGGAGTCGATTACGGAACAGATTCTGTCCGATCCGTTCTCGTCAATGCACATACAGGGGAAGAAATAGCCAGTTCTGTGTTTGAATATCCTCGATGGAAAAAGGGGCTATTTTGTGATCCTCCTCAAAATCAATTCAGACAACATCCATTGGATTATATCGAAGGCCTGACCAAAACCATTCAAGCCATTGTGTCAAAAAGTCCCAAAAGCGTGGTGCAAGCCATCCGCGGAATTTCCATTGACACGACAGGTTCTACTCCAGTCGCAGTGGATCAAAACGGCACCCCCTTGGCTTTGCTTCCCGAATTTGCCAAAAATCCCAATGCCATGTTCATTTTATGGAAAGATCATACTGCAGTGGAAGAGGCAAAGGAAATCAATGAGCTTGCCAAAAATTGGGGAGGAGACGATTTTACAAAATACGAAGGGGGGGTTTATTCTTCCGAATGGTTTTGGTCAAAGATTCTCCATGTGATTCGGAACGACAAAAAGGTGGCAAAAGCAGCCTATTCCTGGGTTGAACATTGTGATTGGATTCCAGCACTTCTCACAGGAAACACAGATCCGGTTTCCATAAAACGAAGTCGGTGTGCTGCAGGTCACAAGGCCATGTGGCACCCTTCATGGAATGGGCTTCCACCAAAAGAATTCCTATCCAAACTGGATCCTCGCTTGGCAGAGTTGAGAGATCGGCTCTATACTGAGACATTTACCAGCGACGTACCTGTAGGACAAATTTCCAAAGAATGGGCAAAACGGCTCGGATTGCCAGATTCGGTTGTGGTAGGAGTGGGCGCATTTGATGCCCACATGGGTGCAGTCGGTGCAGAAATTACTCCATATCAATTGGTCAAAATCATGGGCACTTCAACCTGTGACATGGTGGTGGTTCCTCTGGAAAAATTTAACAACAAACTGATTCAAGGCATTTGCGGCCAAGTGGAAGGATCGATTATTCCTGGAATGCTGGGCTTAGAGGCAGGCCAATCTTCTTTTGGAGATGTGTATGCATGGTTTAAAGAAGTCCTGGCCTGGCCTTTACGCACTTTGGGAAAGAGAATGGGCTCTGCTTCCTCAATAGAAAAATCAATTGACCAGATTATTCCTGAACTGTCTCGACAGGCAGAGAAAATCCCCCCTGGTGCTTCTGAAATAGTGGCATTGGATTGGTTGAATGGAAGACGCACTCCTTTTGCGGATCAACGTTTAAAAGGCGCGCTCATGGGCTTGACCCTGGGCTCTGATGCACCGAGGATTTTTCGAGCCTTGGTGGAGGCCACTGCCTTTGGAGCCAGGGCCATTAATGATCAATTTATCAAAGAAGGCGTGCCGATTCAGGGCATTATTGCCATTGGAGGGGTCTCCAAAAAGTCTCCTTTTGTCATGCAAATTGTTTCAGATGTATTGGGGATGAAAATTCGGGTGGTAAGATCTGAGCAGGCCTGTGCCTTGGGCGCTGCCATGTTTGCAGCCACGGTGGCTGGAATTTACCCCACAGTCGAAAAAGCCCAAAAAGCCATGGGCAGTGGATTCGAAAAAGAATACAAACCGCGGAAAGAAAATTCAAAAATCTATCTAAAACTGTACGAAAAATACAAAAGACTGGGGGCTTTTGTCGAAAGTGAAATTTCAAAATGAGTCCGTATAAAGAACTCAAACGCCTTGCCTACGAAGCCAACCTTTCTCTTGTGGAAAATAAACTGGTGGTGTATACATTTGGAAATGCCAGTGTGTGCGATCGAGACCGAGGGGTATTTGCCATTAAACCTTCTGGCGTGCCTTATGAATCTCTCCGGCCCAAGGACATGGTGGTCATTGATCTGGAAAACCGAATTGTGGAAGGAAAACTCCGTCCTTCTTCTGACACAAAAACCCATCTCGTGCTTTACCAGCATTTCTCGAAAATCGGAAGCGTGGTGCATACCCACTCGCCCTATGCAGTGGCATGGGCCCAGGCCATGAAACCCATTCCCATTCTCGGAACCACCCATGCGGATCATTTGCCCACAGATATCCCCTGTACAAAAAAAATGTCCCCTAAGGCGATTCAAGGCGATTACGAATTGGAAACAGGCAAACTCATTGTGGAGACTTTTAAAAATAAAAAGCTTTCCTATGAAGAAATCGAAATGGTGCTTGTGGCCCGTCACGGACCCTTTACCTGGGGTAAAACCGCAGAAAAAGCCGTGTATAACAGCGTGATGCTTGAAATGTTGGCCAAAATGGCATATCTTACCTTATGCATTCATCCTAAAGTTCCCCTATTGGAAAAAGTGTTGATTGAAAAACATTTTTATAGAAAGCATGGAAAAGATGCATATTATGGTCAAAGTAATTAATGCACAAGGAGTACATCAATGAAAAACATTCCAGAAATCAAATTGGCTCTCGTCGCAGTGAGTCGAGATTGCTTTCCGATTGAACTTTCAAGAAATCGGAAAAAGAAAGTTTTAGAAGAATGCAAAAAAAGAAATATTTCAATTCAAGAGATCGAAACGATTGTTGAAAACGAAAACGATGTCCTCAAAGTACTTTCTTTGATTCAGGAAAAAGAAATCAATGCCCTGGTATTGTATTTGGGGAATTTCGGGCCGGAAGGTCCAACCACCTTGCTTGCCCAAAAATTCAACGGACCCGTGCTTTTGGTCGGGGCAGCAGAAGAAACCGGCAAAGACTTGATTCACGGCAGAGGGGATGCGTATTGTGGGATGCTCAGTGCCTCGTACAATACCGGGCTTCGAAGGCTTTCGCTTTGTATTCCAGAAAATCCCATTGGATATCCTCACGAAATTGCAGAACGCATTCAAGAATTTATTCCTGTGGCCAAAATCCTTGTGGGTCTCCAGCATCTCAAAATTTTTTCCTTTGGGCCAAGACCCCAGGATTTTTACACCTGCCATGCGCCCATCCAACCTTTGTTTGACCTTGGCATTGAAATCATGGAAAATAGCGAATTGGATCTCTACGACGTGTTCCTTTCTGCCAAAGGTCATCCCCAAATTCCAAAAATTGCAGAGGAAATGGCCAAAGAATTGGGGAAGGGAAATCAATATCCAGAGCTCTTGGAAAAACTCGCTCAATTTGAGATTGGTTTACTCGACTTTATGGAAAAACACCTTGGGACTTCGCAGTTTGGGGTGTTTGCCAACAAGTGTTGGCCTGCGTTTGAAAAATACTTTGGATTTGTCCCCTGTTATGTGAATTCGAGACTGGCCGCTCGAGGCATTCCTGTGGCATGCGAATCCGATATTTATGGGGCCTTGAGTGAATACATATTGGCCTGTGCAAGCGATCTACCTGCGACCCTTTTGGATATTAACAACACTGTCCCCATGGACATAATCGAGGAAGCAAAGCACCAGTTGAAGCATTACACACCTTCTGATCTTTTCATGGGTTTTCACTGCGGAAATACTGCATCGGGTTGTCTGCTTCATGCGCAAATGCGCTATCAATTAATTATGCATCGATTGATGGAGCCACAAAAAGAACCCAATATCACCCGGGGAACACTCGAGGGACAAATCAAGCCTGGCCCCATCACCATTTTCCGCCTCCAATCGACACCCGATACTTGGCTCAGGGCCTACCTTGCGCAAGGAGAGGTGTTGGACATTCCGCCAAAATCATTTGGAGGAATTGGTGTCTTCGCGATTCCAGAAATGGCTCGATTTTATCGCCATGTGCTCATTGAAAAACGGTTTCCCCATCACACTGCAGTCGGTTTTGCCCATGTAGGGAAAGCATTGTTTACAGCCATGCGCATGTTAGGAATAGATGATATTGGTGTAAATCAACCCAAACATATCCCCTATCCAAGCGAAAATCCATTTGCATAAAATGGACAAATGAACGTCTATGGACTGATTATTCTTTCTGGGCTGATTTTCGAATTCATTTTACATCGGATTGCCGAATTTTTAAATCTTCGATACTTAAATGCGCCCCTGCCCCCAGCGTTTCAAGATGTATACGAGGAAATCGAGTATCGCCGGGCCCAAGCGTATCATCGCGTGAATACGTATTTTGAATGGATTTCCAGTACCTGGGATTTCATCCTCTTGTTGGGATTTTGGCTGGCGAAAGGATTCAATGCGCTGGATCTCTGGATTCGCTCTTTTCATTTCCATTGGATTTGGAATGGACTTTTATACATTGGAATTCTTGGATTGGCAAAAAGTATATTCTCTCTTCCATTCGAAATTTACCATACTTTTGTCATTGAAACCCGTTTCGGATTTAACAAAACCACTCCCCGAATTTTTATTCTAGATCATCTCAAAGCATTGGGCTTGAGCATCGTACTGGGAGGACCTCTTTTGGCAGGGATATTGGCTTTTTTCCAGTATTCAGGGAAATGGGCATGGCTATACTGCTGGGTTGTCACCATTGGATTTTCTTTATTTCTTCAATTCATTGCACCCACCTGGATCTTTCCTCTTTTCAATCGGTTCACTCCGCTTAAAGAGGAAAATCTGAGAAAAGCAGTTTTTGAATATGCCCATTCTGTCGGATTTCCTATAAAAGACATTTTTGTCATGGACAGTTCAAAACGCTCCACAAAAGCCAACGCGTTTTTTACAGGTTTTGGAAAAAACAAAAGAATTGTTCTTTACGATACCTTGCTTTCCCAGCATTCAGAATCTGAAATCATTTCCATTTTGGGACACGAAATCGGACATTACAAATTAAAACATATTGTCCAAAATCAAATCCTGGTCATTCTCCACACGGGCATTCTCTTTTATCTTCTTTCTCTTTTCCTCAGCCAAAAAGGATTATTCACTGCGTTTTACATGGCCCATCCGTCGATATATGCGGGTTTACTCTTTTTCGGCCTCTTGTATACCCCAATTGAATTTTTTCTGAATATTGCATTTCACTGGTTTTCAAGACACAATGAAACTCAAGCAGACCGATTTGCCGTTAAAACCACCCGAACACCAGAAACCCTCATCCAGGCGCTTAAAAAATTGAGTGTACACAATCTGGCTTTCCCCACTGCCCATCCTTTTTATGTTCTATTGAATTTCTCACACCCACCCATGTTGAAAAGAATACAAGATATCCAATTATTTTCAAAACTTCAATACCGTGAATCTAAATGAAATCCTTGAATTAAAATTATTCAGGAAGGATATGTCTTGGACACTCATATCAAACCCTCCATTCTTTCATGATAATTTTGGAGTTGCAACAAAAAAATGGACACCCAGTTAAGAGTCATGCGGCTTTCCTTTTTTCTCTGAACTGAACGGGAGACAGATTTCCAAGCGTTGAGTGTTTTCTGTTCCTGTTATAAAATATTTCGATGTACTGAAATATGGATTGTCTTGCTTCAAAGCGGGTTTTGTATTTTCGACGATAGACCAGTTCTTTCTTTAATGTCGCAAAGAAGCTTTCTGTAACGGCATTGTCATAACAATCACCTGTCCCAGACATACTCTGGAGCATGTGATTGACAGATATCAGTTCTCTGAAATCATCGCAAGCGTACTGAACACCCCGATCAGAATGGAAGACCAGGCCAGGCAATGGATGGTGCCGCAGGCAAGCAGAACGCAAGGCCGTTATCGTTGTCTCCGAGGCGCTCAAGCTTTCACTCATGGACCATCCGACGATTTCTCTATTAAACAGGTCCATTATCACGGTCAGGTATAAAAAGCCTTCTCCAGTACGAATATAGGTGATATCGGATGTCCATACCTCTCCAAATGAGTCAGCTGAAAAATGCCTGTCCAGCCGATTCTGGGATATCGGGAAAGAATGATCGCTGTCGGTGGTCACCTTGAATTTTCGTTTGGTTTGAGCGAAAATACCGTGTTTTCTCATCAAACGAGCCACTCGGGGACGGCTCACCTTGAACCCTTCCTCACGCAGGTCATCCGTGATTCTGGGGCTGCCATAGGTCTGGTCGGTCAACTCATGAATCTCTTTGATTCTTTTGATGAGTTTCATGTTCTGTTGTTCTCTCATGCTGGGTGGCCTTTTCACCCACTGGTAGTACCCACTTGGGCTCACTTTCAAACAAAAACACATCTTCGACACCGAATGAAAAGATCGATGATCATTTATAAACCGGAATTTATCTGATTCTTTTTCGAGAAAATGGCCAAGGCTTTTTTTAAAATGTCCCGTTCTTCTTCTACATCTCTCAGTTGTTTCCGAAGCTGCCGAAGTTCTTCTTCCGGTTCTTTCAATCTTCCAAGTCCAGGAAAAGCGTACTTTCCATCTTCTCTGTATTCCTGTACCCATCGATTCAGAATGTTCGGCCTAATTCCCAAACTCCGAGCAACTGCTGCTGCATTCCCACGGCTTTCAACAAGCCGGATCGCCTCGATCTTGAATTCTTTGGTATACTTCCTTCTGGTTTGTTTCTCTGGCATGTAAACACCTCCTCTCACTGTTAAAATAAGAATCTCTTAACTCCGTGTCCACTAAAATATAGCAAGTCCATTTGAATGTGATCAAATGAAGGGAATTCTAGTTCAGGAGCGCGCAAATTAAAAAGGCATCCCGAAAGATGCCTTTTAATCTTTTAATAATTTAACAGAAAGTGGGAGAAATCATCAAAATGTAAACTTTAGGCTAAACTTTTGGGTATCATTCAATCTCCCAAAATCTCCCCACGCATAATCCACCACCAAAGAACTCCCTCCAAAAAGCTTCACCTTCACCCCTCCTCCAAACGTCAAACCTTCCTCACTGTCCC
>Ga0207433_10002368_pt1 | contig 38448 bp, 36 predicted proteins | sample YelNatPaOPGAMG01_FD_187559 | JGI IMG/M metagenome (GOLD analysis project Ga0207433, IMG submission 187559) | Hot spring thermophilic microbial communities from Obsidian Pool, Yellowstone National Park, USA - OP-RAMG-01 (SPAdes) (version 3) | ecosystem: Environmental > Aquatic > Thermal springs...
GTTGGCGATCCAAGGAAACTCCGGCAAGCTTTATCAGAGGACCCGACAGCAACTCATTATGAAACTAAGTGCAATGAGTCGGAGCCTGTAGGTTCAGTGGGGCAGGTCACAATGCCGATCAATCGGTGGTTTCTAAGACGCATAACGTTTGACTTCAGCGGATTCGCAAAATGCGCAGCATTTTGCGAAGTCCGCTGGAAGGAATTGTTAGCAACTTGCGCAGGGATGAACCATGCAACTTGCCGATATAGAGAACTGTCGATGTGCCAACCAGCAAATAGGAAACAAAGCTCGGTACCAATGAAACTCCCAGGGCTTCATAATTTTCTAGTTCACCATAAATTCTGATGGCGATGCATAGCAGAATTATCAATGGGAATGCAAGGGTGTATAATGAACCGCACCGGGTTTCGAGGAGGCTTGTTGGCTTGAGTCCGGCCGTGCTGGCCTGACAGGCAAGCGGGTGGTTGGGTTTGAGATTTTCTCTCATTCAGCCCCCCGCAGGGGCCGCCGGAGGCGCCCCCCGGTTGGGCCATGCTGGCATGGGTCAATCCTCCTGTTGCGCTGTCGCGTGGGCAGTCGTGATGGTTGATGAGGTCCGGGCCTGGTGTTGCCAGTAGGCGGCTTCGGCCTCGGCAGGCGGGATGTAGCCGATGGGCTCCAGTAGACGATGGTGGTTGAACCACGACACCCACTCCAGCGTGGCCAGTTCGACCGCTTCGCGGGTCTTCCACGGCCCGCGCCGGTGAATCACCTCCGCCTTGAACAGCCCGTTGATCGTCTCCGCCAGCGCGTTGTCGTAGGAGTCACCCGTGCTGCCCACTGAGGGCTCGATGCCCGCCTCGGCCAGGCGTTCGCTGTAGCGGATCGAGACGTACTGGCTGCCACGGTCGCTGTGGTGGGTCAGGCCACCGTCGTGCCAGGGCTGGCGGGCATAGAGCGCCTGCTCCAGTGCGTCGAGCACGAAGTCGGTCTGCATCGAACTGCTCACCCGCCAGCCGACGATGGAGCGCGCGAACACGTCGACGACGAAGGCGACATACACGAAGCCCTGCCAGGTCGAGACGTAGGTGAAATCCGCCACCCACAGTTGATTGGGCCTGTCGGCCTTGAACTGCCGGTTCACGCGATCGAGCGGGCACGCCGCCTTGGGATCGGGCACGGTGGTGCGCACACCCTTGCCGCGGCGTGCGCCTTGCAGGCCGAGGCGGCGCATCAGCCGCTCGACCGTGCAGCGCGCTACCGCCACGCCTTCGCGCACCAGTTGCCGCCAGACCTTGTCGGCGCCGTACACGCGCAGATTGGCGTCGAACACGCGCCGCACCTGCGGCAGCAAGATCGCATCACGCTGAGCCCGCGCAGGCAGCAACGCCGGATTGCGCTGGCGTGCCGCGTGGCGCCGGTACGCCGACGGGGCGACCTGCAGGGCGCTGCAGATCGGCTCGACCCCGAGGCGCGCGCGGTGCGTGTCGATGAAGTCGCTCACCTCTTGTGATGGCGGTCGAGCTCCGCCTGGGCGAAATAGGCGCTGGCCAACTTCAGAATCTCGTTGGTCTTGCGCAGCTCGCGCACCTCGCGCTCGAGTTCCTTGATGCGCTGCTGCTCGGCCGTGGTCGGGCCAGGGCGAACACCGCTGTCGCGCTCGCCCTGGCGCACCCACTTGCGCAGGGTCTCGGCCGTGCAACCGATCTTGGACGCAATCGACTCGATCGCAGCCCACTGCGACGGGTACTGGTCCTTGGCGTCAAAAACCATGCGCACCGCGCGCTCGATCACCTCGGGGGAAAACTTCGGGGACTTCCTCATCATGGCTCCATTCTCTCAATCGAAGGAGCCTCCTCAAAAACCGGGGCGGTTCACAACACCGACCAAGGCACCCTTTGCGCGAGTGCTCAAGCCGAGCTTCAGTGGAAGTGCTCGTGGCTGTGACCCTTGTCGTGGGCGTGTGCATCGCGGTGCAGCATCGGTTCTGCGAGGGGCTGAGTGAGGCAACGCTTGCGGCCTAACAATTCAGACACACCTATCGAAGACAACCAGGCGATGAGAAAGAGCCCGACGATCACATAACCCAAATGAGCGAAGTCCAGCTGTATGATGGCATCGGCTACCCTGCCTTGCCAGCCGATAGCCGCGATCAGCAGTTGAAGCAGTTCCACCGTACCCAGCACCAGCGCCACCAGAACCGACAACAGTGTGGTGCTGATGTTATAAAAAATCCGCCGCAGTGGGTTGGCCAGCGCCCAGCCGTAGGCCCTGGTCATCAATACGCCGTCAGTGGTATCCATTGCCGACATGCCCGCGGTGAACAGAATCGGCAACGACAGCACCGCCAGCACCGGCAGCGCGCCAGTGGCCGCGCCGGCAGTCATGGCGAGAAGACCGATTTCCGAAGCCGTGTCGAACCCCAGGCCGAATAGGAAGCCCACCGGGTAGATCTGCCAACTGTGCTGGACGAGGCGCTGCAACCGGCCATCGAATAGGCGATTGAACAGGCCGCGCTTGGCCAGCAGGGTGTCCACGTGATGGTGGTCGTGCGTTCCGCGCCGGGCGCCGCTCCAGATCTTGAGCAGGTCGAGCAGGATCATCAAGTTGAGTACTCCGATGAGCATAAGAAAGGTGCCAGACACTCCGGTGCCGATCAGTCCGCCCACGTGCTGCATGCCCGGCATGTGGGTCTTGACCGCCGCCACCATGAATGCGGTGAACAGCGCTAGCAGGAAGACCACCGTCGAGTGGCCTAGAGAAAAAAAGAAACCGACCCCCAAGGGCTTGCGCCCTTCCTGCACGAGCAGCCGCACCGTGTCGTCGACCGCGGCGATGTGGTCGGCATCAAAGGCGTGCCGCAGCCCGAAGAGGTAGGCAGTCAGCCCCAGACCGATCATCGCCGGGAAGCGCGCGGCGTAATAGAGATACAGCCCACAGCCAACAAGATGTAGAATAGCAATGACGCCGTAATAACCGGCGAGTTGCATCCATTCGGAACGGCCAAAACGCCAGTCGCGCATGCGATGCGACTGCGCCTGGTGCACCAGAACTGCGCTTGTCTCGTTGTTCACATCATTGCTCCCCGGTTAACATCCGTTGTGCCTACACTCGGCGCCTGTCTTTGGATCCAACCACGATGCGACGACTAGAACTCGTCGCCCTTCACGTGGCGGCTGTCCTTAAAAGTTCGCCAACCACTGATCATGGAACTGACGATGGACTGACGCGACATAATGTCCTCGCGGATGGCCACATAGATGTGCACCAAGATAAAGCAGACCAGATACCACATCGCGAGATGGTGCCAGGTGCGTACGTCCTGTGGCTGACCGAACAGCGGTGTGATCCACGAAGAGAACCAGTCGTATTGCCACGAGCCTTCCTGAGTCCCCTCACCGAACAGTGCAAGGCCAGTGAGCATGATGAAAATGGAACCCCAGACGAACATCACGTGCATAGCCAGGATGGCCAGCGGGTTGTGACCGGAGTACTTGTAGGGCTCGCGACTGAGGAACAAGTACCATTTGATCTCGTGCCACACGCCGCGCCAGTAGGCTCCGCTCAATACAGGCGGCAAAAAGATCTCGCGTGAGTGGGAGTTACCCACAAAAGCCCAGTAGATGCGGAACAGGAAGCCGATGATGAAGATGTATGCTGCGGTGAAATGGACGAAACGAATGTAGCCCATCAGGAAATGATCGTACGCCTGCCCCGGCTGGGACGGCAGCGGATGCCCGATGAGAAAGCCGGTCACGCAGAGAGTAATAATGGCAAAGAACTGGATCCAGTGCCACAGCCGCAACGGCGCCTCGTAGACATAGACCGCCGGCTCGGCATGGGGTTGATGCATGGACTGCGAGTTCATGGTTGTCTCCTGATTCGTCGAAGTTACGGGGCCCGAACACCGGCGCGGGCCTCGCGCGCACTCAGCGCACCTTCACTTTGGTGAGTTCGCTGCCGTCCTCGCCCATCACGTGGGTGGAGCAGGCCAGGCAGGGGTCGAAGCTGTGCAGGGTGCGCAGGATCTCGACCGGCTCGTCCGGCCGCTCCATGCGCGTGTTCATCAGACTTGCCTCGAATGCGCCAATGTTGCCTGCGGTGTCGCGCGGCGAACCGTTCCAGGTGGTCGGCACCACCGCCTGATAGTTCTCCACCCTCCCGTCCTTGATGCGGATCCAGTGGCCCAGCGCGCCGCGCGGCGCTGCCACGGTGCCCACACCCTTGGCATCCCTGGGCCAGGTGCTGGGATCCCACTTCTCCATGTTCGCGGTTGCGGTGTCGCCAGCCTTGATGTTGGCGATGAGGTCGTTCCAGTCGTCGACCATCATGTCGGCACAGTACTCCGCCTCCAGCGCCCGCGCTAGGGTGCGGCCGATGGTGGTCTGCAGCGCGGTCTTCGCATCCAGGCTGGTCCCGGCAAGCTGGTTGAAGAACGCCAGGCTGCGGTCGACCTGCTCGCGCTGATGCGGAAACTTCTTCGCGTACGCCAGGGTGTAGCGCGACAGCGGGCCGACCTCGACGGCGTGCCCCTTCCAGCGCGGCGCCTTGATCCACGAGTACTTGGCCGACTCGTCGATCTCCTGGATGTTGGTTTTACTACCCTTGGTGTTGGGGCCGAGGACGAAGTTGGGCTCGGTCACGCCGTCCCACGGGTGCAGCCCGCGTGTCTCCTCACCGGGATAGGTGTACCAGGAATGGGTCACGAACTCTTGCACCTGCGCCGGGTCGCGCGGATCGATCTCGAACACCTGGTCCCAGTTGCCGTTGAGGATCACGCCGCCGGGCATCTGATCGGTGGACTTGTCGCCCTGCACCTTGGCGTAGTCGCCGTAGTCCATAACGCTCTTGGCGCCCAGCCCGCCGCCGTACAGCCAATCCTTGTAAAAGCTAGCGATGGCGATCACGTCGGGGACGTAGACGTTGTGGGTGAAGTCGACCATCTCCTGGATGCGGTTGCGTACGAACTCCAGCCGCTCCATGTTCAGCGGCGCCCCGGCGGCGAGGTCGCCGTCCATGTTGATGGCACAAGGCACGCCGCCGACCAGGTAGTTCGGATGCGGGTTCTTGCCGCCGAAGATGGTGTGCACCTTGACGAACTCGCGCTGCATGTCCAGCGCCTCGAGGTAATGGGTCACTGCCATCAGATCAGCCTCGGGCGACAGCTTGTACGCCGGGTTGTTCCAGTAGCCGTTCTTGAACGGACCGAGCTGGCCGGAATCGACGAACTTCTTGATGCGCGACTGGACGTCGCGGAAGTAACCCGGGCTGGATTTGGCGTGCGCCGGCGACACCGTCTGCTGCAGCACCGACGTCGCCTTCGGATCGGCCTTGAGGGCATTGATCGGGTTGACCCAATCGAGCGCGTGCAGGTGGTAGAAGTGCACCACGTGGTCGTGCACTTGCAGCGTCTTGGCCATCATCTCGCGAATGAGATAGGCGTTCTTCGGGATCTTGATCCCCAACGCATCCTCTACCGCGCGCACCGACGCCAGCGCGTGGCAGCCGGTGCACACCCCGCAGATACGCTCGACGAAGGCCCAGACGTCGCGGGGATCGCGGCCCTTGACGATCACTTCCAGCCCACGCCACATTGTGCCGGTCGACACGGCGTTGCGGATTACGTTGTCCTGGTCCACGTTGACCTCGCAACGCATGTGGCCCTCGATCCGTGTCACCGGATCGACCACCACCCGGCGGCCCGAGGTATCCAGCGTGAATCCGTTGGGAGTCGTGACTGTGCTCATGCGTTGTCTCCATGTTGTTGCGTTTCGTCCTGACGGCTACTGCGCAGCCGCTTGATGGCGCTGGCTACTGCATGGACTGCGACAGCGCCGCCGACCACACCGGCCGCCGCGGCGCCGATGTCATCTGCGTTGGCCTCAACACCGAACGGCTTGATGTCGGTGAGGTGGGCGTACCAGGAGCCCTTGTCCCAGAACCCGTCCTCAGAGCAGCCGATGCAGCCGTGGCCCGACTGGATGGGAAAGGAAACGCCGTCGTTCCAGCGAGTGGTCGAGCAAGCGTTATAAGTGGTCGGACCTTTGCAGCCGACCTTGTAGAGGCAATAACCCTTGCGCGCGTTCTCATCGTCGAAGGCCTCTACGAACTGGCCGGCGTCGAAATGTGGCCGTCGGTAGCACTTGTCGTGGATCCGTTGGCTGTAGAACATCTTCGGCCGGCCCTGCCGGTCGAGTTCGGGCATGCGGTCGAAGGTGACCATGTACGCGATGACCGCTGTCATCACCTCCGCGATCGGCGGACAGCCAGGCACTTTGATGATCGGCTTGTCGGTGATAACCTTGTGCACCGGCGTCGCCCGCGTCGGATTGGGCTTGGCTGCCTGCACGCAGCCCCACGATGCGCACGACCCCCAAGAAATGATGGCCTTGGCATTGCTCGCCGCGTAGCGCAGTTTCTCGACGAAGGGCTGGCCGGCGATGATGCAGTACATCCCTTCCTCGTTGAGCGGCGGATTGCCCTCGACTGCGAGGATGTAGTTGCCCTTGTATTTCTCCACTACCTCCTCGACGATGGCCTCGGCCTGGTGGCCAGCGGCGGCCATCAGGGTGTCGTCGTAGTCGAGCGAAATCATCGACAGAATCACGTCCTTGGCCAGCGGATGTCCCGAGCGGATGAACGACTCCGAGCAGCAGGTGCATTCCAGGCCGTGTAGCCAAAGCACCGGCAGACGCGGCTTGGTCTCCATCGCGTGGGCGATCTCGCCGACATACTCCGGGCCTAGCCCGAGCGCCGCCGCCGTCAGGCTACAGTACTTGAGAAAACTGCGTCGCGAGATGCCCTGGCGCCGCATGACTTGATAGAACGTTTCAGTGACCGGCATGGTCTGCCTCCTCGTGGGTTGCGGCTTCACTGGAAGCCTTGTGCCACCCCGCTTTGCAAACCACATGCCAACCGAGCCCCCGCATGGAAAATCAGGCGCTTGGCAACGATTTCGGCGCGGAATCATGGTTTTCCCCAAGTCGGCGCACTGCCGACGTCGCAACGGCGCTGGAAAGCAGCTATCCACCGCCGGTGGCGGGCGCATGGGTTGGTATCGGTGGAAACACCGTTTTCACCGAATGCGCATTTAAGGAAACTTACTTTGCGGCTTTACTGGTCGTCACCAGAAAACCTGATCCTGATCCAAATGCAATCAGGCATTTGGCTCTGGCGCGCGGTCTGGCATCGCATTTGCTACTAGGGATGCAAACCTCGTCCCGGAAGGCTGGTTTCCACCCCCGACCGCGGAACGACTGAGACGCAAGGAGACAACGTCATGCTGGAACACTCGCCGTCCGTGCTCATCCTGGGCATCGGCAATTTGCTCTGGGCCGACGAAGGCTTCGGCGTGCGTGCCGTCGACACCCTGCACCGCACCCACACCTTCGGCGGCAACGTCCGGCTGATGGACGGCGGTACCCAGGGCCTCTACCTCCTCCACCATGTTCAGGACGCCGACATCCTGCTGGTGTTCGACGCCGTCGACTACGGCCTGTCGCCCGGAACGCTGCATTGCGTGGTCGGCAACGACGTGCCGATGTTCATGGGTGCGAAGAAGATGAGCCTGCACCAGACCGGCTTCCAGGAAGTGCTGATGACCGCCGAACTGCTCGGCGGCATGCCCCGGCACCTAGCGCTAATGGGGGTGCAACCGCACACCTTGGACGATTTCGGCGGCAGCCTCACCGAGCCGGTCAGGGCGCAGATCGAGCCAGCTATCAAGGCCGGCCTGCGCTGGCTCGCGGGTCTAGGCGTGCATGCCGAACGCCGCCTCACGCCGCTGCATGAGTCGGATCGGCTCGGTGCCGATGCGCTCGACCTGATGCCCTACGAGGCCGGCCGGCCCCACGCCGACGCCGCCCTACGCACCGGCGACCCGCGGGTGCTGCACGATCCGCGCTTCCGCTTCGATCCCAAGCCGCCGACCGACGCCTGGACTCGGCTGAGCATCGAAGTCGACAGCCGCCGCCCGCTCTGACCATGTGCATCGGTCGCCCGCTGTGCGTCGTCGAGGCGCGCGAATTCTCCGCCCTGTGCGCTGGCGCCAATGGCGCGCAGGAGATCGTCGACATGTCGCTGGTCGGCCAGCAGCCGGTCGGCACCTGGGTGCTGGTGTTCCTCGGCAACGCCCGCACCGTGCTCGACCCCGACGAGGCGCAGCGCATCGGCGACGCGCTGGCCGCGCTCGACGACGTGATGCGTGGCGAGACTCCCGACGTCGAGCGCCTGTTCGCCGACCTCGTCAGCCGTGAACCCCAACTGCCCGACCACCTGTGCGACCCCACCGCGTTGCCCTGAAAGGTGCATCCATGTCTTCCGCGCTGATTGATCGACTGATCGACGTCCTCGGCTACCCACGCGTCACCGTGCGCACGCTTGACGCCGTGTTGCTGTCTGCCGACAACACCGTCCTGTTCTTCGCCGGCGACCCGGCCATCACCCCCGAGGCCAACGACGTCGCGGTAGTGCTTCCCGAGCTGATCCGGCACTTCGACGGCCGGCTGCGCCCCGCGGTGGTCGCCCGCGAGGATGAGCGCGCGCTTCAGGCGATCTACGGCTTCGAGATCTGGCCTGCGCTCGTATTCCTGCGCAAGGATCAGTATCTGGGCGCCATCTCCCGGATCCGCGACTGGACCGACTACCTGGAGCAGATCCAGGGCTTTCTCGACGCCGGCCCGGTGCTGCGGCCCGCGCAGCGCATTCCCATCCTTCCCGCCTGAGACCGACATCATGCGCAAACCCATCGACATCCCCATCGTCGCCATCGGCCCCGGCAGCCAGCCGGAGGAGAACAGGCTTGAGTACATGGACATGCCCAAGGAGATGTACACGCACGATGCCATCTCCCTGCCTGATCCGGACGACCTGCGCGCCCGCGACCGCGTGCACGACCTACTCGAGGATCTGCTGGTCACCGTCGGCGCCTACGTCCCGGGAGAAGAGGATGCCATCGTCCACGACCTCTCCCGACTCCACGCCGACGACCTGGCCTGCGTCAACCAGATCCTCGGCGAAGGCGAGGTGAGCGCCACCATCGACCTGCCCGGCGGCGCCATCCTGGCGCAGGAATCAGTGCTCACCGGCATCTGGCGCGTGCGCCGCGTCGACGTCTCTCAGGCGGTGCTTGACGACCACATCGAGGTCGCCGACGTGCCCCAGGCAGTCCGCACCGCCAGCTTCCCCGCGCTGCAGGACAACAGTCTCAACCCCGGCATCGCCCCGGCCGGCGTGCAGAATGCCCCGGCGCTACTGAGCGAGATCGCCGATCGCATGACGTCCTGCATCCCGGGCATGCCGTCCCACGTGATCAATCTGACGCTGCTGCCGCTCACGCGTGAAGACATGATCTACCTCGGCACCACGCTCGGCGTGGGCCCGGCCACCATCCTGTCACGCGGTTACGGCAATTGCCGCATCGGCGCAACCCGCATGCCTAACGTCTGGTGGGTCAAGTACTTCAACTCGCAGGACGCTCTGATCCTCAACACCATCGAGATCGTCGACGTACCCGAAGTCGCGCTGGCCGCGCCGGAGGATCTTGCCGACACCGCGGACCGCCTGCGTGAGATCCTCGCCCTCTTTCAATGAATACCTTCGAAGGCTCCTACCTCGGCGACGTATCGCGACTGCGCGACGACGCACGACTCGAATGCCGCATCTGCTGGTACGTCTATGATCCGGCTGCGGGTGACCCTGTCTGGCAGATTCCGGCGGGAACCCCTTTTTCGCGGCTTCCACAACACTGGCGTTGCCCGGAGTGCGACGCCGACGCCGTGCATTTCATGGTGCTGCGAGACGAGACATGACTGCACCTGTCACCACCCTCACCGCCATTAGGTGCACGCTGGAACTGGCCTACACCAATATCCAGCACAGCCGCATGCGCGGCCTGCCCATAGTCAATCCGGCCCTGCAGGTTGCGGTAGTGGGCCTGCGGCACTGGAACGGGCTGTATGTCGGCGTCCTCGTCACCCCTTGGTGCATGAACCTGCTCGCCCTGCCCGTACCGAGCGGTTGCGCCCTGCCGATGGTGGCAACCGGCACGACACACACCATCGACCTGCCCACTGGTCGCTATGACCTTCTCGCCGCGCACCTGCCGCAGATCGGCCACTATCTATGCGGCTCTCTCTACTCGCCAATGGAGGCGTTCACCAGCCAAACCGAAGCTGTCACCGCCGCCGCAGCAGCGCTTGAACTGCTATTTGACATTGGAGCGCAAGCGCCTGCTGAGGCAGCTCCTTCCGGAACGGTCACCACTGACGTCATCTCACGCCGCAGTTTCTTGTTTCACCGCCCCATCCGTTAAACATCCTATGTCGGCCGCGCAGCAATACTTGCACATCCACCTCGGAGCCCCGGCCCCGGGCGGTCGCGCCGTGCGCATCGACAACCAGCGCCCGGTGCAGGCCATGCGCCTGTTCGAAGGCCGTACCGCCGCGCAGACCGTGCAACTGCTGCCCTTGCTGTTCAGCCTGTGCGGCCACGCTCAGCACGCTACAGCGCAAGACGCCCTGCGAGTCGCGCTGCCTCCGGCGGACATAGCGCAGCGCCGCGCCTTGTACCGCCGCGTGCAATTCGAAACCGTGCGCGAGCACCTGCTGCAGATCCACCGCGACTGGCCGGCGCTGTGCGACGCTCCGCCCAATCCCGACGAACTCCGCCAGATCATCCGCCACACCGGCGCCGCCGCGACAGACCCCGCCGCCCTTGACACATTGCTCGATTGGGTGAACCACCGAACCCTCGGGATGCCGCCAGCCGAGTTCTTGGCGTTCGACGCTATCGACGCACTACGCCACTGGGCGCGGGCGACAGCCGAGGCAGCGGCACCACGCTGGCTCGACGCCCTGTACGGCTGCGCGATCGACTTGCCCGCCATCGAGCTGCCGACGCTCGAATCCATCCCCCCCGACAGATTTTGCGCAGTGCTCGCTGCCGACGCCACCTTGCACTTCGTCGGCCAGCCCACCCGCGCCGGCGCCTGCCTGGAAACCGGCCCGGCCGCCCGGCGCCACGACCACCCGTTGGTGAGAGCCGCCGCCTTCCACGGCTTGCTCGGCCGCCTGGTCGCGCGGCTGGTTGACCTTTGCGCCGTGCTCCTCGACCTCAAACAGGGCGACGCTGCCATCCCGCCTCCGTCAGCGGCAGCAGGTCTGGGCTGGGTGGACACTGCCCGAGGGCGCCTGTTCCACTACGCCGAACTCGACGATCATCAGCGCATTGCGCACTACCGCATCCTGGCCCCTACCGAATGGAATTTCCATCCGCAGGGGTTGGTCTCACAGTTGCTCGCGGGCATCGAGCCCGGTACGCTGAAAACTGTGCAGAAGCAGGCTCGACTGGTCGTACAGACCATCGATCCATGCGTGCTGGCCACCCTGGGTTTCACCACACCGCAAGCCGCACCGGAGACCGCCCATGCATGAAATGTCGCTGTGCGAGAGCATTGTGCAGATCATCGAGGAGCAGGCCCGCACCGCGCATTTCGATGCGGTCCGGCGGGTCGTGCTCGACATCGGCGCGCTGTCGGCGGTGGATGTCGCGGCGCTGCGCTTCTGCTTCGACGTCGTCGCGGCACAGGGCGTCGCCCGGGGCGCAACTCTGGACATCCGCACTATCCCGGCGACGGCCTGGTGCATGGCCTGTGCGGAAGTCGTGGACATCAACCGGCGCGACGACGTCTGCCCCCGGTGCGGGAGCCACCAGCTGGTGGTCGAGGGCGGCGACGACATGCGCATCAAGGAATTGGAGGTCGACTGACATGTGTACTGTTTGCGGCTGTTCCGAAGGCGAGGCCCGCATCGGCGGCCAGCCACTGGTCGGGACCGATGCGCCTCACCGCCATGACCACGCCCATGACCACGACGAACATGGCCATGCCCACGATCACACGCCGGCAAGCGCCCACCACCATTACGGCACCGGCCCGGCGCGCGCGCATGCCCCGGGGCTGAGCCAGTCGCGCATGGTACAGATCGAGCAGGACATCCTGAGCAAGAACGACGGCTACGCCCGTGACAACCGGCGACTGTTCCAGCAGCGCGGCGTGCTCGCCCTCAACCTGGTGTCCAGTCCCGGCTCGGGCAAGACCACCCTACTCACCCGCACCCTCACCGATCTGCGCGACGGACTGGATCTGGCAGTGATCGAGGGCGACCAGGAGACCTCGCTCGATGCCGAGCGCATCCGCGCCACCGGCGTCGCAAGCGTGCAGATCAACACCGGCAAGGGATGCCACCTCGACGCCCACATGGTCGGTCACGCCGCGACCGATCTCGACCTGCGGCAAGGGGCTGTGTTGTTCATCGAGAATGTCGGCAACCTGGTCTGTCCGGCCGCGTTCGACCTCGGCGAGGCGTACAAGATCGTGATCCTCTCCGTCACCGAGGGCGAAGACAAGCCGCTGAAATATCCGGACATGTTCCACGCCGCCGACCTGATGCTCATCAACAAGATCGACCTGCTGCCCCACCTCGACTTCGATGTCGGGCGCTGCATCGACGCTGCGCATTGCATCAACCCCGGACTCCAGATCCTGCAAGTCTCGGCGCGCAGCGGCGCCGGGCTCGACGCCTGGTACGACTGGCTGCGGCTACAGCGAGCGGCGCGGCTGCTCGGCCGTGTCGTCCCCGCCACCGTCTGACTCCCGATGTCCACCAAACCCACCATCTTGGTCGTCGACGACGAGGTTCGCTCGGTCGAGGCGCTCAAGCGCGTTCTCGAGGACGACTTCGACGTGCTGTGCACCACAAGCGTCGCCGAGGCCGAGGGTATCCTCGCCAAGGAATGGGTGCAGGTCATCCTATGCGACCAGCGCATGCCCGAGACCACCGGCGTCGAGTTCCTGACGCGGGTACGACGACAGTGGCCCGACGTGATCCGCATGATCCTGTCGGGCTATACCGACTCAGAGGACATCATCGAAGCGGTGAACGAGGCCGGCATCTACCAGTTCATCAGCAAGCCCTGGACGCCATCGGACCTGCTGCTCAAGCTGCACAACGCCGTCGATCTGTTCCGGCTGCAGCGCGAGAACGAACAGCTGGCGATCGAGCTCAAGCTCAAGCCGGCGACGCTAACCGACAGCCTGCAGCAAAAGCGCCGCGTGCTCCAGGCCCGTTTCGACTGGGACCAGAGCATCGTGCGTGCCGCCGACAGCCCGCTCAACGCGGTATGCGACATGGTCCGCACCGTGTCGACCTACGACGTCAACGTGCTGATATGCGGCGAGTCCGGTACCGGCAAGGAACTGTTCGCCCGCGCGCTTCATTACAACAGCCTGCGCCGCGACAAGCCCTTCGTCGCCGAGAATTGCGGCGCTATGCCCGACGAGTTGCTGGAATCCGAGCTGTTTGGCCACAAGCGCGGCGCGTTCACCGGCGCGGTGGAAGACCGCATCGGTTTGTTCGAGCGTGCCAACGGCGGCACAGTCTTCCTTGACGAAGTGGGCGACATCTCCCCAGCCTTCCAGGTCAAGTTGCTGCGTGTGCTGCAGGAAGGCGAGATCCGCCCGCTCGGCAGCAACACCCGGCGTTCGGTCGACGTCCGTGTGCTCGCCGCCACTCACCGCAATCTCAAGGACGAGGTGCGCGCCGGGCGCTTCCGCCAGGACCTGTACTTCCGCCTCGCTACCTTCAGCATCACCATCCCGCCGCTGCGCGAACGCCGCGAAGACATCCCGGTTCTCGCCCAAGCGCTGCTCGACGATGCGATGCGCTCGCTCGGCAAGACCGTTCGCGGCTTCACCCAGGAGGCGCTGGCCTGCCTGCAGGCTTTCGACTGGCCGGGCAACGTGCGCGAACTGCAAAACGAGGTCAAGCGCATGCTCGTGCTCGCCCCCGCCGACCTGCTCGGCGCCGAGCTGATCTCGTCGCACATCCTGCGCGGCACCACCGAGGAGGCCGCCGAAGCCCTTGATCTGCTCACCGGCAGCGAGGGCTCGCTCAAAGAGCGAATGGAATCGCTCGAGGCGCGCATCGTCAAGGAGACGCTGATCCGTCACCGCTGGAACAAGACCCGTGCGGCACAGGAACTTGGGCTGTCTCGCGTCGGGTTGCGCAGCAAGCTCGAACGCTACGGCCTGGAGAAGATCGAGCAGATCGAGGAGTGGGCCGACCATGGTTGAAACCCGCCGCCCAGGTCCGCGCGGCGGCACCGCAGTGATCGCGCGCGCCGCGGCCGCCCCGTTGGACATGAGCGAGGATGCCTGGATCGAGGTCATCCGCCGTATGGACGACATCTACGCCGACCTGGTGCGCTACCAAGTCGACCTGGAGGAGAAGAACGCCGCACTGGAGGAAGCGCAGCGCTTCATCGACAGCGTGCTGGCGTCGATGTCCGACGTGCTCGTGGTCGCCGACGTACAGGGCCGCATCCAGCGGGCAAACAAGGCGATGGTCAACTTGCTCGGCCGCACCGAGGCCGATCTGGTCGGCGCTGAACTGTCGACGCTGTTCACCGTCTCCGCCGGACCGGCGATCGCCAACTTCCCCGACCACATCCGCACCGGCGACATCCTCGACTGCGAGATCGAGATCCTCGCCGCCAGCGGCGAGGCCGTTCCGCTGGCAGTAAACTGTAGCCCACGCTACGACAGCGAGGGCATGCTATCGGGCATGGTCGTCACTGGCCGTCCATTGGGCGAACTGCGCCGCGCCTACCGCGACCTGCAGGAGACGCACAAGCAGCTCAAGGCAACGCAGCAGCAGCTGGTGCAGTCGGAGAAGATGGCCTCGCTCGGCCGGCTCGTCGCAGGCGTCGCCCACGAGCTGAACAACCCGATCAGCTTCGTGTTCGGCAACATGCACACCCTGCAGCGTTACGGCGAGCGGCTGCAGGATTACCTGCACCTGGTGCAAAGCGGCGCGACGCCCGAGGTGCTGGCGCAGGCACGCGAGCAGAATCGCATCGACCGCATCCTCGCCGACCTCGGCCCGCTGATCGCCGGCTCGCTCGAAGGCGCCGAGCGCGTCAGCGACATCGTGCAGAACCTACGCCGCTTCGCCACGCCGCAGCGCCAGAAGCGCCGCGACTTCGACCTTTGCCGGCTGGTCGAGTCCAGCCTGGCCTGGGTAAGCAAGGCCGCGCGCCAGCCGGTGCAGATCCACCGCGACATGCCCGACGAACTGCCGGTGCACAACAGCGAAGGCCATGTGCAGCAGATCCTGATCAACCTGATCCAGAATGCCTTCGACGCCATGGAAGGCCAAGAGCAGCCGCGGCTCGACCTGTGCGTGCGGACCGCCGACGGGCGCGCCATCGTGCAGGTCCGCGACCACGGACCCGGCATCTCCGACGACAACCTTCTTCGCGTGTTCGATCCCTTCTTCACCACTAAGCCAGTAGGCAAGGGCACCGGACTGGGCCTGTACATCAGCTACGGTCTGGCGACCGACCAGTGCGCTGGCGCCCTCGCGGTGCGCAACCACCCGGACGGCGGCGCCGAATTCACCCTCGAACTGCCGATGGAGGCCGCGCATGGCTGACCGCCTGAACCTGCTGTGGCTGCAGTCCGGCGGCTGCGGCGGCTGCAGCATGTCGCTGCTCAATGCCGAGGGACCCGATCTCTATACCACCCTCGACGTCGCCGGCATCGACCTGCTGTGGCATCCGTCACTCAGCGAAGCCAGCGCCGACGAGTTCGTCGCGCTGCTGCAGGCCATCGTCGACGGCCGCCAGCGGCTGGACATCCTCTGTCTCGAAGGCGCGGTAATGCACGGCCCCGGCGGCAGTGGACGGTTCCACATGCTCGCCGGCACCGGCCGGTCGCTGCGCGACTGGCTGGCCGACCTGTCTATGCGGGCCCGCTACACCGTCGCGGTCGGCAGTTGCGCCGCCTTCGGCGGCATCACTGCTGCAGGCGGCAACGCTGTTGAGGCCACTGGGCTACAGTACGACGGCGCCCGCGGAGGCGCGCTGCTGCCGGCGCAGTGGACCTCGCCCGGCGGCCTGCCGGTGGTCAACGTCGCCGGCTGCCCGGTGCATCCGGGCTGGGTGACCGACACCCTGGCCCAGCTGGCCCAGGGCGAGCTCGGCCCGGCCGCGCTGGACGAACTCACCCGCCCGCGCAGCTACACTGACCATCTGGTCCATCACGGCTGCCCGCGCAACGAGTTCTACGAGTTCAAGGCCAGCGCGGAGAAGCCGTCCGACCAGGGCTGCATGATGGAACACCTGGGCTGTCTCGGCACCCAGGCGCGGGCGGACTGCAACATCCGCCCGTGGAACGGCGGCGGCTCCTGCCTCAAGGGCGGCTATGCCTGCATCAACTGCACCGCGCCGGGATTCGAGGAGCCCGGCCGCCCCTTCACCGAGACGCGCAAGATCGGCGGCATTCCCGTGGGTCTGCCCAGCGACATGCCCAAGGCCTGGTTCGTCGCGCTCGCCTCGCTGGCGAAGGCCGCCACGCCCGAGCGCCTGCGCCGCAACGCGGTGGCGGACCACATCACGGTGCGGCCATCGGTGCGGCGGAGCAAGTGACATGACCGCCGTCGCCCGTTCGATGCCATGCGCCGCTGTGCGCCGGGGGCGCCCCGCATGAGCCGGCGCATCTACGGTCCGTTCAACCGCGTCGAGGGCGACCTCGAGGTGCAGGTGGAGATCGCCGACGGCCGCGTGGCCGCAGCCTGGGTCAACTCGCCGCTGTACCGCGGCTTCGAGCAGATCCTGCACGGCAAGGATCCGCGCGACGCGCTGGTGTACACCCCGCGCATCTGCGGCATCTGCTCGGTGTCGCAGTCGATGGCCGCGGCCGCAGCGCTGCGCGACGCCGCCGGCACGACCGAGGCCGACAACGGCGCGCTGGCGGCCAACCTGGTGCTCGCCTGCGAGAACCTGACCGACCACCTCACCCACTTCTACCTGTTCTTCATGCCGGACTTCGCCCGCGCGGACTACGCCGCGCGGCCCGGATTCGACGCCGTCGCGGCGCGCTTCAAGGCGCAGACCGGCAGCGCGGCGCGCGACATGCTGCCGGCACGCGCGGCCTTCCTGCACCTCACCGGCATCCTCGCCGGCAAATGGCCGCACAGCCTGGCGCTGCAGCCGGGTGGCACCACCCGGGCCATCGAACCGCAGGAAAAGGCGCAGCTGCGCGGTATCGTCGCCATGTTCCGCCGCTTCCTCGAATCGACCATGTTCGACGACCGGCTGGAGCATGTGACCGAGCTCGACTCGGTCGCGGCGCTGCAGCGCTGGGCAACGAGCCATCCGCGCAGCGACTTCGGGTGCTTCCTTCGGATAGCGGCCGAGCTGCAGCTCGACGCGCTCGGCCGCGGCGGCAGCCGCTTCCTCAGCTACGGCGCGTACACGCTACACGGTGTCCCGCTGTTTGCCCGCGGAATCTGGGACGGCGGACCGCGCCCATTCGACGCAGCAGGAATCACCGAGGACATCTCGCACGCCTGGCTGCAGGGCCAACCGGGTCCGATGCATCCGTTGCGTGGTTGCACCCTCCCTGCCATCGACAATGCGGCCGGCTACACTTGGTGCAAGGCACCGCGGCTCGACGGGAAGGTGATGGAAACCGGCGCGCTGGCACGCCAGGTGGTCGACGGCCATCCGCTCGCCCACGACCTCGCAGCGGACGGCAGCAGCGTGCTTGCTCGTGTCGTCGCCCGTCTGCTCGAACTCGCCCGAGTGTTGCCCGCGATGGAGCAATGGATCGCGGAGCTGCAGCCCGGCGCGCCATTCTGCAATACCACCGAAGTGCCCGACGAGGCGGATGGCGTCGGCCTGGTGGAAGCAGCCCGTGGCAGCCTCGGCCACTGGCTGCGCATCCGCAAGGGGCGCATCCTAAATTACCAGATCATTGCACCGACCACCTGGAATTTTTCGCCACGCGACGCCGTTGGCACTCCCGGCGCGCTGGAACAGGCGCTGGTAGGCACGCCGGTCAGTGCCGACGCTGCGAGCAGCGCCGCAGTGCAACATGTGGTGCGCTCCTTCGACCCCTGCATGGTATGCACGGTGCACTGACCGCCATGAGCGCCGCCAAACTCCGCATCGACGTCGCACCGTCTGCCGTCCAAGGCCGGCTGGTGCGGGTATGCGGCTTGGTGCAGGGCGTCGGTTTCCGACCGATGGTGTGGCGTCTGGCCCATGACCTCGGTCTCTCTGGCTCCGTACGTAATGACACCAACGGCGTACTCATCGCGGCCTGGGGCACGCCGGAGGCACTCGACGCGCTGCCGGCCCGGCTGCGTGCGCACAGTCTGCCGCTGGCCCGGATCGACACCATCGCTGTGACGCCGCTTCCACCGGGCGAAGCCCCCGATGACTTCACCATCGCCCCCAGCCGGAGCGGCCTTGCCGCCACTGAGGTGACGCCCGACGCCGCAACCTGCGCTGCGTGCCTCGCCGAGGTGAACGACCCTACCAACCGCCGCTGGCACCATGCCTTCGCTAACTGCACCCATTGCGGACCACGTTTTTCTATCGTCCGCGCCGTACCATACGACCGCGCAAACACCGAGATGGCCGAATTCGCAATGTGCCCGCGCTGCGCCGCCGAATATGCCGACCCTGCCGATCGGCGTTTCCATGCCCAGCCCATTGCCTGTCCAGACTGCGGGCCGACTCTCTGGCTGGAGCGGAACGGGGAGCGCGTCGCGGGCGACCCTATTGCGATCGCCGTTGATCTGCTGCGTGCTGGGTGCATCCTCGCGGTCAAGGGAATCGGCAGTTTTCACCTGGTAGTCGATGCTACCGATGCCGCAGCGGTGGACAGGCTGCGCACCCGTAAGCATCGGCCGCACAAACCGCTGGCACTGATGGCGCGAGATCTGGACGTAGTGCGACGCTACGCCGCCGTCACGCCCGACGACGAACGCGCCCTCTCCGGCCCAGCTGCGCCGGTGGTGCTGCTCCATGCCATGGAGCCTCACGCACTGCCCGACGCAGTCGCTCCCGACACACACCTGCTCGGCTTCATGCTGCCGATGAGCCCGCTGCATCACCTGCTGCTCGCCAGCTTCGACACCCCGCTGGTCTTCACCTCGGGCAATACCTCCGGCGAGCCACCATGCATCGACAACGCCGAGGCCCTTGACCGCCTCGACGGTATTGCCGACGCTTTCCTGCTGCACGACCGCCCTATCCTCAATCGCCTCGACGACTCGGTGCTGCGCCGCATCGGCGGCGCCCTGCAGCCGCTGCGCCGCAGCCGCGGCCATGCTCCCGGGGTATTGCCCCTGCCCGAAGGCTTTGGCGGCGCCCCGGTTGTCACCGCATTCGGCGCGGAACTAAAGAACACCGCCTGTCTGCTCGGCCACGGCCGCGCCATCCTGTCCCAGCACTTCGGCGACCTTGGCTGCACCAGCGCCGCTGCTGATGCGGGGCGCGGGCTGGATCGGCTATCCCAACTATTCGACCACCAGCCCGCCATTATCGCGGTGGACCTGCATCCCGGCTACCACGCCACCCGCCAAGGCCGCGAACTGGCTGCGCGCGACGGCCTGCATCTCGCCGAGGTACAACACCACCACGCACACATCGCCGCCTGCATGGCTGACCATAGGCACCCACTCGACGGTCCGTCCGTATTGGGCCTGGCTCTCGACGGTCTGGGTCTGGGCGACGATAACGTGCTCTGGGGCGGTGAGCTACTGTGTGTGAACTACACGACCAGCACCCGTCTCGCCAGCCTGCGACCGACTGCCCTGCCCGGCGGCGACGCCGCCAGCCGCCAGCCCTGGCGCAACCTCGCCGCGCAACTCCTGGCCCTGCCAGATGCATCTGAACTGCTCTCCCGCCACGCCAGCCTGCCCGCAGTGCGATATCTGCACGACAAACCGCTCGGCACCTTGGCTCGCATGATCGCTACTGGCACGCATGCTCCGCCAGCTTCTTCCACCGGCCGACTGTTCGACGCCGTGGCTGCCGCACTTGGTCTGCATGCGGAGTTGCAGACCTTCGAAGGGCAGGCCGCGATGGCGCTCGAATCTCTGGCGACCTCCAGCACAGAGGCCGGCGCCTATGCCTTTACGCTGATCGAGGCAGACAACCTGTTGCGCCTGGACCCGGCACCGTTGTGGCCCGCACTGCTGGAAGATCTGCAGCGTGGCGTCAAGCCAAGCACTGTGGCCCGCCGCTTTCTGAACGGCCTGGCCGCGGCCTGGGCCGAGGCCGTCGCTGCCGTCGCGAGCAGTGGATCCTTCGCCGCGATCGCCCTTTCAGGCGGAGTGTTCCAGAATGCACTGTTCAGCCAATTGCTGCACGACCGCTTGTGCGACGTTGGCCTGCCGGTGTGGATGCACCGGCAGGTGCCGACCAACGATGGCGGACTTGCTCTCGGGCAGGCAATGATCGCCGCCGCGCGTGCCCTACAACCCAACTGGAGCAACTGATATGTGTCTTGGAATTCCCGGTCGCATCGTCGACATCGTCGACGCCGACGCCTGTCTGGCAACGGTGGAGGTTTCCGGCGTGCGGCGCCAGGTCAATATCGCCTGTGTGGTCGATGCCCATCACCCGCCTGCGTCCTGCGTGAACGACTGGGTGCTGGTGCACGTGGGCTTCGCGATGAGCCGCATCGACGCTGACGAAGCTCGCAAGACGCTGGAACTGCTCGCCGAACTCGACGAGATTGGAGTCGAACTCGGTGCCATGTGCCAAACCACGGGAGCCTAGGATGAAACAGCCTTCAGACTCGCGACGTTCATCTCCCTTGCAGGGCGTGGTGTCGTCAGAACCGATGCCTCTCCGTGCCGTCCAGGCTGGTGCAGGCTGCACTGGAGCCGCGGCACCCAGCCCCGAGGGGGTGTCAGTTCCTTCGGAGCGACCGTGCGGAACTGACATGAGCACAGCCTCTGCGCTCGAAGGCCTCTATCCCTTCCTTCACGGCCGCCCAAAGGACGCCCTGCTGGAACATACTGCGCTGCTCGAGTCAGTTCGCCGCAAGAGCGCAGACAGCCTTGCCGCGAAGGAACGCTTTTACCGCGAGCATGCGGAGGACGTGGTGGCCTGCGCCCATACATTGGCTGCCGTGTATGCCGCTGGCGGGCGGCTCTTCGCCATGGGCAATGGCGGCTCCAGCTGTGACGCGTCGCACTTCTGCGTGGAGTTCCAACACCCTGTCACTGCGGGGCGCCCGGCGTTACCGGCGATGAACCTGTCGATGGACATGGCGATGTTCTCCGCAGTCTGCAACGACGTCGGCGTACGCCACGTGTTCGCCCGCCAGCTCAAGGCGCATGCGCGCAAGGGCGACGGCCTGGTGGGCTTCTCAACCAGCGGGAACTCCGAGAACCTAATGCAGGCTTTTGCCATAGCGCGCGACCTGGGTCTACGGACCATTGGCTTCGCTGGCGGCGACGGCGGCGCGATGCTCCGCAGCGGTCTGCTCGAACACTGCCTGGTCGTCGACACCGACTCCATCCACCGCGTGCAGGAAGTACACGTCTCGCTCTATCACATCCTCTGGGATCTGACCCACACCCTGCTGGCCGACCAGCGCGGCGCCACCAAAGGAACCGACCATGCAGTACGTTGACGAATTCCGCGATCCGCAAAAGGCGCGCGCGCTGGTACACCAGATCGACGCGCTGCTCGAGCGCATTCCCACCGCGCGCAACCGCCCGCTGCAGATCATGGAGTTTTGCGGTGGCCACACCCACACCATCTTCCGCTACGGACTGGAGCAGATGTTGCCCAAGCGCATTGAGATGGTCCACGGCCCGGGCTGCCCAGTGTGCGTGCTACCGATGGGCCGGGTGGATGACTGCATCGCCATCGCCCAGCGGCCGGAGGTGATTTTCACCACCTTCGGCGACGCCATGCGCGTGCCCGGCTCGCAGAAGAGCCTGCTGCAGGCCAAGGCCGACGGCGCCGACGTGCGCATGGTGTATTCCCCGCTGGACGCGCTGGACCTCGCCCGTCGCAACCCCGACCGCGAGGTGGTGTTCTTCGCTTTGGGCTTCGAGACCACCATGCCCGCCACCGCCCTCACGGTGCAGCAAGCTGAGCGCGAGGGTATCCGCAACTTCTCGCTGTTCTGCAACCATATCACCACGATACCGACTATCAAGGCGATCCTCGATTCGCCCGATATGCAGATCGACGGCTTTCTCGCTCCCGGCCACGTCTGCATGGTGGTGGGCGAAGCGCCGTTTGGGTTTGTGGCGCGGGACTATCACCGTCCCATCGTGATCACCGGCTTCGAGCCGCTGGACATCCTGCAGTCGTTGTGGATGGTGATCCGCCAGATGGCTGAGGGCCGCTGCGCGGTGGAGAACCAGTATGCACGCGTGGTCCCAGCCGCTGGTAATCCTCCGGGGCTGAAGGCCATCAACGACGTATTCGAGTTGCGTGCGTTCTTCGAATGGCGCGGCCTGGGCTCGATCGACCATTCTGGCGTGCGCATGCGCAGCAAGTACGCTGCCTTCGATGCCGAGCACAAGTTCGCGGTGCCCAACCTGCGCATCGCCGATCCCAAGTCCTGCCAGTGCGGCGAGGTGCTCAAGGGCAACATCCGTCCCTGGGAATGCAAAGTCTACGGCGCCCCCTGCTCACCCGAAACGCCACTGGGCGCGCTGATGGTGTCCTCCGAAGGCGCCTGCGCTGCCTATTACAACTACGGCCAGCAGCCGCGTCGCATGCAGACTGACGCGCGTATGGCTGCCCACCTGGAGACCACCCGATGAACGCCCCCGACCCCATGATGCGTCAACGCAGCGGCAAGGTGTCCGACGCACAGATCACCTTGTCGCACGGTAGCGGCGGCAAGGCCATGCGCGATCTGATCGACGATCTGTTCGTGCGCGCCTTCGATAATCCGCTGCTCGCTCCCCTCGAAGACCAGGCCCGTATCGACCTGACCGAGCTCGCCGTGCACGGCAACCGGCTGGCAATGACCACCGATTCCTTTGTCGTCACACCACTGTTCTTCCCCGGTGGCGACATCGGCAAGCTTGCCGTGGCTGGTACCATCAACGACCTTGCCGTGAGCGGCGCACGTCCGCTCTACATGACCTGCGGCATGATCCTTGAGGAAGGGCTGTCCATTGCCGAGTTGCGCCGGGTCGTAGCCTCAATGCAGGCCACCGCGGAGGCCGCTGGCGTACGCATCGTCACCGGCGATACCAAGGTGGTGCCGCGCGGCGGCGCCGACAAACTGTTCATCAACACCGCAGGCATCGGCGTCATTCCTTACGGGGTGGACATCCGCGCCGACCGCGCCCGCCCCGGCGACGTGGTGCTGGTCAATGGCTACATCGGTGACCACGGCGCGGCCATCGTCGACGCCCGGGGCGATTTGGCCTTCGAGAGCGGTGTGGCATCGGATTGCCAGCCTCTGGACGGATTGATCGCCGCCATGCTCGCTGCCTGCCCGGACCTCCGCTGCATGCGGGATGCCACCCGCGGCGGCGTGGCGTCCGTGCTCAGCGAGTTCGCCCAAGCCAGCCACTGCGCCATCCGTTTGCAAGAAGACGCACTGCCGGTGCGTGAAGCAGTGCGCGGGGTGTGCGAGCTGCTCGGGCTAGACCCGCTGTATCTCGCTAACGAGGGCAAGATCGTCGCCATCGTCGCGCCCGGGGATGCCGAGACGGTGTTAGCCGCGATGCGCTCCCATCCCGCTGGGCGCGACAGCCGCGCCATCGGTACCGTGTGCGAAGCGCCCAAAGGCACTGTCGTGCTTGCCACGCATTTCGGCGGCGACCGCAGGGTAGACATGCTCTTCGGCGACCAGTTGCCGAGGATCTGCTGACCGGATCGATATGTCGTCTCCCGGATGGTTGATGCTGCACAGGTTGCCTGCGCCTCACGTTCCGCTCACAGCCCTGTTCAGGCGATTGCCTGAGACGTTGTACCGCCGTGGGCATCCTGTGCCAGCAGCCCATGGGGTTTGTGATCAACGCCATGAGCGAATGGGAAGCCAGGTGACCTTGCCCGCGAGTTCCGGATTCCATAGCTGAGACCGTTATGCGGCCTGCCCGTTCTGGGCGGCAAACCAAGCCCGTCTGCCCGGCGTCAACTATCGTGAGCGGTCGACGTCAACTATCTTGAGCGGTGCGGTCGGGGGTTGATCATGGTTGCTTGGGTTCGCTGCGATGCCGGCGAGCCGGCATCGCAGCGCGGCGACGGTAGCTGTCCACGTTCATCTCCAGGATGGTGGCGTGATGCACGAGGCGATCGACGGCGGCCACGGTCATGGCTCTGTCGGGGAACACCTGGTCCCATTCAGAGAACGGCGCGTTGGCCGTGATCGCGATGCTGCGACGCTCGTAGCGCTCGGCGATGAGCTCGAACGGCACCGAGGTCTCGGCCTGGTCGCGGCGGGCATAGCTGAGGTCGTCGAGCACGAGTAGGTCGTAGCGATCGAGCTTGACCAACTCCTGTGGCAGGCGCAGGTCACGGCGGGCCGCCTGCAGACGCTGCACGAGCTCGCTGGTGCGCACGAACAGAACCTTGTAGCCGCGGTCGATCAGTGCGTGGCCGATGCCGGCGATGAGGTGCGTCTTGCCCACGCCTGGCGGGCCGAAGGCCAGCAGGTTGTGTCCCTGTCCGATCCAGCTGTCGGCCTCGGCCAGGGCCATGACGTGCGCCTTCGAGTCGGTGGGCACCGCGTCGAACTCGAACAGGTCCAGCGTCTTGGCGTTGGGCAACTGGCTGTCGACGCGGTTGCGTTGCCGCCGCCGCGTTTCGCGCTCGGCGATCTCGTGCTCCAGCAGCGCGCCGAGGAAGCGCTCGGCGGACCATCCCTCGCGGTTGGATTGTCGGCCAGGTCGGCCCACAGCCGCTTGGCCGTGGGCATGCGCAGCTCGGTCAGCATCAGCGGCAGGCGCGCCGCGTCGGCGCTGCCCAGGGCGATCGGGGCGTTCATGCGGCCTCCAGCAGTGCGTCATACACGATGGGGGCCGGCAGCACGACCCGCACCTCGGGCATGCACGCGGGCCTCGGCGCGAAGCGATCCACCAGGGCGTCGAGGTCGGGGACCTCACCCTGCTCGACGAGGCCGTGTAGCACGCCGGCGAGCTCATTCACGACGTTGGCGCGGTCGGCCAGGTCGAGCAGACCGACCATCAGCTTGCATGCCTGCCGCTCGGTCAGCCGCTCGCTGATGTGGGCCCAGGTCCGTGCGTATTCGCTGCGCGGAAACATGGCGTCGCGCAGCACCCAGCGGGCGAACGCGCCGGGCTTGCGCTTGAGTGCCGGCAGCATGTGTCGCCAGTCGATGCGGCGCGGATACTTGTCGGTCGTGCTGCTGTACAGCCGCTCGCACTCGAACACCTTCACCCCGCCCAGCCAGGCTTCGAGGTGGGCGCTGAACAGCCGCACCTTCAGCACGTGGCCGACCAGGCGCGACGGCACGCTGTACATCGAGCTCTTGGCCGTGAACACGCCGTACTTGCTGACCCGGGCGTCGACCTCCTCGAAGTCGACGGCGCGGCGCGGCGGCAACGGCCTGAGGCAGCCGCGCTCGGCCTCCCAGCCGCGGGCGCAGCGGGCGTTGAGCCGCCGCACGACCTCGGCGACGAACTGCTCATAGTCTGCCAGCGCATCGAACGCCCGCGAGCCGCGCAGCAACAGCGCTTGGTCTAGGGCGAGCTTGAGACTGCCCTGACGGGCCTCGATGGAGCCGTTCTCGTGGCTCTCGCCAGGATTGTTGCGGCTGGCGCGCAGTCCATAGTGGGCGCACAGGGCCTCGTAGTTGCGAGTCAACTCCTCCTGCTCGGCCAGGTTGTTGAACGCCGCCCAGAGGCTGTCGGTGCGGTGCTCCTCGGGAACGCCGCCGGCCATCCACAGCGCCGCCTGCAGGCCGCTGCTCAGCGCCTGGAAGCTCTCGCCGCCGAGCACCACGCTGACGTGCCGCCAGCCGCTGTGCGCGAAGGCGAACTGGTACAGACGGTGCGGCAAGGATGCGCCAGCAATCACGACACCGAGTTGGTCGGCCACCGTGGAGTCCGACAGCCCGAGCCGCCCCGGCGGATGTTCCTGGGCGAAGAACAGTTCGCGCTCCTCGCCGTGCTCGGCGCGCCACTGCCGCATGCGCCGCTGCAGGGTCCGCAGCACCGATTCGCCGAACCGCTCGGGGTGGCGGCGCTGGAGTTCCTCCAGCACCGTCACCGCCATCAGCCCCGGCGTGGCCTCAAGCAGCGGCACGACCTCGCCGCTCCACACGTCGGCCAGCGGATCGGATCGCGTTCGCCAGTTCCTCGGTGGTCGCTGCGAGGGCAACGCCGCCATGCTCTCGATGCGGCGAGCGCTGGCCACGCTGATCCCGGTCTTGGCGGCGGCCGCCTCCTGGTTGTAATTGACGCGCAACGTCTTGTACTTGGTCACTTGATGGTCCGTGATGCGTTTGCCGGGCACAGTGGCTACCTCCTCATCGAGGCAGGCCACTCTAAGACCCGACCGCTTCACGCACCCCGGCGGTGTGCGTCAACCGCTCAAGATAGTTGTCGCCGACCGCTCAAGTTAATTGTCGCCAGCCAGCAGACTTTGTTTGGCGATTTAAGCGCCTTCACAACAGCGGTCGATCCCCGCATGCGCGGGGCAGACCGCAATGCGCCGCGCCGTGTCCACATCCGCCCAGGTCGATCCCCGCATGCGCGGGGCAGACTACAGCATGTCGCGCGCCTCGATCTTGCGCGCAGGTCGATCCCCGCATGCGCGGGGCAGACGGTGTTGGTGTTGGTGGCATTGCGTTGGCATCAGGTCGATCCCCGCATGCGCGGGGCAGACCCGATGTCGGCCATGGATTTGATGGCCTGGTAGGGTCGATCCCCGCATGCGCGGGGCAGACGCAGCCGCACCATGTCGTAGGCGGCTGGGGCAGGGTCGATCCCCGCATGCGCGGGGCAGACTTGCGGTGGCCACGGCGCTGCGGCTGGGTGAGAGGTCGATCCCCGCATGCGCGGGGCGGACCGCGGATGCGCCACCAGGTGCACGTGCACCGCGGGTCGATCCCCGCATGCGCGGGGCGGACACCAGCCCCGGCAGCACGCGGCCGCCGGCTTTGGGTCGATCCCCGCATGCGCGGGGCGGACCCGCCGCGCGCCGCCTGCACTTCTCGCAGCAACGGTCGATCCCCGCATGCGCGGGGCGGACAGACCAGAGGCGGGGTGGCCGTCAGCGCGGTGGGGTCGATCCCCGCATGCGCGGGGCGGACATTTGCGGCTCCACCGATGCTCTCAATCGCAGGGGTCGATCCCCGCATGCGCGGGGCGGACCCGATGTCGGCCATGCTCTTGATGGCCTGGTAGGGTCGATCCCCGCATGCGCGGGGCGGACCCCTGTCATCCACGCCGAGCAGGATGCAACGCAGGTCGATCCCCGCATGCGCGGGGCGGACTTCGCGGCGCGGGCCTGCGCACCAGCCTCGGTGGGTCGATCCCCGCATGCGCGGGGCGGACCTCTGCGCGATTCTTCAGGTCTTCCCAGTCGAGGGTCGATCCCCGCATGCGCGGGGCGGACATGGAGACGTATTCGGAGTCGGCGGTGACGACAGGTCGATCCCCGCATGCGCGGGGCGGACTGCACCCGTGGCGCTCCCCGTGCCGGCGACGGGGGTCGATCCCCGCATGCGCGGGGCGGACTACAGCCGGAACTGGGCGAGCACCGCGAAGATGGGTCGATCCCCGCATGCGCGGGGCGGACTCGAGCTGGGCATGGATGTCCGCCGGGGTCATGGGTCGATCCCCGCATGCGCGGGGCGGACTCGGCCAGGGGCAGATACCAGACTTCGCCGAAGGGTCGATCCCCGCATGCGCGGGGCGGACCGTCTGCCACCCGATGGACAGACTTGGGCTTGAGGTCGATCCCCGCATGCGCGGGGCGGACTTGCGGTGTAGCCGTCGGGGAATCCCTGCAATCGGTCGATCCCCGCATGCGCGGGGCGGACCTGCCGGTGATCGCCTTAAAGCCCTTGACCTCGGGTCGATCCCCGCATGCGCGGGGCGGACCTATACACGTTTCAGCGTGAAATGCAAGTACCGGGTCGATCCCCGCATGCGCGGGGCGGACCCAGGTCCTCTTGCGAGGCCTGGGTTTTTTACGGGTCGATCCCCGCATGCGCGGGGCGGACAGTGCTGGCGACTTTTGGCCGCCAACCAGAACGGGTCGATCCCCGCATGCGCGGGGCGGACCGCACTTACCAGTGGGAAGCCTCCTCTGACCCAGGTCGATCCCCGCATGCGCGGGGCGGACGACACCAGTGGCGTTCACAAGCGTGGTGGCGAGGGTCGATCCCCGCATGCGCGGGGCGGACGCATGACCTATAAGTCATCCCACCATGCGCTGAGGTCGATCCCCGCATGCGCGGGGCGGACCACCGCATCGGCCTGGACGTCGGCGACGCTCGGGGTCGATCCCCGCATGCGCGGGGCGGACGCATTCTGGCGCAGAAGAACGAGACGGATTACCGGTCGATCCCCGCATGCGCGGGGCGGACACGATTCGCATCCCCTCCGACATCGACCAACAGGGTCGATCCCCGCATGCGCGGGGCGGACAAAGAACATCCAGCTTTTTCTGCCTTCGGCTCGGGTCGATCCCCGCATGCGCGGGGCGGACCACATGAAGGAGCACCGGAAAGCCGAATGATAGGGTCGATCCCCGCATGCGCGGGGCGGACCCCACGGCTAAAGCCAGGGGCTTGCGCGGCAAAGGTCGATCCCCGCATGCGCGGGGCGGACGCCACGATTTTCCTCTTCTTACACTGCTGATTGGGTCGATCCCCGCATGCGCGGGGCGGACACTCGCATTGATGGGTTCACGGCCATCAAGTCGGGTCGATCCCCGCATGCGCGGGGCGGACTCTTAATCTTAACGAATTGATTTCTTGTATATTTTTAGAGAACGGAAGGCCGGAACGCGCAAACCCGTTGTGAGGGCCGAAAGCAGTCAGTCAGCCCCGGTTCTGGCAAAGAGAACATCTCGCCGGGCCAAAAACATCCCATCCACTGCGTAAAGCCCGGCCGGTAAGGCGCCCAGGGTGTTGATACCCAAACCCCCTGGAAGAGAGGGATCTGCCCAGACCATGATGATCGCGGCGTCGGTCTCTGCGGCAAACCATTCGTCCAACACCGCCCAGGCTCTCTCGCGCACCGCGGGCGACAGACGCGGTGCCACATAGACCCCAGCGGCGATCTCGAGCATGACCGAGGCGAGAAAACCGCGAATGCGAGGTGAAACGTTACGCGTGGTGACCAGAGTCATCGACATCGAGGAGCTCCTTGATGCGATCGATCATCTTCGGAATCACCTTCTCCCGCCGAAATGCCATGGCGGCGCGTCTGCGCACATCGCGCTCGAGGTTTTCGGCTTTCCTGTCCAAAACCGCTCGCACTGTACCAAACGCCAGCGGCAAGGTGAGGTCGACTCGCCACAAATCGGCGATATCCAGCGTGAAGGCGTTGCTCGAGTCCTCGTGGATGAATCCCAGCGGGGGCAGAGCGCCGACGGCGGCAACCGCGATGTCCGCGGCGGCTTCGACGAAAGTGGCAGCATGGTTGATGGCCTGGTTGGGCAGATCAGCGGCGTTGGGCGCGTCGCGGTCGTAGCGGCGTCCATCCCAGGGAATGCCAAAGCGTTGCGCGACGAGCTTGTAGCTCTCCTTCATCCGCGCACCTTCGATGCCGCGCAGGGTTTCGATGTCGCGATGCGGCAGCACGCGGCCGAAGCGCCAGGCATACAAGCGGCGCGCGGTATCGAGCCGCTGCTTCGGGTCGGCCCAGCGCTCGGCATGGCGGCGGGCAACATCTGACCGCCCTTGCCCCATCGGCGGTGCGGTATAGCTCTTGACGCCGCCTTCGCCCACGGCGGAGATCAGGGTGCCGTGGCGGGCGCAAAGGCGCAGCACATCCTGCGTCAGGCTGGTGCCCGGGCCGAGCAGGATCATCGACACCGCCTGGTAGGGGATGGCGTAGTCGCCGGCGTCGAGCGTCTCGCTTTTCGCCGCCACGAAGCGCAGCGTGCCGTCCTCTACCGACAGCCTGCCGTACTCCAGCCACAGTAGGCCGTGGCGGTCGGCATGTGGAATGCGCGAGGCGGCCAGTCCCAGCCGCCCATGCATGAGGCCGGGCGTGGGGCTCATCGCGGCGGAGCGAGCAGCACCATGCCGAAGCCGAAGGCGCGATGGCGGCCGATGCCGCGGGCCAGTTTCTCCGCGAAGGCCATGCCGTCCTGCACCACGGCATCGGCGCCAAACAGGGCCTGCGGCCGCTCGACGACGCAAAGGTGGTTGCCGGCATGGCGGGCGCGGCGCAGTAGCCGGCTGCGGGCGCTCATCCCCAGCAGTTCCACCTGTTCCAGCCGCAGCGCCTCGCCCCATTGGGCCATGAACCACTGGCGATAGACCTCGGCGCGGGGCGGCGTCTCCTCGCCCGTGCGGTCGAGTGCCCGCAGATACATGTCCTTCTCCACGTCGCCCTTGCGCGAGACCGGGCAGGCCAAAACCTCCAGCCGCAGGCGCTGGCCACGGTGCCACTCACCGGGCATGGGCTTGCTGGCCAGGCCTTCGGCATCCAGGGCCGCCCAGGCACCGGGGGATGCAAACGCCTGCGCCCGCGCCAGCAGTTCGTCGGCGGGCAGACGGGCGTAGCCCAGCACTTCGCCACGCCGCTCGAAGTAGCGGAAGGGCTTGGGCGCCTGTTCCCCGAACAGGGCCGCGAACCAGGCGTGCAAGGTGTAGCCCAGGGTTTCATCTTCCAGGGCGATGCCGTGTTCATGGGCGAAGCGCAGCAGGCGCGGGGCATGGACGGGAATGCGCACCAGATGCAGCGCGCTCATGCCAGCATCTCCAAAAAGCCCACGGCATGGCGCTGCGTGCCGCGGTGGATGTTGTTGCGCCAGTCGCGCCGGTCGTAGCGTTCTTCGACCTGGGCGCCTTCTCCCTCATCCAGCGGCCACAGAGCCGGGATGCGGTCAGGGCGGCGGCGCGGGCCGATATCGGCCAGTGGCTCCACAGCGAGCGCGGCCCGCACCCCACCCGCCTCGCGGCGCCCCAGCAGCAAGGGGGCCGCGGGCAGGCAGGGCTTGCGGCCGAGGAACAGCGGTCGGGCAGGGAATCGCAGCGCCCGCTCCAGGGCCGCGAGGCCGGGATCGCCTTCTCCGTCCAGCGCCAGGGCGATGGTGGCTACACCGTTGGCCCAGTGGTCGCGGTAGCGGATATGGGTGCCAGTAGTGGCGGCCCCCTTGCCGCGGTCTTCCCGGTGCCCGCGCGTGGTCCAGCCGGTGCCGACCAGGAAATCCTGGCCCAGATCCACGGTCTGGTAATCGGTTAGCCGCTCCGGTTCAGCATCCCAGCGGGCGGCAAAGCGCAGCCGGTCCTGCAGGGCCTGCAGTTGGTCGGTGTCGCGGTGGTCCCAGCCCAGGGCATTGCCCAGCAGGCCGGTGAGCATGGCCACGCCGGGGAAGCGCCAGACCGGATGGTTCTGATCCACCACCACGGCACCGAAGCTCATCAGGGGCGCGTCGAGGCGCAGCAGCAGTACGTCCATGCCGGCGGCCTCATGCCTTGGGGCCGAAGATCGCATCCAGCGCCGCCGCCACGGCCTGCGGCACTGGCTGCTTGGGCGGCAGGTAGGCGGGCTGTTCCAGCGTGGTGGAGAGATGGCGCGTCTCGCCCTCGGCGGGGCCGCCGTACATCTCGTCGAGCTGTTTGACATAGGCCGCCAGGCGGCTGAGCGCCGCACTGCGCAGGTCGGATTGGCCTTCCGGGCGCAGGGCGTCGAGGAAGGCGTTGGACAGCGCTCGCGGCTGGCCGCGCCCCGTTTCGAGGTAGAGCGCGTCGGCCCAGGCATAGGGCGCGTTGCTGCCTTTCTTCGCCCCGGGGCTCCGGTGCAGGATGCTGTCGATCAGCGTCTCCAGCACGCGCCGGGCGGTGCCACCGTCCTGGGCTCGCCAGTCCCTCGCCTCGCAGCCGGTGAGGTTGGAAACCAGCAGGGCTACATCCACGGCCAAGTAGCCATAGTAGAGGCCGGCGCCGAGTTCGGTTTGGTTGGCGTGCGCCGCGCCGGTTTCATCGTCGCGGTTGAGATCGTCCACCACCGTGAAATAGTCCATCTCGGTGTTAGCGGCATGCACGGTGAAGGCATGCGCCACATGCACTGGCGCGTCCACGCGGGCCAGCAGGTCGGAGGTGACCATGCGGCCAAACAGCGCGGCGGTCAGGCCGGCGGCCGATTTGCTCATCGCCTTGAGGTTGTCTTTTTCCTCCTTGGATTTCAGGCGTTCTTCCAGCGCCTTTCTGGGATCGCTGGCCTGGCTGATTGCACGCAGCATCTGGACGAAGTAATCGGCTTCGCGCAGGCCGAAGAGGACCGGCTGATTCAGATCGCCCCCCTCCTTGACACCGCCGTCGATCAACGCTTTGGCCAGCGGCTCGATGAGGCTCTTGGCCAGGTCTTCTGGTACGCCCGCCTCGACGGCGCGCGGCAGCACGGTGCGGGTAAAGAACGAACGGCTGCGTTGCCCGTCGGGCAGATCGGGGAGGCGGGACGCGAGATCTTCGCGCCAGTGGCGCTTCAGGCACTGCGAGGACACGCGCAGCCGCACGGCGTTGCCGAAGGGAATGCGCTTGGCCAGCCCCGCATCATCGCGGTTCAGCAGGCTGGCGTGGTAGGCGGTGAGGGTGTGGATTTGCAGAAACATCGGCGGGCTCCTCGGCGGATGAATCAGTCGGTCTTGGGCAGGTGGCGGTAAAAGGCCTGGGCGATGCGGCGATGGATGGCTTCGCGTTTGTCGGCGTCGGCGGTGAGCAGAAAGCGGGCAGCCTCGGTGAGGTCGAACCGCTCGCCCTTGGCGGCGAGGAAGCGCACGGCGGCCATGAACAGGTCGGGCCGCACGTCGTCGGGGGCGGAAAGCAGCCGTTCCAGCCGGCCCTCGGCAAAGCCGCTTTCCGCGAGCGCCTGGCCCCAGGGGCGCCCGGGCGCGTGGCCGTCCGCGCCCAGCGTGGCCAGGCTCCAGGCCAGCAGCATCCAGGCTTGGGTCGCAGCCTCGGCGGGAAGGTCGGCGTCGATCTGGCGCAGCCACAGGCGGTAGAAGGCCAGTGGCAGCGGCTGGCCCGGCGCCCAGCGGCGCAGCGCGGCGCGGTCACCGTTGGGGAAATACTCGGCGCCGATCGCCTGCGCCAGGCGGCCCACGGTGCTGGCGAGGGGCGATGCCTTGGGGGATGTGGGGGCGGGTTCGCTCATGCGGGTTGCTCCTCGGGTTCGGGGGTTTCGGTGGCGGCGCGGCCCGGCAGGGGCAGGCCGGCCTTGTGCAACATGCCGCGCCAGGCACTTTGCGCCTGCGTCAGCGCCCGCCAGCGCCGGTTGGACGGCAGCGGCAGACGGGTGGCGGCCGCATCGAGCAGGGCCTGGCCGGCATCGACGAGGCGCTGCTGCCAGTCATGGCGCACCGCCTCATGGGCCTCGTCGGCGCCGCGCCAGAGGGTGGGGAAGTAGTGCTGTGCCCAGGTTTTCGCGAAGTCGGCGTGCGCCGCGTCGATCCATTTCTCGACGCGCTCGAAATCCGCCTTGTCCGGTCCGCCTTCGCTCAAGACCGTCAGTGCCGTGCCCAGGGCCTGTTGCACGTCCTTGGCATCGGCGAGAAGCTGTTGCCCCAGTTTCCCCAGCGTCTCGCGGTCTGCTTTCTGCAGCAGGGCCCGACGGGCTTTCGCGGGGACGGGGATGACAGCGCGATGGAAGCCTTCCGTCGTGCCCTGTCCACGCACCAGGCAGGACGCGACGAACCAGCCATCGCCGTCACCCGATGGAGGCTTCTGTAATGGGGTGAGTTCGAAGCCCTGCTCGAACAGCAAGTCGGTGAGGCGTTGGGGAGTGAATCCGTCAGCCGAAAGGGTCAGAGCCGATTGCCCTTTCTTTTTGTCGCCGACGTTGATGGCGGTCCAGGGGTCGCCGATGTCGCCATTCTCGACCGTTTTGGGGCCGATTTGCCGCACCTCGCTGGTGGCGCCGAGTGCCATCAACCCACCCTCTGCGCGCGGCCACAGGCGGATCGGGCGGGCGGCTTCGATGAACCAGGGCTCGAGCTGGCTTAGCGTGAGGTGATGCTGCTTGCGGTTCCAAGGGGTGAGCCAGGTGAGCACGATGCCACGTTGCGGATAGCGCGATTCGCGGCAGACCGACTCACGAAGCTGTGCGAGCGCCCGGGTTTCGTCGATGAAGCGGGACGAGGGGTGGAGGTCACGCACCCAGGCGGCGATGCTGCGGCTGGCAAAGCCGCCGTTCATGCGCACGATACCGTAGTTCCCCTTGCCGAGAAATCCGCTGGTGGTCTGCAACACCACGAGGGCGAAGATCCACGCTTCCACGGTGTCCGCCCCGACGCGAGCCATCTTGACGTCGTGGTTCTTGGCGGTGACCAGCACGTCCAGCTCATCCGGCGAGCTGGCCTTGGGGTCGAACACGGTCTGCCCGCGGCTGGTTTTCACCCCGTGATCTGCCGCCTCGGCCTCCCAGCTTTTCCACGGGTGCTGCAGGAAGGCCGGCTTGGTCACGTCCTCCACCACCAGCCCCCAGGCCTCGGGAATGTGGTCGGCCAGATCGAGCAGGCCCTCACGCCAGTAGGCTGCATTGGTGGGCAGGGCGTCGGTGGGGCGCCGCGCCTGGATGCTGGCGGCCAGCTGCACCAGGAACACATGCCAAGGATCGGCCTGGTGCGCGCGCAGACCCGTGAAGCCCTCGATCTGGCCGGCGCTCAGCGCGCCCAATAACTCAGGCAAATTCAGGCGCTGCGATCCCTGCGCGGTGCGCACGCCGATCAAGGGGTCATTGAGCAAGTCGTGCATCGTCTTTCTCCAGGCCGAAGCGGGTATAGCGGAAGGCCGTCTCACCGATTGAGAATGAGAAGCCCGCGGCCTCCTGTCGTCCCTGCACTTGCTCGGGCACGTTGCGCTCGCCAAGCCAATGCGCGGGGATCGAGACGCGCGAGATCATCGCGCCGAGGGGCGAACGCATCGGCGAGGCCAACGGGATGTCGTAGGTCGCACGGCCAAGGCGGGTGAGCACCCGTTCGCCTTTGTCGGCGTAATGCAGTTCGCCAAAGGGCCGGTCGTCGACGACCGAGCGCAGGGCCAGGCGGATTTCGCCGAGTTCTTTGCCTTCGATGGCCGCGCCGTGCGTCGGCCAAGGCTCGGGCAACCGGGCGAAGCATTCTGGATGGGTGGCGGCCTCGATGCGCGCGCGGGCCTGGGCCGGCAGCCGCAGGACGGGGTCTGCGGCCAGCGACCGCCAGGTCAGCGCGAGGACGCGCCCGTCCGGATAGACGCTGCCCAGCCCCGCCGGGCCGCGTAGCAGTCCATCGCGGGTCAGGAACGCGTCGAGGTCGCGGTCGGGCACACGCACCAGCACGCGCGGCGTCTCAAAGCCATTCGGGCGCTCGGCGCGGGTGTGCCGGTGCAGGCGGCCGATGCGCTGGATCAGCACGTCCATCGGCGCCAGATCGGTGACCAGCCAGTCGGCATCGATGTCCAGGCTTTGTTCCAGGGTTTGCGTGCCGATGAGCAGACGCGCGCCGCTGGGCGAGTCCTTGCCAAGCTGCACGGTCACCGCCGCGTCGAGCCATTCGCGGTCCTCGCGCGCGAAGCGGCCGTGGTGCGGGCAGCGCACACCATCGAGGCCGTACAGCGCGGGTAGCAGTTCGGGGTGATATTGCTCCAGATACGCCTCGATGCCGCGGAACAACGCATTGGCCCGCGCCACGGTGTTGCATACCACCAGCACGCGCGCGCCCGCTTGCAGCGCCGCGGCCAGATCCGGCAGCAGCGCGTCGTCGCTGGTCAAGGTGGACGACAACGCCACGTCGATGCGGCGTTCGTGCCGAGCAGGCATCGGCCAGACGCTTTGCCGCGCGGACAGCAGGGGATACGGCCGCCGCACCGCATCGTCCAGGGGAGCAACCTCACGCCCGAAATACGCCGCGGCGGCGGATTCGCCAAGGGTGGCCGACAGCAGCAAGGCGCAGCCGCCGCGGGCGAGATGTCCGCGCAGCAGCGTGCGCAACACCTCGCGCATGTAGGGGTCGGAGGCATGCACCTCGTCGACCACCAGCAGATGCCGGTCCAGGCACACCGAGCGTAGCAGGCCGTGCTTGACCTGCAGGGCCGACAGCAGCGCCTGGTCGATGGTGCCCACGGCCACGGGCGCGGCGAGGAAGCGCTTGGGCCGCTCGGCGGACCACAGGCGTTCGCGCTGCTGGTCGCGGGCACTGTCGTCCCACAGCGTGCCCTGCGGGTCGGTCAGCACCGCGCCGACCGCCTGTCCTTCTACCTGCACATAGCCGGGGGCGGCCAGCAGTACCGGCTCGGGGCGGCCGGCGGGCTCGAAGGCGGCATCGATCGCCCGCAGCACCCGGCCATACAGTTCCCGCGCGGCAACGCGGGTGGGCAGGGCGAAGTAGAGCCCGTCCACCTTGCCCACGGCATACAGGCGGAAGAACCACGCCAGCGCCGCCTCGGTCTTGCCTGAGCCGGTGTCCGATTCGGCCAGCAGCAGGCGGGTGTCCTCATGGGGGGCGATCTCCCCAGCCAGTGCCGCTTGCAGCGGCGTGGGGCGGAACGGAAACACTTCAGCAAACGGCTTGGGCTGGCGCGGCTCCGGCGGCAACAGGCCGATGCTCTCCAAGGCGCGCTGTGCTGCCCCTTGGGCCAGCTTGGCGCGGTTTTCGGTCGGGCTTTGCCGGTAGGGGAAGAACAGCGTGTCCGAGCCGATCCAGTCCGCCAGCATCACCAATCCGGCAAAGCGCTGTTGCAGCGCTGGTGTAGCGTTGATCAACGGGATGCCCATACGAAATGCGCTTGGGAATACCGCCCGGGCCTCCTGGGCCAGTGCGTCAAGAGCAATCAACGGGTCATAGCCGTTCGCGGCCGTCCACCAGCGTCTCGCCGAACGGTCGATGCCGGCGCTGCGATAGTCGTTTTCTGACACCGGACGGCCGTGGTGCGAAATGCTAGCCAGCAGCACTTGCAGCGCTTGTTCCTCGTGGCAGAACCAGCTGGCGATATCGGTGAGCAAGGCTTCCCAGGCCGGCGACCAGAGGTCTTGCAGGTCGAACAACAGGGCCACGGCTTCGAGCACATGCCCCGCGGTGTCGCGCGCGGCCGGGTCGATCTTCGCCTGGAAGCCGCGGTTGCACTTGCCAAAGTCGTGCAGAAAGGCGATGACGGCAAGGCGGTCGAGCTGATCCGGATGCAGGGTTCCGAGCCGGGCAATCAACGGTCGATCGCATAGAGCGCGAAAAGTAAACGCGACATCCAGGCAATGATCGACCAACGGATGTTGTTCGACATTTGACTTAAATTTTCCCCATGGATGCGCGAAATGATTATTCATATTTTATTGAATTTATTAACGCATTGCTCAATACTAATGCCCCTGCGTGTCGTTGTCATCAAGCAATCGAACGTGTCTAAACATTTTTTGAAATGCGTAAGCGCCTGATAATTTGACCTCTCGCGAAAGAGGTGTGATGGCCACCGAATCCTGAGGGTCTCCGTTTTTCATCGCGTTCCCCGGAGCAAAACCGACACCGTCATCACATACGCTGCCGCATCCAGCGCCTTGAGCAGGCCGCCGGGCTGACCTTTGCCGCTGCCGTCATCGGCACGCAGCGTTCCAGCCGTCAAGTTTGGGCCACCGCGTACAAAGCGGCGCGGCGATGCCGACGCCACACGGGGCTCCGGCAGTTGCAGCGCCAGTAACCAGTGCATGCGCTGCGCTTGCGCATCCATCGCGCTCGGGGCCTTGGGCGTGTGCAGCCACCGCAAGGCATCGACAAGCGATGGAGCGCCCAGCGTATGTAGGTGCCGCGTCGCGTCCAGCCACCGTGCCGCCTGGCCGGGGTCGGTGAACACCACGGCGTGATCATCGGCATCCCGCACCGACCAGTGCAGCGTGAGTGCCTGCTCGACTTGGGAGGGCTCCGCCTCGTGCCAGTTCCGCCAGGCAGTCAGGCAGGCCTGCGCTTGACGCTGCAGTGGCCTGGATTGCAACAGTGCCGGCCGACGCGGCCGATCCAGCCGCAGATCACCCACGCCGATCGGCGCGTCGATGCAACCCGCCTTGTTGCGGCGCGCAAGACTGGGGCCGCGCAACGCCGCCCAACGGTGGCAGTGCTCAGCGATGGCGCGGCCCATTTCTGGTGTCGTGACGCGCAGCGCCTCAGGATCAGAGGGATCGTTCCACAGCGCATGGATGACGTTCAGCGCCTCGACGACATTGCGCAGACGCTTGGTGGCTGGATCAACCGCAACCGGCACCGACTGGCCGTCCTGCGTCCGGGGTTCTGCCGGCCAGGGACAGCCCAGTGGGATTTGCGTGGAGAGGCGCTTGCCTGAGCGTGCCACCAAGGCTGCTTCGAACCGCAGGGATGGGATTGATGACCGGCCTGCCTTGAAGCGATGCCGCTGCACATCGATGTGGCCCGCCGTGGTGTGCGCCATCCACGCGAGTGTCGCCGTGGGAATGGTCACATCGCCCAGAGTGGCTACCGCATGGCCGAGCAGCATGTCCAGGATGT
>Ga0207433_10002372_pt1 | contig 38423 bp, 49 predicted proteins | sample YelNatPaOPGAMG01_FD_187559 | JGI IMG/M metagenome (GOLD analysis project Ga0207433, IMG submission 187559) | Hot spring thermophilic microbial communities from Obsidian Pool, Yellowstone National Park, USA - OP-RAMG-01 (SPAdes) (version 3) | ecosystem: Environmental > Aquatic > Thermal springs...
CTCAAGTAAAGCCGCCCTTTCTCTTTGTTTTTGCAATTCCTCTTTTAGAAGATTAACATCTACATATCCTTGATCGTCAACTAAATTATCAAATGTTTCTTGAACCTGCTCTTTTGATAACCCGGGATAATGTTGCGGTGGACTTTTAGTTAGGATCGGTTCAAAGTATGGAGTAAATTGATTAGGAGGGGCAACTTCCTGTGGAGAAAGAGAAGTTAGGACATCAGTATATTTTTTTACCGTCTCTTTTAACTGTTGATTACTTAGCTTTAATTTTTCAAACTCCTGTTTTGTCCGTTCTTTTACTTCTTCTGGTAGTTTTGGTTCAACTTCTTTGGGTTGTGGTTGGGTCTCAACTTCTTTTTTAACCTCTTCCAATTCTTGTTTTACTTCTTCTTGGGGTTTTTCAACAGGAGGATTGTCTTGAGGTGGAGGAGTAGTTTGATCCTCCTGAGGGTCAAATGGCGGCATTTTATTTATCCTGTCTTTTAAGTCATCTGCCATAATAAAAATGTTAAACTACTTTTCTTGTTTTGTCAAGAGATTATATAGTTTGGTTAGGTTTGAGCCTCTCCAAACTGCCCCGCAGGTGCATCTTATCTCGTTTCCTACTATTTTAGCCTGCTTATGATCACATTTTTTAAAATTAACATCCGTTCTAAATTCCTTTGCCTCATATTTTTCCACATCCTCTTTTATTTTATCTTTATGATGGTGAAAAAAAAATTTATCCTGTCCTTTAATCGGCTCATCAATATAGGAAATATCAGACACCATAAGATTTATCTGGTAGTTCTAACTTTTTTTTAATATCTATTATTTTATTATCAGCGGTCTCTATCATCTCAACTAATTCTTTTGAAAAAGAAGCCTTTGCGTATTCCTCAACATACGCCTTATGAAAAGACTGGAGGTCTTTAAATTCCTCTGGTTTAAGCCATTGGTTGTTGAATTTCTGAAGGAGGTGGGGTTTGAGGTAATCCTGCCATTCCTTCATTTTGGCTATTAGGGACAGCGCCTCCCAAAACTTGAGGCGATCCTGAAGCATTTGTTTGTGGGATTGGTTGTTGCTCATTTATTTTTTCAAAAAATCTTTCGGGGTCTTTTAATCCCGTATCTTCTAATGTTGCCTCTAATAATTCCTTTATTTTTGGTTTATATCCTTCCCCTTGTAATAATTGTAATACAACTGGGTTAGTTGTCAAGGTGGAAATTGCTGCCTGTCTTCCTGCCTGTCTTTCCTCTCCCTCTGATATTGTCATCATTCTAATATCGGGTATAAAATCATACTGCCCTTCAATATCTTCTTTGGTAATATACAAATCTGCCTCATCACCAATATCGGAAGTCTTTAGTTTTGGAGCAAACTGATATTTAGCCGGATTTTTCTCTTTTGGATTAAGAACAACTGCCTGCTTGGGCAGTTTAGCCGCCTCTATCATCTCTTGTAGTTGGTCTTCGGTGGTATCTGGATTTTGGGCAATAATATCGGCAATCGTTTGCTGGGCTTCAATTGGGATATCAGTGTCGGAAAATCCTGCTTTCTTGAAAAACTCCCAGTTATCTTTTCCAATAACTTTAATTATCTGATAGTGTTTGCTTTCATCGGAGAATAAAAACTGTTGGTTGTTGGCAATCCACATTGAAATAACATCTCTTAAAAACTCGCCCAAATCGGTTAAGTTTTTTTGGTCAATAGCAGTTTGTTGTCTTGCAGAAGCCCTAATTTCGGTGGCTGTCTTTTTTTCTTGGGTTGGGTCAACATTGGACACTCCCTGACTTAACGCCCCCATTGCTGTATTTAAAGCAGAGGTTAAGGCTAAATAGGTTGATTGAAAGTATTGAATGGAGTTGGCATCAAATCTAAAAGGAGTAATTGCATCTGGTCTGTTTACCGTCCATATAGCATGAGGTGAAAAAACCACTGTCTCTGGACGGTATGCGTTTTCAAGAGCAATTAAAGGATTACCTAATTTTAAAATCACCTCATCCATATAGCCGCAAAGCAAAGCTTGAATTGCCCGCCATAAAGGAATTACTGGCTCAACCTCATTTTCTCCCAACGGGTCATCTTGAATTGGGTGGTAGCGAAGTTGGGCAATTGGAATTTTTCCGTGGTCATAAGGATTGGGAATATCCCGCAATATCACCTTATAGGTTGGAGAAAAAGTAATCCATCTATCCCAACGAAATTCGGTGACAATCTTAATCATCGGAAAGGCTTTATCTTTTCCTAATCTGTCTTCCCGCCCCTGAATTTCCAACACTCTTGGATTATATTCTGTCCGTGTATCAGATATTTTATTCTCTAATTTTTCCTTAATAACAGAAAGATTTGTAAATAAAGGTTTTCCTTCACTATCAACGGCTTTTTCCAAATCATCCAAAAACACCCATTGGCGAAGTTGAAACCATTTGGCATCCCTTATGTGAGAGGCGGTTGGGTCAATTCCACAATCTCTTATATCAAGAGGTTTTATTTCATTCCCTTCATATAAAACATTCCCGTCTTTGTCTTTCCTAACCCTCCACTCAACTAAAACGAATTTAGAACCATACAATCTTGTGTCAAGGTCGCAAATTGAAAGTTTTGTCTGCATTGAGCCCCCCTCCTCTGCCCGTCTCCACTGGTAGTCAAGTAAAGCTTGTTGTATTCGTGCTTTTATGACATCGGCATTCTCAACCGGCACAACTCGTCCGGTAATCCGTCCACCTGTAAGCCTGGAGTTTTTTTCAATAAGGATAGTCCGCACTCTTGGGTCAACGATTTTACTTTCAAACGGCCAATCGGAAGGCAGGATGCCGTAATAGGTGTCGGTAACATCCCTCCACCCAAACTTCCTGTTTATTCTTTGGGATATATCGTTAGTCCAATCCCGATAATGGGAAGTTAACTCTGTTATTAAATCCTCTTTCTGTTTTTTTGCCATATCTTCAATTATAACTTATTTGAATAAGGGGTTTTCAATTCTAAATCAATTTTAAAAACTTTAACCCGCACTTCCTGTTTAAACTTCTCAAGTCCTATTTTTTTCCCCAACTCCTTTAACGTTTTAATCTCTGCTATTTTAAGATCATGCCAGCAAACAGAACACACCCTTAAAAAATCCCGTCTGTAATTATCAAAAGGAAAAAAATACTGGGGCATCCCGATTATTTGTTTTTCACCGCAGAGCTGACAATTCCACTCCTCTGTTATCTCACGAAAAATACCATAATTCCCGCCGCCCCACTTGCTCCAACCGAAAAGCATTTTTGATAGAGGCGGTGTTTGATATGATTTTTTCATGCTAAAGACCAATTTTTTTTAACAAATCCCGCATATTGGGGAATATATTGCTGTTGTAAAGTCCTTTCCTCAAGATTATTGTTAAGTTGCCAAGAAATTCCAAGACTTAACACAAGATCATCTTTTGCTCCTTTATCAGCCTGTGCTTTCCAACTTGATGAGGTTTGAACAACGACAAAAGAATATAACTCATTTATTGTCTCCTTGTCATATATTCTTATAACTTTATTATCTATAGCCTGCTTTAAGTCCTGAAGCATTTTTGGTCTTGTTGATGAGGATGTAGTCCAGCCATATTGAACAGCCTCTGGTGGATTTTCTCTTCCGAAGGTGGGCATCTTGAACAAGTCATATTTATTTAATCTATTCATTGCCGCCAGCCTGTCCATCTCAAATGCTCCACCGTTGTTTCTTTCGTATGCGACAACTGGTTTAATCATTGTCTTATCATATATTTTTTCCAAAACTGGAACTAAAAGGTTGGTAAATTCGGTAGTTGTTATAGGCGAGTGATAAACCAAAGGTACATCTAATTTGGTTTTTGAAAGAAATTGTGCGGCAGTATAATCACCGCCACCTGATGCGGTATCAACACCAATGACAATAAACTCACCTCGTTCTATTGGTCTATACTGTCTGAACATAGATTAAATCATTCTTAATTGGTTCTTTTATGTTGTCAAGATACCATTTTAATGCCTGCTTATCAAAATACAAAGCTCCGCTACTGATAAACGCTTCAATATCAGTCTCGGGATACTCTTGAGAAAAAAATTCTTTTAATTCAAGTTTTTTTTGGTTTAATAAATCCTGGGAATAAAAATCACTTGCTTTATAAAATAAAGGATTGAAAGGCCTTTCTTTTCTTTTACACTCCTCCCAGAAAGTTTTGAAGAAATTGAAGCCATTACTCGTTGTTTCAATGAAAATCTTTCCCTCTGGCACTACTGCCTGTAAAGCGGATCGCAATATTGCCTCTGGGTCGGGATAGTAGGCAAACTCACTGGCGTGTAATCCAGTTAAAGATTTTGACCTACCTACCTCTTTATTCTCGGCTGTTCCTATCTTATAAGTAGAATTTAATTGTTCATTGTAAAGTTCATATTTTGAATTGTATTTTAAATCTAATTTTACCTTATTAATTTCTTCAAATGACTTTATGTAAAATTTTACTCTTGACAATAAATCTTCGGCATTATCTGATTTATCAGCAATAACCATAGAGTATGAGTTGTCTTTTAGTAAAAAATCAGTTGTAAAGATAGCAAGGATAATAGAAGAAAAACCTAACTGTCTTGATTTTAAGATTACGTCCCGTCCTGTTGCTTTGTTTAATATGAAGTCTTCCTGTATCCTCCAATGGTTTTGGTCATCATAAAATCTTTTTATCTGTCCGTCTTTGGCGACAAGCATAAAGTTGTCTTTTATGAAGTTGACATATATTTTTGCTTTTTCTTTAAAGGTTGCCATATTTTTGTTTTAGTTGTCCAAAAACATTTATTTGGGTGTTTGCTTGAATGATGGGTTGATTTTTAAAAACTCTTCTATCAAGCCACCATTTGGCACTTTCTAAATCTTTATCCTCCGTGATTGCCTTCACTACCAAGTTTTTGGCGACAATATCAGCATAATGTTGAGCCGCCTCCATTTTCGTAAAAAAACTCTCATCTTCTTTTAGCCAAGCATAATAAGTTGGTTTTGTAATTCCAGCGTAAGCACAAGCCTCCTCTACTGTTCCTCCAACCTTAAAAATACTTTCCAGTTTTTTAACCACTTCCTCGTTTAACTTGGTTGGTCTTCCCCCTGGATGTTTTTCTATATTTTTGGTGTTATTGTCTCCCATTGATCTTTTTTTCCGATAAAATTAGCATAACGCTTTCGTATAACATCGCAATAGTGTGGATCTATTTCCATCATATAGCATATACGATTAGTTTGTTCGCAGGCTATAAGAGTAGAACCCGTACCACCAAACAAATCTAATACACTATCCTTACTAAAATTTTTTATAAAATGACTAACAAATTTTATTGGAAAAGTTGCATTATGTATCTTTGATTCTTTATTCTCCCCAGACGCACTATTGGTTTCTATAAATTTACTTAATGATCCTCGCTTGAAAGTAGCAGTTCTTATTGCACGATTATTGTTTTCTTTGCTAAATATCAATATAATTTCAACTTGAGAGTTCATTACATTTTTTGCCATCGCAGGTGCAACCTGCGATTTCTTCCAATATGCAATATCTACGAAGTAATCTAAATTAAGATATAGAAATGTTGCCAAGTCTCTTTTATTGTTTTCAAGAAATTGAAGGTTGATAAAAGTATATCGTGAATTATCCAAACTATTCTCCAGAGACTTTGTTAATAAATCAAGATAGTCCGCTTTATTGTCAGTATCGTTTATATATTTAGAATCCTTTTTATAACCCAAATTATGTCCAACATTATAAGGCGGTGAATGAAATGTTATATCAACCTTCTTTCCATCCATCAACTTCTCCACATCCTCCATTTTTGTAGCATCCCCACACATAAGTCTATGTCTACCTAATTGATAAATTTCTCCATGTTTACTTTTTGGCTCACTTTCCTCAACTTCAGGCACTTCATCCCCCACCACCTCCTTAAACTCATCGATCAACTCTCCTAATGGTTTTGGTTTATCAAGCTGAATTGTGAAGTTAGATAAATCTAAATCAGGAAAACTACCAACCAAGTTGGCTAAATCATCTTTTTGATATTCTCCCAACTGGTCATTATCCGATAAAGCATATTTTATTTTTTCCTCTTCTGTGTTAGCCTCTACTATTGAAACCCATACTTTTTTATATTCCAACTCTCGATATGCTTTTAACCTCATATTTCCACCTAATACAGTTCCATCTTTTGTAATAATAAGAGGTTTATATTCGCCTAATTCTTTTATTTGATTTTTTAAACGTTCAAAATTTTCTTTTGATATTGTTCTTGGATTTTTATCCCATTCGTGAAGTTTATCTATTTCCCAAAGAAGTTTATCCATATAAAAAACTATAACAAAGTATATCGTAGTTGTCAAGAAGTTTTAACCAAAAAAAAGGCAGGATTATTAGTCCCGCCTTTGAGCAAGATTTTAATAAAAGAAAACCAGATTTTATTATCTTATCAAAAAAATGTTTAGTTTTCAAGAAAGTTTAATTTTGGCTTATTGTAATACTATAAATAAAATACCTCTTGACAAAATAAGAAAGTTATGTTTTAATGAAAATTAATTACAAATTAAAAAAATTTAAGGAGGTGAAAAAACATGAGATTTTTTCAAGTCCAAACTAATCCCCAACTTTGCGGGGCGCACATAGCCTGTTCTTGCGACTGGGAGAACTTTCTTTCAAAAAAGGAAGCGGTCAGGTATGCAAAAAAACTGGTCGAGGAAGCTGACGAAGAGGGAGTCGAGGCAACCGTGTCTCTTTGCTCGGGGGAAGAGATAGACGATTTTTCTCCAGACTACTTGGCCACAGCCGCAAAGGTGAGAAAAGAAAACGGGAAAATCAGCGTAAAAAACACGAAGATTCAAAGAAACACGGGCAGAAATTTTATTTTTTGGGGCGGTGCGGAATACCGAATTTAGCTATTACTGGGGGGCAAAGCTAAAAGCAGAAAAAGAGGTTGAAAAAATGAGAAAGTTTGGTATGATAAAAAAATCACTACCGCTCGTATAAGGGACGACGAGTAGTAATAACTTTCTTTTTCAACCTTTGTCTTTGGCAGGGGTTGAGGAAAAAGGAGATTAACAAATAGATTGGTTTTTGGTAGGGTGATTTAATTAACAATTGAAAAATAAATATGGGAGAACTTCAAAAAGAAGCAAAAGCAAAAATCCTAAAATCTATTCTTAATAAAATATCAGACACTTCATTAACTTTTAATCAGATAAACAACAAACTACCGCTTCAACGAGCAATAAATGAGGGAAGATTAGATGAGATTATTAAAATATACGAACAATTGGTTTTAGACCTTTATTATTATTTAAAATCAACCGAATATGGAAGAACAGAAGAAAACTCCACAACTTGAAAACGGCTATCTTCGTATAGCAAATGAAATAGTTGATAAACTTTGTAGTTATAGACTTTCGGGTGAAGAGTGGATGGTATTATTAACAATACTGCGAAAGACTTACGGCTATCAAAAAAAAGAAGATGTTATTTCTTTATCACAGTTTTTTAAAGCAACAGGACTTGCTAAACCATCTATTTGTCGGGCAATAAATAAATTGGTTAAAAAGAAAGTCATTAGCAAAAAAGCGACGGGTAATAGTTATTCTCATAGTTTTAACAAGATATTTACTACTTGGCAACCTTTAACAAAAAAGCGACCCATTAGCAGTATTGTTAATGACCATTTACAAAAAAGCGACATTTTATTAACAAAAAAGCGACCACAAAAGAAATATATTAAAGACAATATTACAAAAGAAAATATATATATACTCCCTAAAGAAAAAAAAGAGAAATCTCCTACCTTACAGGCAGAGTTGGTTTCTTACTTTACCGAGATATTTCAAAAACGCTTTGGCAATAAATACCTTACTCGTAAAGAAGATTTTATTATGATGGCAAACTTATTAAAAGTATACTCTCCCGAAGACTTAAAGAAATATATCAGACGCTTTCTTTATTTGGAAAAAGACCAATTCCCAGCAAAACTTGGTTTTAGAATAGGCATTTTTTATAAGTTTATCAATGAGGTGATATCAAATGCATCACCTTACAATAACTAATATGGAAGGAGACAAACAACTTTTAGAGGCTCAAATACTTTATTCAGTTATAGTTAATCCCAAATGGGCTGCTGATTTAATTGATTTAGAAGAAAAAGATTTTGACTTTTACCAAAACACTTTTAAAGCAATAAAAAAACTTACAGAAGAAAAAAAAGAAGTAGATTATGGGGCGGTTTTGTCTTTAACCAAAGAAGTAAAAGAAGTAATGCTTTATGCTTTATCAAATGAAAATTATGGGTTTTCTATTATCCCAACGAAAGAAATTTTTGACCAAAGACTTTCTTTATTAAAAGAGTTATCGATAAAATCACAGATAGAAAAAAGTTATGTCAATGAGTTGGATTTAGCAATTTTAGAAGAGAAAATCAGAACTCTTCAGGTAAAAGGAAAATCAAGATGGTTTACGGGAGAAGATTTAAAAAATTTAGCCTATGAGATTTTAAAAGAGAAAAAAGAAAAAGATTTAATTTATCATCTTGCTTTACTTGATAAATTTACAGGGGGAATCGATAAAGGGCAGTATGTTATCGTTGCTGGCCGGCCATCAGTTGGTAAATCTGCTTTTTTACAATTTATTGGTTTAAAAAATGCCGAAAAAGGGAAAAAAGTTTTATTTGTCTCAGCCGAGATGAGTGAAGAGATGATTGTAAAAAGAATTTTACAGACTTATCAACCAGAAACCATCCCTCAAACATTTAACATTTTGGTTGCTTCATCAACGCCAGTAATTGAAAAAGAAATTGAAAGTAAAGCAAGAGATTTTGATTTGATTTTAATTGACTATATTCAACTACTTAAACCAGCAAAAAAATATATCAAAGATTTATATGAGAGAGTAACGGAGGTGTCATCCGATTTAAAAAGAATAGCCTCTCGGTTTAGTATTCCTTTAATTTGTGCTTCCCAGTTTTCAAGAAAAGCAGAAGGAAAGCAACCAACAATGGCAGATTTAAAAGAAAGCGGAGCTTTGGAACAAGATGCTGATGTAATTATTTCTTTATGGAAACACAAACAGGATGAGGAATTAAACTTAAATAAAGATATAACGATGGTAAGAATTGATTTACTAAAAAACAGACAAGGACAAACCTTTAATAATTCAGACACTCATATTTTTAAAGTTGCTTTTAATAAAAAGTTATTTGTTTTTAACGATGTAGAAAATGAAATACCAGCCGATAATAACTAACAAATCCATAATCTTTCATTTAAACAAGGCAATTTATGGCTCTTTTTATGCTATTTGGGATAAGTGGTTAAAGATAGCAAAAGAAAGAAATCTTACTATCGTTGTCAATACCAAAGAAGGCACGGTTACCTATACCTATAAAACCTATATGGACGGGGCTAAAAAATTAGAGAGATACTATAAAAATCCCAATATTCCGATGATTTTTTATGGGAGAGATATTTTACCAGATGTTAAAAAACGAGAAGAAAGAAAGAAGGTAGAAAAAAAGGTAGAGGTGTCAGGAGGATTATGGGCGTATTTGGAAAATTTAAAAGAAAAGAAACCAGAGGAGTATTACAAGTTGAAAGAAAAACTAAATATCTCTTGACAAATTGTGAAAGGTATGATATAATGAAATCATATGGAAATTGAAGAAATTTTAAATAAAAGCGACCAAATTTTTGAAGACTTACTAATTTTAATCGTGAAGTTGTCAAGAGAAGAAAAAATAGAGAAAAGATTAAAAATAAAAGAGATGATTTTAAAAAAGTTAACGAATGTAATTTTAATTGAAGATAAAGACTTTTTAAAATTAGCAATTAATTTAAAATAATATGTCAACTCAACATTTACCAAAAGTCTGTCCCAAATGCCATTCTGATATGGAGTTAGAGTTTCAAAGAAATATTCAGCAAGGTCAAGAGGGTGAGGCTTGGTTTTGGGAATGTGTTTCACCAACTTGTGATTATTACGAAGAAGATAAAAATAATTACGAGCCTGAATACGAGGATTAAAAATTAATAATTACTTTAAAAGGACAATATGAGAGACTGGGAAAAAGAATATAACGAAGAAAAAAAGTTTAAAAATTTTTTAGCAAAAAAATATAAAGTGGAAGGAAATCCTAAACTTGATAAAGCTTTTGAAATTGCTTGGGAATTTGGTCACCCACATGGATATGATGAAGTTGAATATTATTTTTCTTATTTAGTTGATTTAATTAAAAGTTAGAAAATAAAATGAAAAAAAAACTAATTGAGTTTATCAATAGAATATGTGTTCACGATTGGGCATACAATAAAGGCTTTTATCCAACTATAAGAAAATGTATGAAATGTGGTAAAGAAGAATTTAGAGACCTTAGAAATAGTATTTATGAAGACACAATTACATCAGATTGGTATAAAAAAATATGATAAAAAAACTTAATTTTCAAAAAAAAGGATTGAACTTAAAAACAAAGATTTTAGTGTTTTTACTTTTATTTATGATTTTTGAATACTTGAACTATAAGTTTTGGAGCAACTATTCAGTCCAAAGTCCGATTTTAATAAAGTTTCAATCACCAATCATTAAGAAAAAGGGTATCTATCCCTATAGGCAAACAAACAATACCCCCCTAAAATCGTCTAAAAATGGGCAAATTTTAAGTGTTTTTGGGCAGGAGAGAGAAAAGAAAGAATTCCGTCCAGAATTAGAAGCAATTTATATTTATTTCGGTAAAGATATTACCGCCTATGCTATAGCAATGGCAGAAAGCGGGTTAAATTGCAAAAGAACAAGCGATACTAGTGATTATGGTTTGATGCAAATTCATTTACCTTTACATCAATGGAGATTTGATAAGTTTGGTGGAAAGTGGGACAACTGTTTTGATAATGTAAAAGTAGCATATGAGATTTATAAAGAGCAAAAATGGGAACCTTGGTCAGTTTATAAAAACAAAAGATATTTAGATTATTTAGAACAAGCCAAATTATTAGTTAATAGTTATTTTGAAGGAAGGTAATATGAAAAAACAAAATAGAAAAATTAAAAAACTATTAAAAGTTAAAAATAAATAATATGGCAGACAAAAACATAATTAAAACAGAAACAGGGTTGGCTTTTTCCCCTGAGGCTTTGATCGAAAAGGCAATTAGTGCAAAAGTAGATGTTGGGACAATGGAAAGATTGTTGGCTATGAGAAAAGAATTAAAAGATGAGTGGGCAAAAAGTGAATTTTTTAAAGCAATGGCAGAACTTCAAAACGAAATGCCCCAAATTAAAAAAACAAGACAGGTTAAAAACAAAGACGGAACTATTAGATATTCTTATGCTCCTCTTGAAGATATTATTTTACAAGTTAAAGGTTTAATAAAAAAATATAACTTTTCATATCAAATTAATACAGAGGTGAATAATGATAAAGTAAAAGCAATTTGTATTGTAAGACATACAGCGGGTAATACGGAGCGATCCTCTTTTGAGGTTGGAATTGATAAAGAAGGATATATGACCGAGCCTCAAAAATATGCCTCTGCTTTAACATTTGCTAAAAGATACGCCTTTTGCAACGCTTTTGGAATAATGACAGCAGATGAAGATAATGATGCTGTTTCGGTTAAACCAACTTATACAAATACTGAAAAAAGAAAGTTTTCCGAATTTGATAAATTAACAGAAACACAAAAACCAGCCACCGATAAACAAAAGTATGCGATTAAAAATTTAATGAAGGAAGGGAAAATAAATTACAGCGGAGATGTTGAAAAGCTGACACTGAATCAGGCATCAAATATGTTATCAGTTGCTTTAAAAAAATGAAAACAAAAATAGTCTTTTATCCTGACGAGATCACGAAATTAGCTGAGGAAAGCGGGAAACTGGTCTTTAAGAAGGAGGCAGAAGAAGAGTTGGTAAAGCTGTTGGAGATTAAAAACAAAATAGATGAGGCGATAGAAAAAGTAAAAGAACAGATAAAGCAAGCAGGAGAGAGTATTTTACCTAACTTTAAGGGAGTAGAAGGCAAAAGAGTAAAAGCCGTTTTTTCTTATCACGGAGCAAAGTATGAGGTAGCAGACAAAGAAAAAGCAGAAGGGTTTTATCAGGAGGTTGTTTATGTTAAGCCAGATACAAAGACAATTGACAACTATATTAAAGAAGTTGGAGAATTACCAAAAGGGATTATCACCAAAGAAAGAGAAAAAAGTTTAAGTTTAAGATTGAAAGAGGATGTTAAAAGTTTACCAGATGAGGTATGAAATTGCGATTATCTTATACGCTTTTAGATTTTTGGCGACGGGGGAGAGTAGATGATGCCTTAAATTATTATTTGGGATTAAAAGAGATTACCAGTAAAGCAATGGAGTTTGGGAAAGAAAAACATAAAGAGAATGAAAATGCGGTTAAAACTTTAAATCAGTTATCAAAAGAGTTTGGTGGATTAAAATTAAAAAACCCAAAGTCAGAATTAAAAATAAATATGGAGTATAACGAGTTATGGGATTTGGTAGGTGTTGTGGATGTTTATGATGAGGGTGTAATATACGAGTTAAAGACAGGTAAAATTCCATCTGTCTCTTATTTATCCAATCAACAGTTATCAATCTATTCTTTACTTTGCCAATCTCAAAAATTACCAGTTGAAAAAATATATGTTATTCATTATGACGGAGTAAACACCGACTGGTCGATGAAGTGGTTTTATGATGAGATGATTGATGAGGCAAGGGATTTTATTGATGGTTTAGGATATGAAATTTATAAGTTTTTCAAAGATAAGAAAATAATATGACATACTTAACCGTTCCGCAACTTGCTAAAAAATATGGTTTTTATCCCAACTTAATTTATCGCCTTATAAGAGAAGGGCTGCCTTTCAAATGGCAGGAGGTTAGACTGGAGGCAAAAAGAAAAAGAGACAGCGTTCCAATGAAATATCCGCCTCGAAAAGTTATGGTGGTGTCGGAGGATGATTGGCTTGAGATACCAACATATATCAGGAACAAATGGAGAAGGGGAGAAAATAGGTTAAAAGTTAAAAAAATCTATGATAAAAACCAAATTAATAAAAGAAAAAATTAAAGTATGGGAAGGTGATTATCAGTTGTTTGTCGAGCTTGAAAATAACAGAGTAAGTTTATTAAACGAGCGAGGTCGAAGAGATTTTATTTTTGATTGTGGTTTTGATAGGGAAACTATAAAAAGATGGAAGAAGGTAGTTGCGTTGTTAAATAAGACAGTAAAAATGCTGGAAGAAAGGTTAAACGTTAAAAAATAACTATGTTTTTATATTTCATCATTTTTATTATCGGTTTTATTTTTGGCTATTGGTTTCACAAAGACAGCACAAGCCAAATGGTATAGTTAAAAGTTAAATAAAATAATATGAGAGCTAAAAAGAAAAAAGAATTAAGTTTAGAGGAAAAAATAAGGCAGATATTGGGAAATGTTAAGGAGAAGGACAGACCAAGAAAGTTGGTAAATCTGTTTAATAAAGAAATTAATAAAGAAAGTACAACTATTAAACTTAAAGAAGGATTACCAAAAGAACGATTAAATAGTAAGGAAATACAAGAGGTATATTGGAAGATAAGATACGAAGAATTATTAGCTAGTGTTAAAAAGTTAATAAATAAATTAAAAGTTAAAAATAAATAATATGAAACTATTTATATCAGAAATTAAAAAAATAATAAAAATATATTATGAAAACTAATATCAAGCAAAAAACACGGGAGTATTTGAAAGCAGAAGGAGCGATTGTTGGCAATGTAGAGTTCTGGAATAAGTATCCGAGAAAGTCAGTAGACCTTTTTAATCTCTTTGATATGGTAGCAATCTTTAGACACTCTGTCTGTGGAATACAGGCTACTACTGTTGCCAACTTTCAATCCCATCATAAAAAAATGGTAGAAAATCCCATCTTAAATTATTGGCTTGATACTGACCAACCAGCCTACCTTTTTGCTTGGCGAAAACTTAAAGTAAAAAGAGGTGGGAAAAAGTATATCTGGAAGCCTTTGATAAGAGAGTATTACTTGACAGATATTCACGAGGAAGACTATAAGAAGTGGAAGACAGAGGCAATAGATGGACAAAGAGTTATATGGAAGGATATGGATGAATTATGATTTTGGCATCTTTTCAAGTTCTTTTAATATTTCCTCTTTATCAAATAAACACTGATTTCCTATTCTTCTTTTAATCTTTGATAAAAAACCTTTATTAAGCCACCGCTGATAGGTAGCTGGACTGATTTTTAATAGCTTCATTACGCCTTCCCTTGTTAAAATATTATTCCAATTTATCATTTTTTTATTCCTAATAAAGAAACTGCTTTTTGTTTATAGTATTTCTGCATCCCTCCAATCAATTCCTCTGCCTGATCAAGATTCTCAACAGCCTCAATATTGTGGGTTTCAGGAAAAAACATAAAGACGGGATAAAAAGGTTTTGGTCGCTGAACCATTCCCTGCCTCCTTGCCCACTGGTCATTTGTTTTAAAAGTCCCCAACTGACAGACAATTCTTTTTTTGCCAACATCTTGAACGGCTAAACCGCCTAAATGCTTATCACCACTTATCACTAAATCCGCATCATCTCCTGAAAGCCGCAATGCCTGAAAGCCTGCGTGAGTGAGATTGAATTGAGAATTTAATCTTGCGATTTTGTGCCAAAGTCTTACCTTAAATTCCGCCTCATCTATCTTTAATCTCAAAAGCCCACCAGCCTCCAAAAGCGGAATATTTAAGTCATCTGTTAACCACCGGTAAATATCAATACCCGACTTATCCTCCTGCCAAAAGTCGTGTTGTCCACCCGATACAACCGCTAAAATCTTATCCTCATACTCTTTGAAAAATGCCCTTGCGACTGCCCATTGGTCAGATGGGTTGACTAAATCTTTCATCATTCCGTCGGGATGAGAAGTAGGAGAAAAGTTGTCAGCAAGGTCTCCGATTAAAACGGTATAGACTGGGTTAGTTTTTATGAAGTTTAAATATCTTTCTAATGCTTGAAAATCCACTCCACGACTTCCAATATGGAGGTCGGATAAGCCAATAAGCATAAACGGTAGTCCTCTTGTTTGAACTTTAATTTCAACCTCATCTTTCCATAATTCTTTTTGTCTTATGGTTTCAGCTAATTGATGTAAAGAAGAAAGTTGTTCGGATAAGGAAGATAATTGAGGTTGTGGTGGTTTTTCAACTATTGGCGGTTTATTTCTTTCCATATTTTTAAAAGTGGGGCGGTTGGCAGAGGTGTTGGCGGCGACCACCCAATTTTCGCCTTCCCCAATTGCCCAAAGGTTTTTTCACTTGCCAACTGTATTGACTTTACCGCAAAAGCGGTTTTATTCAGCAACAAGTCCCCAGTTTGTCGCCTATCTCCGCTATGGTGGTATTACAGAGAATGTAATAATATTTTTGCCTTTTAGTTCCTAACTTTCGGCAAAGTCCCCAGTTTCCCGACGCCTTTTAGTTCCTAACTATATATTATATACTATCCCCGACTACGGTGGTGATAAGGGGATTGTTAATTATTAAATTATAATATATTTATCTTTGTATCGCACAATTCCAAAATACTGTTCCAGTGCTTTGAATTGCATACAAGAATGCTAACTTAGTCGTCCCGTCAATAAATAACGAAGTTGCTATCTTTTCTCCTATTGTCGCCGTGTTTTGGGCATATGGTAAATAAGCCCACGGTTCAAGCACCCTATTTAATACATCAAATCTCAAGAATCTTTGAGTAGCATTCACATTGATATATCCATACTTACCTGTATTAGTCGCCCCGTCATAACAGCTTCCCGTTCCAGTAGTAAAAGTAGTCGCTGCCGTTGAACCACCATAAGCAATTGCCGCAGTCCACGCTCCCGTTCCCGATGCCCCGGCAATATCAAGTAAATCAAGGGTATTTGATGCACCTCCCCTAAACCAATAGATATAACTATGTCTGGCTAATTTGGCACTATCTAAAGTAAGACCCCAAGATGGAAGAGCATTAGTCCCTGCTCCTGAAGCCGCAGGGCGAACCGCATAAGCCAAGGCTCCGTTGGTTCCAACTGTTCCCGTATAGCTCCAAGTCCCGTCTGCGGTAAATCCACCCATCCGATAAGAATACATCGTGGTTGAGGCAGAGCTTGATAAAAGAATATCGTTATTATTTTCAATTACAAATGTAGCAGTAGCAGAAGGCGTTACTGTCCAAGTAGGCACAGTATAAATGGGAGAGGGACCCGCAGTATGGGAGGATATTATCCTTCGCTGACCCACAGCGGTTGGGGTTGTTGTATCTTGAACAATTCTAATTTGAAAGTTTCTATATTCATTAGCCAGAACCCCAGCGTCTCCACCGCTTGCCTGTCCTGTAATAGAAGTTGAGGAGCTGGCACTAGCAACAAGATTACCAAAAAATCCTTCTCCCGGATTTCTTGTAGAGGGCACAAACAATTCATCAAGCACAATGTTTTCTGAATCCGTGCTGATTGTCGCAGGAAGGTTAGTTTGAGTTACGGTAACATAAGAATTTGTGGCAATATCATACGCCTTAACAATACCAGCCGCCAATGTCCCTGCAGACATTAGCATTACCCTACCAGATAAGATTTCATACCTATCCCCAGCAATGGGAGTAAAAGTTAAGGCACTATCAAGATATATTGTGGGAGTAGTCCCAGCAGTGTTTCCAATAATGTATTTTTCTTCTGTTTTTCCCGACGAACCTGTAGCATTGCCAATAATTCTTATCTTGTAACCAACACCACTTCCGTTATTGGCAAGTTGATTTACCCCTACTGCCGCAGGCAAGGCAGTTGAAAGAACTACTGATGTAGTAGTTGCTCCTGTCGCCAATGTTCCCGAAGGACCAGCAGAAGCAACAAAAACAGAACTAGCACCCGCACCAAAAGTTCCCGCTAAGGCTGGAGAGGTTAAAGTCTGCCACTCATCATTTAAGACATTATATCTTTGAAAAGTAGTGGCATTAATCAAAAGATATAAAAATGGATCTCTTGATGCGTCATTTCTACTATCGCCGCATAGACAAGAACCTGCCGCAGTTGCCGTGATAGAGTTTGCCAACGTTCTCCATTGCGGAAGATCAATTATATCTTTGAACGAAAGTGTTGTTGCCATATTTTTATTATATAACTTTTAATCAAGTAATTCTTGGACGAATTGTATTTGCCCAAGATAATCTATCAATATATTGACCAGTTACATTCGCCGTTCCTAAATTAGTAAGAGTGCCCGTTGTGGTTACCGTGGTTACTGTTCCCGATGATATAACCACATCCGCTTTCATTCTTGATGTTGCCGGGTCTACCCATAACGGTCTTGTTAAAGCATTTATAATTGCTTTTAAGGCAACAAAAATATTTCCAATTCCTATATTTTCACCAGAAGAACCGATTATAAAATCATCAACAATTATTGCCATATTATTAAATTATATACCTTCTTTTATGATAATTTCTAACTAAATACTCCTCAAAACTAATAATATAGTCCTTATAAAAAGGGTGATGTTTTTCTATAAAGTGTCTTTCTCTTAAATACCTTTTATACAACTCTTTCTCATTTGGCAAATTTTGATGCAACGTTTGATGTCGCATATATGCCAGAAATAATCATAACAAAATCGGTCCACTCTTTTGGTGTTAGTTTTCCCGTTAAAACCAAGACAAAAGAAAGGACAGTTAATAACAATGAGAAAAGAAACTTACGGCTTAACAATGGACTTTTTTCCATATTGTTTATCTAACTTTTAATATATTAGCAACTACATCTTTAACAAGAGTAAAGGCTAAAGCAAATAGTCCGCCCAAGATTGAGACAATTACTCCTATCCTTGCCTCAAAACCCTCAATCCATTTATCGTGTTCTTCTACCTTTTTTACCATTGGAGATAGAATATCTTCTATTCTCTTGAACCTCTCGTCCATATAATCTACAAAATATGGTGGTAATCTATCTCCTTTTGTCATATTTCCTTTTTACCAAATATATAATCTATTAGCAACTTTTTAATACTTGATTTGGTCGCATCATATTTGGTTTGTAAAGTCTTTATTTGTTTTTGATAGTTAATCTCTTTTATCCCGAAGTCTTTTTTGGCGTTCTCATAGTCAAGTTTTAGTCGGTTTAGCTCTTGAGTTAATGTTAGCAATTGTTCCGATTGAGTGCTACTTGTGATATTTCCTTCCTCTATCTTGTCCTGACAATCCTTTAATTGGTCTCGTAAATCTTTATTCTCATCGTTTATAATTGTGTTTTTGGCGTTTAAGTCTGATATTTGCTGATTTAAGTTAGCAATGGCATTTTCTAACTCCTGATATTTTGATTTCTCTACAAACTCCCCGTCAATAACTCTTTTCCAAGTTGAAACACAAACCTTGATACTTTCTTTGTTGTTTAGGTCAATTCCCAAATAATAGTCATCTAATTTTGCCAGTTCTTTTTTAGGTCTAATAAATCCTATGACATTGTTATAAGAGTATTTTTTTAAGATACAAGGAGAACCAGTTGGGTCATTTTGAGAAAAAGCTTCAAACCAATCAGTTGCTTTTCCTTCGGTATGATGAACACCTGTGGCAATAGCCGTGTGTCCATATCCCCCCCCCATCTTCTCATTCCAAACAACGACATCACCTGCTATTGGATAAGCATCGGCAGTATTTAATACAAAGTCAAATTGATTAGGATTATAGTTTTTCCACAAATCTTTGGCATTTCCCCAAATATGGTCTAAACTTAATTCATCTACCCAGACACAAACCAAACCGACACACTGTCCTTTATTTTCTGGCGTATTTCCAACGCCACCCTTATTTATCCATTTGTTTATAAAATCTTTTAGTTTTTGTTCCATATTATTATAATTCGGCGTTTGCTGTCCAATTAAACCCGTAATATTTTCCTGTTAAAAATGGTGAGCTTTTTGTAATAAAACCTAAATTATTGGAAGAACCTGTAAAAGTACAACCTGAAACATCTACCAGCGTAGAATCGGTATTATTTCTTATATTATTGATAGTACCGCTTCCCGTCGGACTATTGACGGCGTAAAAAACAACGGTTGGAGTTATTCTTTTTTTAACCCTATAAATAATTTGAGGATATAAGATAGAAGAACTGAAGGCGTAGGCGTGAGCTATACCCTGTTGTTCATAACCATCTGCCGTACCAACGGCAGTTCCATAAGGATAAGAGTTTTCATAATATCTCATACAAGCTCTTAATTCATCATCAAAACTTTTTGGCTGAAAAGATAAAGCAGTTTCACCGACATTTAATTGAACACCTGTAATATAAAAATCATCGCCTGATGCAATTGTTCCATCATCAACCCATATAACTACCGCTAAGTTAGTCATCTCAGAAGTATCAATGTTGATATTTTCAATCTTAAATTGCTGATAAGAAGATGTTAGAGCAAGATTACTGGGGGTATTTTCCATTGTCCAGTTTGTTGCCCAAGTCGGATTAGTCCCATCTTGTGCCCAAGTTGCTATAACGTCGGAAGTTAAACTATCAGCCGTTCCAGTCCAAGATAAAACTGCCGCTCTTAAATTAGCAATTTCAGTTCCAATTGTTTTTGCGTAAAAAGACAAGGATACCTTTTTATTTTGAAACTTTTTAGCATTTATATTTTCAATAAACTGAACCAGTGCTACCTGATTATTAGCCGTAACATTTGAAAGTTTAGCACTATAGATAAAACCATCGGGAACATCTGTGTCTCTTGCTATTGTCCAAGCCGCATTTGTTTCTGTCAAAAGCGTCCAACTATCAGCGGTATAAGTATCGTCGTTGGGAGTAAAGCTTGTTCCTCTTTGCCACACATCAAAAGCTCCATTTATTAAAGCCTGACGATAAATAGAGTTATAAAGATTAGAAAGTAAAGCAAAAGTATCATCTGCCACATTTGGCACTGTATGACCAGAGGTTGTATTTGAACCTGCTTTTATTTTAGTTGGCGTTGTGTTATTACCAACTGTTAAAACATCAGAACTATCAATTTTAGAAACATCTCTTGCCGTCCCAGTGCTATCCTTCTGTTGAATTGCTGTATTATTAACAAGCGGAGTATTAAATTGCTGTCCTGCTAAATTACTATCACCAATTTCTAAAATATCAGAAGAATTAACCTTTGCAACGCTTCTTGCCGTCCCAGTGCTGTCCTTTTGAGTAATAGCCTCATTGTTATCAAGTCCTTGAATTTTTGCGTGAGTACCGTCTGAGTTGTGTTGAGTAGTTATAGTATCATTTATAGCCTGAAATACCGTTACATCTGGTATAAACTCAACTACCGCCCCAACCAAATGGTCTTGGTCAGTTGAATTAGCCATTCCTCTTGTTAAGCCTGTTAAATTATTTCCTGATACACCAGTATATTCTATATACTCACGAACAGAAGGATCTTTTTCTTTTGACGAGGTGTCAATTCTATCAATAACAACTATACCAGGCTTGTTTTGAATACCTGTCGTATTATTTAAGGTCATCTGGGAAGTTTCCCCCGCATTAAGTTGAGCCGCAAGGGTCTTTTGAAGACCGTTCTCGGAAGGCGGATACATCAATCCCATAGTTTTATATTATTAAATTTGTAATTATTGAAATAGTTTTTTACAATAAAATACTTATAACAATTCAATTATAAAGAAAGAGTATAAGGGGTTTTCAACTATAAGTAAGAGAGGTGCGGTCATTCCAAATGTTATTGTAGTTTTCGTCCCCATCCGCAAATAATATTTCTGTAACCGTGCCAGTTGTAACAATCTTTTTAATCTGCCACACCGCATCGGAAGTAGATGAGCCTGTTTTAGCCTTGCCAATATAAGTAGTTGTGCTGTCTACCTCATCTATTAAAGTTTTCTCATCCACTTTTCTTGTGAACTTGAAAGGTTGACCCGTTGATACTCCGCCTGCCCTTCCGTGCTCCGCCATATCAATAACATTTCCATCAGCAATCCCTTTTCTTCCAAAAAGTTGTTTATAAAGGTCTGTTATTACACTCATACGTTTTGCTCAAAACTTTTAATCTCCTCCTCTATTTTATTTTTTTCCATCCGTAGCCTTACATATCGGTTAAGATAGGTAATCCACCGCTCACCAAAAGGAGGAGATCCGATTTTTCCTTGTAATGAACGGATAGCCCATTTAAGAGCCTCTGGTGTTCTTTCGTTGGTCTGTGTTTTAGCATACTCATATAAAGTCTTTAATTCTTCCTTATATTTTCCAACTTCTTGTGGTTTTAAGTCAAAAAGAGAGGCGATTGACGGAAGCATATACTCATCCAGTTTTACCGCTATTGTCTCTGGCTCTTTTACCTCTGTCTTCTCTTGTTTTACTTCCTTTCCCTCTCTGTCGACTATTTTAATATCCATAGTAGTTTATTTATAACTAACTTTTCTAACTTTAAATATTCTGCCTCGTCCTGATTTGCCTGCCGACTTTCTAATCCCGCCTATCTTAACTGCCTTTAGTTTTGGCACTTTCATAGATAGTTTTTTAGCCTTATAGCTTATTGATTTAAGTTTAGCCGTTCTTCCCCTGCCTGTCAACTTTACCTTCACCTGTCCGTCTTTTGTGTAGGAGGCATTATCCAACCACTTTTTCTCATCATAACTTATTATCCCGTCCTCATATAAAGACTTGGTAATTTCTGACGTTAGAATAGGTTTATTATTTACCTCCCGTCTCATTTTAAGAAGAGAGTTAAGCATCTCTTGTCTATTGTTTCCATATTTACCAATCTCATCTCTGACATATACTTCCTTAATATCATTTGGCTGTCTTGCGACGTTATAATAGGCGGCATCTTCTGGGTCAATTCCAAGTTTAGCCAGTGCTTTTCCCTGATCTTCAACTGACATATTGCTTTCTAAAATTTCATCTACATAAGAGAAGGCTTTTTTCTGCTTTAAGGCTTTTTGATAGTTGGTGTCGGTATCAGAAGGCATAATTTTTGACAAGTCAAGCATTTTAACATTTCCGTCTTGACTGGTTATTAAAATTTTACTACCAACTTGTTTTAAGCCTCCTTCTTCCTCATTTTTTAATTTATTAACTAGAGAGTTTTCTTGAAGTTGTTTTGTTCTTTGCTGATATGGCTCTTCAAATTGTTTGTTTTCAAAACCCCAAGCGTATGGAGCAATATAATTAGTGATATTTCTTGTTGCAGGTTCACCTAAAGTTGTCTCATATGCTGGTAATTGCTTTGTTAAAAAAGGAATATCTGATATTAACTGTTCTCCTATTGTTCTTGGTTTTCTAAAAACTGGGTCAATCACCGTTGCTACATATCTCATTAAACCCTCCATTGGTTTTAGTTGTCCTAAACTATACCCGATATTTTTAGGAAGACTATAATCAATATCACCCTCTGCTAACTTAACAAAACTCGCCAACCCCGATACAAAAGTTTGATTAGACCAAAAGCCAGCAATAGAGGTCATTATTTTAGTAAGTTTTGTAATCTGATCATCTGACAAAGCCTCTCTTGACTCTTGAGTATAATATTTCACAGCCGCAGGAATTCCTAAAGCCCAAGCAAAAACTCCAGCATTTTGCATTGGTATCCACTTATCACCAATCTTAATTGAATAAGGTTTTCTTCCACTATCATAGAATAATTTTTTTTGTAATGGGTCAGTTGGAGCTGCCCACGTAACCCTATCTTGTAAAGCCAACTCTGCCCCGATTGCTGTTGCCAATGTTCCAAGTAAAGCCTTTGCCACTTGTTCTTTTTTATTGGCTGCCCCGATAGTTGTTAAAAAACCAGCAGGTGAATACTCAATCCATTGTTTTGCTACGTTCATTGGGGTTCGTATAAAGGGAATAAACCAACCTAAACCCACCTTTCTTAATTGATAAACCGCTCTCGTAATATCATCTATTTTATTAAGCAAAACTCCTTGTTGTTCAGGTTTTAATCCTTGTCTAAATAAAAAATATTCGGCAGTCTTTATTGCTTCTTCCACTCCTTTTCCTCTTGCTTTCTCCCCCCCGATTATTAAAGTAGAAAAGAATTTATCGGCTGCCTCCATTGCGTTTGTTGGGAGATTATATGCTCCCAGTCTTTTTGGTTTTTGAAGTTGACTGCCAATTTCTGCTACGTCCATCTTCCCAAACGTTTCTTTTCCTCTTAACGCTTGTTTAAAAGCATCAAAAGCATCGGGTAATGATTTTAACGCTCCTATCTCATATTTAACCGCCTCTATTGGTTTTCCTTCAGCAGCCAAAGTAGCTGGTCTTACTAAAAATGTTTGTTGTAAATTGTTAATAGCATTTCTTAAATGAGTTAGAGGATTGGAAAGCATATTGTTATATCTAAACTCATCTATTAAATCAGAAGCCCCCCACGGCAACTTTTTACTAATATAATCAAATACTCCTCTTGTTGCTTCTGTTTTTTGTGCCTCGTCAGTTAAGGTATTTATTTTCTTCATCTGCTCGGTGATGAACTTTGAGTCTTCTGCCGTCCATTCTCCTTTTTTGCCTAAAATCTTATTTAATAAAGGCATTGAATTATTGGCATTTTCTATTTCTTTTTGAGCAAACTTTACCATTCCTTCTGGAGTAAATTTAGACCAAACCGATAGGGCTTGAATTGATTGTCCGCTTTTTGTTGCTTTAAGAGATAAGTTTTTGATAATCTCATTCCCCTCATCAAACTTTCCTTCTTTAAAAGCTTTTGATGCCATAATTTGTCCTAACATTGAGTTTTCAGAGGTTAATGGTTCTTTTAATAACTTTTCTTTTGCTTTATCCCAACCTAAAAGATTTAATGTGTTTTGAGCATTGGCTATGTCTTGAACATTAGTTGTTGGTCTGTAATAAGCATTTTCAACCACTTCTTTAATTTTTTTTGGTGTTTTTGGAGAAGTTTTAACTGTCTCTGTAAATTGACTTATGTTTTCTGCCGTTTGTGGCTCTACAGAGCCCTTTATCTTAATCTTTCCTACCTCTCCCCCGCTCTCCCCTACTGGTAAAGTTGTTGGTGGAGGAGTGGTTTCTCCCTTTATTTTAATCTTCCCACCCTGTTTTGCTAAATCCTCCAAAATTGCCTGTCCTTCCTCTGCGGTAATATGACCTTGTTTGACCGCTTGTGATACCATTCTTAAATTTTCTTTTTTAACTGGCTCTATTGGTGTTGATAGAGCAAAAACTGGGTTCGAGTATGCTTTAAATCTTATATCTTGCAATTCTTTTTTTGATATTTTTCCTTTTTTAAAATCTTCCTCCGCTTTTGCCAATCTGTTGACATCAGCGATAAAACCAGATGGAAAAGGTTGTTTTTCCTCTGGATTATAAATAAACTGATTATAAGCCCATTTTAGAATAGGATTTTTAGGCGTAGCGTTTCTAAATAAAGCAGCAGCATAGTTTTTATTAGTTAAAAAGTCTGCTGTCCTTTGGATTGGTTGTGTTATTTCTGGTGAGATATTCGGAGTAAATCCCTTCAAAAATGTTCCTCTTGTTTGAGGATTGGCTAATAATGATATATTTTGCTTTAAATTTGATATCGGTTGGCTAATTTGTTGTGGTATTTGTGGTGTAAAACCCCTAAACCAATCCGTTCTTGTTTGAGGACTGGCAATCATTCCGATATTAGTCTTTAGATTAGACAAGCCTGTATTTATAGTTTGTGGGATATTGGCCAAAGTATTAGCCACCTGATAATTTTGAGGCTGTGATGCCCAGTTTGTTATTGCCTGTTGTATCGGCTGTAGAGTAGGTCTTCCCTGCTGAATAAATCCTTCATTGTCAGAAATACTTTTCCCCATTGATGCGGCTACCGATTTTACTTTATTTATTACTGCTGATAGTAAGTCCATATTCCTATATAATAGCAGATTTTATAGAGGGGTTTTCAATCTTACTTATTGTCCTTACCCATAATATCCAAGTTGCTGTAGATATTCTTCTGGTCTTGTATATCTTATACTGCCAATCATTCCTGGTGTAGTTGTTGCTTGTCTTCCGCCTATTGATAGATTAGTTGTTGGATTAGTTGTAGTTCCTGCCACTAAGTTTTGATAGGTTGTTTGTCCACCCATTAAAGAGTTCATTACTTTTTGAGCATAGTTATCTACATAACTTACTGCCATTTGTTTATTAGCCGCCAAAGTTTGAGCCAGATTAAGAGATTGTAAGTTTATCTGATAGGCTTGATTTCTTAAGTTTTGTAAAGCCTCAAGGGCTAAAGAAGCCTTACTACTTTCTGTTTGAGCCCTCATTGATCTAATCTGATTAAGTCTATTTTGATAATCAGAGTAGGCTTGATTTAAAGCAGAAGTTTTTGCCAACTCTAATTCTTTTTGAGCTTGAGCAAAGTTATCCAAAAGATTAGCCTTATACTTATTAAGATTATCAACTGCTGTTTGATATGCTTGCCATACATTTCCTGATTGTCTTTGCTGTTCTTGAGCGGTTAATTCGGTAAACGCCTGTCCCGCTGAAGAAGCACCCCCAAATCTTTGTCTTCCACCTCGTCTTAACTCATCATAAAGTCTTCTTGCCGCAGATAAAGCATCTTCTCGTCTTCTTCCTGCTGCTTCTTCCTGTTGAGCCAGCTCTCTTTCCCCCTGTGTTTTTTGATTAGTAATGTCAGATAATGAAGTGGCATATTGCTGCTCAAGTTCTGGTTTGTAACGATTATATTCCTCTGTCACCGCACTTTCTGCCTGATTATAGTAGTTCATTAAGGGTGAAAAAATACTTTCTACCTCTGCCTTTATTCTTGCCATTGGGTCTTCTTGTGGTTGACCGCCTCCAGTATCACCGCTTGGAGAAGGATTACCACCACCTCCACTCCCACCTGTGTTTCCACCTGTGTTGGTTGGTTGAACATACGCTTTAGTTCCTATTCCAGTTGAAAATGTTTGCTGTTGAGCGGGGGTATATCCTTGATAAATAGGAACATTACCAACATTAAATACTGTTCCTTGACGAAGTTGTGAACCACCTTGTTCATTTCTTCCTTGACCAAATAAATCCCCTATTTTCTCGGTAATACCAAAATCTGGTAGTTGAAAGCCTCCGATTGACCAAGAACCTGCGTGTGCCATAGATTTTTTATTAAAAATATGTTATAATAAATATATGTCTTACTTAGCGTTTTTAATACTACGCTTTTTTGACCTTTTTACAACTTTTAAATGTTTGTCTTCTTTTTGTTCTTCTGAAATAAATCCTTTTAACAATTTTCTAATTAAGTCTTTTGGACTTAATAATTTTATTCTCATAAACTTTTTTCTTTCTTTATTAGTTTTAATAACCTTTTACTTAACTCGTAAATCTCTTATAAGCAAAACTACATTTTATGGCTTTTTAATTCTTAATCTTATTGTTGTTATTTCTAACACTTTTATTCTACTTTAACTGATAGAGGGGTTTTCAAGAGTATTTAACGTAAGTTTAAACTCTGGTAGAACTACTGAGGCTGCCCCTCTGATGCTTTTTAGCCGTTACCTTAATTTTTAACAACTCAAAATTACTATTGGCGGCAGTTGATGAGACTTCCATTTGCAGTAGTTTTCCTACCTTAAATAATGTTCCCCAGCGTGGTATTTCATCGGAGGAGATTGAGACACTGGTTGAGTTAGATGTTCCATATTTAGCCGTGCCGTATTTGTCCATACCATACCCCGTATATCCTGATATCTCGGCACCCGATATTGTAAAAGATTTTACTCCTGTTGTTAATCCATTTCTATCTTCAAGCAAAATTGTAACGCTTGTTGTCCCTATAATATTTCTAAATAAAAAATAAAAGTATTCTATTGTTTGCAGAGTTGTCCAGTCGCCAAAGTCAGTCTTATTTGTTCGTAAAGTTTTCTCTATTGTTTGCCCTATATCATTGTTAAGATAGCGGTTAAAAACAGCCACTCGCCCATCATCTAACCCCAAAACCCACTTCTCATCTCCGTTATCCTCGTAAAACTTACTCATTTTAACTATGCCAAAAGGCAGTCTCCAGATTGAAGCAAAACAACCCCGCTCCCTATCATAAACTACAATTTCTTTTCGTAACGGAAAAGATAATAGGTATTTTTTATTAACATACATCGCACAGGCAGTCTGATAGTCTTCTTTTGATAATAAATCAAGATATGGTCTAATTCTTGCTGATATTTCATTTGTTCTTATGATGTTTAGGAAGTTTGGCTCATATCCTGTAACATAAAGCCCTTCTGTGCCAAAATAGAAAGTATCATTTTCAACTGTTGCTAGTGTATCTGGATTAGATGCTCCGATTGAGGTTGAAATGGGAGAGTATTGTGGGTCAAGCACCCAATAGTTTCCAAGCTGAACTATATCAAGATTAACTAAATAAGAGGAGTGATTTTTATAAACGACAATTCTGTCGGCAATAGGCTGAACGGCAATACTTGTGATTGAATCACCTGAGTCAGGATCAATATAAATATACCCGCCACCATCATACCAGCTGAATTTATAATGGTCTGGATAACGTCCTGATACCATAAGCATATTTGGATCATCTACAGGAACAACCAATAACCTATCCTTATACTTGGCAATAATCTTTGACTTTACCCCGCCTGTTGTATTAGTTACAGGCGGTAAAATTGTCTCTGATGCTGGCTCGCCCTTATCTACATAATAAGTAACGCCTGCTGAAGTTGAGGCTAAAAAGGTTTCATTTCCTTCACTTCCCCGATAGACTTCAAAACCAGAGTAGGTAGCACACGAAGGGGCTGTCCAAAATAACCTTATTTCTGTTTTTGTTAAGTCTGTTGGCAGGTTTTGTAAAACATAGTTGGTTGAGGGTGTTGTTTGTCCGCCGTTTGATGATATGGCTACTACCTTATAAGACACCCTGTTTGAGCCTGTTGCTCCTGAAAAGTTTGTGGCCGATAGTCCAGTTGGAGCAGATATTGTCGCATAAACTGAAAGATTTGTCCCGTTATATTCTGTTAAGGCTACATCCTTACAGACAATATAAGTTTTATTCCCTAACTGTTCAAAACGGGCAGTTGAGCCTGTCGGGTAAGATTGACCTGTTATCAAAGAATAAGACTGACTGCTTTTTTTAACAATCTTCCCGTCATAAGTTAAGGCAAGTAAATCTCTTTGGCTTTCATCTTTTGAGACATAACTTCCCAGTCCCCCTACATCATCACCTGCTAAAGTATCAAAGTAAAGTTCTGTTCCCCATCTTCCAGTTGGCACACCTGAGCCTGTAAGAATAAGATTAACGCTTTCTGCCATCTCATCAAATCCTATTTCTGTTGGACGAAGTAATAGATTTAAGCCTTTTCTAAAGGTCTTCCACTCGGCAGTAGCCGTGCCTGTTTTTTTATATGCTGGTATACGCTGGTCAAAAATTGGCATATTGTCATCTTAAAGGATTTTTAAACTTTACAGGGACAACCCTACCTTGTCCTCCAGAGGTAGATGATTGCCGCCCTAACATATTAGCCAAAATCTTCTCGCTTTCTGCTTTAGCCAAAGGAAACTTATCATCTCCTCTTGAGTATAAGACATAATAGACAATCCGCTGGACAACATAGGAAGGTGAAGACAACTCGCATTTGTCAGTTAAGGTAGCAAAACCCTGCGGGTATTTTTGATAGATAATTGATACCGTGCCTTCGGTAAAATTGTTAAGATAAAGATATTTACCCTCTTGTCCGTTTCCCAAAACATAACAATATTTATCGGCAGTATCATAATTGTATTTTTCCTCTGCCTCAATTTCAGGATATTCAATCCAAGCCGTGTCCCAAACCTGCGGGTTTTCGTGAAGCTCCCTAAAGTTAGCTGGTAAGGATATTGTCGCCGTTGTTGCATAGACTAAATATTCTTTCTTAAAATCGGGTAGTTTACCAAAATCACAGGCATCTTTTATCGCCTGATTGGCAAAGTTAGTCCTTGTCGTCAACTCATCACCAGTTGGCAACTCATAAGATAAGTCAAGAATAGAAGATGCTGATTTTAATATTTCCTCTAATGTGTCCATATAAGAAGATTATAATTTAAGATGGATAGGGGTTTTCAACTGACTTTACTTAATGCCTCAACTCCCCAGCGGGAAATAAATATCTGTCTATTTTTTTCTTCCCTACCCTCTTTTTTGAAATATTTTAAGGTAGTCGCACTGGTCGGGTGGCTGACAATTACATCTTTTTTAACAATCTGAAATCCTTTACTTTCAATCATCATCCAGTAATCAGAGTCATCGTAATAAAAACCATCATACCCTTCATACATTAAACCTACTTTTTCAAAAATCTTTCTTGGCATACACCACATATGCCCGTGAAACAATTTATCTAAAACTCCAACTACTTTAGGTGTCGTAACAAATCTCTCATCGCACAAATCATTTAGCGTTCCTTTAATTAAAGTTAGGTCGTTGTTTGAAACAATCAAAAAATCCCCACTTGCTTTTTGAAGTCCTATGTTTATTTTATGAGCAAGATTTTCAATTTTTTGAGCAATAACAATAAGTTCATCATACTGTCCTGATACAGAAGATAAAAACTTTAACAATAACTCGCCTTTTTCTCTATCAACCTCATAATGAGGAACAATTAAGGATGTTTTCATTGTAAAAGCCTCCTTTTTAACTCGGTGGTTGATATAACCCACTCATAATTAACATAGCAAAGCCAAATTCCCTTTTTATCAAGATAATCCCAGTCCAGTCCTATTTGTTTAAGGTAATCTCTTCTTGCCCAGTCAGAACCAACGACAATAATACCAGGATTTACTTTTTCAATAACATCTTTTATTGTCCCGTCCTCTTGGCTGTTTGGAACAACGTGGTCTACCAATCCTGTCTCTAAAATTAACTCTTTTCTTTCCTGATAACTCATAATCGGTGGTTTTCCTTTAAACTTTGCTACAAACTCATCAGTATTAAGACCAATAATAAGATAATCGCCAAGTTGTCGGCATTTCTTAAATAGCCGAAGATGACCTGTGTGAAGTAGATCAAAAGTGCCAAGAGTAATAACTCTATTTCCTTTTTGATTTTCTAATTTTTGTCCCATACTTTTTCTTCCAACGCCTGTATATTTCAGGTTTATTTATCATCATCCAAGTGCGTTGGCGAACTGACTTGAAAGGCATAGTCTCACCCCCTCTTTCTTGCCATTTTCCAGTAAATAGCGGCGGCTACTCTTTTTCCTGCTTGTTTTGAACCATATTTTTTAGCCGCTTTTCTGGCTATTTTGGCAAAACCACCTGTTTTATAAGTTCTGCCCAATTTTTTAACCATTGCTCTGCCCTTTTTTCCTTTTGGTTTCATTTTTGCCATATTTTCTCACCCCCTTCCCAAGATTTTACTATTTCTTGCTGGCGGTTTTCAATCCATTTAGCACAATCCTCATCTTTTATCTCTTTTGGTATTTCGTAATAAAGATTGATTTTATCATCTATTTTTTCATCTCTTACAATCGGTAATTTCCCCTTCTCTATTTGTCTTATCATCCATATATAACGTGGTGGATTAAGAAGCCTATCACGTCCTGATATATTAAGAGGGCTTCCTTTTATTACCTGCCATAAATTAAGACACCTGCTAATAATACTATCGTCAATTAAAAGTTTATAACCCAATTTCATTGCCCGAAGACATAATTCCAAATTATCCCCACCCAGCCCTTCATCAAAAAATTCCCAGAAGCCATTTAGTTTATCTAAAATATGTTTTGGTATTGCCCCAAAGTTCATTTCGAAATCATAGGGATTTGTACTTTCTCTGATACCGTGATATTGCACTCTGACATTCTTCCAAACCTTTTTTCCTTGATAAGCCTCTCCGTTAAACCAATCCTCTTTATTAGTCTTATCAACATTTATCGGCTCGTAATAAATATCAACTGGGGCTATTAAGCAATCTTTATTATGGCGGTATAAGTCAACGATACTTTCAATAGCATCCGTATCCATATAAACAAAGTCTTGAAGCCAGACAAGAAGTTCACCTGTTGATGCTTTCCAGCCTAAATTATTGGCTCTAACCAACCCCAGTCTTCTTTTATACACTCCTTTTGCTTTGTCACCCCTAATATACCTAATATCAAGATTGTATTTTTGAGCGTATTTTTGAGCAGTTTTACCTCTATCCTCTTTATAATCATCAACGATTATCCACTCTATATTTTTATATGATTGCGATGAGATATTTTTTGCCATACTATCCCAAAACCCCTCCCTTATTGTTGGAGTAATGATTGAGACTTTAACATCCTTTGTCTTTTCATTAAAAACATCTATCCACTTATCAGCGATTTTATCAATCTCATACTTTCTTGCTTCTTTTTGACAGCGGTAGGATAGCCTTTCCCACTCTTTTTTATTTTTCATTAAGCCTATCAAAGCCTTTTTATATTCCTCCTGAACTTCTTTTTTTCTAATATCGCCTTTAATAAAAATTCCGTGATTTAATGTTTCTTTAATTGCTCCGATATCAACTGATACTGGCACTACTCCTTCTTTTGCTCCTTCTATAATTGAAAGACAGTTGATTTCTAAAAAATAGGATAGATAGGCTAAAATACCGCATTGTTGCCTTACTTTCTTTAACTCCTCTTTCCCAATCCTGCCTAAATGATAAACGTCTTTCTGTTGCATTAAAAGTTCAACTCCCCGTTTCCACTCTTGACGCTCTGGATTTCCTCTTGCGACAATATCAAACAAATCCCACCCGTAAGCAATAAAAAGTTTGGCATCCGGCACTTCTTTTTTAATATCGCTCCATAAATAGAGCAATATATCAAGCCCTCTATCGTAAGATGAGGTATATAACAAATTATGATGTCTCATACTCCATTTGATATAACTTTTATTTTCTGATAATTTTCTTTACCCGCCAAACTTTTATGATACTCGCTTTTTACCATAACATAATCTATCTTATCCCAGTTGATAGCCTGCGGTGAATATAAGTCGTGTAAGTCAACCAAAAACTTCTTTGCTTTTATTTTCCCCGCCAAAGAAGAAGACCGCCACTGAATAAAAATATTAAATCTATCACGAGGATTAAACTTGTATCCTGGCAGCCAAATAACATTATCATACACTCCTTCTTTTTCTACATCCGCATAAACCACAACCACATATCCTTTTTTAGCCCACTCCTTAGATAGTTTAATCACTGCCGTTTCCGAACCACCAATTCCTGTATTTAATGATAAAGGAGACCATTTTTCAAAATGTTGTCCTAAATAAGCATAGTAGCAAATCTCATTTTCTTTCCAAACTCGTGGGCGTTTATACTTATTAAAGTAATAATAAGCAAACTCAAGATTGGTGATTTCTGTTGGTAAAGATTGAATAAGCGGTATAATTTGTTCTTCCTTGTCTTTATCTTCCAAATACTTAATAAGTTTGTGGGTTTGCTCGCTTGCCTCATCCAACTCTTTTAATCTTTTAACTTCCTCAAGTAAAAAATAGACATCTTTGGTAGGTGATACATCATAAAGATATTTAATCGCCCGATAAGCCTTCCTGATATCCCGCTTTACATAATACTCAAACTTAAAAGTTAACTCTGCCCCGAGTATTTTTTTCTCCATCTCGTTATTCATTTGGGACGCATCTTTTTCCTCCATTGACACGGCTATTTTAAGCCAGTGCTCCATCTCATTATATTTGCCCTGATTAAAAAGATATTTTGTTAAATAAAGATATAAGAGTGGCTCGTAAGGATATTCTTTAATCGCCCCTCTTATTGACTCTTCCGCTTTCTTATTATCTCCAAGCTGGCTATAACATTTGCTCATCAACTGATAACAAACTGCCCGCTCTTCGTCCCAGCCTGATTTTGACAGATATTCATAGCCCATCTCAATACACTTCTGCCATAACTCCTGATCTTGAAGTTCTACATAGATTTTCATTAAATAAAGTAGAGTTCGTGGGTCAGCCTGTCCTTTTTCCCGCTCCTCTTTTAACTGAAGTTCTAAAATCCTTTTGTTTCTTTCCATCCGTTCTATATTTTTTGGAGCATTAGGGTTTCGGTCTGCTTCGGTGTGAAGATAAACAATCGGATAGTCTTTTGAGTAAGGGACATAGGTATAACGTGGTTGGTAGTTGTCAATAGGAACGGGTGTTTCGTGCAGTCTTCCCTTCCAGACAAAAACATTTGGTTTCAAAAGTCTTTCCCGCTTTTGGATTAAATCAACGTGTTTTATATTCTCAAAAGTAGGTTCGCCGTCAAAAAGACAACCGTAATAGTAGGTAAAAAAGACACAATCAAAGCCGTTCTTATAGGAAATCTCGGCGACTTCTCTTAATTTGTCTGCTCCGATTAAAATGTCGTCACTATCCGACCACAAAATCATATCGAAACCCCTAATCTGTGAGAAGTTAAAATTTCTTTGGGCTGAAAAATCATCATTCCACGCCAAATAGGAGTAATTAAACCCATTTTCTTTACACCACGCCTTTGTTTTTTCTGTTTTTTTACCATTGGCGGTAATAAACACCCCATCTACCGCAGGCAAAAATGAGGCAACACACTTTTTTAAGTTCTCAAGCTCCTCATCTCCTTTGGCAATGACAGATAAGGCTATTCTCATACTTTATTGGCTACCTGAAACTGCTTAAAAGTCTTGGCTATTTTTAAGGCATTTTCCCTTTTAACAAAATCAAAGTCGGGAAATAGTTTTTTTAATATCCTAAATACCCAGTAAGGATAGGAAATTAGGCTTCTTCCTGTATGTTTTCTTACCTGTTCAGTTAAAGTTTTTTCTGCCAGTTGATATTCCTTGATGCTGTCCCGCCAAACCTTATACTCCTGTGGGTATAATTCCTCGTAACTATCAAAGACAAAATTAACTAATTTTTGTCCTGCTTCCGATAACGGATCGGTGGGTTTTCCCAGTCCCTGCCACGCTTCAACGATAAAAGAAGTCAAAGCTGATAAATGAGGAGGAATAATATCGTAGTCTTGAAGATTAAGAGCCATATAAAAATGGTAGCAAAGTATATCGTTTTTGTCAACAGAAAAGACTGGCTACTCAAGTCATTTTCCTCTTTCGCCAGTCTCCTCTTTAACTACTCAAGCCTATCATAAAGAGCTTGAAAATCCGGTTCTCTTTACATCAGCTTTTTCGTTATAGGCTACGTGAGTGAACTCGGTAATATATACCCCAGCCACATAGTCGCCAGCCTTTGATCGGTCCTCCCAGTGAGGTTCACCAGTATTGACCAAGAAGGACATTTCGTGCAAGTCTTCATTGACAAGCATAGCCGTCAAAGTTCCTGCCGCTTTTCTGACGTCTTTATGAGCCAGGATTTTAACCGTAACACCCAAGTCGGTATCAAACACTCTAACCTCGTTTGTAAGCCTCTTATCTTCAGCTTTGACATTTCGGGTTAAGTTGGTTCCAAAAGTTGCCACTCTCTGTTTAATAACAGCAGGAGCAACTAATGTAGAAGCTACATAACTTGAGCCAACGTTATCCCAGCTTGTCTTTGCCATATCATTCAATATTTCCTCTGTGAATGATTGACCTGAGGCATAAGCGGTTACGTTCAATCTGTAATCCTATATTCCTATAGGTGTCGGACTATATCTTTCCTTTCGGATGGGTGCTGTGGCATTATATTTATTCAGCCTAGTCTCTACACCTTCCAAGAGCCTATCCGCAATCTCTTGGCTTGGCTCGGTGTTACCCGTTCTGGGCTTCACCGAATTCACCCAATTTTCAATATCTACACCCTTAAATTGATTTCCTAAAAATATAAATGTTTTTCTATGACAATTTATACACAAGGTTCTGCCATTGTTGATATCCCAAAGTTCTTTACATTTTAAAGCGTCCTCCACATCTTTTATCCCATTTTCACGAACAATTAAGGCAAATGGTTTTATGTGGTCTGCTTGAAGTAAACCACCCCTTTTACCACACATTTGACAAGTGTAGTTGTCTCTTTCAAAAATAGCCTTCCTCCATTCTTTATATTTAGAATTAACACTTAAAGTATTTCTTAACTCACTTTTTCCTCCTCTCCAATTAGGATGGTTTTTGCCTTTTTTATAAACTCTTGCTTTAATAGAACACTCCATTGAACAAAACTTTTGTTTTTGGAACTCAGTTATTGCTCTACTGGTAAAAACAACATCAGAATGTTTTTGTTTTTCAATAAGAATATCCTTTAAGGGAACATTTCTAATTTCCACACCACAATTTAAGCATTTCTTTACCCTTATCATCTCTTTTTTCCAATGTGGAGAATTTTCTTTTTCAAGTATTTTTCCAGAATATTTAGCAGAACATTCTCTTGAACAAAATTTATTAAACTGATGTTTTTTACCAGATCTGTGTCTAAATTCTTTTCCACAATTAAAACATTTGTGCGTTTTGGGTATAGATACTCCTCCAACTTTTTTAGAGGTAATGAATGCATCGATACCAGCCATTCCACGAGCCGTATCAGTCGCACCAGCCGCCAATGAACCATTGACTAAAAGATACTCCATCTTGTTTTTTAGTCTTCGTAAAGCTCTTTCCTTTTCAACGCCTAAAGCGTCTTGTTTGGTAACCATAGCAATAGATGCTTTGGTTCGGGAAAGTCTTACTGGACTATCAACAATAACGGTGTAGTTGCCGGCTCTTGATTCAGCTTGCAAATCAGTATAGGAGGTATCAGCTCCCTCTGCTTTTGCTGTCACTGATGTTACTCTATCCTCGTGAAAAATATTCCACTCGTGATAGGTTTGAAGAGCAGGGCTACCTTTGTCAAGGTTTGAGACAAAATAATTGTCCTCATTGGGCGATATATCTCTTATGATTGACAAAAGAGACTCACGCATTTCGTTAGGTGCTTGATAAGTTGTTTTTCCCCATGCCATAGTAATTCACCCCCTTTTAATTGCATAAAAAAGAATAATGAAGTCTTTTGGAGATTTTTAGAAGTTTGTGCTCGGTTTATAGTCGGAGCATCAGACTACCAAAGACCAAGACAATTATAACGAAGTAGTTAGGGGGGTTTTCAAGAGGAATTTTTTTATGGTATACTTATAAGGTAATCAAATGGAAAAAGCGATACATTGTGATGGAGGTTTAGTTGTAAATCCCTTCTTTTTTAAGGTAAGTCATCCCCGTGGAAGAGCAACGGCTAAAATTAATTTTTCTCCAACTGATAGAATGATACTTTCTCTTGATAGTGATGATAATACTAATAATGAGGCTGAACTATTTGCTTTACTTACTGCTATAATTGAGGCTTACAAAAGAGGAATAAAGACTATTTATTCTGATAGTAAACTTATGGTTGGAATTGCTATGGAGAATTATAAAGTAAAAGAAGAAAGATTAAAACTAACTGCCTCCATCATTAAAAGACTGGTAAAAGAATATCAAATAGAAGTAAAGTGGTGTCCTCGTGAAAAACTGTGGGCTACTTAATTCTTTTTTTAAATAAGACGTCGTAAATTGTTATTATTTTTAGCCTCAACTTTACATTAATAGACGTCTCTATAATGCCTCCCCCTCCCCCCTCTTACTCTACTCTTACGGTGCTTGATGCCCTTGGCTTCCCTCGATCTTTCCTCCGCTGTCAAGATGTTGACACCTACCTACAATCCTACCTTGTTTCTCCCTAGTTTCTCCCTATCTCTCCCCCATCTCTCCTCTGTTTCCTGGCACGAGGAGTGTGCTTGGGTTTTTCACTTCTATAAAAGTATTTCTTCTTTTTTAGTCAGCGTCTGGATGAGTCTCGGTCGCCCTCCCAATTGTTAAGCCGTTTTTCTCCGCAAACCTTGTTGTCAAGGAAAACGGAAAGGCTGGGAGAACCTCCGCTGCCACACTTTCCAAATCAAAAATACTCGTAATCAAAAAAAAGATGGTTAGTATCCTGCTCTTCGCAGTCTTTCAGCTAACGCACCTTTTTTATTTTTACGAGTTGCTTCAACTAAAGCTTCGTGGTCTTCAAAGTTGGAAGAAGTAGAGGTAGGAGTAGTTGGAATAGCGTTTATCTGTGCTTTTTTTTCTGCCTGTTTGTCTTTTGCCATAGGATATAAAATATCATACCATTTTTTTGCGGCGGCTTCAACATCTTCTTTTCCTGTTGTTGTCCATTGTCCGATTATCTCATTTCTAACAGCCTCCCACATCCGCTCATCAAATTGAGGTGATTCGGGGTCTATCTGGGGATATTTGGCGTGAATTTCCTTCATTTTATTGGTTCTTTGAAAATCATCGACTGTCTTTGCCGCCTGTTTGGCTAATGCTTCTGCTTCCCGTGCTCTTTGCTCAAGTAAAGCCGCCCTTTCTCTTTGTTTTCCCAGTTCCTCTTTAAGTAGATTAACATCCACATACCCTTGATCATCGACTAAATTATCAAATGTTTCCTGAACCTGCTCCTTTGACAACCCGGGATAACTTTGGGGTGGAGTATTGGTTAAGATAGGCTCAAAATATGGAGTAAATTGATTAGGAGGGGCAACTTCCTGTGGTGAGAGTGAAGTTAGGACATCAGTATATTTTTTTACCGTCTCTTTTAATTGTTGATTGTGTTGCTTTAATTTTTCAAACTCCCGTTTTGTTCTTTCCTTTAAATCTTGTTCTTCCTCTGGTAGTTTTGATTCTTCCTCTTGGGGTTTGGTTTCCTCCTTTACTTCTTCTTCTTTAACTTCCTCTTGTTTTACTTGCTCTTGAGGTTGTTTTTCTTTTGGTGGTTCAACAGGAGGATTGTTTTGAGGAGGAGAAGTAGGTTGTCCCTCTTGTGGGTCAAATGGCGGCATTTTGTTTATTCTGTCTTTTAAGTCATCTGCCATAATAAAAATATTAAACTACTTTTCTTGTTTTGTCAAGAGATTAAATAGTTTGATTAGGTTTGATCCTCTCCATACCGCCCCGCAACTACATCTTATTTCATTTCCTACTATTTTAGCCTGCTTATGATCGCATTTTTTAAAATTAACATCCGTCTTAAACTCTTTTGCCTCATATTTTTCCACATCCTCTTTTATCTTATCTTTATGATGATGAAAAAAAAATTTATCCTGTCCTTTAATCGGCTCATCAATATAGGAAATATCAGACACCATAAGATTTATCTGGTAGTTCTAACTGTTTTTTAATCTCAATTATCATTTTATCAGCATTATCTATTTCATCAACTAACTGCTTGTTGGCAGAAGCCCTTGCATATTCTTCCGTATATGCCTTATGGAATGCCTGTAAGTCATTAAACTTATCCGGCTGGAGCCATTGGTTGTTGAACTTGGCCTGGAGGTATGGCTTGAGGTAGTCCTGCCATTCCTTCATTTTGGCTATTCTGGACAGAGCCTCCCAAAACTTGAGGCGTTCCTGAAGCATTTGTTTGTGGGATTGGTTGTTGCTCATTTATTTTTTCAAAAAATCTTTCGGGGTCTTTTAATCCCGTATCTTCTAATGTTGCCTCTAATAATTCCTTTATTTTTGGTTTA
>Ga0207433_10002375_pt1 | contig 38386 bp, 32 predicted proteins | sample YelNatPaOPGAMG01_FD_187559 | JGI IMG/M metagenome (GOLD analysis project Ga0207433, IMG submission 187559) | Hot spring thermophilic microbial communities from Obsidian Pool, Yellowstone National Park, USA - OP-RAMG-01 (SPAdes) (version 3) | ecosystem: Environmental > Aquatic > Thermal springs...
CGGCTGTTCCCAGCTTGATCCCGGGCAGAGTACCGAGCAGCAGCAACCCGCCCGCTTTCCAGTCCACGTGTCCCAGTCTGCGGTGGCGGAGGGTCGCGGCTATCGACTTACCGGTGATATGGGCCAGGTCGGTTCCTATTGCGCGCACCATCGGAAAGCCCAGTGTGTTCAGCGCCGGCGTAACCAGAAAAGCTCCGCCCACGCCAAAGAAACTGCCTGCCGTGCCGGCGCAGAACCCGATGGTCACCAGCGCCGCCGCTTCCAGACAAGTGGGTATGGTCCCCGCGCATGTCATTTCGGACTTGCTCCGGAACCGGCATCCACGCCAAGCCAGCGAAACAGCCTTTCGGCAGCCGCGCCCAACGCCAAGCCAGCCAAAGCCATAACCGCAACCACCATGGTCGCAAAGCCGCTCGGGCCGATTTCCAACGGCAGTCTGTATGGCATTTGTGTCTCCATCCCTTCTCTAATGCAAAAAGGCCGGCAGGACACGAGATGCCTCATGTCTCTGCCGGCCTCCAGTTGACTGGTCGGCCCCAGAAACAAAGAAGACCAGTAAACAGCGCCCTCAAGGGGATCGCAATCTACTGGCCTCCGGTTGTTTCCGGTCAGCTATCGTTATTGTCGACTGCCTGTATTATGGCACGTTTGCGGTCGCTTGTCAACAACTTTGTGCCACTCGGCACCATTTATTTCGCGTCCAACTCCGCGGACAAACGCAAACAGAGCGCGGGTGGCTATATTCCCTCTCCGTCGAATACCTTGCCCAGCGAGGAATAATCCAGCCGGTCCTTCGAGGTTCGATCAATCTGGATGACGACACCATCTTGTACGATTACGGTGACGCAGCCATACTGAAGGCCCTCAAGCGCCTTGCGGATCTCGCGGATCGCGATTTCCTCGCGGATGTTCTTGTCCGCCATCGTCTAGGCCACCTCTTCGTATGGGAATAGCTCGGTGCTGAGATAGCGTTCGCCGGTGTCCGGGAGAACGACAACGATCATCTTGCCGGCGTTCTCCGGCCGATTCGCGACCTCGATGGCCGCGTAGGCGGCAGCGCCGCTCGATATGCCCACCAGCAGCCCCTCGTTCTTCGCAAGATCGCGGGCTGTCTCGAACGACTGGTCGTTGGTGACCGCGATCACCTCATCGACCAGCGACATATCGAGCACGTTCGGCACGAACCCGGCGCCGATGCCCTGGATTTTGTGCTTGCCCGGCTCATTTCCCGACAGCACCGCTGAATCCGCAGGCTCGACGGCGATGACCTTGAGATCAGGCTTCTTGGGCTTGAGCGCGCGGGCGACTCCAGTGATTGTTCCACCGGTCCCGACTCCGCCGACGAAGATATCGATCTTGCCCTCGGTGTCGCGCCAGATCTCGACGGCAGTGGTCTCGACGTGGGCCTTTGGGTTGGCCGGGTTGTTGAACTGCTGCGGAATGAAGGCGTTGGGCGTCTCGGCCGCGAGTTCCTCGGCCTTGGCGATCGCGCCTTTCATGCCGAGCGCGCCGGGCGTGAGCACAATCTGCGCCCCGAGCGCCGCCAGCAGCTTGCGGCGCTCAATGCTCATCGTGTCGGGCATCGTCAGCACGAGCTTATATCCCTTGCTCGCGGCGACCCCGGCCAGCGCGATGCCGGTGTTGCCGCTGGTGGGCTCGATGATGGTCGTGTCCTTGTGAATCAGCCCCTGCTTCTCGGCTTCTTCGATCATGTAGAGGCCGATGCGATCCTTCACGCTGCCCCAGGGGTTCTGCTTCTCGAGTTTCGCAATCAGGTCGGCCCCAGTCGGCGTCTTGCTGAGCCGCAGAAGGGGCGTGTTGCCTATGAGTTGTGTGATCGAATCCGCTATCGCGGGATGTGTATTCATCTTGTCACCCTCAGTCCAAAGTTCAGAGTTGAAAGTTGAAAGTCAGTTCACTATGACTCCGCCGGCAACTACGCGGTCGGCGGCGTCGTAGAGCACGAGGCGCTGGCCCGGAGTCGGCGCGAACTGCGGTTCATCGAACCGGACCGCCATCACCGACTCGCTCACCTCGACAAGCTCGCATCTCGACGGCTCGCCCTGCGAACGGATCTTGCCGTATAGAGTCTCGCCGGACCGCGCAAGGTCCGGCACGAGCACGTTGACCTCCTCGGCGCGTACTTCGCGGCTCTCCGCCTGCTCGCGCGTGCCGAGCGTGATGCTGTTGTCCTCGACCGATATCCGAATCACGTATAGCGGCTTGCCCGCCGCCACTCTCGCGCCCTTGCGCTGGCCGATGGTGTAGTTCACTATGCCATCGTGCTCGCCGATGACGCTTCCGTTCATGTCAAAGATCGGGCCGGGCTCGGCGCGAGCGCCGAGCACCGCGCGATAGTCGCCTTCGGCGGCGAAACAGAGCTCCATGCTGTCCTGCCGCCTCGCCACCGGCAGCTTCGCCTCGCGCGCCAGCCGCCTTACACTCTCTTTACCCATTTCGCCGAGGGGTAAATGGAAGCTCGCCACGCGATGCCGGGGGATGCCATATAGGAAGTAGCTCTGGTCGCGGGAATGGTCCTCGCCCCGAGCGAGATAAGCGCCATCGTCGCGGCGCAAAACCCGTGCGTAGTGGCCGGTCGCAAGGTGGCGTATTCCGAACCGGGACTCGATGAAGTCCCACACCAGCCAGAACTTGATGAGCGTGTTGCAGTCCACGCACGGACTCGGCGTGCGGCCCTGGCGGTAGGCTTGCCTGAACGGCTCGATCACGAGCCGCTCAAACTCGCTGCGAACGTCGAGGTAGTAGTGCGCAATCCCGAGATCGCGGGCTACATAACCAGCCTCCAGCCCGCAGCACGGGCGCTTCCCGCCGCAGCCCTCGGCAACCGGGATTCGCATCGTGATCCCGACCACGTTCCAGCCCGCGTCGCGCAGGATCATGGCCGTGACGCTGCTGTCCACGCCGCCGCTCATCAGTACCGCAATATCGCGGTCCGGATCGCCCGACGGCTGCCAGGCGTGGGTCGTGGGCTCGTCGAGCATGGCAGTCAAGTTGTCACTAGTTCGGTTCACGTGCGCCCTCACCCCAACCCGCTCCCCCACGAGAGGGAGCAGGCCGTGCGCGGTCGCCGGGCGCCTGACACGCGGCGCCCGGCACTCAACACCTATTCCTGGCTCTTTTTGAGCGCCTGATCCAGGTCGGCAGTGATGTCCCTGGGGTTCTCAAGGCCGACGGACAGCCGCACGTAGTCGTCGGTCACGCCGGTGCTCAGCCGCTGCTCGGGCGTGAGCTGCTGATGGGTCGTTGACGCGGGATGGATGATCAGCGTCTTCGCGTCCAGGATGTTCGCGAGGTGCGAGACGAGCTTGACCGAGTTGATCAGCTTCACGCCGGCCTCGATGCCGCCCTTGACGCCGAAACCGAGAATCGCGCCCTGCCCCTCCGGCAGGAAAGACCTCGCGCGAGCGTTGTCCGGGTGGCTCTCCAGGCCAGGGTAGTTCACCCAAGACACAGCCGGGTGCTTCTCTAGCCATTTTGCGACTTCGAGCGCATTCGCCGACTGCTGGCGGATGCGAAGCGGCAGAGTCTCCAGCCCCTGCAGAAAGAGGAACGAGTTGAACGGCGACAGCGCCGGCCCAATGTCCCGCAGCAACTGCAGCCTGGCCTTGATAACATAGGCAATGCCCGGCACAATCGCCTTGTCGTGATTGCCGAACGCGTCCCAGTAGCTCACGCCGTGGTACGACGGATCCGGCTCGGTGATCTCCGGGAACTTGCCGTTGGACCAGTCGAACCTGCCCGAATCGACTATCGCGCCGCCTATGCTGTTGCCGTGCCCGCCTATGATCTTCGTGAGCGAGTAGACTGCCACGTCCGCACCGTGCTCGAACGGGTTGAGAAGCGGGGGCGGGGCTACAGTATTGTCCACAATGAGCGGGATTCCGTGCTTATGGGCAATGTCAGCGATTGCGGGATAGTCATCGACGTTGTTCTTCGGATTGCCTATCGACTCGGTGTAAACCAGCCGGGTGTTCTCGTCGATGGCGGCCTCGAAGTTGGCGGGGTCACGCGAATCTACGAAGCGCACCTCGATGCCGAGTTTGCGCAGCGTGTAGTGAAACAGCGTGTAGGTCCCGCCGTAGAGAAAGCTCGTCGAGACGATGTTCTGCCCGGCCTGCGCGATGTTGAGCACGGCAAGCGTTATCGCAGCCATCCCAGAGCTGACCGCCAGCGCGCCGGTGCCGCCGTGAAGCTCGGCAAGACGCTTCTCGAGCACATCGGTGGTGGGGTTCATTATGCGGGTGTAGATGTTGCCGAACTCCTTGAGGTCGAACAGGTTCGCCGCGTGCTCGGCGGAGTTGAACACGTAGGACGTCGTCTGGTAGATGGGCACGGCCCTGGAGCCGGTGGCCGGATCGGGGACCTGCCCACCGTGAAGGGCAATAGTCTCTACTGCATTCTGTCGATCTTCACTCATGTTGGTTTGCCTCCCTTGATGGGTCTCCAAAACGAAAAGGAGACCAAGTGAACACACTATCAGCGCATTTCACTGGCCTCCGGTTATCCGGTCAGCCCGCCCGCATCGTTCGTGATGCAGGCCAGGTTATGGTTTCCACGCGGTCAAGCACCGCACCTCCATTATGCCCGAGCATGTCTCGTGCTGTCAAGAGGCTTAGCGCCATACCGCACTAAGTTTCGCAATAGCGCTGTTGCTATGTTACCCCAGGTTGGCTGAAAATGGTTCAGATCGGATTCCGAGAGATCGGGGCCGGACAAGCCAGAGCGCCCGGGGACCATTCCGTCCCCGGGCGCTCTGCCAACATCCGTGTTGCCTACCCGCATCCTGCAATAAGCACACTTCTATTACCGTATTACCCAGATGCGGCGTTCCACGAGCAGGCACGCAGCCGTCCGCCGTGCGCCGCCGATAATGGTATGCCGGGGCATCCGTGCCCCGGCCCCTGCAACATCCTTGTTGCCCTAAGTGCGTCCTGCCAAAGGTAGGGAGTAGGGAATAGAAGGGAAAGACCCTTCGCATTCCGAAGTCCCAATTCCGCAATCGTTGCGCCCTCACCACGCCCTCTCCCCCCGGGAGAGGGGGAAGTGGTTATCCGCATTTGCTGAAGCCGCAGAAGCGGCAGACCACGCAGCCGGATTCGTGCTCCACGGCGCAGCCGCAGTCCGGACACGCGCCCAGCAGAATGTCGAGCTTGTCCGACTGCTTGGTTATCTCGTCGCTGGAGACGCCGGTGTTGCGCTCCTTGAGGTAGTGGTCTATGACTATCCCGATCGCGTCCGCGCAGCTCAGAACGGTCCCGCCGTTGCCCCACGCGGGCGAATGGCATCGAATCCCGCGCAGGTGTTTCTGTATCGATTCCGGGTCCGTTCCGGCCCTCAGCGAGAGCGAGATCAGCCGGCCGATCGCCTCCAACTGGCTTGGCGCGCAGCCGCCCGCCTTGCCCATCGCGGCGAACACTTCGCACAGGCCGTTTTCGTCTTCGTTGATGGTGACATACATGTTCCCGCAGCCGGTGTTGATGCGCTCGGTGACGCCATGGGTGCGCGCCGGCCTCGGGCGCGGCCCGCGCACGACCTTGGTCTCCTCTCCGGTCTTCTTGTCCTTACCCGAAACGTTGAGGACCTGCGCATCGCGGCTGCCGTAGCGGTAGATCGTGCAGCCCTTGCAGCCCTCGCGATAGGCCAGCTCGTAGACGGTCCGCACGTCGTCGGTGGTGGCGTCCTCGGGGAAGTTGACGGTCTTGGAAACCGCGTTGTCGGTGAATCGCTGGAAGGCGGCCTGCATGCGCACGTGCCATATCGGGTCGATATCGAGCGCCGTGCAGAACACGCGCCGAACGTCCTCCGGCACCTCAGGCATATCGCGCACGCTGCCATTTTCGGCGATCTTGCGCATCAGATCGTCCGTGAAGAATTCACGCTCGCGGGCGATCTTCTCGAAATACGGGTTGACCTCAACGAGCTCGGTGCCGTCCATGACGCGCTTGACGTAGCTGATCGCGAAAAGCGGCTCGATCCCGCTGGAACACGATGCGATGATGCTGAGCGTGCCGGTCGGGGCGATCGTGGTGACGGTGGCGTTGCGGATCTCCATGCCGTCGTGACGATCGTATATGCTGCCCCTGAAGTTCGGGAAGACTCCGCGCTCGGCCGCGAGTTCGCAAGAGGCCTTCTGGGCTTCCTTGGAGACGAAGCTCATCACCTGTTCGGCGACGGAGATGCCGTCCTCGGAGTCATACGGCACGCCGAGCTGGAGCAGCATGTCGGCGAATCCCATCACACCGAGGCCGATCTTGCGATTGCCGCGCGTCGTCTCGGCGATCTCTTCGAGCGGGTAGCGGTTGACGTCGATGACGTTGTCCAAGAACCTCACCGCCAGCCGCACGGCGCGCTGGAGGCGGTCGTAGTCGATCTCCGCGCGGCCTTCGTCCACGACGACCATGTTGCCGAGGTTGATCGAGCCGAGGTTGCAGGACTCATACGGCAGCAGCGGCTGCTCACCACACGGGTTGGTGCTCTCGATTTCGCCGATATGCGGGGTCGGATTGTCTCGGTTGATGCGGTCGATGAAGATGATGCCCGGCTCGCCGTTTCGCCACGCCATGTTGACGATCAGGTCGAAAACCTTGCCCGCGTTCAGCGTCTTGCAGACCTCGCCGTTGCGCGGGTTGTAGATGTTGTAGTCCTCGCCCTTCGCGGCGGCTTCCATGAACGCCTCGGTGACGAGCACGCTGATGTTGAAGTTGGTCAGCTTGGATGTGTCCTGCTTGCAGGTGATGAAGTCGATGATGTCGGGATGATCGACCCGCAGACAGCCCATGTTCGCGCCGCGCCGCGTGCCGCCCTGCTTGATGGCCTCTGTGGCGCCGTTGAAGACCTCCATGAAGGAGATCGGCCCGCTTGAAATGCCGTTGGTGGAGCGGACGCAGTCGTTGGCGGGGCGCAGTCGCGAGAACGCAAACCCCGTTCCGCCGCCGCTCTTGTGGATGAGCGCGGTGTTCTTGACGGTTTCGAAAATCGAATCCACCGAGTCATAGATCGGCAGCACGAAGCACGCGCTGAGCTGACCTAGTTCGCGCCCGGCGTTCATCAGCGTCGGGCTGTTTGGCAGGAAATCCAGAGTGCTAAGGAGGTCGTAGAACTCCGAAGCCAACCCTTTGACGTGTTTGTTGGACTTGCCGTAGCCCAGATCAGCCTCGGCGATCGCCCCGGCGACTCGCCTGAACATGCCCTCCGCATCTTCGAGAAGATTCCCTTCTTCGTCCTTGCGCAGGTACCTCTTTTCCAGAACTGTAATGGCGTTCTTTGTGAGCATTCTGCCCGCCCTCCGTAGCACAGTTAGAAAGTTAGAACGTCTGAAAGTTTGAAAGTTGAGACCAGGCGGCCTTTCCAACTTTCTAACTTTCCAACTTCCGAGCTCTTCGGCTTCGCTTGCCGAGGCCCTCGACAATTTCCTTGAACTGACCGACGTCTTCGAACTGTCTGTAGACCGAAGCAAACCTTACGTACGCGACCTGGTCCACTTTGCGCAGTTCCTCGACTACCATCTCGCCGATCCTGGCGGATTCGACTTCCGCCACGCCCATATCGATGATCTCACGCTCGACTCGGTCAGTTATGGCTTCCAGAACGTCCGTCGGCACGGGACGTTTCTCGCAAGCCACGGTCAGGCTGCGCAGGACCTTGGACCGGTCAAAAGACTCGCGGCGACCGTCTCGCTTGGCCACCATGACTCTGACTTGCTCTATCTGCTCGAACGTGGTGAATCGTCTTGTGCAGGCTGTGCATTCTCGCCGGCGGCGGATTGCCTCGCCGTCTTTGATGCTGCGAGAATGGAGAACTTTGTCGTCCAGACAGCCACAAAATGGGCATTTCATAGTCCGGCTCTCAGGCACTACATTTAGTAGCAGAGGGAAGTGTATCATACTACATGTGCTCTGTCAACGACCTGAGCAACATTTTGGGTGGGGCGTTTTTCCCTAGGTAGGACCTGGTTAAGACGGCTGCAATGAGTGTTGTCCAAGTCTGTAAGCTGGGGCATTGTGCAGACCTGGCACGGACAGCCAACCCAGCCGTCGCGGGCTTTGGCGAGGCTGCTCTGCGCCCGTTAGAGTTCCAGTTGACAGCAGAGTTTTCAAAGGATAGACTACGTGTGGCGAGCAGACTACCGCCGCCACAACACTAGTCTGCATCAAGACTGACAATAGGAGGGGCAATATGAAGTTATGCAATGTAAGGACTGCAGTGTTGGTAGTATTGGTAGTCTCCCTGGCCATCTGTTCTCTCTTGCCGGCAAGCGCCGGACGTTTGGTCCGCTATGACCGGTCTACGGGACAGATCGTCGCGCTAAGCGCGACTATGCCCATAACGGTGCTATAACCGTGAGCGACGGCTCGCGGATCGCCTATTGGGGCAGCACCGGAGTCTACGTGATCGATCCAGCGACGAATGGCCGGACTCAGGTGAGTTCCGTTGCCTACACTTCCGGCGCTAACCTCGACTTGTCATCCGGCTACCTGATCTATGGAAACACACTCAAGAACCCTGCAAACGGAGCCACAAGCACGTGCCCATCAGGATCAAAGCTGAGTGGCGACAGGCTGGTGTGCCAGGAATGAGGCATACTCAAGGTCGTCAGTGCCTCGGATGGGTCACCAATAAGCCAGACAGCTCTCACTGGGTCGCTAGTAGACGCCAACAGCACGTCGTTCGTGTTAAGGGATTACTCTAATCCAACGATGAACCACTGGCTGCAGTTCGACCTGCTCACCGGCAGCCAGCTCGGCGATTTCTGGTTCTACGGTGATACGCCCGATTTCGCCGCGGCAAGCGAGAGCTACTTTGCCGTATCCGCATCCAATTACATGTTAGGAACCGAGAGTGTCCGCTCTATTGGCCTTGGCAGGTCTTCCCAAATGGCACAAGCGGACTGGGGGTATATTGACCCGAGATTCGGGCTTTACGGAAACACCGCCGCATTCATCAAACGGAACTTGTTCGGCGAGGGAAATGGCGAATATGATGTGAGTCTGACAGACCTCTCGAACGGCAGCTATCAGAAGCTATGCCAGTACCCAACTGGGATAACTGCATACGGCATTCAGATAGGCGATCAATACGTCACGTGGTTCGACAATGCTGTTCCGGAACCCTCCGGACTTCTCGCCTTGGCCAGTCTTCTGGGGTCGGCGGGAATGCTCCTGCGAAAAAGACGCTCGTAACTCACGTTCCCAACGCCGGAATGTCTCAGCCCGGACGCAATGTGTGCCCGGGCCTTTGCGTTTTGTGCCGGCACACAAAGGCTGCTTGTCACATTCAGTGGCCGAGCGGCCGATAATTCCCCTGGACGCTGAGACGAGTTCAGCACGGCGTGGGGTGATCGGCAGGTTTGGAGCGGCAGGCGCTGACAATCGAGTCCGACGGCAGGGATATGTGCATCTGCAGCGGGCCTGTGCTCGTGCGACTGGTGCGGCGTGACGGCGGGTACGCGCAGGAGCTTTGCGCGCGGGACTCGAAGGGCGAGTATCGGCTGGTGCTCTCGTCGATCCACAAGGACCTCATTTCCTTCAGCGAACACCGCACGAGCGCGTCGCCGATGATTGCAGGTCAGCGACCGCACCTCTTTGCCGTGTGTCGAGAATCGCTGAGGATGCCGTTCTCGGCGATCGGTATCCGGCGGCCCGACGCAGACCGCGTGCTTGTCGAGCTCTCCGGCTGCGTGCAGGAACATGAACTGGTCATGCGAATGGAGATCGAGGCCGGGAGCAGGATTGTTCACGTCACGGTTGAGGCCGGCCTGCCCGATGATCGCGTCATCGAATACCTGATGAGCTCGTTCGCATTCGTGCCGGACGGACGGATTCTCAACGTGGATGAAGAACGGCCGCGAACGTGGGCGCCGTGCGTGAGACCCGCTCACGACGCGGTGATAGGTGATGCCGCGTTCTTCTCACCTGCGGCGATCGTGCAGCACGAGCAGATGGGGGCGGCGCTCATCGCCGACATCGACCTGCTCTCGCAACACAGGCCTATGTCTGCCGCGCTGGATCTGGACGCGGACAACGGCCTGCTATTCGCCCCACTGCTTTCCTATGGATTCTGCGGCTGCGAACCGTTCGAGGGCTGCTACCGCCACGATATCACGCACTCGCGCAGGCTCGGCGTCGATCGACTGACTTACGGTTTCCACCTCATCCTCGACGCCAACTGCAAGCGCGAGTCTATGCAAAGCCAGGCGGCGCGGTTCGTGTGGCGGGCGTACGGGCAGGATTCGGATGGCGCGCCCGATTCGTTCGAGCATCCCAGCCCACGCGTGGCGCTTCCGAACATCACCGAAGACGGATTGTTTCTGATGCGCGAGCCGGGGCCGGAGCAGGCGTGCTACTCCACGGTCGAGTGCTCCGAACTGTTGGGACGCCTCATACAAGCACAGACGGCCGACGACAGAGCGCTTGCCGTCGCGCGGCGTTACGCTGATTTTCTGATCCGGCTGCGCTCACGAAGCGGCGCGGTTCCGTGCTGGCTGACAAAGGACCTCATGGTAGTTCCGGAACTGCGGTCGGGCGCGCCAACGGCCGCGTCAGCGCTGTTTCTCGGCCGGATGGCGCGGATAACCGGTGAAAGGAAGTATCTCGCGGCGTGCGAGCGGTCGGCGCGGTTCGTGCTGAGCGAGATCGTGCCCGATGGGCTGTACCAGGATCCGGCACTTCAGGATTCCCGGGTCGATCCTCACACGGGCACGCGACCGCAGAGCCATCGCGCGATGCTGTGGGTCGCCGAGCTGTGCCTGGAACTGCACTGTCTGCTGGGCGACGCGAGCTATCTCAGGCGGGGGACCGAGGTGCTCGACTTGCTGTGCTTGGCGCAGTCCGTGGGTGAGAAGCCGTGGATGGGAGTTGCGTCAGGCGTGCTCGCGCGAAGCAATGTGATGCCGACACCCGACCCCGAGTTGTCGGCGGACTTCGCCGCCTGCGCGATGCGCTACGGCGAGGTGACCGGTATCGCGGAGTACTCGCAGCGTGGCGCCGCGGCGGCTCTTGCCGCGGCCTCGGCTGATTCTTTGATGGAGCTTTCGCGAGCATCGGGAGGATGATCGGGTCGCGGGGGAGAAGTCTTTGGGCGTGAATGCTGAAGCGAGTTCAGCACGACACATCAAGCCGAGGACAAACCAAATGACATCCCGAGACCTGATAGGCCAACCGGTGGTCCTGGTGGACACGCCGGCGTTACTGGTGGATTTCGACGCGCTCAAGGCCAACATCGACCGCATGGCGTCGTTCTTCGCTGACAAGCCATGCAAACTCAGACCTCACTTCAAGAGCCACAAGTGCACGCACATCGCCCAGATGCAGATGGACGCCGGAGCGGTGGGCATTACCTGCGCGAAGCTCGGCGAAGCCGAGGTGGTTGCTGACGCGGGCATCACGGACATACTGATCGCCAACCAGATCGTCGGCGACACGAAGATCGAGCGACTCGTTGAGCTAGCCAAGCGCGCGAACCCTATGGTGGCGGTTGACAACCCCGACAACGTGCGGGACCTCTCCCACGCGGCCTCGGACGCAGGCGTGACGATACGCGTGCTTGTTGAAGTCGATATCGGCATGAACCGCTGCGGCGTCGCGCCGGGACCGGGAGCTGTCGGGCTGGCATGGCTCGTGTCGTCCTCGCCCGGCCTGGTCTTCGAGGGACTGCAGGGCTACGAGGGTCATCTGGTGCTGCTGCGAGACGAGGAGGAGCGCGCGGAAAGCACTCGCGCGGCCATCAAGACGCTGATCGAGACGCGTAAGGCGATCGAGGATTCCGGGCTGCCGGTGCGGATCGTCAGCGGCGGGGGAACGGGAACCTACAATGTCACAGGCGAGATCCCCGGCATGGACGAGATACAGGCCGGGTCGTACGCGCTGATGGACTGGTATTACGGCGAGATCCGACCGGAATTCCAGCAAGCGATGTCGATTCTGACATCCATTTGCAGCCGCCCAAAGCCGGGCGTGGCGATAGTCGATGTCGGCGTGAAGGGCGTGGGCGCGGAGTTCGGGCCGCCGACCCTGAAGAACGTCGCGATGTATGAGCTCGGGCGATTTTCGTCGGAGGAGCACACCTCGTGGCTGATTCCCGACGCGGACATGTCGATCGGCGACAAGATCGAGATGGTCCCATCTCACGGCTGCACGACCGCCAACCTCTATCGCGAGATGGTTGTCCACAAGGACGGGCTCGTCATTGACGTGTGGCCGATCGAAGGATCAGGCAAGCTGCAGTAGAGCGGAAAGTTGAGATTACGGAAGGAGCCTGGTCCGGTATGACAGCAATCGTTGTGCTTGCGCTGACTGCGTGCGCCATCCTGGCCTCCGAATGTGGGGCGAAGGGCGTCGACTTGTGCTACCCTAGGCCGGATCTCCGGCGCGAGGCGTGGGTGAGCTTGGATGGCAAGTGGGACTTCGCGTTCGACGACAAGGACGCAGGGCTGGCCGAGCGCTGGTTCGCCGGGCACAGATATGACCGCGAGATCAACGTCCCCTACCCCTATCAGGCCAAGCTGTCGGGTATAGGTGAGACCGAGCACCACAAGGTAGTGTGGTATTCGCGCAAGTTCCGCGTGCGGACGGAGTTCGCGGGCAAGCAGGTAGTGCTACACATCGGCGCGGCGGATTACCAGGCGACGGTGTGGGTGAACGGCGCTGAAGCAGGCAAGGACGAGGGCGGCTACGTGCCGCTGGGGTTCGATATTACGCGATTGCTGCGCGACGGCGACAATGATATCACGATCCGAGTGTTCGATGATCCGCTCGACCCGGCGCAGCCACGCGGCAAGCAGCATCCCAGTGGCGGCACGAACAGGTGGCACTACACCCACATCACCGGCATCTGGCAGCCGGTATGGCTGGAGGCGGCACCGCAGACATCGATACAGGGCCTGTGGATCAAGCCTCGCCTCGATCCGAGGGGCGCCGATATCACGGTTTCCGCCACCGGCGATGAGGTTCGCGTGACCGCGCTGCGTGACGGCAAGAAGGTGGCCTCGATGACGGCCCCGGTGAAAACGGGGCAGAGCCGGATCAGCCTTTCGATGCCGAATGCGGAGCTGTGGTCGCCAGAGCATCCGGCGCTGTACGACCTCGACGTCGAGCTGCTGGCGGAAGGCAAGATCGTGGATCGGGCGCGGTCATACCTCGGCATCCGAACCGTGTCAATCGACGGCAACAGAATCCTGCTCAACGGCAAGCCGGTCTGGCTGAACATGGCGCTGGTGCAGGGCTACTGGCCGGATGGGCTGTATGTGCCGCCATCGCCGCAGGACTACGTCAAGGACATCGAGTTCTGCAAGCAGCTCGGGCTCAACGGCATTCGTATGCACCAGAAGGTCGAGGACCCGCGGTTCCTGTATCTGTGCGACAAGATGGGGCTGCTGGTGTGGGGAGAGATGGCCAACGCCGGCGAGGGTCACGTCTCGCAGCGGGCCTACGATATCGCGGACCGCCTGTGGGCGAGTGTGATCGACCGCGACTACAACCACCCATGCATCATGGCCTGGACCTATTCGAATGAATGGTGGATGCACGGATCGAAGACGCCGGAGGAGGCCATGCACTACGCCAAGGCTTACGCACGGCTCAAGAAGCTCGATCCGACGCGGCCCGTCATCGACACGAGCGGCTACTGGCACGTGAAAACCGACATCTGGGACACGCACGGGGGCGGCGGTGTCGCCGACGTGACCGCCTGGACCAAGGGCGGCCCGTATACGGAGCGCATGGGACCGACGTTTCCCGGCATCGATTACACCTACCAGGGCCAGCCGATTGTCCGCAGCGAGTGGGCACCCGCCGACTTCGACAAGGCGGACGAGGCGTTCTACAAGTCATACGAGCACGAAGTGATGTCGATGGCGGAGTCGGGAGTCTTCCGCGGCCAGTGTTACGTGCAGCTAAACGACATAGAGGGCGAGCTCAACGGCTACACGAAGTACGACCGCACGTGGAAGGTCGATCCCAAGCGCATCGCGGAGATACACGCGAAGGCGTCCGCCTCCTATGAGAAAGCGGCGCTCACAGATGCCAAATAGCACTATTCGCCTGCGAGTCGTTCGACGGCGCGGATCGCTTCGTCTACGCTGGCGGCCGGGTGAGCGCCAAGTGAGAGCAGTTCGCCGACGAGTTGGGTGGCGCGGCCCTCGGTGAAATCGCGCTCCGAGATCAGATCGGGTTTGAGGACTATCACCGGCTTGCCGTCTCGCGCGGCGGCGAGGGCGACTTCGACGTTGGGTATGTTGCCGTGACCGACCGGAACGTCCGTAAGTATCACGGCGGCGGCGGCGCGCATAAGCCCCAGGTGCCTGTCGAGCGACTCAGGCGTGATCTGAGCGAAGATCGGCTGTGATTCGTGCGGCACGTCGAGCGCCTCGGCAACTTCGTGATCTGCGTCGCTCTCGTTCAGCACGCCGCACGTCAACGAGTAGCCGCGGCGAGCGAGCCTCGCCAGCACCGGCGCGGCAGTCCCCCCTCCGCCGATCACATGGACTCTTGGCGCGGCATCGAACCCCTGGGATGGCTCGCGCAGCTTCGACTTGACCCCCGCGATGACATAAGGTCTGGAAGTCGCGGGATGCTTTCGCACCCAGACCTCGGCTCCGTAGACTCGGCGGATGTTGTCCGCAGTGATGACGTCGTCGGGCGAGCCGTCAGCGCGCACGTTCCCCTGCCCCACGAGAATCAGCCGATCGCAGTACTGACTCGCAAGGTTCAGATCGTGCAGCACCGCAAGGACCGTCATCCCGCGCTCGCGGTTGAGCGACTTCACGAGGTCCATGATCTCGAACTGGAAGCTGATATCGAGGTGGGAGGTGGGCTCGTCGAGCAGAAGCACCTCGGGCTCCTGCGCGAGCGCTCGCGCGACCAGCACACGCTGCCGCTCGCCACCGGATAGAGCGTTGATCTGCCGGTCGGCAAGGTGCGCGGTACCGGTGCGCTCGAGGGATGCCATCGCAATCTCGCCATCGTGCGCCCCCTCAACAGCAAACCGCCCGAGCCTCGGCGACCTCCCCATAAGCACGATCTCCAGCACGGAGAAGTCAAACGCAACCAGCGTATCCTGCGGCACGACGGCCACACGCCTGGCGAACTCGCGCGCGGGGATGGAGTAGATGTCGCGGCCGCCCAGCGTGATCGATCCTCTCATCGGCGCGAGCACGCGCGACATCGACCGAAGCAGCGTGGTCTTGCCGCTGCCATTCGGACCGATGATGCCGGCGAACTCCGACTGCCCGAGCCGCATCGAAACGCCGTCGAGTATGGGGGCGCCGCTGTAGCCGGCGCGGAGGTTGTCGATAGCGTAGTCGGCGCTCATTTAGAAATCCGCCTCACGTATGCGGTAGCCGCGGATTTGAGCCTTGGGCGCATCGTCCACGATGTAGTTGACGATCAGGAACTCGCCCGGCGCCGTCTCGACCCATCCGGTGTAGCCGCCGTCGGAAGCCGGACTGCGGTCGTGATCCAGCGGCAGCACGATCCCGGTCTGCTTGCCACGGTCCTTCTCCAGCGCGCTCTCGATGGGCTCGATGAAAGCGAATGTGTTTTTCGCCCACGCGGTGTGGTTGCCGGGCTGGTGACGGTAGGTGACGAGCACTTTTCCGCTGCGGGTCATGTGCGCGACCGGCCGGTGGCAGCCGCCCATCATTGTCTCGTAAGGTCCTTCCCAGCTCTTCCCGCCGTCGTGTGAGAAGCTCTTGTAAGCAGGAAGGCCTTTGCCGCTGTTCTCGCGCATGTAGCAAACGAGTTCACCCACCGGCAGCCGGACGATGGATGCCTCGCACAGATGCAGGCCTTTCACTGCAGCGACTGTCACGGGCGCCCCCCAGGTCTTGCCCTTGTCGGCGCTTCTGCTGACACACTGGGCGATGAAGCCGAGGTCTGAGGGCTTGAACTGAGTCGCCATCAGCCAGTCGCCGTCCGGCAGCTCGACGACCTCGTCGGGCATAATGCCATGGACGCCTGTGTCGCGCGGCTGCGACCACGTGTCGCCATTGTCGGAGCTAGTGAAGAAAACGACGCGTGATTCCGCGCCGCCGCCGGTGAGTTCGCCGGGCGGGGTCGGATAGCGGTCGCAGATCACAAGGACGGTCCCATCGGAAAGCTGCTGGACCTTCGGGCAGTTGTATTTGAGCAATACGCCATCGGTCTGCTCGGTGGCGATCAGCACTTTGCGCTCGGAGAAGCTCGCGCCGTTATCGTCGCTGACGCGCACGATCACTCGCGTGTATTTGGCCGCCTTGTGGCCATCGCTCTCCCGGTAGGCAAGCACTATCCTGCCATCCCTGCACCTGGCCAGGCTGGGAAAGCACTCGTAAGTGGAGTCGTCCCGGCTGATTGTGAAGCCCTTCGCGGCAAACATGATTACGAGTTCCCCCGCGCCATGCTGTAATCCTGCCCGCGCGTACGCGTATAATAGGTACGGAGGGGCCAATCAGATGCGGATCGAGCAGCTTCGAATGGACAACTTGCGCGAAGGCATTCACTGCGGACACGGGATGCCTTTCGCTGACGAATGGTACGGACGCCTGGAGGCGTGGCTCGACGGAGGCACGCTGAGGGGCCAGATCGCACGGACTGACGATGGTGAAGCTATCGGATTTGTGCTCTACTACCCGGTGGAGAAGCTCCCCGTGGAGATAGACGGTGATGGCCTCTACATGGTGCAGTGCCTTCAGGTCAAGCCGCCGCACGACAAGGGCGACGTGGCGAAAGCGCTGATAGAGAGCGCTGTCGCGGACGCGCGCAGGAGCGGCGCAACGGGGATCGTGGCCGAGGGCCTGACCAAGGAAGAGCCACTACACGAACACACCACCGCCACCCTGCTCGAGAGCCTGGGACTGAACAGAGGTCAGTCTCGCGGATTTGCCACGCTCTACTATCTTGTCTTCAGTAACGAGACCGAAGAGCCACACTATATGCCGCCCGAATTCACGCCTCCGCGGGGCAGATCGAGGCTGCGCATAGACATAATGGACTGCAGCCTCTGTTACGTTGGCGTGCACAACCGCGAGACGGTCATGCAGGCTGTCGAGCGGTCCAAGAGCGACAACGTGGAAGTCGTGGTTCACGACATGAACACCCGCGAAGCGGTCGCCAGCACCGGCTACTCGCACGGGGTGTTCATCGACGGCAAACTCACATACTTCCGCAGGCCCATCACCCAGGAAGAGATGGATGAAGCGATACAGATCGCCGATTCCGCGCGGCGCCGCGACACGGACCGATAGTCAGTCTATGTGCCGCACGACGCGAATGTCATTCAGGGCCATGTGGTAGAGGAACAAGATGTGCATGAGATCAGCATCGTGGGGAGTCACGCCGTCCGCAAGCGCCTCCTGCACGGGCAGATCGTAGGTCTGCACGCAATCCTCGGGCACGATGACCTCCAGCCCCCGCTTCAGCCAATTGGAACGTATCTTGAGGTGCATAGCGGCCTGGTAGACGCAGAGGTCGGTGCAATCCCCCACCACGATGATCGACCTCAGGCCGGGCCGGTCGTCGATCCATTTGTCGAGATCGGTGCCGAATGCCGGGTTGAGCGACTGCTTGGGCATGACCGTGAAGTGGTCGGCGAACGGCAGTTGCGCGAGTTCGTCTATCATCTCGGCCTCGACGGTGCCGGTGACGCAGTGTGGACCGTAGGCGTCGAACTCCGGCGAGTCGGGCGGATGGCTGTCGTGAGGCAAAACGAAGTCCCTGACCCCGAGCGCATAGGCCGCCTGGAGAAGCCTAACGACCTCGGGTACCACGCCCGCGATCCTCGGGCTCGCGAGGCGGCCGACCGTGGTGAAACCCTTGACCAGATCCTCGCTGAGTATGGCAAGCCTGCGCGGGCAGGCGCCGTTCGCGGTCACATCGGCGAGAGCGATGCTCTCCAGCGAGGCAAACCATTCCATTAGCCAGCCCAGAAACGGTCTGTGGGCCTGAAAGAACGCGTCTATGTCGAGGTTCGAACTTGCCTTCATGCATGCTTCTTACCCCAGTTCGGTGCTGCGCGAACTCGGGCGCGCTTGACGCGGTAGCAGGTTTGCGGTTATACTGGCACGGTGACGCAAAGAGGATTGCTCACGCGTTCGTAGGCAAAGGAATGTGTGAGCAATCTTCTTTTCTGGAGGAACAGCCCTTAATGGAAACACTGAAACTCGAAGCGAACTATCGCACTGATATGAGCAAGAGTCGGATCAAGCAGATCCGCAAAGACGGTTTCGTGACCGGAAGCGTGTTTGGTCGCGATGCGGAGCCGATCCCCATCGAGCTCAAACTGGCGGAATTGGCGAGCCAGGCCAAAGCAGCCGAGGCCGGGATCAAGTCGCTGATCGAACTCAAGATCAACGGCGGCCCGAAGAAGCTGGACGGACTGGTTATCCTCAAGGAGTTCTACAAGGACCCGCTCAGCCGAAAGGTGCTCGACGTTCAGTTCCAGCGGATCAACCTCAAAGAGAAGGTCGCGGTCAACGTGCCGATCGCGCTGATCGGGGACGCCGCCGGCGCGAAAGAGGGCGGCACAGTGGAGCAGCCGCTTGACGAACTGCACATCAGCTGCCTGCCGACCGACATCCCACCCCGCATCGACGTGGATATATCCGCTCTCGGCGTCGGCGAGCACATCCGCGTGGGAGACCTCACGCTGCCGGAGAGCATCGACGTCCTGACGGACAGCGAAGCACTCGTGTGCACGTGCGTACAGCCGCACGTCCACAAGGCCGAGGAGGCCGAGGCCGAGGCTGAGGCTCCGGCCGAGGCCGCTGCCGAGGCTCCTGCCGCAGAGGGTGGCGAAGGCTAGTCGCAGCCGAGCACATAGTAGAAATGATCGCAGAAGAGAGCCGTTCGCGGCTCTCTTTTTTGCTATGCGGCGACAGTATCGGTGGACTCGGACTCCGTATCGGACCGCTTGGAGAGGGCGTATTCGACGGCCGAAGTCGCGGCCGCGGCGATGGTTGCCAGCAGTCGAAGCCGCGTCGTGGTCAACTGAGAGGCGTCGGAGAAATAGACACTGAGAACGCCAAGGCACAGGTCATGGTCAGCGAGTGGAATCGACGCGGCACAGCCATCGTCGGCGGCGACCACTCTCCAAGGCACGAGTTCGACGTCCACGAAGACATCGTTCGCGACCTGCACCTCGCGCGATACGAACGCCTTAGCCGTATGCCCGGAGTGGAACCCTGGGTAGGGGCCTGCCGACACAAGCGGGTATCTAGCACCCACCTTTGCCTCGTCCGAACCACAGACCGCCGCGAGTTCCAGCACACTGTCGCCGCCATCGAGATAGACCGCGGCGATACGAGCCCCCAGCTTGTTGACCAGCGTGTTGACGAACAGATTAAGCAGTTCATGGAGAGTCCCGGCGCCGACCAGCGACCATGAGACATCGTGGAGCGTCTCGAGTTCCTCCAGCCTCTCGCCGGCTTCCTTGTGCGCGAAGGCGTTCTCGATGCCGTTGCCGACCATCAGCGCCAGCCAGCTCGCATTGAATGCCACCTGGGCCATCGTGTAGTAACGATCGAACTGATCGTAGCAGCAGACGTAGAAGAGCAGGCCCACACCGAGCGCGACATGGAAGTAGCACACGAGGCCGGCCAGCCCGTCCGAGGTCGCCAAGTAGCGCCGATGACTCACGACCAGAGCGTGACCGATAAGCACAAGCGATACCAAAGCGAGGACGGTATCGGCGGTGGCGCAGAACGCTGGTGGGTAGGCCGGACCGCCATCGCCCGGCATGGCGCCGAAGTCGATGACGTAAGGCAGCACCACCGTTGGAAACGCGAGAACCGTCACAGCAGCGAACACGAGTTGGCCGACTGACTGCAATCGGTTGGCAGGTCGGCATCTCGCGTAGGAGTGAGCGGCCCCCACAAACAACAGAGCGGCAACGAATCGCGCAGCCATTCCGATCCAGGCGTGAGACGATGGAGCGTCGCCCTGGAAGTCTGCTACGGCCTGCAGGACGGCGCCGGCGCTGAGCGCGGAGAAGGCAGTCGCGGAGAACAGAGCAAGGACTTTTCTTTCAAGAGCGAAGATGGCGAGGCAGTAGATGCAGGCACCAAAGCCGGTGCCTCCCGCCAGTACAGAGAATGCCGCCTGCGCCGCCCTGCTGGGGACGTAGTGTGGGACCGTCATTCCCACGACTAGCGACGCTGCAACCACCGTCGCTCCCCAGATCAACAGACGCCGCCACTGCGTCTCTTTCGAGAGGCGTATTCTTTCGATCAGCGACCTGGAATATGGGTTCGCGCGCGCAAATCCAGCCTGAACGGCCAACGCTTAACTCCTGCCCCTAGCAGCCGCCGGATAAAGTGGTGTAGGAGGGGTCTCCCCTCGGGCGACAGCCCTCGGCCGACAGCGCATCCTAAGGATGTCGCGAGAGGCGTCGCGAAGCGATCGCGAGAGCCAGACCCCGAATCCGTCTGCCTCGCGCTCGGAAATCGCCGTCTGGAGACGGCTCCTACAACCGAAAGCGACTTTGTCCGCAGGCTGCTAGCCCTCATTATTCACGAGGATCGTAGGTAATGCTTTTGAAGCCGCGGATCATGCCGAAGATGCGTGATCCGGGCCGGCCCCTGCAACACCGGCACCATAGATTTTCGGACGGAAGATGCGCGAACGTTATGGTGTACAAGCGGAAGTTTGAACGTTTCACGCTGCACTTTGTGGGGCTATTTGATGACAACAGAGCTGTACACGAAGAGCGCCCCGGTCGTTGGAACACGGGGCGCTCGTATTATTGACGCTGGAATGGACGGCGTCGCTGTCAGGTTGACTGAGACTCCACGGGCAGCGTATCGAGGTCGGCTGCCTTGGTGAAGAACACCTTGCTGTCCTCCAGCTCGACGCGGATCGTGTCGCCCGCGCCGAACCGACCCAGCAGAACTTCCTCTGACAGAGGATCCTCGATCAGCCGCTGAACCGCTCGCCGCAGCGGCCTTGCGCCGAACTGCGGATCGAAGCCCTCGGCTGCGAGCTGCTCCTTGACGGCCTGCGTGACCTCCAGCTCCATGCCCTGGCTGGACACCTGCTGGCGCACCCGGTCCAGAAGCAGATCCACGATCTGCAGGATCTCGTCGCGCGTGAGCTGGTGGAACACGATCGTCTCATCGACCCTGTTGATGAACTCCGGCCGGAAGATTCGCTTCATTTCGTCCATGATGCGGTTCTTCATCGACTCGTAGTTCTTGTCGGCCTGCTCTTCCTCGATCCCTCGGAAGCCGATGCCGGTTCCGCTCTGGATCGCCTGAGCGCCGATATTGGAGGTCATGATGATGACCGTGTTCTTGAAGTCCACGATTCGGCCCTGAGAATCGGTGAGGCGACCATCCTCCATCACCTGGAGCAGGATGTTGAAGACATCCGGGTGCGCCTTTTCGATCTCGTCGAGCAGAATCACCGAGTATGGCCGTCTGCGGACTGCCTCGGTAAGCTGGCCGCCCTCATCGTAGCCGACGTAGCCGGGCGGTGCGCCGACCAATCTGGACACCGCGAACCGCTCCATATACTCGGACATGTCGATGCGGATCATCGCATCCTCTGTCTCGAACAGGAACGCGCTGAGCGCTCTGGCAAGTTCGGTCTTGCCGACGCCGGTGGGGCCAAGGAAGATGAAGCTGCCCATCGGCCTCTTCGGGTCCTTCATGCCGGACCGCGCGCGCCTGACGGCCTTGGAGACCGCGACGATGGCCTCGTGCTGGCCGATGATGCGGCCGTGCAGCACGTCCTCCATCTTGAGCAGCTTCGCGGATTCGCCTTCGACCAACCTGGAGACCGGGATACCCGTCCACGAGTAGACGATGTGGGCGATTTCGTCCTCACCAACGACTCGCGGTTCGCTGTCCCGTTCCTCCTGCCAGTTTCGTTCGAGTTCGGTGACCTTCTCGGTCAACTGCTGCTCTTTTGCGCGCAGTTCCGCGGCGAGGTCGTAGTTCGATCCGCTGGGGATCGAATTCAGCTCCGCCTGCACCTTACCCAGCTCCTGCTTCGTCATTCGCAGGTCTGTCGGCGGCATCGCGAGCTTCAGCCTCACTCTGGACGCGGCCTCGTCGATCAGGTCGATCGCCTTGTCGGGCAGCGACCTGTCCGTGATGTATCGATCCGAGAGCTGCGCGGCGGATACGAGAGCGCTGTCCTCGATGGACACGTTGTGATGCTTCTCGTAGCGATCACGCAGACCCTTGAGAATTTCGATCGTCTCGTCGGTAGACGGCTGGCGCACCTGCACAGGCTGGAACCTGCGTTCCAGGGCCGCGTCGCGCTCGATGTACTTGCGGAACTCGTCCATCGTGGTCGCGCCGATACACTGCAGCTCGCCTCTCGCGAGAGCCGGTTTGAGTATGTTAGACGCGTCGATCGCGCCCTCGGCCGCGCCCGCGCCGACAAGAGTGTGCAGCTCGTCGATGAAGAGAATGACCTCACCGGCAGCCTTACGCACTTCCTCCATGACCCGCTTCATTCTCTCTTCGAACTCGCCGCGGTATTTGGTGCCGGCAACGAGCCCCGCGAGATCGAGGGCGACTATGCGCTTGTCCTTGAGCATCTCCGGCGTATCGCCGCTGATGATGCGCTGCGCAAGGCCCTCGGCGATGGCGGTCTTGCCGACTCCGGGCTCACCTATCAGACACGGGTTGTTCTTCGTGCGTCGGGACAGGATCTGCATGACTCGCTCGATCTCGTCGTCGCGACCGATACACGGGTCGAGCTTATCCTGCCGAGCAAGCTCGGTATAATCCCTGCCGAATTCGTCGAGCGTGGGGGTCTTTGAGCGCTGGCGAGCAGATGTCTGCGGGGCGGTCGTTTCGCCGTCCTGCAGGCTCGTGACCTCCCTGCGAGTGCGTTCGAGGTCGACGCCCAGCTTCTGAAGCACGCGTCCGGCGAGGCCCTCTCCTTCGCGAATCAGGCCCAGCAGGAGGTGCTCAGTGCCGATATAGTTGTTGTTGAGATTGCGCGCTTCGTCATACGCCAGGTCTATAACGCGCTTGGCCCTCGGGGTAAGCTGCATCTCGTTGCCGAGTCTGCCATCGCCACGAGTAACCTGCCGCTCTATTTCGGAGCGAATCCGACCGAGGCTTACGCCCATGCGGTCGAGAATTCGCGCCGCGACGCTGTCGTTCTCGCGCACGAGGCCCAACAGCAGGTGCTCGGTGGATACATAGTTCTCACCCAGCCTGCCGGCCTCTTCCTGTGCGAAGAACACGACTCTGCGCGCTCGTTCCGTGAACCTCTGCCACATGCTCATGTCCCCCCTTTGCTGGTGGATTGAAATATGATACTGCTACTACTATGACGGCTCATAGGCCTATTGAGTTCTCCTCATCCTTGACGTCTTAAGGCCGCGAATCCCGCCGTCCTGGAGGGATTCCCTTATAACCTTATACCCGAGCTAACCCACAACCTCAACATCAGCCAGCCCGGTTCTCAACATTTCCGCGCGTTCCATTCCGGCGCGGATGCCATCCGCAACGCCCACCCTCATCCCGACAAGCATCCGATTGAGCCGGCTGGTCGGGCAGTTTGCCACCAGTCCCAGCGCGGCCGCTAGTCGCAGCGGCGACATCAGCGTTATCGCCTTCTCAGGCGATATCGACATGCTGCCCGTCAGGACAGCCAGTGCCTTGCCCGCGCTCTCTACCAATCGACTTCGTTGATCGCTCAGTAGTTCCCTCCGCGCGTTCCGCTCCTGGCCCAAAAGATACTGCGCCATCGAGGCAACTCTCTGTACTACATCCTTCTCGCCGAGGCCCAGAGTTACCTCGTTTGAAACCTGATAGAGATCGCCGACGGGCCGGCTCCCCTCGCCGAACATGCCGCGTATCGACACCCCGAGATCGTAAGCGGCCCTCAACTGCGAAGCCAGTCGATTTGCCAGCGCCGATCCCGCCAGGTGCATCATCGCGCTGATTCTAAGGCCTGTGCCGACGTTCGAGACATTGGCGGTCAGGAAACCGTATCTCTCGGAGTAACCGTATTCCAGCGATTCCCCGAGCACGTCATCTACCCAGTCTGCCAGCTCCCATGCCTCCTCGGCCACGAACCCCGACCTCAGCACCTGGATCCTGACATGATCCTCTTCATTAATCATTATGGACAGAATCGCGTTCGGCTCCACTACAACTGCGGCGCCGGGCCGGTCATCCGTCTGCTCATAGCTCACAATGCGGGCATCCAGCAGCATCGCTTTCTGCTCGACGCCGAGCTTGTCCATTGTGATGGTCGACAGTCCTGGGAAGCGAGCGCTAAGACCGCCGCAAGCCGCTCTGACATCCCGCACTACCATGGATAAATCTTCCCCGGAACATCGGGAGGGAAACGGGTATGCGGCCAGGCTCCTGGCGAGCCTCGCGCGTGTGGACAGCACGATGTCGGAGTCGGGGCCTTCGCCTCGAATCCATTCGGGACCGTTGTCTGGCCGGAATCTCATCTAACGGGCGCCTTGCCGGTATGCTGGGTGCAATCTTGCGCCGCGCCGACCGCCTGCTCTATCTCGCCCGCGAACCTCACATAGCACGAACAGCACCCCGGCTTGCCATCCGCGATGATATCGGCCAGGGTCGTACCGCAAAATCTGCAGCTATATGCGGGCACTCCGGTCACGGTCTTGGGGTCGACGCGGGCAAGCACGCGTGTGAAGTCGAAGTCGGTACCGGCGTAGAGGCGGGTCCGCTCGCCGGCGCACTCGGAGCACACAAACGTTCGGCGCAAATCCTCGCGCCGCCGACGAAGCACCACCATCTTCGCCGGCCGGCTCGAACAAAGCTCGCAGAGGGAGTCATTCGTCATAAGTCGTCAGTTCGAAGGTTGGAAGGTTCGAAGGGTTCCGGAGACGGTCACGCCCCCAACCCTTCGAACCTTCTGACATTCCAAACATTCAGACTACTGCCTTGCCACGTAGGCGTGGAACTCGGCTATCAGCTTGCGCGTGATCGGGCCGGGTTTGCCGTCCCCGATCGAGCGATCATCGAGCTTGACCATCGGTATGACTTCCGCGGCGGTTCCGGTCAGGAAGCACTCATCCGCGGTGTACAGATCGAAGCGCGTGAAGACCTTCTCCACAACTTCAATGCCCATCTCTCGCAGCAGGTCCATCGCGGTCTGGCGCGTGATACCCTCGAGGATGCCCAGGAAAGCCGGCGGAGTGTAGACGACGCCATCGCGTATAAAGAAGATGTTGTCACCCGTGCATTCGGCAACGTATCCGTCCTCGGTCAGCATCAGACCCTCGCCCGCACCAACGTGGTTCGCCTCGATCTTGGCCTGGATATTGCACAAATACTTGCCCAGCGACTTGATGCGAGGCTCGAGCACTTGCGGGTTGGCCACGCGCGTCGCGACGGTCACGACCTCGAGGCCATCCTCATACATCGACTTCGGATAGAGCGACAGCTTATCGGTAGAGACCACCACAGTCGGTTCGCCCTTGATGTTCCTCGGGTCAAGGCCAAGCGTGACTCCCCGGGAGACGGTTACGCGGATGTAGCCGTCCGTCACATCGTTCATCTCTAACAGCTTTTCAATGTTCGCGGCAAACTGCTCCCGCCCATACGGCAGTTCTATCCACAGCGCCTTGAGTGACCTGTAGAGGCGATCTACGTGCGCAGTGAGCTTGAACGCCTTTCCGTGATACGCACGAATACCTTCGAATGCGCCGTCGCCATAGAGGAACCCATGGTCGTAGATAGAAACATGCGCGTTCTCACTTGGGATGAACTGCCCGTTGAGGAAGACCCACTTGTCCATTCGGTAACTCCCGTCACGTAAGTATAACATGATCGACTAATTTGTTCAACTTGAACAATTAGTCATCCAGACACGTTCTTCGACTCCGTGCGCCGACGGCGCGCAATCTATATTTGTCGGAGGCGTTTCCGCCTCCGACAGAAAGGCTCAGGCTAGCAGCCTGCGGATGAAGTCGCATTCGGTTGTAGCAGCCGTCTCCAGACGGCGATCCGCAAGCGTGACGCCAGTGGATTCGGGGTCTGGAGACCCCTCCTACACCACTTAATCCAGCGGGCTAGACCGTCACGCCGACGGTCATAGTCGCCGCGGCCTGCTTGACACGCGAGATCATATCCATCAGATCGTCCGTGGAACGATCGACTCTCGTGGTCAGGTAGACCGTCCTGCCGAGATACTGCTTCGTCTTCGGACACATATCCTCGGAGTACTCGTATTTCACATTGGTCAGCTTATAGGCATCGCGCATGGGATGATGCGCGCCGCTCTGCTTCAGGATCGGCTCCCAGTTCCAGTAGACGTGAATGCCGCTGTAGTAAGGAGAGCCGCAGCCCACTCCCAACTCGCCGGCGCGCGTGCAGAACGCCCGAGCCTCTTCATCGCTCGCGAAGAACAGCCCCAACGTGGTTCCGCAATCGCCCTCGACGCAGTTGATCGGGTTGAACCCGAAGGCGCTGCAGTCGGCGAGTTCGGCCATCATCAATTTCTTCTCCGCGCGGAGCTTGGCAAGGATTCCGTCAAGTCTGGCAAGCTGGGACCGAAGGATCGCGCTCAGGATCTCGTTGATACGGAAGTTCCAGCCCGCGAAGAACGGCACCGTCACTTCCGCCGCGTGATCTCGGAACACGCACCCGCCGTCGTGGTGGACCAGCGCGCCGTAGTAGATATCGTCATCGTTTGTCGTGACCGCACCGCCCTCTCCACAGCTTATGATCTTGAAATGGTTGAACGAGAACCCTCCCGCGTGCCCGATCGAGCCAACCCGCTTGCCGTGATACGAACCGCCGTCGGCCTGGCAGGCATCCTCGAGCACCTTGATCCCATGCTTGTTCGCGACGGCCATTATCGCGTCCATGTTCGCCGGGAAGCCACACATGTGGACCGGAATGATGGCCTTAGTGCGCGGAGTGATCTTGCGCTCCACGTCGGCCGCGTCCAGCCCCAACGATTCATCGACCTCGGCAATAATGGGCACGGCGCCTACCGCGAGCACCGCCACCGCAGTCGCCATGAACGTGTAGCCGGGCACGATTACCTCGTCACCCGGGCCGACGCCAAATCCCACAAGTGCGCAGGTGAGTGCGGCTGTGCCGCTCGTGACCGCGATCGTGTGTTTGACTCCCACCGTCGCGGACCACTCCGCCTCGAACTTGTCCGTTTCGCCGCCTTCCCCGCCGCGATAGCGGAACAACTGGCCGGATTCGATTACCCGGCGGACTGCCTCGACCTCGTTGTCGCCAATGATGTACACTTCAGTTCCTCCTCATCGAGAAAAGTGTCCCGAAGTCGCTCCGCCCCCCAAGGCGAATTAGGCCCACCACATCTCGCCGGCTTTCTCGCTAATCACGACGTCTTTGAGGAATGATACTGCCTTCTGGAAGCCTTCGTTCACACTCATCAGGCTGTCCTCGTGCTCGATCGAGAGAACGAGGTCGTACCCCACGAGCTTGAGGTTGCTGACGATATCCTTCCAGGTCTGCGCATCGTGACCATAACCGACGGTGCGGAAAATCCAGCTTCGATTTATCTCATCGCCGTACGACTTGTAGTCGTTGCAGCCGTTAATAGCGGTGTTGTATGGATCGACCTTGCAGTCTTTGGCGTGCACGTGGTAGATCGCGTCGCCGAGCTTGCGGATCGCGGCGCACACGTCTACGCCATTCCAGAACAGGTGGCTAGGATCGAAATTGCAGCCGAGCGCGTCACCGCAAGCCTCGCGCAGCTTGAGCATCGTATCCACATTGTAGACACAGAAACCCGGATGCATCTCGAACGCGACCTTGATGCCCTTGGACTTGGCGAACTTGGCCTCTTCTTTCCAATAAGGTATCACGCACTCATTCCACTGCCACTCCACGATCTCCGCGAAGTCGGGCGGCCACGCGCAAGTAACCCAGTTCGGCTTCTTCGCGTTGGGACCGTCGCCGGGACAGCCGGAGAAGTTGATCACCACTCCGACGCCGAGCTCCTTGGCGAGTTGCACCGTCTTGCGATGGACCTCGTGGTTGGCGGCGGCGAACTTCTTGTTGGGATGCAGAGGATTGCCGTGGCAGGAAAGCGCGCTGATCGCGAGTCCGCGTGATTCGATGGCCTTGAGCAGCGCCTTCTGCGCAGTCTTGTTGCCGAGCAGCTTGTCCGGGTCGCAGTGCGGGCAGCCGGGATAGTTGCCCGTGCCCAACTCCACCATCTCAACGCCGGCCGCGGCGACATAGTCGAGCGTCTCCTCGAGAGAACGCTGTCCAAACAGAGCCGTGAAAACGCCTATCTTCATAGCATAAGTCTCCCTGTCCCGTGCTATTCGTGACTGTCAAACCTCACGAGGCATTATAGTCCCTTTGCCTGGCGATTTCAAGAGCGAGCAAACGGGTACACACCTATAGAAGGGCACGTTCCGAAGAGGATTGGCGCACGTCGAGGGCGAATAATGCACAGATGAAGCAAGGAGACGGTGCGATGAGACGATCAATGCTTGCCGTGCTGGTGCTTGTCGTTGTCCTGGCGTCGGGGGCCGGGGCGGCAATCGCGCCGGTCTGGGTGCTGCACATAGATGGCGCGATCGATCCCGCGACAGCGGGCTATATCAAGCACGGAATCGCCGACGCCCAGGACGCAGGCGCGCAGGCTGTGCTCGTGACGATGGACACGCCGGGCGGGTCGATGAGCTCGATGCAGGATATCATCAAGGCGTTCTTCGCGTCCAAAGTGCCGGTGATCGTCTATGTGTCGCCGAACGGCGCGACCGCGGGCAGCGCGGGCACGTTCATCACCATCGCGGCCGACATCGCGGCAATGGCGCCGGCCAGCAACATCGGCTCCGCAACCCCGATCAGCATCAGTCCATCAGGTGGAGTCGAGAAGATGGACAAGACCCTCCAGCGCAAGGTCACCAACTACGCGGTCGAGTATGCCAGAAGCATCGCGGAAAAACGCGGCCGCAACGCCGACTGGGCGGCGAAGGCCGTCAGAGAGGCGGCTAACCTGACCTCAACCAACGCGCTCAAGCTCCACGTGATCGATCTCATCGCGGACAGTAACCGGGATCTGATGCGCAAGATCGACGGCAGGAAGGTCAAGCTCGCGACCGGAGAGACGGTAACTCTGCACACGGCGCGCGCGCCGCTCGTGGACAACCCGATGAGCGGCTGGGAGACATTCCTGCACTACCTCAGCAATCCGCTGATCTCCCTGCTGCTGCTTATGATGGCGATGTACGGCATCATCTTCGAGCTTTCGAACCCGGGAGCGATACTGCCGGGTGTGATAGGAGGGATTTCGGCCATCTTGCTTCTATACTCATTTAGCGTGATCCCCATCAACGCCGCAGGGTTCGCGTTCATCGCGCTCGCGGTGCTGCTGTTCATTGCCGATGTCTACTCGCCTACGCACGGCGTGCTTTCGGTGGGAGGAGTTGTCAGCTTGTTCTTCGGATTGATGATGCTGTTCCGAACTCCCGCAGGGCCTATGATCTCGCCGTGGGTGCTGGCCGTCGTTGCAGTTGTGACGGGCGGGTTCTTCGTGTTCGTCGTCGGCTTGGGAGTGAAGGCGCTCAAGAGGCCGTATATCGCGGGGCGTGACGCTGTCGTAGGACACGTCGGCGAGGCGCGTTCCGATCTGGATCCCAAGGGCCAGATATTCGTCAACGGCGCCCTGTGGACCGCGACCAGCGAGTCCGGCAGGATCGAGAAGGGCGAGAAGGTCGACGTGACTGCGATGGAAGGGCTCAAGCTTACCGTGCGGAAGCACGAAGGGTAACCCTATCATCCTGAGCGCAACGCTCAGGATGATGTAGTGTCTGATTCCATGGAGGTTGTTATGGGTGGTTTACTGGTAGCGATAGCGATTGTCGCGTTCTTCTTCATTATCCTGGTGGCCAACTCGGTGCGGATCATCCGCGAATGGGAACGCGGCGTACTGCTGCGCTTCGGACGGTTCGATCACATCAAGATGCCGGGGATTCGGTTCGTGTGGCCGGTCATCGACCGGATCATCATCATCGACACCCGCGTCGTCACGCTCGACATCCCCAAGCAGGAGATCATCACGCGGGACAACGTGTCGGTGATGGTGGACGCGGTCGTGTTCTTCCAGGTGGTCAACGCCGAGTTCGCGGTTACCAAAGTCGAGAACTGGGTGCGCGCTACATCGCTTCAGGCGCAGACGACACTGCGAAGCGTGATCGGCCAGGCCGAACTCGACCAGCTTCTCTCGGAGCGCGACAAGCTCAATATGAATCTGCAGGCCATCATCGATGAGGTCACGGAGCCGTGGGGGATCAAGGTGACGGCAGTGGAGGTCCGCGACGTCACCCTGCCCGACACGATGAAGCGCGCAATGGCCAACCAGGCCGAGACCGAGCGCGAGCGCCGCGCGAAGATCATCAACGCGGAGGGCGAGTTCCAGGCCGCGCAGAAGCTGGCCGACGCCGCCGACGTAATCAGTCGCAATCCCCAGGCGCTGCAGCTTCGGTATCTCCAGACTCTGCGCGAGATCGGCTCCGAGCACAACACGACAATCGTGTTCCCGATGCCGATCGACATCGTCGAGTCGCTGGGGCAGATAATGCAGAGAATGAGCGAGAAGAAGGAGTAGGCAAAGCTCTTGCCGCATGCGCCTGAATGGTGTATGATAGGAATCGTTGTAAAGGGGAGTAGCTACTTCGGGTAGAGTCAACATACTGGCTGCGGCCTGGCTCTACCGGCCCTGACAGGGTTAGTGAGACCTTTGCATCTGTCACGCTGCGTGACGGGTGCAAGGGTCTTTTTGTTTGGCTATTGGAGGAGCGGAGCCGAGTTGATACAAGCGTTCTGGTTGTCCATGGGAATAGTGTTTCTGGCGGAGCTTGGCGACAAGACGCAGCTCGTTGCCCTGTGCCTGGCCTCGCGCTACAAGGCGAAGGTGGTGCTGGCTGGAATCCTGGCTGCCACGCTCGTCGTCCACGTCGTCTCGGTCGCTCTGGGCGGCGGGCTCGGGCGACTCCTGCCTGAGGCCTGGATCAAGCTCGCTGCCGGCCTCGCTTTCATCGGTTTCGGGCTCTGGACGCTTCGAGGGGACAGCCTGAGCGACGAGGAGTGCGACAATATCCAGGGCAGATCGCCGTTCTGGCTGGTGTTTGTGACGTTTTTTCTCGCGGAACTCGGTGACAAGACGATGCTGAGCACGGTCGCGCTGGCTACGGACCGACCGATCATACCTGTGTGGCTCGGATCGAGCCTGGGAATGGTGCTTTCGGACGGGCTGGCCATCATCGTCGGGCAGATACTCGGGGCGAAGTTGCCGGAGCGAGCGATCAAGATCGGAGCCGCCGTCATCTTCTTTGGCTTCGGGCTCTACGGCATGACCGAGGGCGCACTTGCGCTGCCGGCTTATGCGTGGGCGGTCGCGGCAGTCGCGACCCTGGGACTCATCGCGGTTTATGCCGCTGCGGCCCGAGAGGGAGCGAAGAGTGCCGCGGAGCCGGGATCTGCCGAACAGCAGGGCGGCGTAGAAGTGCCCGCCGGATCGCGAGAAGGCTAGCAGCCTGCGGATAAAGCCGCGTTCGGTTGCAGGAGCCGTCTCCAGACGGCGATCTGCGACCTTGACGCCAGTGGATTCGGGGTCTGGAGACCCCTCCTACACCACTTTGTCCGGCGGCTGCTAGCCCGGCATCAGGGGCTTTGCACTCTCGGCTTTCCACTATCCACCGCGCCAAACTCGACCTCGCGCCAGCCGGTATTGTCCACGGTGAGCTTCATCAGCCGCGTCTGCACCTGTACGAAGACATTGTGGTCGAAGTTGAGCTTGCGCAGGGGAATCGCGATCTCGAGAGTGTTGTTCCGCGCAGCCCAGATGGTACCGGGCGGCGAGGCGGGCTTGTTGAGCCTGATGACGACCGAGTAGACGTCGTTCGAGTCGGCGTCGCCGAGGCCGCGCAGGTTGACCGTATATTGGATCCGTTTCGAGAGTCGTCGGACGCAATCCACGCGAATGTAGAGGTTCTCATCATCCCTCGCCATGTAGACGGCTCGAACGTCGCCGCTCCTGCTCATACCGGCCACTACGTAGTCGCCCACGGCATCGAGCACGGCCGGCGGAATCCGTGTCCAGTCCCCGATGTTGCCGTCCACTCTCATCGTGTCCGCCTGCGCTGGAAACACTCGCCGTATCGGCACGTCGCCGAATATCTCGTTTACGCGCGCAAAACTCATCAGGAAACCCTTGCTGACGGCGATCTGGGTCTTGTAGTCCAGGATGGCTTGGCGCTTGCGGGCCTCGACGTCCGGCGAGAGCTCCAGCGAGGACCACTTCGTCCCCGCCCTTACCAAGCCGTAGGGCGGAGCGAGCGTCTCCTCGGGATGATCGCCCTTGGGTGTGGGCCAATCGCCGCGGTGGACGATGTAGGTGTGGATATTCGCGGCCTTGGCGTCACCTTCGGCCCGAAGCTGCTCGATGGCGGCGGCGACAAAGCAGTAGGTGGCATAGTGGTCGGGGTGATTGTCGCACGGATGCGGCACGTATACGTCCGTCGGCCTATCCTGTTTGATCACCTTCTGGATGTCCGCCAGCAGACTCTCGCCGCAGTACATGGCCCCGATAGTGTAGGAATCCGTGTATGGAGAGCGGCAGACCTGGGTGTACCGGGATCTGTATAAATCGCCGCGCTCCCAGTATCTGCTCCAGAGCTGATCCACGCCACGGTCGGGGTAGCCCAGAAACGCTACATGGCTCTTCTTGACACCCAGGACGCTCAACGCCCGCAGCGTCTCCTTCTGCCGTCTGTAGGCAAAATCGACGCAGCGCTGAGGGGTAATACGAATGGTCTTGTACGCCTTGCTGATAGCGAACTTGTAGCCGTCGCCGTTGGTTACGGTCACCACTCGCACGTCGGCGCCGTTGGCGACCGACGTGGCGATCAGGCCGCCGCAGCCGAGGGTCTCGTCGTCGCAGTGAGGGGCGAAGATGAGGAGACGGTGCCCCTTTCCGTAGACCGGGGCGGCAGGAAGGTGGGCACGGTCCTCCGACTCATTGCAGAGATGGATCCTATACTGGATCGCCAGGCCCGAGAAGACGGTGAACGCAATAGCCGCCCAGATAGCCAACCTGGTCCAGCGGAATGTGATGTGAAGTAGTCTCTTGGTCAAGTATGCGCCGCCCGGTGGATGGGCTGAAAATCCGATGGCGGAGTGGCTGGGATTCGAACCCAGGAGCGAGTTACCCCGCTACAGCATTTCCAGTGCTGCTCCTTCGACCAACTCGGACACCACTCCGTAGGCACAATATTACCATGGCGGGCAGTTCAGGGTCAATCTGGAATTGATTGCAGTAGTTGAGTATTTGCCCGCTTGGCTCAGGCAAGCGCCCAACACTCGATATCCAATATGAAATACTCAGTGGTTTTCTCTTTACTTCCGTGCCGTCAGTTGATACAATGAGTACCCGTTATGGAGTTCGCCAAAGCGTCGTGCCAGGACAGGCTGACATACGTTTTTGACCTCGACGGGGTAGTCTACCGCGGCGACGAACCTCAACCCCAAGCAGCCGATACAATCGCCAATCTACGCAGCCACCGGCAGATCGTACGCTTTTATACGAACAATTCCTCGCTGTCTCGCGAGGCCTATTCAGCCAAGCTCGGCAGGCTTGGTATCCCGACCCCGATCGACGACATTATGACGTCGTCCTACGCCACCGCGCTGTATTTCGTGGAGAACCATGCGACGGGCCGCACCGTGTACCAGATCGGCCAGGAGGGCGTAACGCACGAGCTCGAGGCAGTGGGCATGAAGGTCATCAGGAACGGCGACGATCCGGACGCGCCCATCGACTTCGTGGTAGTGGGCATCGACTGGGATTTCACGTATCGCAAGCTCGCCCGCGCGCAGAACGCAATACTTGCCGGCGCGAAGTTCATCGCGACAAATGAGGATATGGTTTTTCCGACTGAAGGAGGCAAGGTGCTGCCCGGTAACGGCTCTCTGGTGGCGGCAGTGAGGGCGGCGACTTCGACAGAGCCGTTCGTGATCGGCAAGCCGCACGGCTACGCGCTGCACAAGATTCTGGAACTGACCGACACGCCGCCCGAGCGCGCGATCATCGTCGGGGACAACCTTGCGACCGACATTGCTGCCGGCAATCGCGCAGGGATACACACCGTGCTCGTGCTTACGGGCCTTACCTCGCGCGAGCAGGCTGAGGCCGCGGTTGGCGACATGAAGCCCGAGCGCATCATCGAGACGCTCGCGGAGCTCGTGTAATGAAGGTCGCGCTGACAATCGCGGCGTCGGATTCGAGCAGCGGGGCCGGGATTCAGGCCGACCTTGCCGTGTTCCGCGAGATCGGCGTGTATGGGGTGTGTGCGGTGACGAATGTGACCGCGCAGAACTCGCAGGGCGTGCACAAGATCAACAAGGTCCCGCCCAGGACAGTGGCGGCGCAGATAGATGCAGTAACGCGCGATTTCGACATCGCCGCGTGCAAGGTCGGGATGCTATACTCGCCGCAGATCGTCGATTTGGTCGCGGAGCGGATCGCCAGGCGCGAGATACCGAACGTCGTGCTCGACCCGGTGATCAAGGCGAAGAACGGCGAAGTGCTGCTCACAGAGCCCGCGATCAAGCGAATGAAGCGGCGGCTGATCTCGAAGGTGACCTTGATCACGCCCAATGTCGGCGAGGCTCGCGCGTTGACTGGAATCGAAGTCACGAACACGGCAAGCGCCCGGGAAGCCGCGGAGGCGCTGGTTGGAATGGGCGCGCAGGCCGCTCTCGTGAAGGGGGGGCACATCGAAGGAGAGCCGGTCGATGTGCTGTTCGACGGAACCGAGTTCGGTGAGTTCACCGGCATGAGGCTCGAGAAGACAATGCACGGAACCGGCTGCGTATTGAGCGCGGCAGTCGCTGCAAGACTGGCGCTCGGGGACGACCTGAGGCAGGCAATCGCGTTCGCGAAGGAGTTCGTCACCAAGGCAATCGAGCGGTCGGTTCGGTTAGGTAAGGGCAGGATGGATTACTACGTATGACGACTAAGGAGGGGGCAGGAAAAATGAGCACAAAGTACATTTTCGTGACCGGCGGTGTGGTATCGTCCGTGGGCAAGGGCATCACGACTGCGAGCCTGGGAAGGCTGCTGAAGAACCGCGGGTTCAGCGTGACGGTGCAGAAGCTGGACCCGTACATCAACGTCGACGCGGGCACGATGAACCCGTATCAGCATGGCGAGGTGTTCGTGACCGACGACGGCGCGGAGACCGACCTCGACCTGGGGCACTACGAGCGGTTCGTCGACGAGAACCTCACGCAACTCGCCAACGTCACCACTGGCCGCATCTACGACGCCGTCATACGCAAGGAACGGCGCGGCGACTACCTCGGCGGGACCGTGCAGGTCATCCCGCACATAACGGACGAGATCAAGAACCGCATCAAGATGAACGCCGAGCAGACCCAGGCCGATATCGCCATCGTGGAGATCGGCGGGACCGTCGGCGACATCGAGGGCCTGCCGTTCCTGGAAGCCATCCGCCAGTTCCGCAAGGATGCCGGCCCGCAGAACGTGATGTATGTTCACGTCACCCTCATCCCCTCCGTCGGGCCGTGGAATGAGCTCAAGACGAAACCCACCCAGCACTCCGTGATCAAGCTTCGTGAGATAGGAATCCAGCCTGAAGTGCTCATTTGTCGCACGAAACATCGTATGAGCGCGGAGATGAAGGACAAGATCTCGCTGTTCTGCGACGTGCCAAAAGAGGGCGTTATCGAGGCGCGCGACGTCGATCACATATACGAAATCCCCCTCAAGTTCGAAGAGGACGGCCTGTCCGATCTGGTGCTCAATCGGTTCGGCCTCAAGAACGGCGCATCGGGCATGGGCGAGTGGAAGAAGATCGTCGATATCCTCAAGAAACCGAAGCACAGAGCGGTCGTCGCGATCGTGGGCAAGTATACCGGCAACGGCGATGCGTATCTGAGCCTCGGTGAGGCCGTGCGGCACGGCGGCATAGCCAACGAGACGGGCGCGGAAGTGCAGTGGATCGATTCGGAATCGATCACGGCGGAGAATCTCGAAGACAAGATCGGCCACGCTGACGCGATCATCGTGCCGGGTGGGTTCGGCGGCCGAGGCATCGAGGGCAAGATCCTCGCCGTCAAGCACGCGAGAGAGAACGGCATCCCGTTCCTCGGGATATGCTACGGACTGCACATGGCCGTAATCGAGTCCGCGAGGCACCTCTGTAAGCTGCCCAAGGCCAACACCGAGGAAGTCGATCCCGAGACCCCCGATCCCGTCATCCATATTCTGCCCGAGCAGGCCGGAGTCGAGGACAAGGGCGCGACTATGCGCCTCGGGGTGTACCCCTGCACGCTCATCGACGGCACGCTGGCATCGAGGCTCTACGGCACCGATCTCGTCTACGAACGACACCGTCATCGCTTCGAAGTGAATAACGCCTATCGCGGCAAGCTCGAGCGCCATGGGATGGTCTGCTCCGGAGTGTCGCCGGACTACAGGCTGGTGGAGATAATCGAGATGAAGAATCACCCGTTCTTCATCGCGACGCAGTTCCATCCGGAGTTCAAGTCCCGACCCAATCGCGCACACCCGCTCTTTGCGGGCCTGATCGAGGCCGCGATCACATACCAGAAGGACAGGAAGGGCAAGACCGCGGCCGTGCCCGTAAAGTCGGCGGCTGGAAAATAGGCGTTGGAGATATTCAGCACACTCTCGACCGTGGCCTCGGTGTTTCTGCTTCTTCTGGCAGGCTACGGCGCGAAGCGTATCGGCTTTCTGAAGCCCGCCGATACGCGTGTGGTCAACTCGGTGGTCATCAACCTGACCATGCCGGCGTTCATCTTCCTGAGCATCCATCAGCGGCCGCTGGACCCGGCGACGATAAAGGTGCCGCTGCTGGGGTTCTTTGTTCAGACGGTCGTGCTGGCACTGGCGTTTGGCTGCGCCCGCGCGCTCAGACTCGACCGGCGGACAACCGGCGGACTGATGCTTGCGGCAACATTCGGCAACACCGGCTTCCTGGGTTATCCGATCATCACGGCGGCGTTCTCGCACAACCCACGCGCAATGCCTACGGCTGTGATGTTCGACGAACTCGCGATGTCGCTGATGCTCAACAGCGTCGGCGTGGCGGTGGCCTCAGGCTTTGCCGGCAAACGTTTCGAGCCGAGAAGCCTGCTGGAGTTCCTCAAGAACCCCCTGTTCCCGTCAACCGTGGTCTCGCTGGCTCTGAGGAACGTCTACGTGCCTCCGACCATTCTGAAGACGCTGGGATTTCTGGCCGCCGGAACGGTCCCGCTTGCGATGATCTCCATCGGGCTCAGCCTGAGCGGCAGATCGATCAGGAAGTATCCCGCGGCGTTCGGGACGAGCTTTGCCCTGAAAATGCTGGCGATGCCGGTGCTGATGTACTTTGTCGCGCCCCTTGTGGGCGTTACGGGGATGCTCAAGCAGGTGGCGGTGGTGGAGTGCGCGGTCCCTACGGCGGTGATTGCCGGCGTCATCGCGGGGCGCTACGACGCCAACGAGGAGTTCGTGGCCGGGACGATATTCGTGACCACGCTCCTCAGCATCGCGGTGATACCTGCCACGCTGATGATAGTGAGGTAGCCTTAGTCCTCGCTCGGCTGGTTATGGCGGGCGGTGAGGTCAATGGGCTGCGCCATGATGGCTTCCCCGTTATCGCCGATCTTCACTGGTCGCCTGCACATATCGCAAGCAAACTCCCGCCGGGACGCGTACACGTCGTTCTTGCTGGAACAGTAGGGGCAGTATATGGCGCGCGAGCGCTCCTTGCCCAGCATCGACACATAGATGATGCCGCCCAGAAGCGCCACCGCGGCGAGCGCCGCCAGGGGAATGCCGATAGGAGGAAAGACGAAGATCAGCACTATTCCGGCCAGAAGCGCGCCACCGCCATACTTGAATATGCTGGCGGTCTTCTTCTCCAGCTCTCTGACCGTCGCGAACTCAATCTTAAGTGAAGCCATGGCATCCCTCCGGGCAACAAAAATGGAGGCTCCGCGTAAATCGTGCCCCCGCTTACATGCCCATGTTATACCCGAAGGAATTTCGTGTCAAATGCAGCCGGTTCGGAGTGCCTGTTCCGCTGTTTCGGGATTTCCACTTCGTTCAAATCCCGAAACACCTCAGCCGTCTCCAGACGGCGATCTACGAGCGTGACGCCAGTGGATTCGGGGTCTGGAGACCCCTCCTACACGTAACAGCTCAGGGACGATGAGTAGGATCGTCATCCCGAACCTGATTCAGGACCCATCACTTCGTAGCCTGGATGCCGGATCAAGTCCGGCATGACGCATCGCCCAGCAAGACTGAATTATCATGAAGAAGCGGCTTGCCTCCAGCTGTGCAATAGGCGATCATAGTCGCAAATAGACAAGGCACAGCCTAAGGAGGTCAAGCCAAACATGTTATACCTTGGATTCGACGTG
>Ga0207433_10002380_pt1 | contig 38350 bp, 63 predicted proteins | sample YelNatPaOPGAMG01_FD_187559 | JGI IMG/M metagenome (GOLD analysis project Ga0207433, IMG submission 187559) | Hot spring thermophilic microbial communities from Obsidian Pool, Yellowstone National Park, USA - OP-RAMG-01 (SPAdes) (version 3) | ecosystem: Environmental > Aquatic > Thermal springs...
CAAGGTCTTTTTGTTTGTATAATTTATCTTCTATTTTTTCAATAGCCTTATTAATTCTATCAATCATTGCATTAGCATTTTTAATCTGGTCTTCCCATCCTGATATTTCAACTTCAATTCCCTTTAAAGCTAACTGTCCAGTAGTCCCTAAAATATCCATTCGACTTTTAATACCATCAGCTAAAGTTTTAAGTGCATTGATCTTATTATTTTTTTCAGCCAATCCAATCTGTAATTCCCTTTGCCATTTATCAAGTGCTTCTTTAAATTTTCTATCATCAGAATCTCTAATAGCTTGATACATACTATTGAAATAAAATAAATTTTCTCCATATCTACCTGGTCTCAACAAAGCAGTTAATCCAACAACAAAAGGAGTTAGTTCTTTTAGAAGAGCAAGAATAGGTTGTTTAGGTTCTACAACTTCTTCTCTAGTAGGTGGTTTAGGCAAGGGTTTGACAAGTTCTTCACTTATTTTCTGATATAAGGTATCAAGTTCATTTCCCCATTCATCAATTTTTTTAGTAAGTTCATCAATCTTGGATAAATATTTTTCCCTGCTTTTCTTTAATTCCTCATTTGCAGTTTTTACGATATTGCTATATTGCTCCTCTTCTTTAAGTAGAAGTTTAATACTTTCATCTGCTACCGATTCCAAGGCTGATTTTTCCTTAGTTTTAGGCTCTGGAGGTTTTACTTCTTTTTTTTCAACCTTAGTTGGTTTCTTTTCAACACTAATCGGTTTAGCAGGCATCTCCTTAGGTGGTTGATAAGGTCTCTCCATAGGAACAATTCCTATAGGAGAAATAGGCATTTCTCTTACTCCTAATACTTCCATGCCTACCTCTGTTCTACCTTCAGTTATGGGAGCTATTGCTTCCCAAGTTATAGGTTCTTCAGTAGGAATACCAACTTTTTTTAAATTTTCTTTCAAAGGCATTATACTAACCCCCATTCTGTAACAAACTCTTGATATTCAGGTCTAATCGCTCCCCCAATACCAAGAGAAGATGTTATACCCTCTTTAATTGCAGATAAATAAGGAGACATCATCTCCCTTATCTCTCCTGCACTAAATCCCATTGTTAATAAATTTTGCCTCGTAGACTCTAAAAATTGTCTCGCAGACTCAAAAGCCTGCTGATAAGTAGGTAAATAAGCTTCATACTGTGCTTTAGCTCTTTCTTCTGGTGCAGGTAAGGCTACATAAGCTCCCGCTGTTTTAAAAGTAGGTGTAACAGTCTCTGTTCCCTTAAAAGGACTTATTTGAGCTTCAGCCTTTTTAGCAAAAGACTCAGTAATTAATCTCTCATAAGGATTATATGTTAATGAACCTATTGCAGTCATAATAGCATTCCTTAACTTCGCAATTGCTTCTTCTTTCCCTGCTTCTACTTTTCTTTCAATCCCAGTAGTAAGAGGAGTAATATCTATACTGGGGCTTGTTTGAAATTCAGTAAGTTGATAATAATATGGACTATAATAAGGAGTTACTTCTACATATTTCTTTTTTCCGCCTCCCATAAAAACCTCCTATTAAAAAATTCTTTCTGGAGGAGCTTCATTCTGGAGGAGCTTCATATTGTGGAAAGGAGTAGAATGTTTCTGGTGTAGTAGTAATAAGGGGTTCACTACCTGCAACAGGAGTAACCGCTCCTTTTCCCAAAAGTTTCTCTAAAGTTCCACTTAATCTTGTTGCTGTCTCTCCCAATCCTGCTACAGCTTGGCCTCTTTGTGCTGCTGCTTGTTGTGCTCCTCCCATCGCTTGAGCATAGGATTGGGCATAAGCAGCTTTAGCTCCTAATTCAAGTTGAGTTCTTGAAAGTAGATTATTGATATATTCCTGAGAAAGTCCTGATAATGAAAGAGCATCACTAAGTTGTTGTCTCAATAAATCAGCAGAGAAAGAAGCATATTGTCTTGCCAACTCATTATAAGCCGATTGAGCCACTGAAGATTTCTCTAATCCCGCAGAAGCCAATCTCTGTGAAAGATTTCTTGAAGCCTGAGCCCACCATTCATCTAACTTAGCTTGATATTGTGGTGAAAGTCTTCCTTCGTTATACATAGCGATATTCTGATTAATTGCCGCCTTTGCTTGGTCAGATAGTGACTTGTTTGCTTCAATTGCAGCATTAATCTGTGCCAGTTCTGTATCAGGTATTCTAACAACAGGTATTTTTACATCAGGTTTAGAAAGAGCAGAATAAGCCGCAGTTGCTACTGAGGCAGCACCTAAAGCCAAACTTATCGTTTCATATGCTGTCAATCCTAATGCTGGAATTGCCATAACTTTACCTCCTTTATAGAGAAATTAAAAAAAACTTATTAAGTTTCGTTTTATGGTAAAGTATTTTTTTAGCTCCCAATTCCTTCCATTTAGTTAATGCAATATTTTTCCCTATTTTAGAAACCTTACCACAGACAATATCAGGAATTACTACATCTCCTCTTATTTGTTTCCTCAAAAGGACTAAAGTAAATTCATATATAGCTTGGTCATAAGGCAGACTCATTATTTTTTCGGCATCTGATAAGTTACAAAACGAATAAATACAAAGTGATACATTATGACCATCAGATAAAAATAAATAGTTCCCAACTTCCCAACAAAAAGTGTAAAATGGAACAAGTTCATTAAGTAATCCTGTATTTGTTCCTTTTGTTAAATGTAAAATATACTCAAATAAATGCGATACCAACATTTTAACTTTTCAATATATCAATAGCTCTCCACAATCGTAAATGTATACTATGTTCAAGTGCAACCAGATTTTCAATATCCATATCCCAAACTTCAGAAGGATAATTAACTGGAAATACAAATATTGGAGGAGAATAAGTCGCCCCAATTTTATTCAAGTAATCGTAAAAAACCATATGCTGTTTCCAATTCGTGCTGAAAAATGATTCGATCGATTGACGATCATTCGGGTCTAAAATAGGTAAAGTGTAGTAAGTTATTCTAATACTCAATCCCTTTGCACTTGCTAAAGCATTGAGCCAACTAGCAATATCTTGATGTTCCAAGGCGTGAAAGGAATTATAATTCCTTACCGCCAAAAGATTGTCTTTCTCTAAAATCATAGGTATCCTGAAAGGCATTATACGTATCTTGCTCCCAAAGTTCCCTTCACTTTTAAGTTTATAAATTCGGTATAAACTCCCAAATCTTCACTTTCAAGTAGCAAAGAAAACTGCTTCATCCTTTGCCCCTGATAATTAATGCTGTGTTGTTTATAAGTATTTAAGAAAAAACCAGGAGTTTGTGCAAATAAGAAATGACCTGTATTATTATAAAACAAAAAATTCCCATAGGAATTACTAAATAAAAAAGCATTTGAGATTAATCCCATCTGGTTATAATTGAACTCTACTTGGCGGCTGGTTTCATCATAAATTTTACAACTAACATTGTTATTTCCCCTGCCATAAAGATATACTGTCCTCAAATTATAATAAAGTTGATCTAAATTGAAAAACGTTTTGGTTTTAACTTTAATTGGAAGATATTCGCCAGAAGCAAAAAATTTACTAATAGACTTTTCTTGAACTCCATAAGTCAAATTCTGATAAGACGAAATAACCGAAAAACTTAAAGATAAAGCAAACCATTTTTTAAAAAGCAAATTATAACAATAAATAGCTTTATTTGGAGGCGAAAAAAAAGATTCTGCAAGAATAGCAATATAAGGGATCCCGTCATAAACGAAATAACTAATTCCATCAATTGTTCCAGTAATATTTGTAATTGCATCATCTATTTTTTCAGGAGCGGTAGCAATAATGCTAACAATACCAATATTCGAATGATAGTAAATAGTGTGTTCATACTTAACCCATTTTCTTATTCCTGTGACTCCATAACCAGAAATAACTTCTGCTAAATACCATTGAGTTGGATCATTTGATATGGTTGTTCCAAGAAGTGCAAGGATATTATTGTCTGTCAAAATATAAATACTATCTTCTTTAGGAATAAGTCCCAAAATTCTATTAAAACTACCAATATTAATTATGATATATCCAGCGCCTGCCGAAGTATCAAAAGGATTAGTTGCATTGGTATAATCAGGATCGGGAACACTAAAAGTTATTGTTCTATCCTTCCCTATAAAGATCCTACCCTTCCAGTAGCAAATCGTATCTCCCAAAACACTTCTTCCCGTTAAATTATAAACTGTTGTTCCATCAAAGGTAATTAAAAAATTACGAGTAACTACCCAAACTGCTGTATTTCCCTGAAGTGCATAATCACATTTTGAATCAGATGAGGCAAAAGATCCAACAGAATTAAAAGAAGTATCTAAAAATGTTAGATTATTTCCATCTAAAATAGCATGAAATTCATTGGAAAGCCAAAAGACAAAATAATCAAGAATTGTTGAATCATGAGTATACTTTACTTCAGGTTTCAATACTCCTTCAATCGCACCTGTAAGTTTAGGTAAACCTTCAATCCATACAGACATAGTTTCAGGAATAGTATATGCATCTTGAGATGTAACCATACCTTCCCACGGCGAAAGCAGAATTTCAAAGTCTTTAGAAATTGTTTTTGGTTTTTTAGGATTCTTAGCCATCTCAAATCTTTGAAACCCTCATAATATCAAAAAACAGTTTATTCTCAAAAAATTCTGAAAGTTCATAATTCTGGTCATTACTTGCAAGTCTTGAAGCAACCAAAACAGCAACAGGCTCAAGATAATTGTCTGTGGTAATATCTGGATCTGTTTCATCTAAAGTTGATCCTGTATAAGTCTTTGATGGAAAAGGGACCCCATATAGATAGGCACTATAAGTCCTATCTGGACATGGATAAAATCCTATCGTTTTTGTGGGAATAAATGAGTAATTCCAAGGAGGAGCAAAAAATGTGCTCGTAGAAAGTGGAAACCTACCCCAAGGAATAGGAGTCAGTATATATCTGATCGTGTTATCCCATTGCAGAAGAACACTGTAAAGTTCAAGTAAGTCTTCATCTAAAGTATAACTTGGAGTTTGGGCAACCAAAGATAAGGATATTTCCTTAAAACCTATCTTTCCATGCTTAATAACCTTTCTTCGAGCGTAGTTTAAAAAAGTAGCAAGTGTAGCATCAGAAACATAAGTTTCAACAGGATAGAAACTATTTTTCGCACAATTAATGTAGTCTCGCCCAGTCATACATACTTTTTATTTCTCCTTTTTAAATTCTTTAAAATCAAAAACTTCTTTCTTGGCTTTAATTGCATCAATGTTGAATTCAACTTTTTGAATATAATTATCCCAAACATCAGAATCTGGAAGCCCAAAAAGTTGAGGATTATAATACTTCAATCTACTGATACACAAATTCATCAAATCTTCATCAACATTGATCCCATATCCGAAATAGAGTTGTGCCACAACATCTGGTAATTCTACAGGCTCATTTACAGGTAATTTATACTCAACACCACCTGAAAAGAGTATAAGTTCCCTATCGGAAGTATTTAGGGCTACAACCATAGCATAATCCTCCTCCCTTATGAGAAGGTATCTCTGGGATTATTATCCCAGAGATTTATCCTTCCCAATCCATAATTAATTAGACGTTAGAAACTGCTGGCATATTGGTTAATTTAAAAGAAGCAATTGGAGCATCACTCCAGAGTTGCCCACCAATGATAATTAATGCCAGATAAGCCAGTTTCCCAACAATCGTCATATTATACCAAGGAGTCACAACCGAAACATATCCATCCACAAAATCAAATCTCAAATGATCGAAATTCAAAAAGTAAATGGTAGATTCAGTTAGATATGGATCAGGAAAGATAGGGATTCCCTGAACAATCAAACCTGTTACCTCATACTGCCGAGTATCTTCAAGTTTTCCTGTATCAGCCACAATGTAACGTTCAATGTTGGTAAAGGATTCTGCAATTTTCTGCCATACTCCATGAGAAGTAAAGGCACAAGTTGGCATTCCCATTGTTGAACATTCATTCTGGAATTTAGCAAGGGCTCTCATTACATAAACGAAAGCAGATGGAGAATCAGTCCACAAACTCGTTGCATTGTAAACTTTGGAGTTCCACCAAGAATAAGTCGACCTTGAAAGGTTACCAAAGTTGGCATTGTTACTTCCATCATCTACAATGTCCTTCAAACCGTAAAACTTGTTTGTGTCCTCGGTTCCACCGCTCACTCTTGTTCCAGTAAGATTGGTGGTCAAAGTATCCATTAACCCAATCCAAACAAGAGAAGCCCTTGTTTTAAGATTGTTGAAAAGCATATAGGGATTGCCTGCCTCAAATGCCTTTGCCTCAATATCCGTAACATATAATGTATCCAGAATCATATTCGCATAGAAAGTAGGCATTTTGGTTAAATCCACATCCAGAGAAGTTGGAATATTAAATGCTCCATCATATGTTACATACTGAGCATGACTTACAGGAGTCCCTGCAACTGGCTGGCTGATAAACGGAAAACTCATAGCCTTCACCTCTGCAATCGAAAGAAGCTTACGCATAAGAGGAGAAAGCTTTGAAAGGTTTTGTCCGACCACATAGTTTGGAATTGCTCTGCTCAAAGCGTTCAACATATCCTGCCCCCCGGTCTCGACTGAGGGAGGATACAGGCCTGTTGGAGTTTGGTAGTTAAAATTTACTGCAGTCATTTCTTAGTTACCTCCTTTTATTACTGGATTTATTGTTTTCAAAAACTTAAATTTCTCTTCTTTTTGACCTAAAATATTTAGATGATAAAGATCTTTCCAATTTGAGTTTCTCCTATCAGTTTTAGTGATAGAATAATGAAACCCTAAACCTGTTAGCAATCCACTGATAAAAATTATCAAATCTCTATCAGTATTATGGACTGCTACTTCAGACCTTTTGCCACTAAGCCTACAACTACCTTCGCTTTCATAAAACCCTCTTATAAAATCTACTTCATAGCCCTTAATCACCTCCTTTATTTTCTCTAAATTTAATCCCTTATACCATTCATAAAACTGTTTTGAGCGTCCCCTAACCATCCAAATATCATTAGCATTTGGAGATACTTTTTGGAACAACTTTTTATCTTGCTTATAAACATTAGGATTTAGTCCAATCGCTCTTAAAGCATTAGCAAAAGATTCAGCGAATTCTTTTTTCGTAACTCCTAATCCCATTGAATAATCTTGTCTTATTACCCATCCATCTCCGAGTAAAACCCCAAGAATATAAGCAAGATTGTTACTTGGTTTTAAATCAATCTTCAACTTTGGTTGACTTAATTCAGGTTTCTTCCTATAAACTATCTTATAGGCTTCTTTATAATTTCTTCTTGGAATCTTATACTTCTCCAGAAGATACTCAACACCTCCTTGTGAGCATCCTTTTTCTTTAGCAATATCAGCCATTGATTTTTTTTGATTCAGGTAAAGCTCTTCAAGTTCTTCTTTAGTGAACATCCTGCCTTTTGCTTCTGATATTTTCTTTCCTGTTTGTTCTCGAAATTCAGGATCATTCCACATTCTCTTGCTGGCTTCACTTATCTTTTCACGAACCTCTGGTCTTTTCGCAGGATTTGCGTCACTTTTTAGAACTTCAATTGCTTTAGCTAAACCTACTCTCCAATCGCCTGCCATCTCTATTTTTTCCCTAACGACATTAAAGCATTCAAGAAGTCTTTCTCAAATGCTTGACTTGGGTTCTTAAGATAGTCTTCTGAAGTAACAGCTTCTTTGAATGTTTTTGTTCTCCCAAAAACAGGTTCTGCTACTAAAGAACGTCTGTAATTTTGGGCCGCAATTTCCCAGCCAGAAATCGTTGTTGGAACAAGACCCGTGCTTGAAACAAACTCTTGAAACTTTTTAATTTCATCTCCAGTGATACCATATTGGCTCAAGACAGCCTCGAGTTGTTTCGCATAGGACTTTTTGCTTTCCGCTTCTTTTTCAGACTTAAGAGTTTCCAATTCTTTATGAAGTTTTGAAATCTCTTCCTTTGTGTATTTCTCGTAAGCTGGGTCTTGTATTTCCAGTCCAGCAACTTTCTTGGCTATCTTTTTTAAAGGTTCTCTTAACTCTGGATCAGCATAGGCTTTTTTAATTACCTCATCATATTCAGCCTTTGCCTTGCTGACTTCCTCATACTCCTTTTTTAACCTTTCATACTCTTTTTGTAATTCTTCAAAATCCCATTCCATAAATTACCTCGCTTTCTTTTTGGAAGGATGTTTTTTGGTCAAAACACCTGTGACCTTCTTATTGAACCCAATAATAGGGTCTCGGTCAAGGTCAACCAAAAACTTTTTATCCCTCTCCAGATCAACATTAACCTGTTCCCGTGCCTTGCCTGTTTTCAACATCTTTACTCACCTCCTTTCATTAATATTGTTCCGGGGGTTTAATAAGGTTCTTTAACTCTTCAATATCCTCAAGAGTAACCTCATCTTTCCCCAATGCATTAATAGCATTTACAACTGCGGGAACTCCATACTGAACAACAAGACCTACAATTATCGTAATAAGTTGTAAGGTATCTGCATTCATATTATTTCACCTCCAGTTTTTCAGGCAGAGTGTTCGGAACAATTCGATTAACATATCCAGCAAACTCTGACCATTTAAGCATTACAGTCGCTAAAGCATTAATAACAGCTTGTTTTGCAGTTTCGGTCTTATTTTTCTCATAGAAAATAAAAGCTTCTACTGCGGTTTGGTAACTTACATAATAAACGTTTGCATATTTATTAATTTCTGCTCTCTGCTCTGCTGTTATTTTTCCTTGTGCCTGCAAGGAAGCAATTGATTTCATCGCAGTATCATAAGAAACACCAGCAACAAATAGAGATTTGTAAGTATTCTGTGTAAAAGTCGCACAGGACAATAACCCAATTAATAGAATAACCCCAACTATCCCAGTTAAGACTTTTCTTTTCATAAATCCCCCTTATACTTTTGGCTTATGTAGTTTGTGAAAAACCGCAATAGCAATCAAAAGAATAACATTAACAACCGTATCAAGAGTATCCATCGAAATATCTTTAATCCCTAACCAAGGTAATACTATATTATAGATTGCCATTACAATAAGACTAATATATGTTCTATAACCTGTTAACATCTTACCCTACCTCCTTTTAACCTTCGAAATGGTTACGATCCCATAAAATTTGTGGCTTTCCACCTTTCTTTTCCCAGTATTCATGCCAGTAATCCCAACCTTTTTTGGGATCTACCAACTTTCCATCTTCAACGAAATAAATATCTGCGGCTCTTCCGAATTGATGGGCACTTTTTATCTTTATCCCATCACATTTGCTTAACCCTTTATCAAATAATCTTTTTTGCTCCTCATCAGAACGCTTAACATAATCAATAATTGGATGTTCCCCTTCAAGTATCATCGCAGCTATTAAATTAACAAGATTGCGAGTAAATTCCACTCTATCCATATCTTACTCTCTTCTGCTTCTTCTTGAAGTTCTTTTCTTTTTCCTTTTTGTCCTTCCTGCATAGTGCCTTAATTTCTCTTCAGACATAGATTCAGCCATCCTTGTAGCTTCAGGAGAATATGATCTCGGAGTATAACCACGCTTTATAGACAAAGCTATTCCTGCTAATTTTCTTTGTCTCTCTGATCTTGCGGGAATGGTTATCACCTCCTTATTGCATTTTCAATATGTTCAAGCCTTTTATTAATTATTCTAAAATTCGCTCTCGTTTCCTCAACGAAAAGCTTGAATGCTTCCTCGGAGGCTTTTTTATTCCCCTTAATTCCATTTAAAAGAAGGTTACCTAAAACAATCCCCGCCACAGCTACTGCAACACCGCCAACGAAACTGTAGTCCATTGCAAGCCTCCAGAATTAAGTTCTATTAACTGCTTCCGCGGTAAGAGAAGCAGTAGTAGCATCTGCTGCTGAAATAGTTGGAGCTGCTGCTGTCGTTGCGTTCTGGGTATATGACGCTGCTGTATTTTCAGTATGAGTATGAGCACTCATATCTGTTTTAAGTTCATTTACAAGAGTAACCATCGCATTATATTTTGTGATTAAATTATCCAAATCAATCCTCAATGTATTATATTGCACTCTTAGTGTTTCAAGTAAGTTTGAAGGGCAATCCCCCTTAACATCTATCATTTTCTCACCTCCTTAAACTGTTCTACCTGCTGGTATTTCTGGAGTTGCTCCAGCCGTAGGTGGTGGTGCTGGTGCTCCTACTACTGGTGAAACTTCTGGAGTTGGTGCTGGTGATGGAGTCGCCATAGCTCCCGGTCTTCCAATAGAAGAAAGAAGAGCCATAATATTTCCTTCTGCTTCTTTCATCTTTTCTGTTGGAACTACTTTCTTCAATGTGCTTATGGCTCTAATTACCCCATCTCCTTTTTCAGAAGTTCCATAAAGAGAAACCGCTTGAGTAAGCAACATCAAAGCACCTGTAACCATAGTATCGGCAAGAGCTTCTATCCCCCCAAGCTCAGCAGGTCTACCCATTTCAGCCATTGGTGGTTTCGTCTCTTGTCCCCCGATTCCACCCACAGGTGGAGGAGGCAAATTAACCCCTAACTGGTCTAAAATACTTCTTTCTGGCATATCAGCCTCCTTTTTAGACAATGGTTGACCAAGTTGAACCATTGCTTAAAAGCATTTTCTTACCATATTGTGCAGTAATATTTACAGACGAAGCTCCATCAATTGTATCTCCTGAAGCAGCAGTTACAACAGTATAACCAGTTGCAGAATCAACTTTTTGGATATAAACTACTTTTCCTTTAACCTGAGAAGCTTTTGGTAAGGTCACTGTCTTATTTGACGTTCCACCTACAGTATGTAAGATACAATTATCATCAAGTGTCATTGTATAATCTCCGCTTACTGACCTTGGAGAAAAAACTGCAAATCTTCCAAACATTATTTTTTACCTCCTTTTTTTAATTTTCCCTTTATAAGGGATCTATTAGACCGAAGGGTAGAGAAATTAGCTAACTAATCCCATTAGTTAAATTCTTTTAGCTCTTCGTCTGGCCCTTCGGCCTACTCTCTTCTTTCTTGCCATTTAATACTCCTTTCTTTGAAATTAGTTAGCGTTTCTCTACCCTTCCTGGTCTATAATACCTGTAATATATTCTAAACCTTTTAGGTCTCTTCCTTGCCCTTCTGGGTCTCCTTCTCATAACCCAACTCCATAGCCTTAACTTTCAGAAACTGCTTTATCTTATCTTTTTCAGGTAAAGGTAAAATATCTACAATAACCTCCGCTGGAATGAAATCCGCTTTTGCCAATTCTAATAACATATCTTGATAGAAAGTTGCAACTATTGGAGATGAAGTATGAGCAAAAACATCAACCCTGAAAGGAACTCCAGAAATCGTAGCATACTTTTCAAGTATTTTTGTCTTAATATTAGCAAACATTGTCATCATTGTTTCAATAAAACATTCAGCCCTTAAAGCCTTCTTCTTTAAAGGTGCAGAAGCAAATTGAGCAAGTATTGAAGCATAAGAACCAGACCGAACATTAGGTAGTGGTTTACCCCCTAATATTCCCATTATACCACTTAATTCCTTAAAAGATGTCTCCCAATATTGAAGTGAATTATAAAGAATTTCAGGGGTTAGTTTAGGAAGATAAAAGTCAATTTTCGATGTAGGATCAATAATTTCAATAACTTCACGAGGTGTATCTAATTTTTTTCTGATTTCCTGTGCCTCAATAGAACCTGTCAATCCACTTACAATCATTGGAGGTTCTGAAAGCATTTTTTCATTATGTTCAATTTTGTCAATTTGTCCCTTAAGCTTATCCTGTATCGGATAAAGAAAGTGAATTTCTGAAAGTCCAAAAAAGTATCCTTCAATTGGGTTAGGAACGCAGTGGATAATAGGATGGACTTTTGGTATGAATGGGTTTTTAGATTTTATTATCTTATTACCAATGAATTGAACCATTAAATAATCATTAATTGAATCGTCCCACAACCACATTTCATAAAGTTCAACATATTTTCCTACTTGCTTGGGAGTTGGGGGCATATCTCTTTCAAGTGCCCACATATCTTCTTGAGTCGGAACTTGTCCCTTTGTTTGGGAATAAACAAGGGCAACGAACCTTGATTCGGGTCTAACTGGAGCAGATACTTCCTTCATCTCTATCAGTAAATCTTCTCCATATCTCTTAATCGCTATATGCTTTGGAATCCTCGTAACATGAAGGATAATTTGGTTTTTATCTAAATCTAAATAATCTTCATAAAGAACACAAATATCATAGGGAGAAACTTTTTTAATTCTTATTTCATTATCTGAATTGATAAAGAATTTACAAAAGTATGCACCATAAACTAATCCCCAGAAGAAAATATCATAGAGCTGAATATCAAGGGCTTCATTAATAAAATCTTCATAAATTTCAGTTTTTAGTTTGCCAAACTTTTCAATCATATCCTTTGTAATTTTTTCTTTATCTAACTGAATGACTGTATCAAAGATAATATTATCGGGAAAGTAAATTAAAGAAACAATGTCTTCGAGGTGTTTAAAGAGTGGGTTTTTGAGATTATTTCTTAAAACCTTCTCCCCATAGGTATCATAAATTTTACGTCTTTCTTCAAGACCAGAAAGACAGTCATCTTTAATTTGTTTTAATTCTTGGTCTGAATACGAAATTTGTTTTATTTCTTCTTTTTGTTTCTTAGGCATTTTAATCTTTTATTCCAATTTTTTAAACAATTCTTTATTTTGATTTAGAAATTCTGATGTATACTTACACATTTTATCTTCATTAAATAAATGTGGATTAGTCATTTGATCAAGTTGGGCTTTCTTTTTAGCAAAATATTCTTTTCCATTTTTATCAAAAAATCGAATACTATTTATATTATTTTTCTCAGTAATATGAAAAGCTTTTATATTATCTTCTTCATCATAATATACTTCAATAATTTGCTCAGAAGAAGAATGATAAGTATATTGACCATACCAAGTTTGTGCCGAACCACCATTATTATAAGCATTTAAAATAAAAGCATAACTAGTTCCAAGTCCTGGTTGGTTTGCAAAAGGAAATAAACTATTTCCAAGAAGCGATGTTTTTTGTTGAGGCCAATGAGAATATTCTACAAGGTTAATACTTGCGTAACTTGAAGGATCAACATTCACTGACCAACTTCCTGTTGAAAATTTTAACCAACCTACCTGTAATTTACCATTGGAGTCAGCAACTGCACACACATTTGCTTGAGGAGTTTGTGAAGCATGAAAATTATCTATAGTATCAGAATTGACAGCTTGAGGCACTGAACCTGTTACATTAATTGTAACATCAATTTCGTTATCAACCCCATCATCTGCAATCGTTAAGCCAATATTAGAACCTTCAATAAAATTAAGTCTTCGTCTTTGCCCAATATTAGATCCAGTATTTTTTCTAACAATAAGGCCTGCATAAGAATTAACCCATCCTGTTCCATCCCAAATTTTGAAATCGTTTGGACTTACAGAAGTATCAAGCCAGAAACAATATTTTGTTGTATCTGTAGGAGCACTTGTTCCGACCCAAGTTCTCTCTAAAACATAATTAAAGTTATCATCCAATGCCGAAGCAGGAATAATGTAATTCCCTTGGGCATCCTTTTGATATTGAGTTAAATTTAATGTTGCAAATATATAAGGTAATCCCATAGCTACACCTTCCTTATGTTACCTTTTTCGTCGATGGCCGTCAATGGCCCAACTTTTTTAAGTAAATCTTTCGTCGATTGACTTATCTCTTTATAATCCCGAATCATATTCATTGTTTTCTCAATGTTTGCAAACTCTTCAAAATTTCTAATCTCAAAACTTTTAACTCCATGAAGGCCACTTTCTCTTAATCTTTCTTCCAGTTCCTTTTTTTGCCTTCTTGACTCTTTGATAATATCGTCGTAGTGTTTTTTTACACTACTAACTCTTTCCCCAACTTCATCAATAAATTTCTGATTGATTTGTTTCTTTTTATAATCCTTAATAATTGCTACCATTTTAACCCACCTTTAAAATTTTTTCATTAAGAATTGACCATCCATAAAATCCAGCCCGAATAACTGGAGCAAATAAATGACCAACAAAACTAAGTATACCAAAAATGTAAGAGGAAGGTGAAGGAGCTGTTTCAAGCAAACCCCACGAGCAGTAGTAAGCAGCACGCTCTTCGGAAGTTGTAGCACCATAGAACCAATATCCTGCGAAAGGTAAGTAGTTCATTTTTTACCAAACAACCTTTTATACCAAGGTTTAGCCTGTTGAGCTTTGTATTCGTCTATTGCCTGCTTTTTAATATTTGCAACGAAATCTTCCATCCGTTTAATCATCAACGTTAATTCTTCTGTTCTAATCTTTTTTGCTTCGTTAAGTAAATATTGGTCAAGTTCAAAGCCGTTCTGAGGAGTAAATTCACCTCTTTCGATAGCAGAGTAAGTTGCAATCATTGCTTGTTCGATTTGATGTTGAGCAAATCCTTGTTTCTGTAGCCATCTAATCTGACCTTCTACGCTCGGCGAATCATCGTCTTTAAATCTCTCGTGGATAGCTTTAAAGTCCATAGTTTTCTCCTTATACCCAACTTAACTCATTTCTCGTTGTTGTGCCACTGGAACTTGTAACTGAGCCAGTAGCAATTGTGCTTCCACCTCCAAGGCTAAGAAGGGTGACTGCACCAGTTGATTCGTTTACAGTCATTTTGTTGTTAATCATTTCGTAAGCTCGTTGCATTAGAGTTTCGAAACTTAATCCAAGCGAACCTGTTGCGTCCCAAATAGCGTCAATGCCACTTGAGGACAATGAATAGCCAGTCTTATCTCCTACCTGTAATGCGTTAGCGTCTACTCGATTAGCGACTGTAAACGAAAGTTGGTCTGTTTTAGCTTTGATGGCAGCAATATTACCTCCTGATTCTGGAGCTCTAGAACTTATAGCCACATCAATATAACCTGCTTTCGTATCAGTCCAAACTGTGTTGCTAAGTGCTGTTGAAGCAGAAGCACGAGAGGAAATAGTGGCATCCAGATTATCTAACTTGGCAGCACGAGCAGAAGTGTAATCAGTAGCAGAAGCTCTTGAAGAAACTGCTACGTCTAATTGTGCACCAAGGTCTCTTGCAGTCTGGGAAGTTCCAGCAACATGAGTTACGTTGGCATCCACTTTGTTAGTCACTGTAAAAGTTAGCTGGTCTGTTTTAGCTTTTACATCAGAAACTCTGGCGTCAAGATTAGTATTAATAGTTGGATACGAATCTCCACTTTGAGGATAATTTGTGTAGACCTGAACAGTTACTGATACTGCTGCTGAATTTACAAATGTAAAAGCAACATGATTGTAATTTGTCTCTGCTTGTGTTGGAGCATAAGTCCAGAAACCATTGCCCTTGTGAGTTACTGTTCCAGAACCCGAAGCTTGAGTGCCGTTGTCTCCAGTAACATAAACTGTAGTCGTTCCAGTCGTTACATCAGAACCATCTGTCTTCGATATAAGGTGTGCTCCAATAACTTGTCCAGCAACATTCTTTTTCATAATTGACTTCCTTGTATTAAAACATTGGTGTTATGAGACCAAAATGGTTTAAAAGCTGAGGGTGCTTCTACTGACATAAACCAAAATTTTCTTATTGTGTCATAAATTATACCAGCGAAAGGTTCTTCGTAAAGCCATAGAATTTCTTGAGGAGATAAAGCTCGGTTGTAAATACGGACATGGTCAATTATTCCATTAAATACTGTTGCGTAATTATCTCCTCTTGCACCAATTTTAAGTGTAACTGTAGAAGAAAGAGGAGTTAATGAAGCAGTGGTATTTATTCCATCTTGTTTACCATTAACATAAATTATTAAAGTGGTTGTATTTGAATTGAATGTTCCTGCAATTTGATACCAAGTATTTGCATTTATAACAGTCCCGCCCGTAACTGAGTCCCAAGCAGTATTACTTACATGACCTGCAACAGCATAATTGGCATTTGATACTCTTATAAGATACCCTCCATAACCACTAGCCCAATTATATTTTTCAACCAAACTATGTTGAGTATTAATAGCAGCTCTTTTACATACCGCCAGTAATGTCCATTTTTCAACTAGGTCTATTTCTGCATGATGAGGAACTTTAACATAATCGTCAATTCCATCTAATCCGACACCTATTCCAGTTTTTCCATGTGTCCAATAAGCTCCATTAGTTAAAATTCCATAATTCCCAACACTACCAATATCATAAACTGTTAAACCACTCCCTTCATTAAATAACCAAAGCCCAACCAATCCTTCCGATAAAGAATGGTTAGAGTCAACTCTTGGTCTCCACTCATATTTGGGCTTAAATTGCCTATAATAACTATACGACTTGAGCATAATGTCTACTGTATTTTAAAGTGTTGCCAGTTGCGGCAAGAGCTGCTCCACTCTTATTTTGAACTACCAACTTAAACTTAAGTGGTGGAATTGGTATATCAGCAATTATAATTCTACTTGCTTGTGCTACGCCTGCTTCTAAAGGAAAAATAGCGTCAGGAGGTTTGTCTCCACTACTACCGTTAGGAGTCTTTTCATAATTTGTTCCATCCAAACATAGCACTAACCAACATGCTACATAAGGAGAACCAGCACCAGGAGCGAAACTTGCCAGATATAGTTCCAAACTCATCCAGGGATACAAACCAGTAGTATTGTCTATTTCTGCACTAAGGGAAGAAAAAGTATTATTTGCCAGAGAATTTAACTCTGTGCTTAATGCTGTTACAAGAGTTTCACCTGCTACCCACTTTAGATTTGCCATACTATACCCTCCTTGCCCTTGCTACATCATCCCACGTTACTACTGTGCCAGCACCGAATAATTCCTCTGCCCTGCTACCATTTCTCTTAAGTAAGGCTAATAAATTATTCCTCGTTGTAGTCCCAGAAGCAAAAGCCTTTTGAAATGCTAAACGAGTATTCTCACCCTTAACATTAACCTGCTCCATTGACAGAATAAGTTGCATTCTTTGCTTCTCGGCAGTTGTCAATGCATCCCACTCAGTTGGTACAATGGCTTCAAAAATTTCGTAAGTCGGAACAATGTCTCTATCAATCCAAATATCTGACCTTACTTCATTGATAAGTTCTGCAAGTTTCCAATCCTGACCGTTATCCCAATATGTCCTATAACCATAGCCTTTAGGGTCAGTCAAAAATTCATTCTTCAAAACAACATAATCCATAAATGCCTCCTACTTACTGAGTTTCAAACCTCCTGGGGGAGCAACCGCCGACGGTCGTTCGAAAGCGAAAGGGACTTCATCACTACACCAAGGAATCCCGTTAGCGTCTTCTTTACAAGCTTTTACAGTCAAACTATGGCTTCCCGAAGAAACAAACCCCACATCAAATTTTAACTGCTTAGAACCATCTGGATTACTAAACGCAGAACTGCTGTATGTTTTTCCATCAAGAACTATAATAAAGTAATCAGGTTGAGTCTGTGTCGATGGATAAGGGTCACAGACAAGGAAAGGTGAGGCAAACGCTACACTTGGAAATAACACTAACACAAGCAATAATATCTTTTTCATTGGTATTCTCCTTGTCCTGTTTCAATACTAACAATCCTATCCGCCATCCACTTGGGCATTGGTTTCTTGACGTAAGGCTCTGGGATGACGATTGCGTCTTTTTGCTTTACTAACTCCGCTTTCTTTTCTTCGTCCTCTTCAAGGGCAATCCTTTGTTCGAGGTCTGTGATTTGTGCGAAGACTCGTTGTCTTTCTTCCTCTCGTGCAAGTCTCTGAGCTTCTTGGTCTTCGTCCCAATCTCGTCTCTCAATGTCTTCTACAAACATAAACTTCTTGCCTGTAAGTTTTTCGACCTCCGCAACCAATCCAGCGAGGTCAACATTAATTCGCTTACCTAAGTATTCGTTCTCAGCTCGGTAAGCCCAGGGGAATGGACGGTCTTCGACGGGGAGAGTGTCAAGAAAATCCGTTGGGTGGGGAGAGAGTTGGGTTTTGTTGCCTGCTTCGTCCATAACAAAGAGTTCTGCAGAATTAGAAACATCCTTGCTAAACAGACTTACCTGACCATCTACACCGCCAACTGGTTCTGTGCCGTTGGCAATAGATAAAACTTTTGATCCAACTGTGGATGAGCCACCTGGAGTAGTCGTCCCGATGCCGACGTTGCCGCCGCTTCTTGTCTGAAGATTCAATGTAGAAGCGTCAATTCTAGCCGGTTTATACCCAGCATTATAGAAAACTAAGTCAGAATAACTGGCATCGTTTGTCCCAGGTTCGAGAAATACTCCTTGTGTACCATAATGTGAACGGATTGCATCATCTGCTCTTATATCCCCACTCACATGTAATTTCGCTCCTGGGCTCGTCATCCCGATGCCGACGTTGCCACCCTTGACTATTAATGGCCAAGGCAACGCCCCAATCAACATGTGGTCATTTATCATTCCCATTTTTCGTCACCTCACTATACTTATCTTTCATCTGACTCACAAACTCCTCAAAGTTATGTTGGGCAATGAAGAGTCGGAGTTGGCAATTTTCGAGTTGGAGAGATAAGTTGTTGTAACGCAACCTTTCCTCCTCAGTAAGCTTGTTAAATAGCTCCTGCTCCATCCCTACCTCGCAATCATATAAGTTACCTTAAGAACCCCATCCGAAGTCCCAGTCCTAATTGCCTTAAATTGACTTAAATTTTTATAACCTTCAATAGTCAAATTCTGACCAGCCTCCAATAAATGTCCCTCCGTCGAAGTCGGATTCGTTCCATCTATCCTCCACCTGATCTGAGCCCCCTCAAGCGTCATAAATGCCTTCACCTCATAAGCCGCATAAGCATTAAACTTACTTGCCGTCAAACCAACCGCTGTGCTACTCACTGTAACACTCTCATAATCAAAAGCCAAAAAAGCCCTAACCACTACCTGCATAAAACACCTCCATCCGTTTTTTCCCATAATAAACATAAACTAAAAAACCTGTCAAGACCCCCAAATTCAAAACCCACCTTAAAACGCAAAATTTGCGTTCTAAGACCATTAATCCTAAAACCCCATAAAAAACGCTTCCCCAACCATAAAAACACGCCACAACGCAAAATTTAAAACTACAGAGGCATTTCTATACTACACCACAACCTCCAAAACCTAAAATTTTTCCCCTTGGGGGGGAAGGGAAGTAAGCGTCGCTTCACCTCGGCCTCAAAAGACCAATGAAGTATCCCCCCGATCTACAAATTAGCATAAAACATAAAATACCAAATAAAATCAATAAGTTTAATAAAGTTAACATAATATAATATTATCAGACGTAGTTTTAATCATTGAGTCCTTATACATAGGATCTTATTCAAATACTATAGTAGTTATAGGTACCTTAGTATTTGATAGGTACCAAGGATCTAATATGATCCTTAGTAGATATAAGATCCTTAGTAGTTAATAGGTACCTTAGTAGATATAGGTACCGAGTATCTGTAATAGTTTAGGTACTTTAGAATAGAAGGAACGTAGTAACATAGAAGGAACGTATAGGAACTTTAGTAGTTATTGGTACTTTAGTAGATATAGGTACTTGGTAGATATAGGTACTTGGGTAGTTATAGGTACGTGGTTTTGGTGTTCAATTTTGTGGGTTGAGTTCAATTTTGTGAGTTGCAGAAAGTTTAATGGGATCGGGAAGTTAGGAGTGTTTTTATTTTTTGTGAGTTCAAAAATGAACAAATTTTGGAGTGTGGCATTTTCCAACATAGGGTTAAGTATTGGAATTTATTTAAGAATTTTTTGGGCATGAATTTGCACAGAACTTGCATATAAAAAAGTAAAAGTTCAAAGAAAGGAGGAAAAAAATTATGCAAGTAAACAATGGAAGGGTAGCACAAGAAACTTATCAAACAGGTGATCCAATTATCAAAAAAAGAGTAAAGGAGTTAAGGTCTAAAGGATATAAAGTCATTACAAGTTCAATGGGGATGCAAGTAACACCATTAGGATTAATCAAAATGACTTTAATAACAATTTTACCAGGTGAAAATTCTGATACTTTGGACATTGGAAGAATAGATTATCCAATTTAACTTTCTAAAAGATGTATGGAAGGGCTTAACAATTGAAGAAGCAAGACAATTAGGATGGACAGAAAGAGAAGATTGTTTGCAGGTAAGATTATGGGAATTGGGTTATAAAATTATTGAGTTAGAAAGGAGAAATAAAAATGATTCATAGATTAAAAGAAAAATGCGATATTTGTAACAAAAAATTGTTAATTAGTATTCACGATGGAATAGGACCAACTTTGTATATTAGTAATGAAAAACGGTATTGCTCAAGATGTTTTAAAAAAGAATTAGCCAAAAGGTCAATAAACGAAAAAGTCAAGTAAAAATTCAAAAAAGGAGGAAAAAACATGGGGAAGCTCTATTACTGCGATGTATGTGGTAGATTTACTTGGGCCCTTTATGACCTTGTTCTTGAAAATGGGAATGTCATAGGAGTTTGTAGGGAATGCTATTATTCCATGCCTATTGACAAGCTTGAACTTGAAAATAATTAAATTTAATCCCCAGTCTTTGGTTCAGGTTTGACCGTAAGACCGAATGTCAGTTATTGGAACTGACCGCTGGGCGGGTCGGGAGCGTTCTGGCTCACCTGAACCTTAACGTTACGGGTGGAAATCCCGAGACGGGACTGGGGATCCTATCAAAGACCACCTAAAATTGTCACAGACCTGATTTTTATAGCAAAAAAACCTAATAATTTCAATAGCAAAAATGGGTCATTTTTGAACGTCAGGGGTATAGATACGCATTTTTTCGAGGTTTACTACTTTTTCAATATGCCTTAAAGGTATATTTTCCCTTTTAATCCAACTACTTACAGTTCCAACAGGTAACATCAAATAAATTGAAACTTTTTGTAGTCCAAGAGTTTTTAAAACGTGCCACGCTTTATTTTTTAATTCTTTCAATTCAAGAATCTTTTTTTCTCTTTCTTCCTTTAATTTCTGAAATCTAATATCTTGGCACACATGTTTTCCAAAACCCCAAGGTTTTCCACATCGAGCACAATAAATTTCAGTTTGGCCAATTTTAATTTTATAGCGTTTCTCAATTTTATACTTTTCTTTATCAATAGATTTAGAACATCTATTAACCCAACTTTCTTCCATAATTTCCTCCTTACAGCAATTTTAAAAAATCATTCAACCTTAACACAACTAAAGGTTCTTCTCTATCCGATCCTACAATAACCCCATCGTTACCGATGAGCCACTTACGGATTTCTTTAAATCCGTGGCCACGTTTTTTACATTCAAACCTACGGCCCCCAATGGAAATATCCCAATGTTCCCCTTCATTAGCTCTACTCATCCTGTTTCGGTATGCTTTTAATCCAAAAGATTCCGCTAAATGAACCAATTCTCTTTCAAACCTATCACCTTTTGCCTTGAATTTGTTAGCCATTCATTTCTCTCCATGCCTTTTAGAATTCCTAAAACTTTGTTGGCCATTTCAAATTTATCTCATCTCTCTCCGCAGAACCCCTTGGAATTCCTAAAATACAGAATATGCAATAATCTCCTTTACCATTTTCTTCTGTTTCACCTTCATAATAAGCTTTTTTAAATTTCTCTCCACATTGTTTACACACATTTTCTACTATCCCCATTATTTTTAAATTTTTTTTTCTATCTTTACACATTTTTTCATCTCCTTATGAACTACTTTCCTTTCAAATTTATCTCATTTAGCTCTGAATTTATTCATCTTTTTTTCCTTTCTTTTTGCTCTGGTAAATATGCCAGTTTTTATGTTCTTTTGCCTGCTCCAACTTTACGTATATTTCATGTTCAATATTTACACTTCTGCCACACATAAGGCAATGTGGCCCTAACCCATCAAATCTATCTATTACTATTCCTCCGCACCAAATACACTTCATTTTTACTCCATCTTTTCTTTTTAATCTTAATTGGCTGACAATACCTCAAATGTTCTTCATAGGCTTTTTTATCCCTTTCTTCTTCATCTATATTTAAAAATATGGCACTGCAAATATTACAAACTATCATTCAATAAACTTAATTGCTTATTCTTTTTCAATTTGGTATTTTATTGCTTTCAAAATCTCTATTGCTACTTGCGGAACTATTGCATTACCAAGTGCTTTTAATCTTTCTCGCCTATGTTTTGCTGGGCTAATGGTAATTCCGTCCATCCTTCTGGAAAGCCCATCATCCACTCCACAAAGGCAGGTTGCAAACGCAACTTCTTTCCAGTCTCTTCCCCAATCTTGGCTATTTGGTCTCGCATCTTCAGCTTCGGTGCTTTTGCATTCCAGTATTTGTCGTCTGTTTTTTCTCCTCCCACTCCTTCGCTTGCTGATGGAGTTTTGAGTAATTTGGGTAAATCCATTGTTTCTCTTCCTGTTGCCCCCTTCCAATCTCTTGCTTGTGGGGTCGGAAGTATTATTGACTTCCAAAATTCTGTCTTTCTTAAATCGGTCACTCTCCCAAATTGTATTTGTTCTGCAAGGTTGCCTAGAGGAACTGATTTGTGTCCTGTTTTTATTCTGTTCATCTGTCTCTTTAAAAAACTCTCTTTGCTTTTTCGTTCTATTATCACCGCTGATGGAGTGAGCAATAATCCAGACCCTATCTCTTCTGTGCGGGGCGTTGACGGATACAGCTGGAATAATAAACGTTTGGACTTCGTAACCTTCGGCTTCCAAATCAGAATACGCTTGCTCGAATACCAATCCGCCTTCAATAGTAAGTATTCCACAAACATTTTCAGCGATGATCCATTGCGGTTTGATAAGTTGAATAGCTCTAAACATTTCTGGCCAGAGGAAACGATTATCCTGCGTGCCTCGTTTTTTCCCAGCGTGAGAGAAGGGCTGGCAGGGGAAGCCACCTGTAAGAATTGTAACATATTTGGAAGTCTGTCGTGCTTTATACTCCCACCTTTGATATCCCTTACTTGTGGAGTTGGCAATAAACTCCCGAATGTCGCCCCAGTATTCTCCTTCTGGCCAGTGCTTTTTAAGAACTGCTTGGCAAAATGGTTCGATTTCTGAAAAAACATGATAGACATTTCTTTTCCCCCATACATAATCTACTGCTAATGAAAAACCACCTATTCCAGCGAATAGATCATAATGAATTATCTTTTTGTTTCCCATATAAAGTGTTCTTTATAAGCTTTTTAACTCTATTTAATTCATACTGAAAAATATAGCACCACAAACGTTACAGATTATCAAGTTTTTTCTCTATACCAGTTATCACTTATTTTTATAAATTTTGCACCTTGAATTAGCTTAAAATCAATTTGCAGTCCATCAGGTCTAAGATCACTCGCCCAATTCTTACCACTGATAATTTTTAAGATTCCTCCTTTGCTTATTGACAAATATAATCTTGCTTTTTCTAAACTTCTCTGACCCCCAAGTCCCCAATCAACACCAGGATTTTTTTGAATCGCAATAATACAAATACCCTTATTTAGTTTATCATAAATTTTTCTAATAAATAATCCAATTTTATAGAATTCTTCGTAAATTTCTAAAAAGTCAATAATGTTAATATCATCGGGATAAACAACATCATGAAAGTCTGACACTCGTTCTCTAAAATCTATTGCTTTCCACTTTTCTAATGGGACCTCAAATTTTTTTAATCTTTTTTTAAGTTCAGATGGGGACATTTCGGATGAAAAATAATGGATTGTTTTATCAAGATTCAAAAGGCAGGTGTTTAAAAGAAAACTTGTTTTTCCTGCATCTTTTTCACCTGCTACAACACAAATACTTTTAGAAGGAATTTCGACTATTTTTTCTATCTCAAAAGGAAACTTTATATCAACCGATTTTTCATCAGAATTTAACCAATCAATCTTATCTGAGTCTACAGAAACACATTTATAAAAACCCGATTTATCCTCTATTTTTTCTATAACCCCTTGATCACAAAGGCGTTTTAAAGCAATCCATACACTTTTCTTTTCCTGTCTTGTAGACACTTGTAGGCACGTGTAGACATCATGTAGACAGAATGTAGACACCTTGTAGACACTCAACCACTGTCTGATTTCTTCCGCTAAATTTCTTTCTTTACGCTCAAATCTCTTAAAAGCAGACTGGAAAATTGTTTCTATTTCTTTTTGCCCTAAAGGAGGAGATGTATTTTTCCCAATAATTTCAACTGCTTTCAATGCAATATCTTTATAACATCCCCCTCGCAACATCGAATAAGCAACATGAAAAAGATCCTCATTCCTTGACCCTTCCTGAAAAGCATTGTAGACAGTTGTAGACCTTGTAGACACTTGTAGACCGCTTAAAACGTGTTCTTTAATAAAATCGCTAACTTGCTCTTTCTCTTGCAGGTTGGTTTCTGATACGTTAGTATTATTTGCTACTAAGGTAGTTATATCTACTAAAGTAGATATATTATTACTAGTATTATTAATATTATTATTAATATTATTAATATTATTATTAATATATTTAGTATTAGTTCCTATTTTTTTTTCTTTTTCTTTTTCTTTGGTTCTTTCTTTTTCTTTTTCTTTTTTAAACCAGCCTTGCTTTAAAAAACAAGTTAACTCTTCAGGTATTGCAGGAGGTTCAGTTTCAAAAATACTCAAACCATCCAACCATTGCCATTTACCTCTTTTGCTAACGGATGGTGCAACAGTGATAAGACCGCCATTTGTTTTTATATCTATTCCATTGAGAAGGTTAGGCTTGCTTGAAAAACCATCCATATAAGTAAAAAAGAAGTGCATACCTCCGCGAGGGGTTTTCTGACAGGGGACTAAAAGACTTTCGGGTATGAGTTCTTGAATCTTCTGGGTTGCTTCTTGAGTATCTGTATCTATAACAAGCAGATTCGATATTTTACCTGTAATAACTGCAATGTTTGCTGAGGGATACTTTTCCCACCATTGTTCAATCTGTTCTTTAGTTTGTTTTTCTTTTTGCCACTTTTCCCATGAAACTAATGGTTTTTTATTCTTATTTACAGGAATGATATTATAGCCTTTTTCAAAATACTTTAAAGCTTCATTAAGTAAGTCCATTTTTCAAGTCCTGTTCAATTAAATTAATGCAATCCAGAAGAGAAGATAAGTTTCTATCAAACCTAATTCTTTTTTCGATATTTTTGCGATACCAGGATAATGAGTCTTTTAAAATTTCTTTTCGAGATGGTTGATTCTGGTAGTGTATTCTAAAAAGAAGGGATCGCCATACTTTATTGGCAAGGTGGTTTATTTCATAACCTCTTTTTGCACACAATTTGCCAATGTCTTTTTCTTTCATTTTACCAAGTTCAGAAAAAGTAATTGTTTTTATACCCTCAATTCCACCTCTACAAATAGAAAGGTCTTGTCTTGCCTTATTAGAGCAATTTTGGCAACAAAAGATAGGGTTTTCTACCGTTGATTTACCCGATGGATAGTCTTTAGTGTAAAATTTTAATTGAGTCGCTTCTTGGCCGCAATACAGACATTTGGGATTGGTCATGATTATTCCCCCGAAAACAAAAAACCCTAAGAGGGATGAACCAAACAGGAAGGCCTAAAGGGAGTTCTCAAAGGGTTCTTGTTTTCGGATAATGAAAGACTTTAAACTTTCTTCCAATTCTTTTAATAATTCCAAGTCGTTAGGTCTAAAATATATCCAGGGTATACCAGTAAATTTTGAGATTTTTTTGGCAAGATTCCTGCTCGGGACTCTTTTAAACCGTAGGATTCCGTTTAGGTAACTTCTCGGAATTCCTAATTTTTTAGCCAATTCCCCCTGTGTCATGATTATATTATATCAAGTTTTTTTTATTTGTCAATAGGGGAATTGAAATTTGTATAAAAAAATCTTGACAAACATGTTTTTTTATGATATAGTGTAGCCATGAAAAATTGCAGAAATTGTTATTCATGCGACTTTGATTGCTCTCCTATGGAAAGAAATAAATACATAACCTGCCTTAACTGCCTTTATTTAAAGTTTCAAAAACAAAATAAAGTTTATGTCATTTTTTGTAAAATGAGAATGTGGGAAGATTTTTATGGTGCAGAAAAAGTCTTTAAAATATCTGACCAGGAATTGCGAGAAAATAGAATTAAGGTTAGGAAAACATTTTTTATTGCAGAAAAATGCAAATTTTTTGAAAGTGTGGATTAGGGAGGATTTATGTTTGAAATTTATAGACATGGCGATGGCGATTTTACTATTTATATTGAATTTCCGACTTCTTTAGTATATTTTACTATTTCACCAACTCATATACGAATTTCATTTGGGAAAGAAATTGAAGAAAAAATAAAGGAGTTTTTCATTGCAGAAAAAAATAATAACATAAATTTGATGATTGTAGATAAATGAATAAGGAGGAAGAAAATGGAAGAACCCAAAAAAATAATGACACCTGAAGAGTTTGCGGAAAAAATGAAAAAAATATTCAAAGGCAATGATATAGAGGAAGAACATTTTGAGGCTGATGAATTGATGTTGGAATTATTGGAGGATTTGGGTTATGAAGATGGGGTAAGAGTTTTTGTTGAAGCTAAAAAATGGTATGCTTAAAAGGAGGTGCAAATATGGAAAAACAACTACCAAAACAAGTTGAAAAAGATGAGTCATTACCTTTTAGGATTATGGACTCCTTGGATGATGAACTAATCATTCAGGAGCTTGAAGGTAGACTGCCCGAAATATTAACTTATCATTTTAAAGATAAGGGTCAAGAAATTTGGGGTCTTTCAAAGGCTGGGGTTGATGAAGCAAAGGGAGAATTGGGGAGACAAGGAGAATGTATTAGAGAACTTGAGGTTACTTTTACCGAAAAGGAAGACGAGGCATTTTTTACGGTAAAGGCGGGTCGATATGTAGTATCAAGAGATGGTAAGGAAATTTTATTGGATACTGCTTTTGGGTTTAAAAGGCAGCCAAAGAAATTTCCCTCTGGTTCTCTTAATCCGTTCTGGTTCGAATCGGGAGGGATTAAAGCTGCAAGGAATGCCTCTCTAAGACTCATTCCTAAATCAATTGTTCAAGCAGTAATCGAGCACGCAAAACAAAAAGGTAAAGTAAAAGAAATTAGTGAAAGTGATATGGATCAGTTCAGGAGGGAATCGGAGAAAAAATTTGCAGAGTATCACGATAGGATGATGGCTATAAAAAATATTTTTGAGCTTAGAAACTGGTGGAAAAAACACTATCAAGAGATGAAGGATAATCTTCTTCCTGAACATTTTCAATTAATTACAGAGCTTAAGGATTCTTTAAAAGAAAAGTTCTCAAAGGAGTCGGATAATGGTGAAAATAACGATTGATAACATTGAATATGTATGGAATCCTGATGATTCTTATGTTAAGGATGACAAAGAATATAGGTTTGCCAGATTAGAAAAGATTAGAAAATATAAAAATAGAAGGGCTTTCCAAATAGTTACGGTAAAACCAGAGCATTTAGAACAGTTTTATGCCTTTCTTAGACAAATTTTGGAAGAGGTGGATTTCTGATGGAAATTAGAAGAAACAAGTCTATTGAAGAATGGGCTATTTCTGAAATAATTAACAACTGGGGGAAGGATACCAGAGAAGGTATCCATTTAACTGACCTTCTAACCCCTCGAAAGAAATACTGGCAGATAGTGAAGCCTATGAAACCATCCATTGAGGAAATCTCATACTGGACAAGTGGTCAGACTATTGAATATAAAATTTTATCTGCTATGGGATACAAAAAGGGTGAAACTAAAGAATGGAACGGGATAAAATATTCGGTAGATAGTTTTATGGGTAATATTCCTTCGGAGATTAAAAGTCGAAGAAGGAATTTAGCCGAAGAAGGGAAGGAAGCGGAAGTCTATGAACATTACATAAATCAACTTCGGGGTTATTGTGCTATTGAGAACAGCACTAAAGGATGGTTAATTGTATTGTCTCTTTTGGAAAGACAAGATGATTCTAATAAAACAGCTCCTGAATGGGCTTTTTATGAAGTGGATTTTACTAAAGAGGAGCTTGAAGTTGAAAGGGGGAGACTGCTTGAAATCAGGGGGAAGCTTGAGGATGCTCTCGAAAAGAGGGATCATAGTAGTCTCCCTCTTTGCTCGGATTGGATGTGTGCTCGGAAATTAAAAATTATGATTAGAAAACCATTTTGTAAAACGTGCAATAAAGAGTTTGAAACAGAATGGGGAATAAACAAACATATAAATTCCCGGTCAGGACAAGGGCATGAGGTAATAATGCCCGAATATGAAGAAAAAATTGAAAAGATTTGTAAGTGGTATGATGATTGTTTAGGGGGGTAAGATGTTTGTATGGGGACTAATAATTGGGTTATTTTTGGGTTGCTTTATAGGTATGTTAATTATGTCATTGTGCTTTATTTCAAGAGAAGAGTGAGTGGAGGCGGTCTGCACAGTGAGGGGAGTGCAGAGGGTCTGTAGGCGTCACGGAGTATGCAGGCTCTAAGAAAGTGAGCCTCCACTTAACTCCTTAAAAAGGAGGTGATGCTATGCAACCGTATTACTACTATCGTGAGCCTACGGATACAGGTGGTAATTACGGATATGTTCAATTTTAGTGTCGGGGGTGCGTGGGACGTTAAACCAAGCATAAAATTTGTAAGAAAAGGATAAAATATGAAAAAGTATTGGCACGAGTTAAGTAGAGAAGAAGCCAGAAGAGAAATGAGAAGCAAGACTTAAGGGACGTTAGCAAGGAGGAAAAAATGAAAGTAAGAAAAAAACCTATTGTAGTAGAAGCAGAGCAATTTTTCCCTGATAAACTTCCTTGGCCAGATGGAGTAAAGAAAATACCAGAAGATATTATGCGTTATCTTTTTTGTTTTGGCGGGAACGTCCATTCAAATTATTACATTGAAACGCTGGATGGAGCAGTCGAAGTAACTCCTGGAGATTGGATAATCACAGGAGTTAAAGGAGAAAAATATCCTTGCAAACCAGATGTATTTGAAGAAACTTATGAGAAAGTTTGAAAAAAAAATGAAAAAGTTCTGGCACGAATTAAGTAATGAAGAAGCCATAAAAGAAATGAAAAATAAGACTTGGAATGAAATCAGGATGGAGTATTCTCAGCCAGAATGGTGCGGTATGTTCTGTGCTTTAGACTTTGGAGGGTGCTGGAGTTTAATTGGAGGATTCAGAAACGAAATAAGTAGGGATTTTTGTAAGGATTGTGAGTTTTATAAGGAGTAAAGTTATGTCAGAATGCAAACATGAGAGATGGTTATATGCACCAAGTTCGTTTGGGATTGGTGATGGTGTTTTTTCAATAGACAGTGGTAATTTCTTATGTGCAGATTGTGGGGAGTGGGTTCCTTTAGGGACAATTGAGATTGATAAAATAGTTAATGTCACTCACTTACCAAAGGAAAAATGTTTACACGACTTGGCTTATTACACTTTAGGTGGGTCTTACTTATGTCTTAGATGTGGGCATAAGTGGTTTACAAGTCCGACTCCGCTTCACGTAAATATTGACCCAGTAAATTGGAAAGAAAGAGACAAAAAGAGGAGAGAAGAGGTGTTAGAAAAGTTTAAAAATGGAGAGATTTTATAGGGAGTTTGGCGGTAAACCAAGCACAGAAAGGAGAAGGCATGAGAACAAAAATCTACATATTCATAACTGCTTTACTCATAGGTATCGCCTTAGGTTACGCTTGGCGTATGGCTCAAGTCGAACCTTCTTTGGATAAAGATATAAGTTATATCTACAGTCAGAATCAAAGACTTACAAGAGACTTGGTTGCGATGGATACAAGAATAAGTCTACTTGAGGATCAAGTTTTAGGGATACAAAGAAAATTAAAAATAAGGAGGTGATATTATGGCTTTTGAAGATGTAGTAAAAGAAACAGAAAAATTAGCGTTAAAGGCATGCAAGGAAATTGACAAAAATCTTGACGGAGAAGAAGCAACTGAAAAAACAAAAAGGGCTATGGGAATTCTTTCGATTTACAAAGGGTTGATTCAAGCTTCTAATAATCGATATAGCCTTCAGTATCGGGTTGTGAAAGATCTGGCAGAGAATCCACAGGATTTAAGAAAGATTATTCAAGTTTCTCTACCTCATATCAATCCTATAAAAGAGATTGAAAAGAAAAAATAGTTAGTTTTGAGTTGAGTTGCGTTGAGTTTCTTTTTGTTTTGTTACCTTGAGTCAGTTTGAGTTACATTATGTCAGACTATGTTAAGTTAAATTAAAGAAAAAGTGACTTTAATTTTGCTGAAGTGTGATTAGATTTTAAAATTTGCGTTGGGTTAAGTTTAGTTTCATTAGGTTTTATTAAATCAAATTTCGTTGCGTTATGTTGAATTATGTTAAATTAAGGAGGTGCAAAAATGTATAGAATAAGATTAGAAATTGAAGGTATTGTTCCATTAAGAATGAATAAATTAACTTCAGAAGCAAAAGAATCAATCAGAACTCCATCTGTAAGCAAAAGGAAAACAGATGAAGAATTGAAGGAAGAAGCTTTAAAAGGAATTTACCGAGATGAGAAAGGTCAAATATGTGTAGAAGCTAAAGCCTTAAAAGCCTGCGGAAGAAATGGGGCGAGTAGAGTTAAAGTTAGTCGAAGGTCGCTTACTCAAGATTTTAAGGGTGCTTTTCATTTCGAGCAACAATACATTCCACTCCTAAATGAAAAAGGGGAAAGATTTAAAGAGCCTTCTGGATTTCATTTTGAATTTGTTAAAGTTCCACCTAAAAAAGGAACTCCAGTTCCTAAAATGTGGGCATATTTTGATAAGTGGCAATTAAAGGCGACTGCTATTGTTGTAGATGACCGCATTTCAACTGAATCAATTAAGAGTGCTTTCGTTGAAGGCGGTATGCTTTATGGATTATTGGATGGTAGACCTGACTGGGGAAGATTTATTGTTAAAAAATGCGAAAGAATAAACTAATTTAATTCATTAAATTAAGTTTAAGTTGGATTATATTAGATTGGGTTGTGTTATATTTATTTACATTTCGTTAAGTTGTGTTGAATTATGCTGATAAAAATCATAGGTTGCAAGGGTAATTCCTGTATTAATTGGACTCTGAATTTCTTAAAAAAAGAATACAAAAACTATTCCCCGATTGATATTCTATTTTATTACCCTTTCTATTACTATCCACTAAAGGATAGAATACTTGAATACAATCTCGATGTTAGGATGAAAAATTTCCTAACCTTCCAAAAATCTCCAGATACAAATCCAAATACTATTGTTATTATTTGCTCACATGACCTGAACGAAAAAGACTTAAAATTTATAAAAGATATAAACCCTAAACATCTAATTTTTGCAGGAGATCCCAACCTATCCGATTACTCCGAAAATTGGGGTCAGAATCATTTAAAAGATTTCCACGCCGATATTTCCCATGATATTAACCAATTCTATTCCTTCCCTTTAAAACTTTACAATGAAATTACTAAAATAATTCCTAAAATGAAGCTGAATAACATTCCGCCATATATTCCTAAACTGTCCGCTTCAGATCTGGAAGGTGAAGTTACAGAAGTTAAAAAAGAATTTCTTTTCCCATTCCTTAAAGAAGTCGATTTAGGAGAGGTTCTGATTGCTTCAAAAGACAAAAACTTGAAGGTAGAGTTGTTCGATAATAACATTGCTTATAGGAGTTTCAGTGAAGACTTCAGTGATGATGAAACCTTCAAGATACCTATTCATTTATTTAAATATGTTGATACACTTGAGGCTATTAATCAGGAAAAGAGGATGATAAGCCAAGATGAAATAATAAGGGTTATAAGGCTAACAAGGGCAGAAATTGTTCAAAGATTTGGGGGGAGAAAACTACTATATGAAACCTTTGAGCCAATAAAAGAAGTATATGCTAAAGTATTGAAACGCTTAAGTTTTTTTGAGTATCTTATAGAACAGTTGATAAAGGATAGAATAGAATATTGCCTTACTCCACTGCAAAGCAGTTACTATAAAAGATGGAAAAGTAATATCAAAAACAAAGAATGGATTTCGCCTAAAATACACATTGCCTATCCTACGAATGTTAAATTTGGAGAATTTGATACTGTAATCACAGAAGAATTTTATCCAATTTTAATGTGGCGTATCCTTCTTCGTGCTAAAAACAGGATTGTATATATTAAGTGATTCCGATACTTTACTTTTAAGTTCTTCAAATAATAGATTATATTTTGCTTTTATCTTATTGAAATCATTCAATTTTCCATTTTTAGGATTGTATTCTCTTATTGTAAATAGATTTTCAGTCAAATTTTCTACATATTTTTTTAAAGCCTTTCTTACATTTTCCTTCAAAAAGAATTCCATAGGTATATCATAACCATAATTTTTCAACTTCTGTTCAAGTTCGAATGCCTTCTCAAGAGAAAAACCAGCAGATGGATCTTTATCTAGGATTGCTCTGAGTTTAGCAGGATTGATACCAGTAGTATAAAAACACAATTCTCTAAAGGTTATCTTTTTCCCTTTAGTGTCAGTAAACTCTATCATGATGGTATAAGAGTCGTAGGTTTAATAAAGGGTTGGATGGTCTGTATTAGACCTGTTTGCTCAAGTATTTTCCTTGACTCCGAAACTTCCATTGTTCTTTTAGCTTCCTCATATTTCGGGAGCCTATGAGCCCAATAAGTTCTCCAGTATTCTATCGCAAGAGCACTTGCTATAACCCTATCGTCATTTCTACCAGATTCAGCACCTAAATATGAACCATCCTTAATAAAAATATTCATTTCCTCAATAAGTCTCTTGCTTTTAGGAACAAACATTCCCAGTCCTACAATACTTTTCATCTGGTTCATTAAAGCTTCTTTTGTCCCTTGATTTGTCTCCCAATGCCTTGCCAAACTCCTTCTGATAGAATCTGGCCGATAATACATATATTCCCTTATATCCCTTATGTTCATCTTTATTTTTTCAAGGTCATATATTTCTTTATTAAGATTAATTTGAACTTCCCCAATGTCAAAAGAATTGTTTTTTATTTTATCGAGTTCTTTAATTACAACCCTTCCGGGGCCCGTTACTTCCAAATTCAAATAACTTGGTCTATAAAAACAAGAAAAGAAGACAAGCAGTTTTGCAAACTCTATCGTTCCTATTGAATTATCGCAGTATTCTGCAACTTGTTCTATTCTATCATTGTATCCTTTCCATATAGAAATAACTGCATTATCGCTATCAGGAGAACTCCCAAATGAAGGGTCAGCCCCTAAAAAATAATATTCTCCACTTTGTGGAAGTTCATAAATCTCAAGATTGTGCTTCTGCTTATTAGCTTCACTTAAATAAACTCCATTTATGTCTGCATAGATATTAAGATAATACACATTCTGTTTCTCGGTCTCTTTTCGGAATTCAGTAAGTCTTTGGCTATCAAAGAATTTGTATCCTGAAAGTCTAAATGCATCATCTTCTGTCCATGGTAGCTCTTGAAGGGCAAAATTAATATCTCCCTGATAAGTTGTGGCTACTTCGTTTCTCCACCAAGCAACCTGTTCCATATCTATTTGATAATTATACAGTCGTTTAACAGAATTGATTCCTCTTTTTTCTTCTCTGCTAAGGGGATAAGAGTATTCTTGAAATAAAGGATTGTTCTCAGAAATTCGATAATCATTCCTTGACCACCAACCAATAAAAATAGCCTTTTCAGAAGGATTATTTTTGGAATTAACCCAGTAGTCATAAAAATTATTAAATCCATTCGCAGTAGATTCGATAATAGTAAGCCTCGCTGGATGGTTTTTGGCACGGGAAATCTGAAGACTTTTTAAAACCTCATTATTAGGATCGCTTGCGTCATAATATGCCGCCTCTGTGGCATGAATACAGGTAAGTGATTGGGATCTTGCGACTGCCTGTCTGCTCATCTCTTTAGAACTGATATGATAAAATAGAATCTCTGAACCATTGGAAAAATGCATCATTTCTCGATTATCCAATGTAACAGGAATTTTATAAGCTTTAGGTAGATTAAGGTAAAGACTTCTGAAGTTTTCCCTTAATTTAGGTCTTACTTCGTAATTATGGCACAAAAAACCTAATCTGATTGAGGGATTTTGCATTATCCAGAAAAGATCAAAAGCAAAAATAATTGTAGTTACTCCAAGTTGCCTTGCTTTTAGGATTAAAAAGTCTCTTATTGGGGAATTATTTTCTATTTCTTTGAAGATTTCACGGACTAAAATCTTTTGACTATCGAACCAACAATGAGGAGAAAACGGAGTTATTCCTTTTTCCCTTGAAGAAATTTTCAAATAAGAACACCAATTCAGAAAATTTTTTAGTCTATACATAGTTAATTATTCTAAAATTATTCCTTGGAGAGCAGGGATAACCAGCGACTTCTTCAAAAAATAGATTAACAATTTTCTTTAGCTTTTGGTAATTTGTAGAATTCGCCTCAACGATATTAAATAAAGCTCTTATAATAAAAAGAAATTGTTCATAAACATTTTTAGTATTGAGATAATGTATGGCATATTCTTCTTTAAAATCAGGAGTAGGGACTTTTTTCTTAATAAGACTTCTTGAATTTCTGCTTAAATAATTAAGAATTTTAAAAATATATCCTTCTCCGAATTCAACTCCAATATCAAAAAACATCATCCTAATTGCGTTTTCATGAATCAAATTTAGTTTAAAGTAAGAACAAAACTGTTCTATTTTATCGACCAAGAAGTCATCTGTTATATTTCTTCTCTCGATATATTCTTTAAATCGTAACATCAGCTTTTCTTAATTTTTAAGAATCTTGCGATACAAGATATTAAGAAGAATCCTAAAACATAAGGTAAGGTTTCAGGTTTGTAATGAAGAGCAAAAAGAAATAAAGCCATATTAATGACAATGATAATAATAAATTCAACCAGACCAGAAATAATAGTAAATCCAATTATTTTGGATACATTTGATTTAGATTTTTTATTTCTTTTCGGTTCTTCTTGGAATTCTATCACTGTAGACCTCCTCTTCTATTTCTTTTTGCTTTTCTTCCAACTCATTTAACCCAAATATATCTTCAACTTCTAATTCTTTTTCTTCAATACTGCCTTCATCAAAGAAACTCCCAAAACTGTCTTTTCTTATCGCATTGATTTTACAGAGGTCTTTTATTTCTTTTATAGCCAAAAGCTGAATCTTGAAATCATCAAAGTTAATAGTAGCTCCTGTTCTTCTTTTCTCAAAAAGATCATCTAAAACATTGATGGCAAGAGTGTTGAGCTTATCAATGATTTCTATCCCTTTGTCTTTATTTTTTGGAGGTCTTCCTTTTTTGCTTACCATTCTTTCAAATTTTCATAATAAACTTTTATAATTCTTTCGGCTTCCTTTCTAAGTTCATCCTTACTAAATTTTTTATACTTCTTTAATCTTCCCAATGAATCAGCAAGGTCAGTAACATAAGGTCGATGAGGGAATAATCTTGACCCTACAGCTTCCACAATTGGGTCAATTACTTTATTCCGAATTATATCTTCTTTCTTATTATCTGGTAAAGATTGAAATTTTTCATTATTAAATAATTTATATAATATAGGATAAATAGCATTCCCGAATTCCCGTCTCATTTTTTCTCTTTCGTCGTAACTCAAAGAAAAACCATGAAAGGTTTCTTTAATCGGAAGTCCCATTTTAATTTTTGCCATCTCTGTATCAACAAAATCTTTAATTTTAGGGTCTATGCCGATATTTTCATAATAAGAATTTGGTTTATAGGTTTGAAGGCCGAAACCAGTTAATGAAAAAGGAAGTGTCCATAAATTACGAGGTTCATTATCAATAACATCAATAAAGTCTTGGATAAAAATAGGTATGAATCTTTGATAAACTTCCTTGACAACATTAAAAGGTTGATCAGCAAAGTCTGTTCCTTTATACCATTGATATAAAAAGGAAGCCATGGGAGAAAATTTCCCTTCAAGAAAACGTTCAAAAAGTTCATCAGGAGGTATTTTATGAAATTTGTCACCAATACCTACAGGTGTCTTTTTATTTGTTGTTGATGAAGTTACTTCACCCAAAGTAAGTCTTGCTATTAATACAGCATATTGTTGGAATCCTCCCCAAGGATCAATTCTTGTATTTCCTACTTTCACTTTCATAAAATCAGCACTTGTGGGATCAGTAACAATAGTAGCACCATTTAAATAACCCAAAGTGACTACTCCCAAACCAAAACCCACAAAGCTTAAAACATCTCTTAAATACTCCATTCTTAATTCTCTTGGTAACAAATAATATCTTGCAGGATTCAAAAAATATAATCTTGAAGCTATAAGTCTTGGTGCAAAGAAAACTTCACTCATTCTGGCAAATTTTTCAAAAGATTTCCAATCAAAACTTCCCCTACCTGTTGCGGCATTAATATATCTTGCCATTTCTTTATAAATTTCTGGATGAGTTTCAAGAGTAATATTAAGTGCTTCAAGTTTTTGCATTAAATATTTTCCGAAATCGAGTTTCAATTTATTAATAAAACCTAATGCACCTCTTTCAGAACCTTCAACAATTGTGCTTAATACTGGAACTTTTCGTATTGCTCTTGAAAGAAACATTTCTTCTGTTTTCCCCATTGTATCGCCAAAGAAAACTCCTGCTTGAGTCAATTTTTCATAATAAGGATCAGCTTTAATCTTTGACATTAATGCTTCATAGTTTTTTGCTCTAAAAGAGGGTAAATATTTGGGAATTGCTTTCCAAAATTGAGGTCTTCCAACTAACAATACACCTTGCCTAAAGATAAAACTTAAATCCGATGATGCCATTATTGCTCTTGGAAATAGTGTTAATTCTCTAAATAAATGGGTTTTTACTTTATCAAAAGTTCTTTTATCAAGTCCAAAGAATTTAGACAAAAGTTCACTTTCATGTTTAGCAAGTGGTTCTTTATGAACTAATTTATCTATAGCTCTTTCAAGTGTTAAACTTTTTTTATCAAAAGTAGGTTTTAACTCCCTCATAGTATTAATGAGAGCATTTACTTCATCTTCAGTAAATTGAAGTTTATTAAATTCAATAACAGATTTAAGTTCTGGATTTTTAGCAACTAAGTCCTTTTCCTTAAAAGAAAGTATTTTTTTTGCTTCTTCCAATCTTTGGAATCTTACAGAAGAAGGTAATCCTTTTGTCTCTTCAATAATTTGTTTTTTTATTTCTTCATGTCTTGCTAAAAATGGTTTATATCGATTCCACCATTCTTCTCTTATTTGCGGAGATAATTCTTTTATTTTCTCAAATTTAGGAATTATAATTCTCCATATATCTTTAGGAAGGGGTTCTATTGTTTTTTCCACATGTTTTGCATACTTATAAACAGGAGCAACTATACCTCTCGTAACAGACGGAGTTCTAAGAGAAGCACTCGCTTTCCCAGCAACTAACACTTCTGGAAGTGAACCTAAAATCTCAGCAGCCCAATGTGGAGCTCCTCTTTTAAGGGCTTCTTCCGCAATAGGTTCACCTGCCAAAGCATAAATGAAAGAGGTAGGAATTCCAGCAGCAGATAAAGCAGCCTTTAACGCACTCCAAGGAGCTTTATATAAAGGTTCGTGTAAAATTTCTTTAGCTGATTCGTATGCTTCTCTTGCTCTTTGCTTTGCAATAGGAATAATTCTACTTGTTCTATATTTTATTCTTTCGGCAGAAGTAATTGGAATTTCTTGTTTTCTTAACTTTTTAACCAAGTTAATTGGATGAGTTCCTAAGTTTTTAAGTTCATTAAGAATGGCATATCTAACTTCATCCCGCTTCGTTTTAAGAGCAAGTTCTTTTATTATTTCAGGGGCATTTTTACCAGCACTGACAGCGTTTTCAATGATAAGTTTTTCTTCTGGGTTTAAAAGAACTTCTTGCATAAAAAATCCTATTGAATTCTATATTGTTTTATTATTTCCTCAATTGCATCAATAACTGCTTTTTGTTCGGGGGTAAATTTTTCAGTTTCAGATTTTTCTGATTCTTTTTTAGGTTCCTTTGGTGTGGTAGTTGATTCACCCTCTAAAATACTTTTTAATCCAGGGAAAACCATAATACTTGGTTTTTTAAGCTCAAGAAATTCTTGTTTTGCTTTTTCTTTGTCTTCTTGAGTTAATGGTGCCCCTTTTTCACGTTCTTTATCTTTTAAGAATTTATAAAATTCTGTTAGTGGTTTAGTCCTTTCAATTTCTAATCTTCTCGTTTTATACAAAATATCAGCCTCAAGTTGTTGCTGTTTTATTTCAAGGTCTTTTTGTTTGTATAATTTATCTTCTATTTTTTCAATAGCCTTATTAATTCTATCAATCATTGCATTAGCATTTTTAATCTGGTCTTCCCATCCTGATATTTCAACTTCAA